>Ga0134121_10000030_pt1 | contig 152340 bp, 137 predicted proteins | sample KB301_FD_96463 | JGI IMG/M metagenome (GOLD analysis project Ga0134121, IMG submission 96463) | Terrestrial soil microbial communities without Nitrogen fertilizer from Kellogg Biological Station, Michigan, USA - KB3-0-1 | ecosystem: Environmental > Terrestrial > Soil > Unclassified ... | reverse complement strand
CGAGAGCGGTTCTCCTTCAGGAGTTAGAGGTGCAGCGAGGATGAATGTCATTGCCAAAGAACTCGATTGAAAATAGTTTGTATTCCAATAGACTCCGGGTAGACTCCGGGCAGACTTAACCTTTTTTCCGCGCAAACAAAAGCAGGATGATTCCTCCGCCTGCCAGCACGGCGCCCGTGATCGGGGACCAATAGATCGGTGTCTTTTCCTGTTTACTAATTTCTATTGGGCCAACATCAGCAACCTTTTTCTTTGTTACCAACGTGAAGCCCGTAATCACTGTCATCAGCAAACCTATGACGAGAAGAATAATACCAATTGTTTTCATGAGTAAGGAGTTTTTGAAGTGAGGTAATTTTTTTAAAGCTGCTTAAGAAATACAACATGTGAGCCAGAGCATTCGGTGTGATAAAATTAAATAAGCAGGTTGCTGACATCCCGGCTGTTTCCCGGAAAAAATCTTTTCACAAAATTTTAAGCAAAAGAAATTAAGCGGTGAGCGGAATGTTCTTTCTTGAAAAGAATTGCAACAGTCCCCTCATGATGATCAGCCAATCGTTGTAATGAGCAGGCTTGGTGATGTAGCAATTCGCTCCTAAAGCATACACCTCACCGATTTGACGCCGGTCGGAAGCTGTAGATAAAACAGTAACCGGAATTTCACACAACTCTTTGTCGCCTTTTAATTCACGCAGGGTTTCAAGACCACTTTTACGTGGCATATTTAAATCGAGAAAAATTAAATCGGGAATGGGAATTTCTCTTTGGTTTTTTCTCATGAGTAATAAATCAATCAGGCTTTGCCCATCCACTACATGATCAAGCTGTATCAAATCACCAAGGGCACTTAGTACTTCACGAACAATCACAATATCATCGTGATCGTCATCTGCAATAAGAATGCGAAATGGCGATTTATCTCTGTGGGTTTCCATCCTGCGGATTTAGTTCAAACCTGGGTTGCAATCGATATTTTGCCCAAGCCATTGCATTCACTATGCCAATATGTGAAATAATTTTCCCGCTATCGCAGATAATTATTAGCAGGGGAATTTTCAACCACATTTTTTTCGTCACGTCAGAAAAAAAATATTATCCTCAATCCTGTAATTGCTGCCGGAAAAATAATTAAATCAGGCAGGAAACAAATTCATTTCAGACCGTAATCAGCAATTTAAACTTTCGAACCAATACAAGTTCTTTCCGGAAAGGAACTGTTACTAATTCAAAGCGTGCTCAATACATGGCATCGTTTGTGAAAATAAGTTTTTAAAATCTCATACTATGCTTAAATGGGCAGCAATTTTTTTCGTGATCGCAATCATTGCGGCAATATTTGGATTCGGTGGAATAGCCGCCGGTGCCGCAAGCATTGCCAAAGTTCTTTTCTTCATTTTTATCGTGCTCTTAGTCCTGACATTGCTTTTTGGGAGCATGATCTTTAAGAAGTGAAGAAGAATCAGCAAATAATTTTTTGAAGCATCACAACGGTGCAGTCATGCTGTACAGCAGCAATGCTGAATAAGCATCCTGTTAAATTCAGGTGCATTCCAAAATGAATTGCTGATGACGCATCTCGCTATGGAAATAAATTCGTGGCTATTCATTCACGCTGTTACGGTGAACAGCAATGTCATGCTGAATATTTCACCATCTGCTTAACCCGGGCAGATTGCAAAATGAATTACTGACAATTAAGTGCGACTGTCAGTTCGATCACTTGGTGAACGCTGCGAGAGAAACACGCCCGGTGCAAATTTCACGGCGACAAAAAACAACTCTCACTTGCATGCTTTGGCTGATGACTAAGATCCATGAAAATGGCTACGTCCAGGGCAAGTTTTCGCCTCCGTCAAATGAAACTACGGGTGATACGGTTTCACGCAATGGTTGGTCGCATTCAATAAATCCAAACTCTTTGATAAATGAATCGAAGTGATTTTTACAAGAGGGGGTTAAGAATATCTGATAAGAGTTTTTGCGGGGGGGGGACATTATTAGATTGATACATATTAACGTGCTCCTCCCTGGGAACTGTGACGGCTATTTGAGCAAACCTGATCTTAAGATTAGAATCGGTCAGCTCTTGCGAGGTCATGGTGATGGAATACCAATTCATGATTAAAAGTACAGAAAGTTATTCAGTTCTTACTATTCGCCGAGACAGGTGTAAATAATTTTCGTTGATGACGCAAGGCATGCGTTTCTTTATTTATTATCAAACTCAAGCACCATGCTTTGGGGAAAAGCTCCTTCATATTCCACCATGCCTTTGAATCCGCGGGCGCGTCTTAAGTTTTTGAGCCGCAGAGCTGCAGCAGTAATTTCAGGGATGGTGACAGCATTAATGTAACGACCATAGCACACATGCATGCCATATCCAAAGTGCAGGTATTCCGTTTTGCGGTTCAGATCAAACTGCATCGGGTTAACGAAAACTTTTTCATCGAGCATCGCCGACATGATGGCGGCAAACACTGTTGTGCCTGCTTTTATTTTTCTTGCCTTACCCCGCAGGATTCCAATCTCGGTGTCCTTTAAACAATACCGCTCGATCACCTGGTTGTGCGGGTTGAAGCGAAGCGCTTCCCAGCAATACTGTTTTACTTTTTCAATGTCATTTGCACCGGCAGCATTCACCGCAGCCACCAATTCATCAGGATGACGAAGCAATTCATCAATTACATGAACAACACATTTGCTCGTGGTATCCACGGCGCCAATCATTAATCCGCTGATGTTTCTCCTGATCACATCATCGGTGATCCATTCATTGCCGGGAATTTGCTGAAGCCGCATGAGACGATTCAGGATTGTATCATCTGTGTTATTTCCAGACTTGATTTCTGCTTTTCGTTTGCTGATTAGCTCTTCCAAATATTTTTTCAATTCCAATGAAACCGCAGTCCCCCTTTGCTCCACTGCTTTATCGTTGGTAAGATTTAAAAATGACTGGTGGAACAAGCTGCGCATCCATGCTGCCATCGTTGCTCCGTCAACAGTTCCATCCATCACGCCGATGTATTTATCCATAAAGTGCATGGGCACTACGAGTGAGAGGTCATGCACCAATTCTATTTGTCCCTTGCCGCTGATTTTTGAAATGCACTCCTCGCTTTTCTCCCGGATCAGTTGTCTAATCACCTGCATGTCCTCCCGCCTGGCAATATTTTGCATAAGCTGAAATTCACGATCATGCTCGGGTGATGTATCCATCCCTAAAAAGAAATGGAGGTGCAGTGCGTCGAGCTTCTTTGCATTGATTTGTTCAATGGTGAAATCAGTGTTGCGTGTGAGCACTTCGATCACATCATCATGCCTTGACACGATTGCTTTGTCACCGAATATGAGAACAGGTTTTACTCTGCGAAGAATCCAAAAAGTAGTGCGTTGTGTTTTGCCGTCCGCGAGCCACCTTACAAATCTTGAAAGTAAAGTCATGATGATGTTTGTTGGGTGTGAAACAAAACTGCACAGTCATTACAACTCGGACAAAAATTTTAAAGCGCTGATAGAAGGTAAAAAGAAATAAGCGCCGCCCCTCACCCTCACGAATACGGGGATGTTGGTGATGTGCCTGCGTACGGGTGATTGAGGAATTGTAAAATCACCGGGATAAGAACCGGCGATGTGATCCGTATCATTGTACATGCCGTTAAATTTCTCATTGTTGATCCATGTGTGCTGGATAAATTCAAACTGGCGACTGATGTTTGTGTTGAGGCACATGAAATACAAACCACGTTCTTCATTGTCATTGGGAGTACACAAAAAATCTTTGCATTGCATTGAATCAACAAGAGGTTTTCCATAAGACCGTCCTCGCCGCAAAATGCGGTGATGATTTGATAGCTTGATGGATTCCTTTTTATTGGTACCCAGAAAATCACGGGGATTGGAGCGCAGCACATGCGAGCCAACGGGGCACTTCCCGAAATGTTCAGGAGCTACCGAATGATAGAGGAATTTATTTTCGTCTGTTTCTTTACCCGGATCTGCATCAGGACATGTGGCTACAGGTGTTCCGCCCGGCCACCTTCCCACCATTCTTGAAGCAAGAAATACAGCGGCGCCTTCATCCACCTTCCCTACCGATCCATTTGAATCATCTTTCGATTGGGAGGCAATGAAATCCCAAAAGCCTTTTACATCCTGTTCCATTTGCCGCATTACCAAGTATGTTCCGTTTCTTCCAAAATCAAAAACCTCATTCGTTACCGGACTTCTTACCTCAGGGCTTTCAGGGCATATATCATATTGATTAGAATACCCCAGCACAAATTCGCCGGCGTTTATCGTGTTGTCTTCATCATCAGTTCTGTCGCTGAAATCTTTTATAGTAGGCTGAGAAATTCCATCGTGGAAGCCAAAATGTTCTTTAAGAAAATCATTGCTCTTAGTGAGCAGCCGTTTAAATTCTCTAACTCCATTTACTGATGCCTCCTGCTTCACTCGCGAATAAGTTGCGTCAAGAATTTGTTGTGCACTCGCGTAAACCATCAGCAGCACATCAATCACATTGCCATCAGTAACATCTTTGGCGGCATCTTTCCATTCCCATGAATCAGCAATGGAAACCTGCTTGTCCCAATCATAGTCACCAAGCAGGCGACTCCTTGTTTCGTCAGCCATGCCTTCCTGGAATTCGCGTAAGAAATTATTTTGAATGTGTGCAGTTAATCCCAACTTATCGAGGCCTGCATGAGTAAACGCCACATTGATTGCGGGATCAAACTTATCAGCCGTGGCATCAGAGAGTTGAGGAATGAGCAGCTTCAGCCACTGCTTTGCTTTGACAGCATCCTCAATTTTCAGGAGAATAAAATCGGTAAATTTTTTTGTGCCATATCCTCTTTTAATTAATCCCTGCATTTCATTGAATTCATATTTCTGTTTGGCTGCAGTCATTGCTCATGTGTTAAATAAGGTGAAGAAAAAAAGATTATCCATTGTTAATTCTCTTTAGCCACTGCTGTGCTTTTGCTTCTGACATTTTTCTGAATAGCCCGCGGCGAATCAAAGAATTGTTGTTGATGTTCTCTACTGACAAACCCTTGTAGGCAGTGTACCATACCTGAGTAGGGATTTGATGCTGACGCGCCCATTCTTTAAAATGCTGCTCATCCGTGGCACCTTTACTAACCAGGTTTTCCGTCTTTGGAAAATTTTTGGAATTGCTCCAAACGCCCGTTAACCCCACTGACGCTTTGTCAACAAAGTCACCGAGATAATTTTCCCAGCTTCCATCGAAGTTGGAGAAGAAAAGTAATCGCTTGTCACTATCTATCATGACCCATCGTGCAAAATGTATGGAAGGGATTCCTCCCAGTGTGCCGCGGTTGAAAAGAATTTTAGCGAGAAGATTTATGGCACCCAATACAAACTTCAATGTTCGGCGGCGGAAACTTCCGGGCTTTACTTCTACGATGTGTGTGAGCTGATTCTGCACCACAAAATTTTCTGCCCTCATCAAAGAATTCACTTTATCAGAATCTACAAGATCAACAACGCTGACATCTGTTTCTTCCAGGCGATTCAGTTTTCGTTTCAACACAAAAAAGATGACCGTTAGAGTGGCGAGCAGAATGATTAGGACAACGAGCCATGCTGGAAATGCAAGGGAATGAATTCCTTTTCCAACGAGAAAAAGGAATCCTCCGATCGCGAGGAGCAAAAGAATAAGCAGTCCCCGTTCCCTAAAAAATTGATCGGGACCATCAAGACCTTTGTACTTCACAGCAAATTCAAAATCGGGATTGGATTTTATGTACGCACCAATTTTGTTTTTGATTTCTGAAGGATTCATTTTGTTGAGGGAACCATTCCTGTTCTCCGAATCGAGAAAATCAACAATAGCTTTTTGCAAACGGGATTCGTCACGTATCTGGGCTAATCCTCTTCCCCGGTGCCCGATGTAATAGGCTTTTGCAGGGACTTTGTACTTCAGGAAGTAAGCTTTAAAATCTCCGTCAAAGCCTTCACAGCAACTGTAAATTTTTTTCAACCCTTCTCCTGCTACCCGAATCAATTCGCTGATATGTTCTTCCTCGCTCTCATCATGATTGGAGGAGAAAGAAAGCTGAACAGGATACGTTTCCTTCTGCGTTTCAATGATCACAAACCTTGCGAAATGAATGGTGCCGAGATCGCAAAAGCGAACAAGCGAATTTTTTTCCACGTCACCATGAATTACATTTAGCAGAGAGCGCAATTCTTCAAGCTTGCCGGGAATTACAGGAGCGATAACAGCGAATGCATGTTGCTTCATCGTGCTTGATTAATGTGTGGTCGGTATTATTAAATAAATGAAATGAAAACTTTTAATGCCTTTAGAGCTCTTCTGAAATCAAAACTAATAGTGTTAATGAAAACTTCAAACCGTTGTTCGAAAAAATGGTTTCAGAAAAGGGATTAGAATCTTGTTGGAAAATTATCGGGAAAGTTTACTTGATGGAATGTCACTATGTTAAACCATTAAAAACTATCGTGTAATAATTAGTGCTCACTTTTTATTCTTTTTCTAAATTCACAAAATTATTTTTCATCAGTATCATCAAATAAGAATCACTACTTCGATTTAACTTTATCTGCATGGCAGATCATTCCTTTGAAGTAATTCCTTTTACGGCCCTTGATGGATTCGAATGTAATCTCTGGCATTTAAAAAATAACGGCGATAGCCCACGCGGACCTGTGTTACTCGTGCATGGCGCCGGCGTTCGTACGAACATCTTCAATCCTCCGAATGAAAAAAATCTTTTGGATTCACTCGCTGAAGCGGGTTATGATGTGTGGCTCGAGAACTGGCGAAGCAGCATCGAATGCAAAAGCAATGAATGGGATTTGGATGTTGCTGCTGAGAACGATCATCCTGCGGCAGTAAATGAAGTTTGCAGGGTTACAGGGGCAAAAAATATTAAGGCCATCATTCACTGCCAGGGTTCCACCAGCTTCATGATTTCCGCAGTGAAAGGATTGGTGCCGCAGGTTTCAACAATTGTTACGAATGCTGTTTCCATGCACCCTGTAGTCCCGAACTTTTCTGACTTCAAGCTGAAGTATGTTTTGCCAATCATTAAGCCGGTAACAAAATATCTCAATCCGCATTGGGGTGATGATGCTCCTGATCTTAAGTCAAAAATCTTCCGCGCCGTTGTTAAGCTCACTCATTGGGAACATGATACCACCGTAGGAAAATTTGTGAGCTTCACCTACGGTTCCGGCATGCCCGCATTGTGGGAGCTTTATAACCTCACTGATACAACCAAGAATTGGATCAGGAATGAATTTGGAAATGTGCCGCTCACGTTTTTCAATCACACGAAAAAATGTGTGAAAGCCGGATCGCTCGTTTCGAAAGATGCTGCCATCAATTATTCTTCCTTTAAACCGAAGACTGATGCGCGTTTTATTTTTTTTGCAGGAAGAAAAAATAAATGTTTCAAGAGCATAAGTCAGGAAAATTCTTTTCATTACTTCAATTCATTTCGTCCAAACTTTCATCGGCTTTATTTGTACGACACCTACAGTCATCTTGATGTTTTTCTTGGTAAAAATTCTTACAATGAAATTTTTCCGGCGATGGTCAAAGAGCTTAATTCTTAAATCGAATAATAATAGGTTTTTAGCTGTGTCCGTTTTATTTTTTATTGATACTCTAATACGATGAAGTAAAATCAGCGGCAATACTTTTTTCCATCAACCACACCACGCATGAACAAGCCCCCCAAGCAACCTCCACCGAAACCTTACCAGCAGCCGAAGATGGTCAATTGGTTTCACCCCGCCCTGCTGCTGGATGCAGCGATCAAGGCAATAGTAGCAGGCACTTTCGGCAATTATGCCGATCGTCGTGAAGTGCAGGCTGCTCTTCACAATAGCACTCAGGAACAGAAAGAAGCCGATGAACTGAATCTTAGTTACAGTACACGCGAAGAGATATGGGTTGATTTCATCAGTGATACGGGAGATGGTTTCAACTCCACGTATTCAGTCGCGCTCACCGCCGGGCAGACAGAGCTTACAGTGGATGTAAGCGGAGAAAAAAGAAAATTACCCCGCGGAAAAATCCTTTGTTGCGGCGGCGATCAAATTTATCACACTCCATCTGCGGATGCGTATGAAGCAAAGTTTCGTGTTCCGTTTCGGGCGGCCAATCCTCCCATAGAAAATCAGGATGAGAATCAGCGGCCGCATTTGTATGCCATTCCCGGCAATCACGACTGGTATGACGGGCTGGGCAACTTCATTAAAATATTTTGCCAGGAACGCTGGATCGGCAACTGGATGACGAAGCAGCACCGCAGCTATTTCGCACTGCAACTTCCGTATCGTCATTGGATTTGGGCAACCGATATCCAATTGAATGCTGATATTGATCAGCCGCAGCTCGATTACTTTCTAAACCTCGCTAAGAGTGACCGGATGAAGAGCGGTGACAAAATAATTTTGATCACAGCAGAGCCGGCATGGGTTTACAAGCAACTCTATGCAAAAGATAAATCGTACGACCGGCTGAAATTCTTCACGGAAGTCTACATCACCGATGATAAGTATGGCTGGGTCGGAAAAAAATTTGATCTCCCGCTTATACTCACCGGGGATCTGCATCATTATTCCCGCTATTCTTCTGAACTGATGTCGGATGAAATGCGTCCCCAGCATTATATCACAGCAGGTGGAGGAGGAGCCTTCACACATCTCACGCACAACCTGCCACCGGCATTGCCAAAGCTCGATGCCAGGCCAGTGGATTCAGATGCTAACAATGCTGATCCTAAATCAGGAAAAAACATGGAGATGAACCTGAAAAGGCGTTCAATGTTTCCCTCACAAGAAGAATCGCAGAAGCTGGTGATGGGCAATCTCATTTTTCCGTTCATGAATTTTTCATTTGCTGTTTTCATCGGGTGTTTTTATTTCCTGATTGCGTGGCTGTCACAAAGCATGCTGCACATGCTGAAAGAAGATTTTTCGCTTGAAGACAGAGTGACCAGTGTACACAGTTTCCACGATTTATTTGCGATCAAAAAATTTTTTCTCGATGCTCCCCCCTTAATCATACTCACGGTGATTTTCTTTATTGGCATCTTATTTTTTACTGACACCCGAAGCGGCAGGAGGGGAATCATCTTAGTGGGATGGTTGCATGCAATTCTTCAGGTCGTGGCAATCTTTGGACTGTTATGGCTTTTTGCAAAAATCAATCTTCAACTTTTCAAAATGAAATCAGAAAATGCTTTTCAGATAGTACTCTACATCCTTGAATGTATTTTAATCGGCGGTTTTGCCGGAAGCTTCATTATGGGCCTTTACCTTTATTTCTGCAATCGCTTTCTGAACATTCACCTTGACGAGGCCTCATCATCATTGAGAGAAGAAGGGTTTAAAAATTTTTTGCGCATTCATGTATCGGGAGCAGGTGTGACTATTTACCCTATAGGAATCAGAAGCGTGATTAAGAATTGGAAAACCGAAGGCAGTGGTGAGAAACTTCATTTCACATCACAACCAACAGCAGGACAAATACCAGAGTATCATTTGATAGAAGCCCCCATTATCATAAAAAATCAGTGACCATGAGAAAGCTTTCAAAACCAATCACGGAACTTAAACCGGAGTACGATGCGATTGTTATCGGCAGTGGATATGGTGCAAGTATCGCTGCGTCTCGTTTTTCACGTGCAGGGTTAAAAGTTTGTGTGTTGGAGAAGGGAAAAGAATTTCAACCCGGGGATTATCCGGATACCATTGCTGAAGCGCAAAAAGAATTACAGATCAATGCTGACAACCGTGAAGCACATCACAACGGGCTGTACGAGTTCCACATCAGCGAAAACATCACGGTGTTTAAAGGTTGCGGCCTCGGAGGCACCTCCCTGGTAAATGCGAATGTCACCATTGAGCCGGAGCCCCGCGTATTTGAAGATCCGCACTGGCCGGGTGCGATAAGAAATGACATGCAGAGTTTGCAAGAAGGTTATGCACGTGCGAAAGAAATGCTCAAGCCATCACCTTATCCTGAAGGCAAAAAAAATTATCCTGAATTGGCAAAAGCAAAAGCGCAAAAGAAGACTGCTGCGATGATGGACAAGCCATTTGAGTACACCAATATCAATGTGAATTTTGATGTTGATGGTGCGAATCACGTAGGCATTGAGCAGAAGCCGTGCTGCAACTGCGGCGATTGTGTTACGGGCTGCAACTACGCTGCAAAGAACACGCTCATCATGAACTACCTTCCTGATGCTGTGAACCACGGTGCCGAAATCTTTTGCGATGTTGCAGTGCATCATGTTGAACAAAGCGCTGACAAGTGGGTTGTCTTCTTTCAGCTTCTCAATGCAGGAAGAGAGAAGTTTCACGCACCCATGATGTTTGTTCGCGCATCTCGCGTAGTGCTTGGCGCCGGCGCACTGGGCAGCACAGAAATTCTATTGCGCTCAAGAGATAGCGGTCTCACCGTTTCATCTCAGCTCGGCAACCATTTCACAGGCAATGGAGATGTGCTCGGTTTCGCTTACAACTGCGAAGACAAAATGAATGGCATTGGCTTAGGAAAGCATGTCACCGATGCAAGTTTTGATCCCGTAGGCCCGTGCATCACCACCATCATTGACTTGCGTCATCAGGATAAGCTGGAAGACGGAATGACGCTGGAAGAAGGAAGCATTCCCGGAGCACTGGCAACGGTGATCAATTCCAGTCTGCTTTCCTTGTCCACGTTTACCGGGCAGGATACCGATCACGGATTTATTGGCTGGATGAAAGAGCGCAAAGATGAAGCAGTGAGTCTCATGCGCGGCGCCTATCACGGTGCGACCAACCATACACAAACATATTTGGTGATGACTCACGACGATGGCAATGGTAAAATGAATCTCAAAAATGATCGCCTCAACATTGATTGGAAGGATTTGGGCAAGCAATCTGTTTTTCAAAAAGTAAATGACACATTATACAAAGCCGCGGCTGATTTAGGTGGCACCTATATCAAGGATGTGGTGTGGAGCAAACAATTTAATTATGAATTGGTCACTGTGCATCCCCTCGGCGGCTGCAGGATGGCTGATGATGCAAGTGCGGGAGTAACTGATCATACAGGGAATGTTTTCAGCAGTGAGAAGGGTGCTGCAAAATATAATGGATTGTATGTGCTCGATGGCTCCATCATCCCTCGACCGCTTGGAACAAATCCGCTGTTCACGATTTCAGCATTGGCAGAGCGTGCGTGCAAAATCATTCTTGACAAAATGCAAAAGCCGACGAGCTATGATTTTCCGGCAGTAGCGCCCCGTGAATTAAAACTTACGCCGGGTGTCCAGTTCACTGAAACGATGAAAGGATTTATCAGCACACAGGAGAAAAATGATTTTGGGAAAGGATACAATGAAGGAGAAAAAAATCAATCGCCGCTCACGTTCACGCTCACCATTCAAACTCAGGATGTGGGTGCTTTTGTGAAAGATCCAGAACACAAAGGTTCCATTGCAGGAACGGTGCTTGCACCTGCACTCTCGCCAAAAATGCTGACCGTTTCCAACGGCATTTTCAATTTGTTTGTGAAAGATGCAAATGATCCGAACTTGCGGCTCATGAAGTATCGCATGGTGCTTAACACAGTGGAAGGGAAACAATTTTATTTCTACGGCTACAAAAAAGTAGAAGACGATAAGGGATTTGATGTGTGGAAAGACACTACTATGCTCTTCACAACCATTTATGATGGCGCTGATGAAACGGCTACTGTTCTCGGCAAAGGGATTTTAAAAATCGCTCCCGGAGATTTTGCCATTCAGGCGGGAACAATAAAGGCGGTGAACGCCACGAGTAAGATGGATGAACTTAAAGCCATCCAATCGTTTGCTTCTTTTTTCGGAAAGGAAATTATTGAGACTTATTTCAGTAAGTTGTTTTGAACTGTGCTTGCGTTCTATCGTTCTGCGTAATCTTAACGAACAACAAAAGCAATAGAGTGAAAAAATGAGACGGGTTTTACCGGTTATAGTTATCTCACAATTTTTTTGCATCTCGTTGTGGTTTGCCGGAAATGCGATTATGCCAGAGCTGCTGAAGCACTTTCATCTTCCTACCGACTTTTTAAGTTACCTCACGAGTGCTGTTCAATTGGGTTTCATCACGGGTACCTTGGTGATTGCAGTATTCACAATCTCAGACCGTTTTTCTCCGTCGCATGTTTTCTTTATCAGTTCAATTTTAGCCGGGCTTGCTAACCTTGGCATGACAATAGAGAATGTGAATCCTGCAGGTTTGCTATTCTTCAGATTCTTAACAGGTTTTTTTCTTGGTGGCATATATCCTGTCGGAATGAAGATTGCCTCCGATTATTACCGGGGAGGTCTTGGAAAAGCACTAGGATTTTTGGTGGGAGCATTGGTCGTGGGTACTGCATTCCCGCACATTCTTAAAAGCATCACTTCAAACCTTCCCTGGAAGTATGTCATTATTTCAACTTCAGTGCTTTCATCTATTGGCGGCCTCGCTATGCTGATGTTGGTGCCAAACGGCCCTTATCGAAAACCAGGTCAGCAACTAAACCCGGGCGCATTCATAAAAGGATTCAGTACTGCTAATTTCCGTTCGGTTGCCTTCGGATATTTTGGACACATGTGGGAGTTGTACACCTTCTGGGCATTTGTTCCTGTAATGCTTGCAACCTATCAAAGCAATCACCCGGAAGCTGCATTGAATATTCCATTACTCTCATTTCTCATCATTGGATGCGGAGGACCGGCTTGTGTTTTTAGCGGATTGCTTTCACAATCTCTCGGTGCAAAAAAAGTAGCGGCCATTTCTTTATGCTTGTCCGGATTGTGCTGCCTTTCTTCACCCCTGTTTCTGTTCAGCGCTTCGCTCCCCCTCTTCACGGGTTTCCTTTTTTTCTGGGGGCTGGTTGTTATTGCTGATTCGCCTTTGTTCTCGACGTTGGTAGCACAAAATGCTTCAGAGGAAACCCGTGGTTCAGCACTTACGATTGTGAACTGTATTGGGTTTTCAATCACCATTGTGAGCATTCAATTATTGAATGCCTTATCCGGAATTTTTAATAGCCGGTATGTTTATATGGTGCTGGCAATAGGTCCTGTGCTTGGGCTTTTGGCATTGCTTAACTACAATGAAATGAGCAGGCGCTCTTCAGAATGATCTTCAATTCAGTAATAAGAAATTAACTTGAGCGTATGAAGAAACCTTCCTATTAAACTCGCATTTTGAACTTCAATAAAATAAACCGCAGACTTGTCCCGATTCTTCGGGAGGGCGCAAAGAATTTCGCAGAGAAAAGCCCAAAGAGTAACACCAGAAAATTTGTAACTTTTTCTTTGCGCTATCCTTTGCGTCTTGCTTCGCGTTCTTTGCGATAAAAATTCGAATTGCTCGCAGAATCTTGCGGACAAATTCCCGGTTAAAGAGCCAATAAATAACTTGTCAGCTCATCGGGCTGTGAGAGAAACGGAGAATGACTCGTATTCATTTCAATCACCTTACTGCACGGCAGAGCAGCAAGCATTTGCTTTTGCACAGAAGGCGACACACCACGGTCCTGCAACGCGGTAATATACACTCTCTGAACGGAGCCGAAGTTTTTCTCACTCAAACTTAAGGGAGTCCCTACAGGTGCGTTTGGCTCACGAGTGAGAAGTGATTTTGCCAGAGCTACATCTTCATCAGAACAATCATGGTACAATGCATCTCTTACCGCTTCAGGCTTCACTTCATGCCATCCTTCTGCTTCGTTCATGATCATGTTGGAAACAAGAAGTGAATCTTTATCACTCAAGGCAGCAGCGATCATCGGCTGTCCATCACGAATAAGAAAAGCCGCGACGTACACCAATGTTTTTATTTTTTGAGGACGATACTCTGCCGTCTGACTGATTACAATGCCTCCACGGCTATGGCCAACGAGAATCGCAGGTTCTGTTATGTGATCGAGAATGTCGCAAACACAATCAGTGTAATCTTTCAGCAAAATGTCTTTTGGGTTCTTCCAATCTTTTCCATGTCCCGGCAGATCAGGAGTGATCACGGTGTGTCCGGCCCGCTGCAAGCGCGGAACAATTTTGTACCAGCACCAGCCTGCATGCCAGCTTCCGGGAATTAAGATGAAAGTGCTCATTGTTGTGTGTGTGTGTGTCTGTGAAAAAATGAGTCGGCGTAACAAGACAAAAATATCTGATTCTTTATGTAGTGATTTTCATTTGACGAACCTAATCCCATTTCACTTCACCCGCTGAATGCTGAACTTCATGTTCAATTCCAAAACAAATTGAACACCGACTACCGGGGTTGTTGCATTGATAAAACTATCAAAACCCGATTGTGAAATTCCGTCATAATAAAATGTCTCGCTCTTCCTCTGCACCTTCTTAATAAGGTTTGCATCAGCATTGCCATACACGTCACTCGACTCGTATGCCTTGTAACTCTGGTATTGATTCTTTGGATCAACACTGTAAAAATCTTCACTGTAAATTTTTGATGTCGGAAGAAGCTGAAAAGTTGCAACCTGCAGGTATGTTGCTTTTTTCTGATTGATAATTTCAGATGCCGCCGCCATCATTTGACTATAAATTTTTCTTGTGTCGCTGATGATGTAATCCACTTTTACAATATCATAAATGTCGTGCTGTGATGCAATGATCATCAGCCGGTCGAAGTCCGCAAGAGCACTTAGTCTGATGATAATATTCTTTTTTATCTCGAAGCCGTTTTGAAATTGTTCAGCCGTTCGTCCTGAGATGTTGTAGTCATAAATTTTCGCCTGCGAAATGAAGTCAACATAAATATCTTTTTCAGTCACACCCATTTTTTTGATGGCTGATTTGAAGCTTTCAATTTTCATATTGATGGAGTCACTGCACTCCTTTACAGTTTTACCATCCTGGCTCAAAGCAAGCGTAACCATGTAAACATCAGCGGGAGTATTGAGAAGAATATTTGCGGAGATCAGAATAGCAGAATCATTCAGCAGGATCACCGGATTGCGGTAGGCATTCCTGCCCTCATTATTACTATTATTACCGTTGTTGTAGGCCTGGTTGCCGCTTATTTGTGAAGATGCGGCGAGATAACTGAGGGTATAAGCAATAGTTAAGGGAAGTATTTTTCGAATCATGGCGATGATGATTTGTTGTTGAAGGTAAATTTTTTTTTACCCAATGAACAGAAAAACGGAGTCTGTAAATGTTTTTGTTTTACCTGCGCATTCTAAGTGATTCCTTTATGAACTTCATGAAAAGAATTTTACTTCTGTTTCTCGCCATTGCATTTGACAGTGCAATAATTCATGCGCAACAAAGTGGTCAGAATAAAACCACCATTCACGATGCAGTATATGATACACAAATAACGCAGGCAACCAGGCTTATCAATGAACTTAAAGCAACCGAAAATATTCCGGGCATTTCGATTTGTGTAGGATGGAAGCACAAAACGATCTGGGCTGAAGGATTTGGGCTGGCTGATATTGAGAATCATATTCCTGTAACTGTTGAAACCAAATTCCGCATCGGAAGTATTTCGAAATCCCTTACCGGGGTAGGACTTGCAAAACTGATAGAAGAAAAGAAAATCGCTCTTGATTCACCGGTGAGCAAATATGTTAATTACTGGCGCGACAAAAAATATCCCATTACCATAAAACAACTTGCCAATCACACGTCGGGAATTCGTCACTATAATTTCCAGCGCATAGAGTTTCTGAGCCGCGAAAAATATTTTTCAGTGAAGGAAAGCATTAAGCAATTCAGCAGCGATACGTTGTTATTTCAGCCGGGATCGAAATACAGTTATTCGACCTTTGGTTATGTCCTTCTCAGTGCAGCCATGGAAGGAGCATCGGGGGAAGATTATCTTTCTTTCATGAGTCGCAGAATTTTTCAACCTATAGGAATGAAAAACACGGTTCCTGATTACCAGGATAGCATTATCCTGAACCGTGCCCGCTGTTATGAATCGAAAAGCGGTAAGCCTGTTAATGCCTATTATGTTGATAACTCGGGAAAATGGGCCGGCGGAGGTTTTCTTTCTACTCCCATTGATTTGGTGATGATGTGTCAGTCGCTTCTGAGTCATCAAATTTTGTCGGAGAAAAATGTTCAATTACTCTGGACACCCAACGTTCTTCCCTCGGGAGAAAATACAGGTTATGGTATTGGGTGGCGAATTGCAAAGGATAGTATGGGAAGAAGCATCATTCATCACGGCGGTCAATCTGTGGGTGCGCGGGCCTTCCTGATCATTTATCCCGATGAAGAATTGGTGATTGCCATCACCTGTAACCAATCCAGTAATTTCAATGAAGTACTTGCAGAAAAAATCGCAGATTGTTTTCTTAAGAAGTAGGTGGAATTCTCAACAGCATTCAAAGATTTTACTCTCACTTCTCAATTATTCCCACCCGCATCATAATTGAAAACGAAACTGTTTTAATTACATCCTGCTTCCAGGTTTGCATCAGTTCGTTTTTTATTTCATCAATAGGATCGCGATGATGATGATCCATGTAATGCTGAACCCCTGACCACGTTCCGAGGAAACCGAGAACATGCTCCAAAGTCCAATCAAGACGAAGCTGGAATTGCGGCGGCTGAATTTCTCTGAATGGAAATGGAATTGTTTTGTAGTGTTCATCAACATACTTCCGCTCGGGATCCCAAAACCCCTTCAGCACTTCTTCATAAAAACGAAGGATGATCTTATCAGTGTCATCATCAATATGAATCAAATCATAACCGAGAGCAACAAGCGGTGCACTCTGTTTTGCAATCCGCTTTGCCTCCGAATAAAAGGCGGAGAAATCAAACCAGTGAATTGCTTGCCCCACAGTGATCAGGTCAAAATAATTTTCGGGAAATGAAGTGTGCTCAGCAGGTGCAATGCTGTAATGGATATTCTCTTTATGTTGCGCCTGCTCAATCTGTTTTGCGCTGATGTCAGTCGCCATCACCTTTGTGAAGTACGGCGCCAACGCACTTGCCACCTGCCCGTTGCCTGTTGCGCAATCCCATGCTACTTCATGTTCTTTCACAATTGAAAAAAGATATTCAAAAATTTCAGGTGGATAGACAGGGCGAAATTGTGCGTAGCCCTGTGATTGTTTTGAGAAATTATCTTTCATGAAGAAATCGCTTTTAATTTTTTTTCTAAAATAAACCGAAAGAGAATTCGCGAAGGAGGACGTTTTGTTTTTGAATACGCTTCATTCCGGGAACTTCCCTGATACGCTTAATAACTATTGCCGAATCTTAATGATTGGTTCATTCAACCTTCTTAAGGCCTTCAAGATAATTTACTCCTTCCGGCGTGAGTGATTTAGTGTAATGCACATCATTCAATGAGTAACTTACTACCCGGCAACCGGGCTTCAAACTGAATTGCATTACGGTAGAATCTTCATACACTTTAAAAACAAGTCGTCCTTCAAAGCTGCAGTTATTTGCCGAAGCGGTGTCATCAGCAATGTAATCGCACCATTCTTTGATCTTCTCAATATCATTGGTAAAGTACTTGACGGCGATCTGGTTTCCCGAATAGATGTAAACGCGACACACATCCGTTTCCTGAATCAGATGATGCAACGGTGATTCTTTTTTGCATGAAGCAAAAATGCCACAAGCGGCAATAAGCGCCGGAAAAAAAATTTTTCTGATCATGTTCATCTCCCGAAGAATTAAGTAAGGATAGAAAGCGTGAATTTAACTGATTTCCTTACTGACGTTTTTTTAAAAGAAATGGAAGCACTCATTCTGGGTGCATACCAAATTGTCGCCGTGCGATGGTCATGGAGAGCTTGTCGAACCATTTGCGCCCGCGACCCTTCGACAAGCTACTTATGACGCAACACCAATTGCCCTCGCTGCCTCCTGACCTCCTAAAGGAGGAACCGCTCCCCGCTAACGAGTGCGAGAGGGGTTCTCCTTCAGGAGTTAGAGGCGTGCGCAGGCGAAATAGGTGTCATCTCTTGTTGTTTTCCTGCAACGCCGGATGGGTTCTCAGGTGACCGAAACGACAATTTGGTATGCACCCCTCATTCTCCTCTCATCTTAGTTTGTAACTAACGCGTTAACTTCACCACAGGAATTTCTTGTTAGGTGCAAAAGTTATGATAGCCGGATAATGGCGACCCGGGATTTGATTTAAGAATTTAAGTTTACCCTTGAAAAATTTATAAGATGAAATTGAAATTACCGGGTTTTCTCTTTAGGACGCTGCTGGTTTTTCTTGCAGCGCTCACCTTTTCCTTTACACTTCATGCACAAATTGCCCCCGAGATTAAATGGCAAAGATCTTTGGGTGGAAGTGGAGGAGATGCGGCGTATTCTATTCAGCAAACTGCCGACAGCGGGTTTATTGTTGCAGGCGGCACAACCTCATTGGATGGAGATGTAACAGGCCTGCATGGCGATGGCTCAACAACCGATGACTGGATTGTAAGGTTAGATAAGCAGGGAAATATAATATGGCAAAGGTGTTATGGAGGACCAAATGATGAACAAGCAAATTCCGTTCAGGAAACAACCGACGGGGGATTCATCGTTGCAGGGTATTCTAATTCGAATGACAGTGATGTTGCAGGAAATCATGGTCACTTTGATTACTGGATCCTGAAGTTGGATTCACTTGGAAATTTAGTCTGGCAAAAATGTTTGGGAGGAGATAAGGACGATAAGGCGTATTCGATTCAGCAAACAGCCGACACCGGATATATTGTTGCAGGATATTCATTCTCCGATGGCGGTGATGTAACCGGAAATCATGGTTCCAAGGATTACTGGGTTGTAAAATTAGATACCGGCGGAAATATAACATGGCAAAAATCATTGGGGGGGACCAATAATGAATTTGCAAATTACATTCGGCAAACTCTTGACGGGGGGTATATTGTTGCGGGCTTTTCCGGGTCTAACAGCGGAGATGTTTCAGGAAACCATGGCGGGGAAGATTACTGGATCGTGAAACTTGATACAGTTGGAAATATAGAGTGGCAAAAAAGCTTAGGAGGAATCAATGATGAAGAAGCGATGTGTGTTCGGCAAACAAATAACGGCGGATATATTGTTGCAGGATTTTCCAAGTCCATCGATGGAGATATTACAGGACATCACGATCATAATGATTATTGGATAGTGAGATTGAATAATGCCGGAGATTTAGTTTGGGAAAAATCGTTTGGCGGAAGCGATGATGACTTTGCCAATTCAGTTGAGGAAGTTGGTGACAGTTCCTATATTATTGCAGGATCGTCTGTCTCAACTGACTACGATGTAACAGGCAATCATGGCGGTTTTAATTATGGTGATTACTGGCTGGTTAAAGTAGATCTTGCCGGAAATATGTTATGGCAAAAGACTTATGGAGGGGCAGGTATTGAGTATGGCGCCTGTGTTCAACCCACTGCCCAGGGGCGATTAGTTCTTGCCGGATACTCTAACTCCATTGATGGCGATGTTACAAACGGCCATGGTGCGTATGACTTCTGGATTGTGCTTTTAAAACTTGAGACGCTGTCAGGGATTTCTCCGGTATCAAATGGTTTTCTTTCTGTTTACCCGAATCCTGTGCAAACTCAACTCACGATCAACTTAACGGAAGCTGTTAATGATGTTTGCATTCGCGTCTATAATTTGGAAGGGAGTTTAATTGCACTACCGGCAACGCTCAGAAATTCGCAGGTACAACTGACCACCACTGCTTTGCCTGATGGATTTTATATGCTTCAAATCACCAACGAGAAAACGGGTGATATTCTTATCGGGAAGTTTGTGAAAGGAGAATGACATCAGGATGTAGTGCGTGCGATCTTCTTCTCACAGCCAAACACCATTTGCCTGCAGGTGTTTCTTGTGCCCCCTGCAATCTTTTTTGGTAGTAGCGCAAGAAGAGGTGATCATAATAAGCATTGCGCAAACAACTGCAATAATTGCTTTTAGCTTTGATGTGTTCATAAGATATGTGATCGGTAACGAAAAACAAATGTCTTGTATTGCCTTACCCAATAGCAAATCAGATTTTGTTATTAACTGAATAGTAAAATCTTGTTTCGAAAAGAGTTCTTCTTTCAACGATGAGAGAATTTTTTTTCTGCAATCAGCAACAAGAATTCTTCCATTCGTAAATAACCGGAGAGTATTGCTCCATTGAGGAAGGCATGATCTCTAAAGATTCGGATAAATTATTTTCAATCGCCCACACTTGGTATTGGTTTCAATGTGGGTATGGACCGCATAGCCCTTATCACAAATTTTCCGCACCCAATTATCTACTCCCGCTTTATCAGAAATGGCTGCGGCTGAAATGGTATTTTCAGTAACGACGTTTCCGTGTATGGTGGAATCACTGTAATAACCGGTGTAAGGATAGTTCTCAATATCCTTCGGTGCTCCGTGGTTTACAACCTGGTTCACGTGGATCAACTGATTGACGATGGCTGCGCTGTCAGTACCATTGGTTTTATAATCCGGCGAAAGGTGAAAAGTGAAAGATGAATCACCATATAATAAATCACCCGCTTTATTCAGAACAACGACATGAATTTCAACGTGACCCGTTCTTTCTTCTATCGTGGTAACAACAGGGTAGGTGCCGGATTGTTTGGTGCATGAACCAAAAAGTATTACAAGAAAAGCAGGGAAAAATATTTTCTTCATCGTAAATTGTTTGGTATGAACAACAGTACGAAAAAAAAACCGGATTGTTACCAAAGAATCAGATTTCTGCATTCCGGGAAATCCTTTCTTCATTCATTGCCAAAAAATCTTTCATCGAACAATGTAACTCATCAATTTCCTAATAACCGGGCGGCACCTTCAATCCCTGCAGCTTCATTTTCTCAGCCTGCTCTTTTTCTTTCTCGGGCTGATGAGTGTCGTGATAAAGTAAGAGAAGATTATTGTTTGCCTGCGGATCGCCGGGAGCTTTGCTTAAATATGTTTCCAGGTATTGAATCGCCGCCGGCTTATCATCTTTTACAAATGCTACTCTCGCGAGGTGGAACGTGCACATGTAATAATCGGAGATCTCTCTTTCCCTTTTAAAAAATTTCTCCGATTGCAAAATTGAATCGTGCGATTGCAGCATCACGCCCATGTAATAGTTGATGTACTTCTGAGCAGAATCCATGGCGTAAGCTTTTCGAATCAGTTCTTCTCCGCGCTTGTGATCAACGCTATCCAATCGTGCGCCGAGCATCATGGTGGCGTACGCGGAGTGCGGTGAAGATTTTTGTGCTGCCGTCCAGAATGTGAGGGGTGTTTTAAAATTTTTCTGGTGATTCAGATTTACTATTGACAACACAACACACAATGCAATTCCTCCAATGATCAATGTTGATTGCTTCAGATTGTTCTTCAGCAAAACAGTTTGACTGAGTGTGATTAAAATTCCGAACATCGGCAGGTAGGCGCGATGCTCGAAGTCCTGGTCATTCAAACTCGCCGGCACGAGCAGGGCAGGGATGAACAACAAAATGTAAATCGCTATTCCGGCGACGATGACCCGCCAATCGCGATTCGGAGATAAGAAAATGATGAGGGCCAGAATGAAAACAGAAATAATCCCGTAGATGTAAGTAGTATCCTGGGTAATTGGAAACACGTTAAGATTCAGAGGAAGAAAGATTTTTCCGAGATACTGAATGAGCACCGGCAATCTTGTTGGAAAAGTTTTCAGTACATCACCAAACTGAAGCTCTGAATTTTTCAGCGTCGCTTGTGAGCGAATTACAAACCAAATGACTCCTGCAATCAGCCACGAAGAATAAAGCATGATGCTTGTGCGATCAAACCAACTTGCCAGGATTTTAGCGGGATTTCTTTTCTTAAGGAAGATAATAAGCATCCATGCAACAGGTGCTGCAAATACTGCTGTCTCTTTTGTGAAGAGTGCCGCGAGCAATGCAAGGCATTGAAGGACGAGCCAGGGAATTTTTTTCGTGTTCGCATACTCAATTGCTCCAATGAGAAACGAGAAAACAAAAATCGCGAGCAGCGTATCATTTCTTCCGGGAATCCAGGCTACTGCTTGAGATAGCATAGGATGCACAGCAAAAATCAATGTGAGCAGAAATGAACTCAGCACATCCAATCCGACTTTCTTCAGCAGCAAAAACAGCAACAGTACAGCAATGAGATGCAGAATCACATTCACGATGTGCCATCCTCTGATGTTTTCATCACTTATATGATAGTTCAAAATAAAAGAATCGAGCAGGAGAGGCCGGTAGTAAACATCTTCAGTTTCATTAAAAACTCCGCGCTGAAAGGATGTGGTGAGGTTTGAAAGATCTTGATTGTAGTCGCGTGTTTCTTTGATGAAGATCGAATCATCCAATTCCGTGTAGCCCAAATTAAATGTTGGCCAATACACAATGAGAACAGCAGCAATTAAAATGAGATTGGCAAAGCGAAGAAGTAAATTTTTTTTCGGCTCTTTTGAAGAGTGAATCTTTTTGGCAGGAGGAATCTTTTTTGGAGTTGCCATCAGGCGATTGTTCTTAGCGTGTCATTCTGTGATGTAAAGAAAAAGTTTTTCCTCAAGGAAGTCCTTTGGACATTCGGTTATCTTTGACCGTCAAAAAAAAATCTTTCCCATGCAATCAAAACTTTTCTTAGCGATGTCATTCACGCTTGCTCTTTTCATTCTTTCATGCAACACCACAAATAAGAAAGAAGACAATGCCGCCGTTCAGCAAAGAGTGCAGGCCTATCTTGATTCCTACAACACTCAATTTCAGAAAGTGCTTTACGATGATAATCTCGGGCAATGGGAATTACAAACACATATTGTAGAAGGCGACACCATGGCAAAACACAGGGCTGCCATTGCAGATGAAGCGTATGCGGTATTCACCGGGAGTGAAGCGAACATTGATTCAGCTAAAAAATTTTTAGAGTGGAAAGATAAACTCACTGACTTGCAGAACCGTCAGCTTCAAACCATTCTTTTCCAGGCGGGAAACAACCCTGCAACGGCAGGAGATGTGGTGAAGAAAAGAATTGATGCTCAAAATGCGCAAGTGGAAAAACTGTATGGATACAAGTTTGAGATCAACGGAAAAGAAGTTACACCGAATGACATTCAAAACATTCTTTCTGCTTCGGGCGATTTGAAGGCACGACTCGATGCATGGACTGCCAGCAAGGAAGTTGGGAAAGGATTGAAAGACGGATTAGCCAACCTTCGTGACTTGCGCAATCAAAGTGTCACCCCCCTCGGCTACAAAGATTTCTTCGCATATATGGCTTCAGAGTACGGCATGAGTACTGATGAGATGATGGCACTCACCCGCAGCATGATCACGGATGCGTGGCCGCTTTATCGCGAGCTGCATACCTGGGCGCGGTACACGCTGGCAGAAAAATATCATCAGCCGGTTCCTGATTACATCCCTGCACAGTGGCTGCCAAACCGCTGGGGCCAGGATTGGAGTGATTTGGTGGAAGTGAAAGGACTGAACATTGATGACTACCTGAAAGCAAAAGGAGCGGAGTGGATTCCTCGCGAGTCAGAAAAATTTTACATGAGTATCGGATTCGATTCGCTGCCGCAAACATTCTGGGATAAATCTTCTTTGTATCCTGTTCCGCCCGGTGCCGGTTACAAAAAGAATACGCATGCTTCAGCATGGCACATGGATAATGATAAAGATGTGCGTTCTCTGCAAAGCATTGAGGCGAACACGGAATGGTGGGCAACGTGCCTGCATGAGTTTGGTCACATCTACTATTATCAATCGTATTCAAACCCTAATGTGCCCATTGTGTTGCGTACAGGAGCTAACCGTGGTTACCATGAAGCATTCGGTACCATGATGGGATTGGCTTCATTGCAAAAACCTTTTCTCGCCGGCCTCGGGATGATTGATTCGAATGTGAAAACTGATGATACCATGAAGCTGCTGAATGAAGCGCTGCAATACATCGTGCACATTCCGTGGGGCAGTGGAACCATGACGGAGTTTGAGCATGCTCTCTATTCAGAAAATCTTCCCGAAGATCAGTTCAATGCAAAGTGGTGGGCGCTGGTGAAGCAATTGCAGGGTATTGTTCCGCCCTCACCGCGCGGTGAAGAGTATTGTGATGCAGCAACAAAGACACATATTAATGATGATCCCGCGGGATATTACGATTACTCCATTGCCAACGTTTTGCTCTTTCAGTTCCACACATACATTGCAGACAGTATCCTGCACCAGGATCCTCATGCAACAAATTATTGGGGCAACAAAGCGGTGGGAGATTTTTTGAAGAAGGTTATGACACCGGGCGCCAGTGTTGACTGGCGTGTGCATTTAAAAAATTGCATTCATAGCGACATGAGTGCAAAACCGATGGTAGAATATTTCTCATCGTTAATGAGTTACCTCAAGCGTGTGAATGCAGGGAGAACTTATACGCTGCCGGAGAAGCCGGTGTTTTAAATCGAGATTCGCGATTCGCGTAGCGCGATTCGCCTAAAGAAAACGACAGACAATTTAGGCAATACGACTCTTTAATAAAAACAACGTACAACTTACAATTCACGACTCACACTCACGAAATTCTTAAGTCTTGAATCTTAATTCTTAAATCTTAATTTTTCCCGGATGTATTCTCACGAAATAGAAATCCGTGTTCGCTATGGTGAAGTGGATATGATGGGGTATCTCTATTACGGCTATTATTCTTTTTACTATGAGCAGGCGCGCGTTGAAACCATGAGGTCATTGGGCATTCCTTATAAAAAGATGGAGGAGCTTGGGTTTCTTTTACCGGTGAGAGACCTGCACATCAAATTTCATAAGCCCGCTTTTTATGATGATGTGGTGCGCATCAAGACAATGATTACTAAGATGCCCAGTGTGAGACATGATTTTCAATACGAGATGTACAATGCGCAGAGTGAGCTGATCAATGAAGCGGAAACAACGTTGGTGTATCTTGATAAAAATTCCCGAAAACCCGTTCAGTGCCCTGACTTTGTAAAGGAATTAATCCGACCATACCTTGAACAATAACCTGGACAAATTTTATTCTGCAATCGCCAAATACAGCGGGTGGAATTCGATAGTCGAACTCTCGAAGACAAAATTTTTTCCCGGGCATCCTAACATTTCTTTGTATGAAGTACTTTCCTTTCTCTTCAAAGAAATGCAGCGGGATGATATCATGCAACGTGCTGCCTCCGTTTCATTCTCACTATTTGTCTCGCTGTTTCCAACAATACTAATGGCGTTCACTCTTATTCCTTTTATTCCTGTTCCTGCATTTCAGAATACACTGATGGCTACCATGAAGCAGGTGCTGCCGGCGAATGTTTACCAGTTATTGCAATCCACCATAGAAGACATTGTTCTTCGGCATCGAGCTGACCTCCTTTCCATAAGCTTAATTCTTGCCATCTACTATTCTACGCGCGGAGTGTTGGGTATCATGAATTCATTTGACAAAGCGCTCCCTACTTTTCGAAAGCGAAGTCACTGGCACAAGCAGGTAGTTGCATTCAAGATCACGGGTTTGCTCACCCTGATGCTGCTTCTCTCGGTAGGGTTAATTATGGGAGGAGAGGTACTCGTAAAAACAATCATGAAAGTTCTCCAGGAAGACAGAAGCAATGTTTATATCTGGCTGAATATATTTCGATGGCTTATCATCGTCATCTTATACTACTTCTCTATTTCTCTCATTTACTATTTCGGACCGGCACGACATAAGCGATGGCAGTTTTTTTCTGCCGGCTCCACATTGGCTACGGTTCTTTTACTCATCGTAACGCTGGGGTATACGTGGATCATCAATCAATTCGGACAGTACAACAAGATCTACGGATCCATCGGCACATTGCTCGTTACGCAACTTTGGATTTATTACAATGCGCTCGGCTTGCTCATTGGCTTTGAATTGAATGCTTCTATTGACGTGAATGAAAATAAATTGCTTGCTGCGAAAGAAGATGATCCGCCCGTGGGTACATGATTTTATACTCTCAGTAAAAATGAGACAAAAAGTGTTTGGAAAAATTAATTATTCCATAGCAATCTCTTTACATTTCCATCTGAAATTTTATCCAGTACTAATTCAAGTGGATACCACTCAATGGCATATAGCCCCATGGATTAATGACACCCTGCAGGCAATAGCTGCAGTATTTGCTATAATTGGTGGCATTTCTTTTTGTATGTTTTGGCTATGGAAAAAGTTTAAACCAAAACCACCTCTTACTGATAAAACAGTGAGCCCACCTCCGACGGTTACAGAATATTTTCTTGGAAGGGAAAATGAGATGAGGCAATTGCGCCAAAAATTATCAGGGAGGATTCCTTTGGTTTTGGTGAATGGCATTGGAGGCATTGGGAAAACTACACTCGCCATGAGTTATTATGAAAACAACAAGCAACGATACCGCTTCCATGCATGGGTTACAGCAGTTAAAAACGATTCGCTGGAAGAAGCTTTAATAAACCAACTCAAACCACGATTTGAGCAAGTGGTGTTTGATAAAGATGAGCCTATAGAAAATCGTTTCAAAAAAATATTAACCGTAATGATGAATATGGAGGGAGAGAAACTGCTCGTGATTGACAACGCAAATAACTTAGAGGATTTACGATTTTGCTTGCCTCATCTCAAATCCCTTGGATGGCACATTCTTGTTACCACCCGATGTGAACCAGAAGAATATGAATTGTTGAAGCTGGATGAGCTTTCACTGGAAGATAGTAGGAAGTTATTTCTCTACTACTACAAGGAAGATGAAGATTATCCGCTAAGTGCCCCAAATCAAAAACTGTTAAATGACATTCTCGAAAAAGTATTTTATAATACTCTACTTGTTGAATTACTTGCCAAGGCCGCGCGTAACAGGTTTACGCTTCACGAAATAATAAACAAACTTGAAGAGAGACATATTCATCATCCTGATTTGCAACAGGACATTGACGTAGGTATTAACGCCATTGCCATAGGCAATAAAATTACCCAGCTTGAAAAGTACATAGCATCAGTTTTTGAACCGGAACATTTGAATGAAAATGAAAAGGCATTGTTGCGGCAGTTTGCACTGCTTCCAGTAGACTATTATGTTTTTGATGATTTGGTTAAAATGTTTCTTATTGATGCAGCAGGCAAAAATGATTTTGAACAGCTACTTATTATGCTCGGCAAAAAAGGTTGGCTCGCAATAACACGCGCCGAAAATCTTTTCGTTTGTCGAATGCACGATATGATACAAACTGTAATAAAAGATAAACTAAAACCCAGAGCTTCCAACTCTAAAACATTGCTTATAGGATTAACAAAAATCATAACGAGCACTTTTAAAGAAGCCCAATTCTTTTTTGAAGTAGCAGGTTATGCAGTCGATAACGCAGAAGGATATGCTCAAGAGCGAGTCAATCTTGCAGACCGACTTGCAAATAAATTAAAGGAGGCGGGAAACTTAGGCAAGGCCATTGACTATTTTGCTAAAGCCATTGAATGGCATGTAGCAAGTGGCGAACAAAATGATAAAGTATACGCACGGCTGCTAAACAACCTCGGTGAAGGATGGCGAGTCAAAGGCAATCCTGACAAAGCCATCAGCTTGATTGAAAAAGCATTGAAGATTACTTTGAAATTATTCGGAGAAGATCATCTAAACATAGCAGTTTATTACAATAACCTCGGTTTAGCGTGGCATGACAATGGTGATATGGACAAAGCTATCAACTACTTTGAAAAAGCATTGAAGATTGATTTAAAATTATTCGGGGAGGAAAATCCAAACACAGCAAGAGATTACAACAACCTCGGCGAAGCATGGCGTGGTAAAGGCAATCTGAGTAAAGCTATCAACTACATTGAAAAAGCATTGAAGATTGATTTAGAATTTTTCGGGGAAGAAAATCCAAACACAGCAAGAGATTACAACAACCTCGGCGAAGCATGGCATGCTAAGGACGATCTTGACAAGGCTATCAGCTTCCATGAAAAAGCATTGGAGATTGATTTAAAACTATTCGGAGAAGAAAATCCAAACACAGCAAGAAATTACAACAACCTTGGCGTAATATGGATGGAAAAAGGTAATCTTGATAAAGCAGAATCTTTCTTTACAAAATCTCTGGATATCTTAACCAAAACTTACGGTGTAGAAAATACTAACACACAATGGGTAAAAAGAGATTTGGCTATGCTGCGAATAGAGAAAAACAAGAAGCGCTAATTCAACGTCAGGAAACCGTATCATCTTATCAAACAAAATAATCCAGGAAGGAACTGTCCAGTTGTTCAATGCTCTCGGTGAAAAAGTATTTGAAGAAACTGATAGTGAGTTTGCCATTCGTGATTGCAATGGATACGTTATTCAGTTCGGGAAAGAAGTTTGAGTACAGAGAATATAAGGATTCATTGTTGTTTCACTTTCTCTCATATATTTCACACCATGCTTTCCCCTTCTCAAATCTTTTTATCAACTGAAGTGAATCGTTTGATTTTACGTAGTCATAATAGGACGTGTTCAGATTGCTGAAAATGTAATAGTCTGCGCTCTTTAATAAGCTATCGAGGCTTACATTTTTAAAGGAAGGTCCATGTAAATAAAACAATTCGGGATGAGTGAAATTATATGCACTCAGTGAGTGAATGAGTATTTTTTTTGATTGTGCCTGTCGGTTTTCCATAAAGGAAACTGCTTGCTGATCTACGACTACATCGTCTTTATAATTTAGTGAAACATCATCAATCCATGACGGCTCGAAAGTATAATCATGATAGAGTGAAAGAGCTATCACAACACAAAACAAATATGGTAAAAGCCGGAAACCCCATTGGTGTAATTGATTGCCCCATATTGTGAGAAGGAAAATAAAAATTACAATAAGAGGAATCAGGTAGCGCAACATCAGATAATTGGTGGCTGAAAAGAACACGTAAAAAGCAAAGAGAGTCAGCATGCTCCATGTGATTTTGATAATCCCGGGAGAAATGGATGTCTTCAATCTTCGGCCATAAAATATTAGCAGAATAATAATGAGGCCAAGCAGCACCACCAGGATTTTTCTTCCATATCCAAGAAAAACGAAGACGCGTATTAATAATACGTCCTGCCAGATAGCCTCCAAATTAAAATTCATCATTTGAATGTGCAACGGATAAAAGTACCAGCCATAAGTCCTCTTCTGAAAAACATAAAATGCTATTCCAATCAGCAGCGGTGAACTTATCAGGAATAAATATTTAACCACCGAGGAAAGAGATTTTTTACTTCCCTTCATTTGTTGCTTAATTAAGCCGATGAAAGCAGCAAAAACAAGAGCGCTGATAATTACAAGTCCTGACTCCTTAGTCAAAACAAGAAGTGTGGCAGAAAGGAAATAAAGAACATTTCTTCCCGTCACCAGGAAGAAGACCGCGAGCATGATCAGCATCGATATGAAAATTTCCGGCAGCATAAAAGAAGATTGCACAATGAATGCATCCTGCGATAACAACAAAAGGGTTCCGAGAAGCGCAAATACGGGCATGGTATATTGCTGCAAAATGAAAAAGAACGCAACAAGAAATGCGGATGCGATAATCAATGAAAAAACATGCATGACAAGAGGAGAGAATCCAAAAATTTTCGCAACGGTTGCATTCATGAAATAAAACCATAGCGGATGACCGCGATATAAATCCGCAGGCAAACAACCGGGTAAGAGACATGGGTGATTCTTGTACATTGTCGAAATGGCGGGGGCATAAGACCATGCTTCATCCCAGAAAAACGGCAGATGGAGAAAAGGAAACTTGTAAATCCAAAGCATAAGAATACCAAGGAATAAAAAGCAAGCGGCAATTGTGAATTGAGTTTTTCTACTCACCGGTTTCGGAGTATGATTGCAAGATAGAAAGCAAAATGTTTTTTGTTGCGGATTGAAGATAAACCTGTGTAACAGAATTTCCATTCTGATTTTGTAATGCTATCCGGCAGAAGCAATGAAAAACGATCTCTACTTTTGTAACTTTAAAAAAAAAGCTCTTCATGAAAAAAATTATCATCATCATTTTCATCTTACTCATTGCTATAAAGGGGTTACTGCAAGCTCAAACAACAAAATCACAATACAAAATCGTAAACACCTTTCACATTGACGGAGATGACTGGTGGGATTATCTGACGATGGATGAAGCGACCGAAAGATTATTTATCTCCCATGGAACGCAAGTTCAGGTGCTCGATGTAAATAAAGGAAAAGTGATTGGAACGATTCCCGACACAAAGGGAGTTCACGGAATTGCATTGGCGCCGGATCTTAACAAAGGATTCACGAGTAATGGCAGTGATTCATCTGTAACCGTCTTTAACCTGACAACGCTTGCCGTAAGCAAAAAAATAAAAGTGACGGGAACCGGACCAGACGCCATCCTGTATGATCCATTCACACATCGTGTGTTCACATTCAACGGAAGAAGCAGTAATGTAACTGTGATTGATGCGAACAAAAACAAGGTGATCGGAACAATTCCTCTTGATGGAAAACCAGAGTTTGCAGTTACCGATGGTCAGGGGAAATTATTTGTGAACATCGAAGACAAAATCGAAGTGAGTCTTATCAATCCATCAACTATGAAAGTGGAACAGACATGGTCCCTCGGTCTGTGTGAATCACCAAGCGGCATGGCAATGGATAAAGTCAATCATCTTCTTTTTATTGTTTGTGATAACAAACTCATGACGATCATGAATTCACAAACAGGAAAGGTAATCCGAAGGCTTCCTATCGGTGAACACCCCGATGGCTGTGCCTTTGATCCCGTGCTCATGCGTGCATACAGCTCGAACGGAGATGGAACACTTACGGTAGTTCAGGAAGAAGCGGCAAACAAATTTTCTGTTCTTGAAAATATCACAACCCAAAAAGGGGCGCGCACAATTACCCTCGATTTAAAAACGCATCATCTCTATTTATCTGCAGCAGAATATCTTCCTGCTCCTGCCCCCACTACCGATAATCCGAATCCGCGACCGGCAATCAAACCGGATACATTTGTTGTGATTGAAATTGAGCCGGTGAATTAATGACCTGAAGAAACAATTATTACCCCGGCAAAAATGGTGAGAGCTAAGTTGCGCGCTTAAGAAGATCCGCTCTTAAATGAATAAATGAAGGCGCTAATTAAGGCTTGGATTCTCCGGGAAGTTTGCAATCACACGAAAACGATCTCCCATGCTGCGAAGCACCGTTCTCCATAGTTGTTTGGGATCCTCGTCAAATAAGTATTCCATGCTGCTGCTGCCGACGAACCATGAATTTTCATTGATCTCTTTTGCGAGCTGTTCCTCATCCCATCCTGCGTAACCAAAGAAGAATTTGATTTCCTCAGGTGAAATCTGTTTTGTGTCAAGGAGAAAAATAAGTTTCTCAAAGTCGCCGCCCCAATAAATTCCTTCGGCAACTTCCGTGCTGTCACTGAGCAGATCGCCGCGGCGATGCAGGTAATGCAGTGTGTTGGGCTGAACAGGACCCCCGTAAAAAATCACATTATCCACCACCGGAAAATCCTCCACCACTTCATGCACTTTCATTTCTGTGGGCTTGTTAAGAATTAAACCGAATGCGCCTTCACTCTTCGACTCACATAAAAACACGACCGAACCTTTGAAGTAAGGATCTTCCATGAATGGCTCAGCGATCAATATTTTCCCCGGCGACGGCGTTTCCATGATTTGCTTTCGGGCATTAAAGTAAAATGATGGCGATGTAAACTCCAAAAATTGTTCCGTTAAAATTGCCACTGTCAATAACTTAAAATGGGACTCGTGCGGATTGAAAATTCAAATTACTTTTGTGCGCGGAATTTGTGAGAGGTGAGAGGTGAGAGGTGAGCCGTGAATGGTGAATTAAAAAAAGATGAATTGTAAATTATAATGGCCCCGTAGCTTAACTGAATAAAGCATCTGACTACGGATCAGAAGAGTGGGGGTTTGAATCCCTCCGGGGTCACAGCGCTGAAAATTTCTTTGGCGCTTTTTTTATGGAAAGCATATTGGAATTTTCTGAACAGCTTTGCTGTTCAGCATTGCAACTGTCTCTTAAATGGCTTAATCAATGGAAAGAAAAGTCACTAAGAAGTACACAAACGGCGAAGTCACCATAGTTTGGAAGAATGATCTTTGCATTCACAGCGGGAATTGTGTTCGCGGATTACCCCGGGTTTTTAACCGGGAGAAAAGACCCTGGATTACTCCCGAAAACTCCTCGACCGAAAATATTATTGAGCAGGTGAAGAAATGTCCATCGGGCGCATTGTCATTCTTTATGAATGATGAACCCGAAATGAAACCTTAAAGAAGTTTGTTAAAAATAGCATTGCGACTTTCGCACCATGAACATCCTCATCATATCTTCCAGTATTCGGGAAAATGCATCCACCCGGAGAGTTGCCATTCACCTTTTTAATCATCTGGCGCAGGTGCCAATACTTCAGTCCGAGTTTGTCGACCTCACCGATTATGAATACCCGATTTGGAAAGAAGTTTTTCACCGTGAAATTAGCCCTCCTGTGGAGTGTGTCACGCTTCATGATAAGCTCAGCGCTGCCGATGCTATGATTTTTGTAACGCCGGAATACAACGGCAGCTATTCTCTCGCGCTGAAAAACATGGTGGATTATTTTGGGCTTAAAGTTTTCGAGAGAAAAGCCATCGGTGTCGCCTCCGTTTCTACGGGGGCGCTTGGTGGCATTCGCGCTGCCGTTCAACTGCAGCAACTCATTCTTGCCATCTATGCGATACCTGTTCCGCAGATGCTGCTTGTGCCTTCAGTGCAAACTCGTTTTGATGAATTCGGAAAACTGCTTGATGATTCCTTCGCAAAAAATGTGGATCGCTTCGTGAATGATTTTCTCTGGTTCGCAGAAGCGCTTCATGAAAAAAAGAAAATCACCGTGCTGCAATAGCGTCGAGTTTTTTTCTCTTAAAATTTTATGATCCTTCATCTGCGAGTGAAAGCCGGTAGCAAATTCAATCAGCTAACTAAGGATGCTGAGGGGAAGTGGGTGATGAAAGTGAAGGCGCCACCGGTTGAAGGCCAAGCGAATGAGGAGCTGATTCGGTTTCTCTCTGAAGTTTTGAAAATTCCCAAATCAAAAATCAGTGTTATAGCGGGACATACGAATCCTTTTAAGAAAATTGAGATTATGAGTTTGAGTGAAGAAGAGGTGAGAATTAAAATGGAAACACACCTCCAAAATTCGAAGCCCCTGTGAGCATTTTGAATTCCTTAAATCCGGCAACTTAGTTTTTTTCAATAGGCCTATAGAAAAGATACTCATAATGAATTTCACTCCATTCCCCAACCTCACAACACAACGGTTGATTTTGCGCCAGATGAAAATTGAGGACGAGAATGAAATTTTCTTTCTTCGTTCTGACGAAAGAATCCTGGAATACACAGAGATTCCGAAAGCCGTTACAGTTGATGACGCAAGGAAGTTTATTGAAAAAATAAATAACGGTATCCCCAAAAACGAGTGGGTGTTCTGGGGGATCACTTTGAAGAATGACGATAAATTAATCGGAACAATTTGTTTGTGGAATATTTCAGAAGATCGTTTAACCACCGATATAGGTTATGTTCTGCATCCTGACTTTCATGGGAGAGGAGTAATGCAGGAAGCGATTAGAGAAGTTATTAAATATGGTTTTGAAACCATGAGAGTCAACACAATAAATGCTGATGTTGATCCAAATAATTCCAAATCAATACTGCTTTTAGAAAGAAACGGTTTTGTCTTGAGTAGGAAATCAAAGAATACAGTAATTTATTCTCTCCTCAATTCCGCTGGCAGAGTCCTGCGGACAAGTTGATTTGTTTCATGCTTTGACTAATAATGTTTGATCGAAAAAAATCTTTGCTCCGATTTCCTCTCAAGCAAAAATCATTAGTGTAATTGCCAACACAGCCAGCGCAATTCCAATCAAATTCTTTTTCGAAAGCTTTTCTCTGAACAGCAGAAAGGCGCATACAGCAGTAAGCACCACGACGCCCATGTTGTTAACCGGAAAAATCACGGAGCTATTCCATCCCGGAATCCGGAGCGCCTGAATAAGAAACAGCAATGAAAAATAATTCGGAACACCAAGTGCCACACCGCCAACAACAGCTTTAAGAGGAATAGTTTGCCTCCGAAAAATTCCCTGAACGAAGAGTGTGAAGATTCCGCACAGTGAAGCGAAAAAAAAGATGACAATGTTGAACATATTGAACTCACTTGCTGACATAAGTTTTACCGTGGCATAGTTCACAAGCGAATCATTCATTCCACTACCGAGGAAGATAAGGAAGGCAAGAATCAACCCGCGCAGTTCCAAATGTTTTTCATGAGATTCTTCTGTGATGGAAGTGAGATACACTGCCACAAGTGCGAGCAGGACTGCAATCAATTTGAAGAGTGTGAAAGAATCGTGATATAGAAACACAGCCACCGTTACCGGAATCACCATCGAGAGTTTACTCGCTACCGAGGTCACTGTAACACCAATATTGCTGGCAACATAACCCATGAGGTTGAAAATGCAGAAGAAGCAGCATCCAAGAAATGCTGCATACGGAAACCATAATTTGTGAATCACTACAGCAACATCAGGCATATTACGCGACACCAGCAAACCTGTGATCACACACGTGATATAATTAAATGCAATTGCCGGCAGATTTTTAATTCCGAACCTTTCAAAGTATTTGAAACACAGCACCAGGTAGGTGGAGCAAATAATACTCAGGGGAAGCGCGATCATAATTTATTTTCGAAGATGATCAGTTGATCGCCGCAAATATCTTCTTCCGAAATTTTATTTCCCGACATTTTCGGAGCGGGTACTCCGACAGTGAGAAAAGAAGGAGCAATAAAGATTCTCATCTCATCCCACAGTCCTTCATTAAGAAACGATTGAAGAAGTTGTGCTCCGCCCTCAACAAGTATTGATTGAATTTGCTTTTTGTACAGGACAACCAGGATATTTTTTAACAAATCATTTTCAAAACCAACCCTGATGAAATCAAGATTCATCACAGGAGGTTTTTCCTTTTCGGTGAAAACAATTGTAGGTGATGTGTGATCAAATAGATTTAGCCCCGTGGGCAATCGTAATTTTCTGTCAAGTACAATTCTCCATGGCCTGTGATTATTCCAAAGGCTTGCGCTAAGTTTAGGATTATCATACATCGCTGTGTTTCTTCCGATCATGATTGCGGCTTCTTCACTGCGCCAGCGATGAGCAAGCGTTCTTGAAAATTCATTGCTGATGTTGACTCGCGATTTATCTCCTGGGGCAATAAATCCATCACGGGTTTGCGCCCACTTAAGAATGATGTAAGGCCTTTTCTTTTCGTGAAATGTGATGAACCGTTTGTTCAATCCCTTACTCTCATTCCCGAGCACGCCAACCTGCAACCTGCAACCCGCACCCTGCAACTTCTTAACTCCTTCACCTGCCACCAGCGGATTCGGATCGAGGCAACCAATAATTACTTCGGGAATTTTCTTCTCAACGATCAAATCAGCACAGGGCGGCGTTTTACCAAAGTGAGAACACGGTTCAAGATTTACATAGAGGGTTGAATATGGAAGCAACGCTCCATTTGAAACACTCTTGATCGCATTCACTTCAGCATGCGGCTCGCCGAATTTTTCGTGAAAGCCCTCACCAATAATTTTTCCTTCATAAACAATCACACAACCCACCATCGGGTTGGGCGCAACATTTCCTGCACCTTGCTGCGCAAGTTCAATGCATCGCTTCATGAATGGCTCGCGTTCTTCCATCACGCAACAAAGTTAGCAGCGAAAAATCACTCCAATCATTTGACCGGCAGGGCAAATTGCATGACTCAATATGAAAAATGAAATCACACAATTCAACTCAAGCGGTCATTCAGAGGAATCCTCTTACAGATTAGGAAGCTATTGCTTAATTGGAAGAAGTTTCCTGCTGAATGACTTATCGCTGTATACTTTTGAGCCATGACCATTAAAGATGTTTTCGATCACTACGTACAATCACTTTCATCTATCTATGTAAAAAGTGAAGCGTTAGCAATTTCACAATGGGTGATGGAAGATCGGTTAGAAATAAAGAGAACAGAAATTTTGTTACACGGAGAAGAAATCATCAGCGAGGTAAAAGCCAATGATCTTGCCTGGAAGCTGATGCGGTTGATGAAGGGGGTGCCCGTTCAATATGTTCTTGGCTATACTTTCTTTCACGGGATGAAACTAAAAGTGAACAAATCAGTTTTGATTCCGCGGCCGGAAACGGAAGAGCTCGTGGAATGGATTATTTCAGAAGAGAAAAATAAAAGCGGGTTAAAAATTCTCGACATCGGAACAGGAAGCGGTTGCATTGCTATTGCACTGAAAAAATATTTGTCGAAGGCAGATGTTTATGCGACTGATATTTCTGACGATGCTCTAAATCTTGCCAAAGAAAATGCATCCACGAACTCTGTTGAAATAAACTTTTTACATCACGACATTCGTACTCACGACTCACGACTCACGACTCACGACTCACGACTCACGACTCACGACTTTGACGTTTTAGTAAGTAACCCACCCTACATTCCTGAGGGGGACAAACCCTCACTTCACCAAAATGTTCTAAGCTATGAGCCCTCTTTGGCAATGTTTGTTCCTGATAACGATGCCCTTGTTTTCTATAAAGCAATCCTGCAATTTGCTCAGCATCATCTCAACAAAGACGGCACTCTTTATTTTGAACTGAATCCCGATAAAGCGGAAGAAGCTGCCAGTCTCCTTTCTACACATGGATTTAAGAATCCTGAACTACGCATTGATTTAAGCGGAAAGAAAAGAATGATAAAGGCGAAAAAAAACTGAATTCAGGCCTTATTCTAAAAATTTTGTTAACTGCTTTTTTCGGGAATGGATATTGCCAATCACCCTTAAAAAACAGAACCATGAAAGCAAAATATATTGTTGGTCTCCTGCTCATCATAGCCGGATTTTCGTGTAACAAAAATCCGGATGATAGCAGCATCAATATTTTTTCAGTAGATGATGACATCCAGCTTGGGCAGCAAGTGAGCGCGGAAATTGCCTCGAACCCTTCGACGTATCCGATTCTTGATCCGGTACAATATGCAGACGCCTACGCGTATGTAAATACAATTCGGAATAAGATTCTCAATGGTGGAAATGTCTTCTATAAGGATGAGTTTGCATGGGAAATGCACATCATTAAGGATGATGCCACCGTCAATGCTTTCTGTACTCCCGGTGGTTACATATACATCTACACCGGGTTACTTAAATATCTTGAATCTGAAGATCAATTGGCCGGAGTGATGGGTCATGAAATGGCACATGCTGATCGAAGACACACTACTGATGCACTCACCAAGCAGTACGGAATAGATTTTCTTCTTTCGATTCTTCTGGGAACAAATACAAATGATATTGCTTCTATAGCTGAATCATTGGTGTTTCTCGAATTCAGCCGGTCGAACGAATCGGAAGCTGATCAATATTCTGTCATCTATTTATGTCCTACTGAATACAATGCAGCAGGCGCAGCCGGCTTTTTTGAAAAGTTAATTGCAGATGGTGAATCGGGTAATGTTCCTGTCTTTCTGAGTGATCATCCTGATCCGGGAGACCGGCTTGAAAGTATTAACCAGGAAAAAGCAGATCAAGGGTGTACAGGTTCCGCCACTTACGACCAACAATACCAGAGTTTTCTTGCAATGCTTCCATAGAAGAAAATAATGTTGTGGTGTTGTTGGTGAATCGTTCGGCAACAGGTTATTGATTTCTTGCTCCAGTTGTCGCATGGCTCCGGTGAAGAACAAGCAGTTGCACTCTTCTCAAGAAAAAATTTTCGGAAGTGAAGGTTAGAAGGGATTTAAGAGGGAAGGAACGGATGGTGAAGGGTATGAAATAACCTTTATTGAAATTCTGTTCAATGAAGACGATTTAATATGACGAGCCCACGTTTAATTAGTCTCCTCAGTTACTTTCTTTTTCTTCCAATCATAGTTATAATGGACTTTTTCTTCCAATCATAGTTATAATGGATTCCAAGACTGAAGAATTTATAAGTAGAGAAGCTTTCAGTTTCCGTATATCGGGCACCGCCGGGAGAAGAAAGTTCAACGGGACTAATTTCTCCACCCAAATTTAAGTTCACCCAATCTGAATTCAGGGAAATTTTCGGAGAAAGAAAGTACTCGAATCCAATCGTAGGCCCCACTCCAATATAGCCGACAACATACCCCGAATTTATTGGCTGAATGTAGAGATCAATTGACGGGGTGAAGAAGAAATTTCTTGATATCTTAAATTTAAAAACAGCACCCGTGAAAAAGGCGAAAACAAATTCTTCATCATCGCTTCCCAGTATGGCGCCTCCTTCCCAATAAAATTTCTTCTTTACTCTTCCCTCGAAAGAAAAACTCATAAGAGGGGGCCACAAGTATATTGGTGAGGCATCACTATGAATCAAGTCATTGACAAAAAAAGGCACACTGGCTAATTCAATCGCTAAAGAGTTTCTAAAAACGGGATACTTCTCAGGATTTTGAGCGGAACTTGAAAGAGAAACGACACAAAAGAATAGAAAGAATTTTCTGTTCATCAAAAAAAATTCTTGTCCAAGGTACTTTGTTATTTTGCATTCACTGAGGTAATCCATTACAATGGTATACAAGGCAGCCGATGAAAATTATTAATCTATAAATGACTGCCTTTCTCCGTTACCGCATACGCTATGATATCCCGAAATCCTAAAGAGGTTTGTAAATGCTTTTTCGCTCCGGATTTCTTCATTCCGAAATCAGAAAGACCTGGTGGAAAAGAGAGGTAAGCAGAGAGAGCACCTTAAATTTATCAGAGAAAAATTAGCTACTTCCTTCTTCGAAGGTTATTTTTGCGCCCCGCTTTGCTGAGCCCTTTTGTGAAGCTCTATTGCAGTCAGAACATTAGCGGATAACCTTCAAAAAATAAAATCACACATGAGTAATTTGTTTTACGCTGTTCCTTGCTTTGGATTAGTCGGATTGTTGTTCATGGCGCTCCGTGCGTCGTGGGTGGTTAAACAGGATGCCGGCAATGATCGGATGAAGGAAATTTCAAAGTACATAGCAGAAGGAGCAATGGCTTTCTTGCGTGCTGAATGGAAAGTGATGGGGTATTTTGTAGTGATCGCCGCAATTCTACTGGCTGTTCTCGGTTACAGCAATCCTACTTCTGACTGGAAAATTGCCCTCGCATTTATCTGCGGTGCTGTGTTCTCTGCAACTGCCGGATACATCGGTATGCGCATTGCCACCAAAGCAAACGTGCGCACTGCGCATGCTGCACAAACGAGTTTAGCACGAGCGCTCAATGTTTCTTTCAGCGGCGGCTCCGTGATGGGGTTAGGAGTAACTGGTCTGGCAGTGATCGGATTGGGTTCACTCTTCATTCTTTTCTATACCATCTTTGTTCATGCTGATGTCTCTTCAGCAGAATATCATGCGCAATTACAGACTGCACTGGAAGTGCTCACCGGATTTTCTCTCGGAGCAGAGAGCATTGCACTCTTCGCACGCGTTGGCGGAGGCATTTACACCAAGGCGGCTGACGTAGGCGCTGACCTGGTTGGAAAAGTTGAAGCCGGAATTCCCGAAGATGATCCGCGCAACCCGGCCACCATTGCTGATAATGTTGGAGACAATGTTGGAGACGTTGCAGGCATGGGTGCTGATTTATTCGGATCTTATGTGGCAACAATGCTTGGTACCATGGTGCTCGGGAGGGAAGTGAATACCAATGGCATGGATCACTTTGGTGGCTTGTCACCGATCCTGCTTCCAATGATCATTGCAGGAACAGGAATTATTTTTTCCATCATCGGCACCTTCTTCGTTCGGGTGAGTAATAATGCAACGCTGACTTCAGGAACAGTACAGCGCGCACTGAACATGGGTAACTGGGGTTCGATCATCCTCACAGCATTCTTTTCATTCTTCATTGTAAACTATATTCTACCCGACTCAATGACTCTTAGAGGAGAAACATTTTCGAAGATGGGGGTGTTCGGTGCCATCATTCTTGGATTAGTCGTGGGTGGATTAATGAGCCTGATCACGGAGTACTACACCGCAATGGGAAAACGGCCGGTGAATTCTATTGTACAAAAATCTTTAACCGGTCATGCAACGAACATCATTGGTGGATTGGCAATCGGGATGGAATCCACCGTGTTTCCGATTCTGGTTTTGGCAACAGGAATTTTTGGTTCATATCAATTAGCAGGATTGTATGGGGTAGCAATAGCTGCGGCGGGAATGATGGCGACCACTGCGATGCAACTTGCAATTGATGCATTCGGTCCCATAGCCGATAACGCGGGGGGGATTGCAGAGATGAGTAACCTGCCAAAAGAAGTTCGTGAGAAGACTGACATTCTGGATGCAGTTGGTAACACAACCGCTGCAACGGGAAAAGGTTTTGCAATTGCATCAGCAGCATTAACATCTCTTGCATTGTTCGCAGCTTTCGTAGGCGTGGCAGGAATTACGCGCATTGACATTTACAAAGCTGATGTGCTGGCAGGATTGTTTGTGGGTGGAATGATTCCATTTATCTTTTCATCTCTTGCAATTTCTGCAGTAGGTCAGGCAGCGATGAGCATGGTGCAGGAGGTTCGAAGACAGTTCAGGGAAATTCCGGGTATCATGGAAGGAAAAGCAAAACCCGAATACGATAAGTGCGTTGCCATCTCCACTCAGGCTTCCATTCGCAAAATGATGGCGCCCGGTGCCATTGCGCTTTGCAGCCCTGTGATCATCGGATTTTTATTTGGCCCTGAAGTACTCGGCGGCATGCTGGCCGGTGCAACAGTATCCGGTGTGCTCATGGGTATGTTTCAATCCAATGCGGGAGGCGCGTGGGATAATGCAAAGAAATCTTTTGAGAAAGGAATCACGATTGATGGTCAGGTGTATTATAAAAAATCGGAGCCGCACAAAGCATCCGTAACCGGAGACACTGTTGGCGACCCGTTCAAAGATACAAGTGGCCCTTCAATGAACATTCTCATCAAACTCATGTCAATCGTTAGTTTGGTTATTGCACCTTCCATTCCTACTAATGGACTTCTTGGTTTACATAAAGCGGAATTGATGACTCCTGAAGTGACGACGAGCATGAGCCCTGCGCACGCTTCAGAGCACGTTTATTATGTAAGGGATGGTGATGAGGAAAACTTGCCGCAGCCATCCAATAGCGATGAAAAGAAAAAAATTGTTGCAAAGGATCAGCATTTTGAAAGCAATGCAAAAGAAACAGCTGCTGTAACTTCCCCTCACGATTCAGGAAAGCGTTGAGAAATCTTCCTGCAGGTCGACTCCAAAAGAGTAGTATTGATTCCCTCATGGTGAATTTTCTCTTGTAGATTAATTTCCCATATCCGAAACTTCCGTTTCCGATTCATCGTTTATTATGTACCGCTCAACAACCTTGTTTAAGCATGTGAACAAATTTATTTGCAACGCGACCATCCATGGGTACAACTTTACACATGTGTTTACGCATACATGACAAATTAAGGAAACCTTTGGCATGTAATTCGACTTACAGTAGTAAATCATTTCGTCATGAAACCGTTATTAGAAAATATTATTACTTCGGGGGAACCGATTTCATGCTCACCCGCAGAACCTTCGCAAGCCGGAAGATAAAGCTTCATTGATGTTGCATCCTTGATCTTGTATCTTCTATTGGCTTGCCTCTCTCTCTCTCTGAGACACTAATTTGTGTCACTCTGGTTTAAAAAAAAATTCTTCAGTTTTCTTTTCGTCATAGAAAGTTTTACATTCGGGTATTCCCTCACTCAAAAACTTCAGCACTATGAACACGATTCAGAAAATTGAAGCATGGGGCGACAAGCATCACCCCAAGTGGCTCGACATTCTTCGCATCATTCTTGGCCTCGTCATTCTCGCAAAAGGATATTACTTCGTCACTGACACTGATGGCCTGAAGCAAATCATTGCAAGCAGTCGCTTCGGGCAAGTATCATTTGTGCTGGAGCATTATGTAGTGTTTGCTCACCTGATCGGCGGTGCACTTATCGTTGTAGGATTGATCACGCGTATCGCCGTTATGGCACAGCTTCCTATTCTCATCGGTGCGGTGTTGCTTGTGAATTCGAGGTCAGGTTTCTTTTCCTCTAACTCCACGGAGCTGTGGCTCTCGATCATTATTCTTTTTCTCCTCATATTTTTTCTCATCGAAGGTTCGGGCCCATGGTCGGTTGATGAATACATGCGCAAGCATCCCGAGAAAGATGATTGGGAGGATGAGTTGTCGAAAGGCCTCCCTATGGATAAGAAGGGTTGAGAGAAAAACTTTCTGCTTGTAAAAAAGCTGAAGATTAATTGCAGGTGAAAGAGAAATGGAATCAACAGTGACTTTTTACTTTCACCCAAATTTTATTAAGAAATTTCTTCTTAGCGCTGCACTATTAATGGCTTTGTTATTCGCCTGCCATCAGCCTCCAGCACCACAAGATAGAGTCCCGGAATAAAGTCGCTTACGTTAATTATGTTGCGATGAAAGCCGGGAGCTGCACGAGGTTCTTCCATAACAGGCAATGCTAATCTTCCTAACCCATCGTAAACAAACATCTTGCAGTTAACATGATTAGGAAGATAGTACTCTAACATGGTTTGATCACTCGCAGGGTTTGGAATCAGATTATAAAATTGCGGTGTTGAAACCATGCCGCCTATGAGTGTCGGTTCATCATTAAGCGCACACAGTGCAGTATCAAAAATCACATACTCATCACCTGGTGAGTAAGTGAGGAGATTCATGAAGTACTTGTCCATCTCATCAAAAGATGATTCACCATAGGCCACATTTTGCGGAGGGTGGTTCGGGTTATCCAAGTTGGTGGTATCATTAACATACGTCGCTTCGGAATGAATAACTGTGCCTTGCGGTAAAATCACATAACAGGGAAAATTGTAGAGTAACTGCCAGTGGAATTCCCAGTCAGGAATATGGCACAGCGGTATTGAATCAGCCGACGGTGTTACTGCCCATATTTTAAATTCTTTTCCAAGCAAGTGCATGTGTGGAGCAATAGAGAACATTGAATAGGTTGTGTCGAGTGTGTATTCCGAATGAAAGGTGACAGTATGATTTTTGGGTATAAAAAACACAGGCTCCAGGATATAGTTTTCTCCCACTCGCTTTCCCTTTACTGCTCTTATCTGATTATTCGGTTCGTAGAAAATATTCAGAGATGACTGGTCGGTTTGTTCTGTTGCAGTGGGAGCATAATGAATTTGAATGATGAGTCTCGTACCTGCTTTTAGCCGAATGCCTGAGCCGTCCGGATAAAAGCGCGGTGTTAATCCGGGACCATAAAGAGTCAGGAAATCTGCATTAACACCGGCACCGGCACCGGCGAAAGATGGATATCCGTATTCATTAGGTGTTATTGCATCAAGAGAATCAGCAGAGTTATCGGTGCAGGTATAAATGAAAACATGATGTACTACCCTGGGATTTCCTGCTCTGAATTCTATCGCTTTAACATTAGTGTCTGCAGTTAGATTGGTATGAAGTACAAAACATTGATAGTGGTCAGAGTCATCTCCCGGAATAGTGAAAGGTTGGGTCATTGTCAAAACTGTATCCGGGGTTCCCAACTGCGAGCCTGTGGGAAACACAGGAGGCAAGGGGGCGAGAGTGGTATCTCCCGGATTATTTATTCCGTTTAACACTTGATCAACAAACTTTCCAATCAATGTAGTGTCAGCCGGTGTTAGAATTCTTTCATCAAGATAATGATGATAGCCCGGATCGGCTTTCCAGGGAGGCATCAACCCCCAGTCAACATAAGCCCGTATCTGTGGGAAGTATGGACTTAGGTCAAAGTTAGTGAGCGCTTTGTAGCTGTTAGCGTAAATATATCCATCACCAATTTCTCCGGGACGGTGACATGTTGCGCAATTATCGTAAAATATTTTTGCGACATCTTTCCATTCTACATTTTGCGCTGATGAAGAAAGAAATAGAATCACTGTGAAGAAATAGGTGAGTATGGATACTTTTTTCATGGAAGAAGAATAGGGTGATTCACAGAATCAAATGACACTTATGCAATGTCTAAAATCCCGAGTGAAATTTTTCAATCGGTTTTTTTCTAAAAAATTATTTTAATGCTCAACCATTAATGGCTTTGTTATCCGCCTCCCATTTGCTTCAAGTACCACAAGGTAGAGTCCTGGAATAAAGTCTCTTACGTTAATTATATTACGGTGAAAGCCGGGAGCTGCTCCGGGTTCTTCCATAACTGGCGATGCTAACCTTCCCAGCACATCGTAGATAAGCATCCTGCTGTTAGAATGATTAGGGAGATAGTACTCTAACATGGTTTGGTCACTGGCTGGATTTGGAAGCGGATTGTACAGCTGAGGTGTTGAAACAAGACCATCAACGGGAGCGACACCCGTGAGAGCACATAGTGCCGTATCAAAAATTACATACTCATCACCGGTCTGGTAGGTAATTAGATTCATGAAGTACTTGTCCATCTCATCAAAGGATGATTCACCATAGCCGACATTTTGAAGCGGATTGTTCGGGTTATTGGGATTCTGGTCTGTGTTATCATAAGTTGCTTCTGAATGAATAACAGTGCCCTGCGGCAAGATCACGTAACAGGGAAAACTATAGAGCAACTGCCATTGGAAATACCATGAGGGAATGTGGCACAATGGTATTGAGTCACCGGAGGGAGTTGTCGCCCATATTTTAAATTCTTTTCCAAGCAAGTGCATGTGCGGGGCAATCGAGAACATCGAATAGGTGGTGTCAAGCGTATACTTAGAATGGAAAGTAACCACCTTAGTTTTAGGTATAAAAAAAACCGGCTCCAGAATGTAGTTTTCTCCCACGCGCTTTCCCTTCACGACTCTTATTTCATTATTGGGCTCATAGAAAATATTAATGGAAGACTGATCAGTTTGTTCTTCATAAGTAGGAGCGTAATGGATTTGAATGATGAGCTTCGTGCCTGCTTTGAATTTAATGCCTGAGCCTTCCGGATAAAAGCGTGGTGTTAATCCGGGACCATATAAGGTCAGGAAATCTGCATTCACACTTTCACCGGCACCGCCGAAAGATGGATAGCCGTATTCAGGCGTGCTTGCATCAAGAGAATCAGCCGAGTTATCCAGGCAGGTATAAATGAAAACATGATGTACCACCTTTGGATTTCCTGCTCTGAATTCAATCGCTCTTACGTTGCTATCGGCGGTTAGATTGGTGTGCAGGACAAAACACTGGTAGTGGTCAGTGAAATCTCCCGGAACAGTGAAAGGTTGGGCCATTTTTAAAACTGTATCCGGCGTTCCCAATTGTGAACCGGAGGCAAACACGGGAGGGAGCGGAGCGAGAGTGGTATCACCGGGATTATTTGTTCCGTTTAGCACCTGATCAACAAACCTTCCAATCAATGTAGTGTCAGCCGGTGATAGAATTCTTTCATCGAGATAATGACGATAGTAAGGATCTGCTTTCCAGGGCGGCATCAACCGTGCATCAACATACGGACGTATCTGGGGGAAATATGGACTGAGCCCGTAGTCGGTGAGCGCTTTGTAGCTGTTAGCCATAATATATCCGTCACCAATTTCTCCCGGGCGATGGCACGTTGCACAGTTATCATAGAAGATATGGGCGACATCTTTCCACTCTACATTTTGCGCCGATGAAGAAAAAAAAGTGATCGCTGCAAAAAGTGAGGTGAGGAATAAGGCTTTTCTCATGGAAGAAGTATATGTTTATTTACTAAAAATTAGATGTCAATTACGATGTAATCTTTCCTAAAATTCTGTTGACAAAAGTAGTTCATCCCCGTCACTCAACTTTCGCATTAGCTCTCGTTCATATACACTGCTTCTTCTCCAAAAGATCCCTTACGAACAAAAATTTTCCTGCGATGCGAACAGTCTTCATGACCGATATTACCCGTACTGAACAATTTTTAATTTCAAAAATCAATACTCAATGCTGTACAATGAATTGCTTCGTTAGAATTCCGCCCGAAGTTTTCAGTGTACAGAAATACAATCCCTGTGTAAGCTTGCTAATGTCTAAATTGATCCGCTGAAGGCCAATACCGGATGGAGCAAAAGGTTGTGTCACTAATTTTCCTGCAAGATCATAGACAAACAATTGCACCGTTTCTGAAGCCGGAAGGAAGTAAGAGATAACCACATGATCCGACGCAGGATTGGGCGAGCACGAATAAAGTTGCGGGGTAGAAACGATTCCATCAAGCGGTGGTGAAGGGGTTGGAATGTTCCACGTGCTGTCAATGATGAGGGATTCATCGCCGGACTGGTACTCGAGCCAATTGATGAAGTACTTGAACATTTCATCGGTGGAGCTTTCTCCGTAATGAACATTTACAGGCGGGTCATTCGGGTTGTTGGGATTGTTTGTAGTGTTATCATAAACCGCCATGGCATGAATATGCGTGCCGGCGGGAAGATGCACCATAAACGGATAACTGTACAACAATTGCCAATGAAAATCCCATTGAGGAATTGAAATAAGCGGAATGGTATCCTGGGTGGGAGTAACTCCAAATATCTTGTAGGCCCTTCCAAGCAAATGCTGATGCGGCGCTATTGAGAATAATGACATTTCACTGTTCACAGGAAACTCAGAGTAGAAAGTATCAACCTCGTAAGCCAATATGTTGAATGGACCATTCGTGATGTATCCTTCCCCGATAATCTTATCGTGCACCTGCCGCGGACTCGGCAGCGAAGAGTAAAAAATATTGATTGAGGAAGAATCAGTCGCCTCGTAAGCACTCGGTGCATAGTGAATCTGTAAAACCACGAATGAATTTGCAGGAAGATGTGTAATCCCGCCTGCAGGATAAAATCGCGGAAACATTCCCGGCCCATAGAGCGTAAATAAATTAGCATTCACTCCATCACCCACACCGCCAAATGATTGGTATCCATACTCCGGTGTCAGCAAGTCTTCGTTGTACGCTGAGCTATCAGGGCATATATAAACAAAAGCATGATGCACAATTGAAGCGTTGCCGGGTCGAAACTCGAAGGCAGAAACATTTTCAGTTTGCAATACATTGGTGGGAAGCACAAAGCACATATAATGATCGAGGTCATCGGCAGGCTTTGTATAGGGCTGCGTAACGTGCAACACAAGATCAGGCGTACCCAACTGTGATCCGGTCGGGAATGTGGGTGGGGATGGCGCCAGTGTTGTATCTCCCGCAGGCGCGCCGGCATCTACCCAGTTTGAGATCAAATCTTTTTCACCTTGCGTGAGGACTCTTTCATCCAGAAAATGCGTATAGGCCGGATCAGCTTTCCACGGTGGCATCAAACCTGAATTCACATACGATTGAATGTTCAACACGTGATTCGGATCGGAAGCATCATGATAGGAGAGAAGCGAAAACGGACCAATTTCACCCGGACGATGGCAGGTAGAACAGTTGTCGTAAATTATCGCTGCAACATCTTTCCACTCTTGCGCACGTGATGAATTGTGAAGAAAGAGTAATAAAGAAATGATAAAGAGAAGTGTAAGGTTTCTTTTCACAGGAGCAAATTGGGTTCTGAAATTTTCTTCACTACAAAATTAGGATTGTTTGCAAAGTTCGGGTAATGGTAGTTGCTATCGCTAACTTTTTTCATCAGGGATTAAGTTTCTAATGGTGAGACGTGAGACGTGAGAGGTGAATGATCAAACAATTCTTTTGCAAACTATCCTATTCAAATTCCATCTCTTTTGTCATTTACCAAGTGCCGGCTTTGCTAATTGCCTTAGCGTTTATTCCCCCTGAACCTACTGCCTACTTTTTATCTTTGACGGATGCCTGTTCAAATCATTCTTGCGTGCATTGGTGCATATCTTATCGGCGCAATTCCTTCATCAGTTTGGGTTGGAAAGATTTTCTATGGAAAAGATGTACGCCTGTATGGAAGCGGTAATGCAGGAGCTACCAATACATTCAGAGTTCTTGGTGCGCCGGCAGGGATCATTGTGTTGGCAATGGATATTCTTAAGGGAATTCTTGCAGTGTTGCTCGCTTATTTTTTTCACAGAGAAAATTTTTCCGCATCTCAATTTCTCTACTTCCAAATTGGATTGGGCCTAGCTGCTGGGTTAGGTCATATTTTCCCAATCTATTTAAACTTCACGGGCGGTAAGGGAGTCGCTACTTTTTTTGGCGTGATTTTGTGGTTGTTCCCACTCACAGCATTGATATGCATCATGTCTTTTTTCATCGTTTTCATCATCACGCATTACGTTTCATTAAGTTCAATGGTCGCTTCAGTGGCATTCACTGTTTCACTTTTTCTTTTGTACCCGAAAAACATGCACGAGAGGACGCTGATAATTTTTGGTGTGCTAATTCCCATAATTATTTTTTACACTCACAGGAAAAATATTCAGAGGTTACTGAAGGGTGCAGAAACCAAAATGTATTTTTCTAAAAAAGAAAATCCATCATGAAAAGATCAAAGATTATCACACTACTTGCTGCACTCATGATTTTAGGTTCGTGCAGTAAGGTTCCCATTACCAATCGAAAGCAGGTACAGTTACTTCCGAACAGTGAAGTGAATTCGATGGCGCTTCAGCAGTACCAGGATGTGTTGAAGACGAATAAAGTGATCAATGGCACGCCTGATGCGCTGATGGTGCAGCGTGTTGGTCAAAAGATCTCAGCCGCGGCTGTAAAGGTGATGGTGCAACTCAAGCAATCTGATCGCATTGCAGGATATAAGTGGGAATATCATCTTCTTGACAGTAAAGAAGTAAATGCATGGTGCATGCCCGGTGGAAAGATTGCTGTATACTCCGGTCTGCTCCCAATTACAAAGGATGAAGCCGGTCTTGCCGTAGTAGTCGGTCATGAAGTAGGTCATGCGATTGCACAGCACGGCAATGAGCGAATGAGTCAGCAATTAATTGCGCAAATGGGTGGCATTGCATTGAGCGTTGCTTTATCAAGCAAGCCACAGCAAACACAGGATATTTTCAATGCGGCTTATGGCGTTGGAGCTACGTACGGAGCCTTGCTACCATTCTCACGACAACAGGAAAGTGAAGCAGATAAACTTGGTTTAGTATTGATGGCTGCTGCAGGTTATGATCCTCATACAGCGGTTGATTTATGGGAGCGAATGAAACAACAGAGCAGTGGACAACAGGTTCCGGCATTCCTGAGCACACATCCAAGTGATCAGAATCGCATCAATGATATCAAGGCCTATCTTCCTACGGCAATGAAGTATTATATGAAATAAGTCTAAAACTGTCAATCCGGCGAAGGAGGAATCTATTGAATGACGCTATTGTAAAACAGATTCCTCCTTCGTCATTGTAATGACAATCCCTTTGTGGAGACTATGGGAATCGAACCCACGACCTTCCCGCAATCCTGCGGGACGCTCTACTGCCGAGTGCTAATTAACCATTCAATATACCTCTTACTTTTCTTATCCTTTATCTCCTTCTCTCTATTCATTGCAGTTTTACGATCGTAAAATTCTTCTTGATATTTTAATTCCCAAGGCACTCCCGATTTAGTTGACTTATTTCTTCCCGAATTATGCTGATCAACTCGTCGTTCAATATCATCAGTACAACCAATATAGAATTTGCCATTCTTTTTCGATTGAATAATGTAGACATAGTATTTCATTCAGAGTAATCAAATCAAGTGGAGGATATCGGAATCGAACCGACGACCTCTTGCATGCCATGCAAGCGCTCTAGCCAACTGAGCTAATCCCCCGTAGTTATTGAAAAGCTTTTTTCATTTCATTTTTTGGACTATGCATTTAGGCCTACGACCTTCCCGCAATTCTGCGGGACGCTCTAGCCAACTGAGCTAAGTCCCCTTCAATTTTCTAATCTCTGTTTTTATCAAGATGCCCGACCAGGTTTCGAACCTGGACTTACAGATTCAGAATCTGCAGTACTACCGTTATACTATCGGGCAATAAGGGTACAAAATTATTTGTTGATCAGGAGTTCTAAAATTTTTTTTGCCGTTTTCTCTGACGCGCCGGCACCTCCTAACTTTTCCTTCAGCTCTTTGTATCCATCTTGAATTTCTTTTCTTCCCGGTTCATCAAACAAAATCTTGTTCAATTCTGATTTCAGGTTGGAATAATTGAGCTCTTGCTGAATCAGCTCTTTCACCAACGGACGATCAACAATCAAATTCACCATGGCGATGTATTTCACATCTACTATTCTTCTGGCGATAAAGTAGGAGAGACCACTTCCTTTGTAACATACCACCTGCGGAACATTGAACAAGGCTGTTTCCATGGTGGCGGTCCCTGAAGTTACTAAGGCAGCTTTTGCTAATGAAAGCAGGGAGTAGGTCTTGTCAAAAACGATTTCGCAGTTTTTGTTTCCAATAATGGAGCGGTAAAAATTTTCTTCCACTGAATTCACTGCTCCAACTACAAACTGATGATCAGGAAAATCATTGACTACCTCCAGCATGATCGGAAGCATCCTAGCAATTTCCTGCTTGCGACTTCCCGGCAATAAAGCGATAACGGGTTTTTGTGTCTTAAGTCTTAAGTCTGCCGTCTTAATGTCTTTCAACTCATCCAGCAACGGGTGCCCGACAAACTCCACATCATAATTCCATTTCTTATAAAAATCTTTTTCAAATGGAAGTATCACAAACATCTTGGCAACGTCGCGCTTGATCTTTTTTACCCGCGATGATTTCCATGCCCAAACTTGTGGCGAGATGTAATAGAAAACTTTAAAACTGTTTTTATGAGCGAATTCTGCGATGCGCAAATTGAAACCGGGATAATCAATGAGTATGATTGCATCGGGTCTCCAATTGAGAACATCTTTTTTACAAAGATCAATGTAGCTGAGAATCGTTTTCAGATTTTTAATCACCTCCCAAAAGCCCATGAATGCCGTTTCACGATAGTGCGTCACTAATTCAACTCCGGCATTTTTCATCAGGTCGCCGCCGAACCCTCTGAATTGCACAGCAGGCTCCAATTGCTTCAATGCTTTCACAAGATTCGATGCGTGCAAATCACCAGACGCTTCTCCTGCTATGACGTAGAATTTCATCAGAGCAATTTGAAGATGATGATCAGCACTCCGTAAAAAATAGTTGCGCCTATGACTCCTTTCACCGTTGAATAATTGTTGTTTGAAAGATGGTAAAAGAAAACACCGAGATTAAGAATGATGGACAGTGAGAGTGCACCAGACATTGTTCCTGATGAGAAAAGACTATTCCAGTATTCCTGCAGCGAGAGGTGATCTGAAAACCTGAAAATCCAAAATAACAGAAATCCCGCAGCGGGAAAAATCAATCCGAGGAAAGCGCCGAAATAAATGTTATTTCTTCCCCGTCGCGGCTTACCTATTTTCTGCATTCAGCTTCCAGTTGTTGATGAGATAAGGAATGGCATGGTGTGCGGTGAGATCAAACTGTACGGGAACAACGGATGCATATCCATTCGTCAATGCCCATTCATCGGTATCATCACCGAGATCGTAATTCACGAACTTACCCGTGAGCCAATAATATTTTCTTCCACGCGGATCAACACGCTCTGCAAATTCTTCCTCCCACTTGGCGACCGCCTGCCTGCACACGCGAACTCCATTATAACCCGAAACAGAAACATCGGGTATGTTCACGTTGAGCAAAACATTTTTAGGCAACCCGTTTTTTAAAACTTGTTTCGAAACCTCGAATGCAACTTTTCTCGGCAGAGACATATCGGCATCATGTAAATAATTGAGATAAGAAAAACCGATGGCACAAATTCCTTCAATCGCTGCTTCCATGGCTGCAGACATAGTGCCCGAATAAATTACGTTGATAGAAGAATTGGATCCATGATTAATTCCCGATACACACAGATCGGGTTTGCCTTTGATGATTTTATCAACTGCTACTTTCACACAATCCACCGGTGTGCCGCTGCATTCATAAGATTCTACACCTTCAAAAATTTCAACTCTCTCAAGTCGAAGCGGACTATCAAGAGTGATGGCGTGTCCCATTCCGGACTGCGGACTATCAGGAGCGACTACGATTACATTGCCGAGCTTCGTCATCTCTTCTACCAAAGCACGAATGCCGGGCGAAGTGATGCCATCATCATTCGTAATTAGAATAGTAGGTTTTGATTTTGGCGTTATCTTCTTTTTTGCCATTGCACGAAGTTAGAGACTTGAGTTTGATTTGGGAGTGGCGAGTTAAGAGTTGCATGAGGATGAAAGTCGAGGGATCGTGAATCCCGATTAAATCGGGAGAACTCGTGAATCTTAAATTGTGATACGTAAATCGTACATCGTGATTTTACGCTGCCACACTCTTCACCTTCCTCACCTTAGTATCCGGCTCTAAAGCAATGTTGAGCACTTCTTCCATCGTATTCACATAGTGGAAGGTGATTCCCTTAATAAATTCAGGATTGATTTCAGCAACATCTTTCTCATTGGTTTTGCAGAGAAGGATTTCCTTCATGCCGGCGCGTTTTGCCGCAAGAATTTTTTCTTTAATACCGCCGACAGGAAGTACCTTTCCACGAAGTGTGATTTCACCCGTCATTGCCAGAAACTTTTTCACTTTTCGCCCGCTGAATATAGAAGCAAGCGTCGTGAGCATTGTTACTCCCGCTGAAGGGCCATCTTTTGGAATCGCGCCTTCGGGCACGTGAATATGTACGTCGTGCTTCTCAATATCTTCCGGTCGCACTCCGATTTTATCAGCATGTGATTTGATAAAGGTGAGTGCGGTGCTTGCAGATTCCTTCATCACATCACCAAGATTTCCGGTAAGTTTCAGGTTGCCCTTGCCTTTGGTGAGCATCGCTTCAACATAAAGAATTTCTCCCCCTACTGATGTCCATGCTAATCCGATTGAAACCCCCGCAGGATTTTCCTCCTGGTACATTTCAGAATCATAACGTTTTACTCCCAGCCTCCGCTGCACGTCGGTGATAGTCAATTCTGCATTTCGCTTTTCATTCATTGCAACATCCTTCGCTATCGAGCGCATAATGCTCGCAAGTTTGCGATCGAGTTCCCGCACACCACTTTCACGGGTGTAATCGCTGATGATGAGTTGAAGAACCGTGTCACTTAACTGTACATGTTTTGGTTTCAGGCCGTGATCTTTGATTTGCTTCGGAATGAGATGACGTTTCGCAATTTCTATTTTCTCCTCCACGCTATAACCGCTCATCTCTATGATTTCCATTCTGTCACGCAATGCCGGCTGAATCGTGGAAAGATTATTTGCCGTGGCAATAAAGAGCGTCTTCGATAGATCGTATTCAAGTTCGAGATAGTTGTCGAAGAAGGCGATGTTCTGTTCGGGATCGAGTACTTCAAGCAAGGCAGACGAAGGATCACCGCGGAAATCAGTACCTACTTTGTCAATTTCATCGAGCACAAAAACCGGATTTGACGATTGCGCCTTTTTGAGTGACTGGACAATTCTTCCCGGCATGGCGCCGATGTAAGTTTTACGATGCCCGCGAATTTCCGCTTCATCATGCAGGCCACCGAGGGACATGCGCACGTATTTTCTGTTTAGTGCTTTCGCTACTGATTTACCGAGAGAAGTTTTTCCCACCCCTGGTGCGCCCACAAAACAAAGTATCGGCGACTTCATATCACCTTTCAACTTCAGCACAGCGAGGTATTCGAGAATGCGGTCCTTCACTTTATCCAGGCCGTAGTGATCTTCGTCAAGAATCTTTTTCGCACGCTTCAGATCAAACTTATCTTTTGTATAAATTCCAAATGGTAAATCGAGAAGCACCTCAAGGTAGTTGAGTGTAACTCCATATTCGGGCGACATCATGTTGGTGCGCTCAAGCTTCTGCAATTCTTTTTCAAAATGATCCCCAACCTGCTTGCTCCATTTTTTCTTTGCGGCTCGTTCTTTAAGGGTCTTGGCTTCTTTCTCTGCTGAATTTGATTGACCAAGTTCTTCCTGGATTGTCTTCAATTGTTGCTGCAGGAAATAATCTTTCTGCTGCTTCTCAATATCGGTGCGCACCTTGCTTTGAATCTGGTTCTTCAGCTCAAGCATTTGAATTTCCGATTCGAGGTGATTCACTACCTGCTGTGCACGCTCTTTCAGGTTGCTCAGCTCGAGAATTTTTTGTTTCTCTTTGATATCAACCGTGAGATTGTTCGCAACAAAATTTATGAGGAACGAAGGAGAGTCAATGTTGCGCAACATGATGTTCGCCTCTGTTGGAATGTTGGGTGAAAGACGAATCACATTTCCAGCCATCTCGCGAATGCTCATGATGAATGCTTCAAACTGTTTATCTTCTTTTTCCTCGATGTCTTTGAGTATTTCGATGTTGGCCTTGAAGAAAGGATCAGTAGCAACATACTCTTTCACGCTGAATCGTGCTTTGCCCTGGATGATGGCGGTGGTGCTTCCATCGGGCATCTTCAGCATCTTGAGGATCTTTGCCATAGTGCCTATCCTGTGCAGGTCAGCAGGTTGCGGCTCCTCCATGCCGGCATCGAGTTGCGCTAACACTCCGATGATTTTATCGCCTGCATAAGCTTCGCGAACTGCCTTTATGGATTTATCTCTTCCAACAGTAATTGGAATAACTACGCCGGGGAACAACACGGTATTTCTTAAAGGCAGGATAGGAATAACATCATTATATTTTTCATCCTTCAACTGTCCGTCCTCTTCCAGTGTAATGAGCGGCATGAATTCAATGTCTTCTTCCATGCCCTGCATTCGGATTGTGAATTTGTCTTGATTCATTATACTGCTATTATGAGTTAAAGTTACGATAAATGTCTATGAGTCTTTGGGAAACGAAGGCCTGTAAATATTTGAAAGGCGGGCAAAATGTGTTACGACATTTTCAAAGCAAACAGATGGTTCGTTAGTAGCTCAAATATCCCGCCATGCACTTTTTAAGATAGCAAATCGGAAAATTTGGCACAAGCAATCAAATAAACGACTAAAATCAGAACAGAAGAATTCTGTCGTGATCTTTCACTTAAACAAGAGGGGAAATACATTTACAATAGTTACTCATTATAGTTCTGATAAGCCAATAGAAGTTGCTAAAAAAAATTGAGCACCGGATGAACAAGTAAAATCTTATTTTGCCTTTCTCCAATAAATTTTTTATGAAGCTACCGCGCATTATTCTTTACACCGTTGTCCTGGCATTTGTTGTTTTTCTCTATCTTATTTTAAAGACACTTAGTTTTTACATTGTTCCATGCGTTTTTGGTGCATTTCTGGCCATGCTTATGTTGCCAATCAACAGGAAACTGGAACGATGGCACATCCCAAGGGTGGCAGCCATCATCATTTCATTGTTAGTTATTCTTATTGTCGTTGTGGGTATCGGTTCATTGTTTACTTCCCAGGTTTTAGCATTTGCTCAGGACTTGCCCGAGATAAAAAATCAACTCGCTCTAAAACTCGATCAGCTCCAGCACTTTATTGCTGAGAAAACCGGCGTCGGAATTCAAAGCCAGATGAATTATGTAGATCAGGTGTTTGATAGGATCATGAACTCCACCAATGTGTGGGTAGCAAGTATTCTTGTTTCAACCGGAAGTACTCTCGCTGCAATTGCCCTGATGATGGTTCACTTTTTTCTTTTTCTTTTTTATCGTAACCGCATCAAAGAATTTTTCATGCAGTTGCTTCCCGCCAAGGGACAGGACAAAGCTGATGAGGTGATCAACCAAATTGCCAAAGTCTCGCAGCAATATTTAACCGGTGTCGTAACAGTTATGGCAGTTCTTTCAGTGCTGAATTCCACCGGCTTTCTTTTGCTTGGAATTCGAAATGCAATTTTCTTTGGAATCCTCGCATCAGTACTCAACGTGATTCCCTACATAGGCGTGTGGATTGGAAGCGCATTGCCCATATTGATGGCTTTAATAACAAAAGATAGTTTTGCTTACGCGATCGGTGTATTTCTCGTTATTATTTTTACGCAATTTATTGATAACAACTTTCTCACGCCCCGCATCACCGGTTCACAGGTTAAGATCAACGCCCTGGCCTCTATTGGAATCATCATTATCGGCAGTGCAGTCTGGGGAGTAGCAGGAATGATTCTGTTTATTCCGCTGCTCGGCATGTTGAAGATTGTTTTTGATAATGTAGAAGAGCTGAAGCCATTTGGATACCTGATTGGTGATGATGGATCCGGAGGAGATAATCAAGTAAAGAAACTATTACGGCGCTACCAGAAAAAATAATTCACTGAGGAGGGCTAAGTATGATTTGAATTCCCGCCCAAATGACATGCATCTTGGAATGTTGCAAGAAGAAGGTGTTCTTTAAAGTCTTCCTTATATTTTTGCGGCTATTGCTTTTTAAGTTTTCATTAAGTGAAATGATTTGAAGACTCATAATGCTTTCCATAGATTGATTCTCTTTGAAAAAAAATTTCTTTTTCGAAATGAAGTAATATGAAAAAAACAATTGCAGTTGTGTTCGTCTTTATCATAAGTTTTCATTTTGTAAAAGCTCAGCAAAGCGTCAATGTTGATTCTGCCTTTGCATTTGCCCAGCAAAAAAATAAAATGGTATTACTCATTTTTTCCGGCTCTGACTGGTGCAGGCAGTGTATGCGATTCGAGAAAAAGATATTGAGCGATTCTACATTTGATCAATTTGCAGATGACAACCTTGTTTTATTGCAGGCCGATTTTCCTCAAAGCAAAAAGCTGCCGCCTCAAACTGTAAAGCAAAACGAGATACTTGCTGAGAAATACAATCCTGCCGGTTCATTTCCTCTTATTGTTTTATTGCGCCCTGATCAGAAGGTGTTAGCATATCTGAATTACAGCAATGAAGACTCCGGTGATTTCATTAGAATCATCAATCGGTACCTCCCATAGAATTCTTCTAACATGAATGGTGTCTCAATGGTGAAAGAGTTTAAGGTGAGAAAAAAGCTCATGGGCTGTGAATTTGAACTCATGGTGGCAGAGGATGACGAGGTTCTCGCAGAAGAGGCATTGCAAAAAGGGATAGAAGAAATTCAGCGTATCGAAGAGCTGCTTTCAGAATACAAATTTTCGTCTCAGACTTCGCTCATCAATGCGAATGCAGCGAGGCAACCTGTCAAAGTTGATCCTGAAGTGTATCAATTGATTCTGCGGTGCAAAGAAATTTCGAGATTGACACAAGGTGCTTTTGACATTACGATGGGTCCGCTTAAGAAGTTGTATCATTTTAAGAACGATGATGCTGCTCTTCCTTCCCCGGAAAATATTTCTGATGCCTTGAAAACTATTGGACACCGGCATTTGCAATTGCTTGAAAACAATAGTGTGTCCTTTGGCAAAGAAGGAATGCAAATAAGTTTTGCGGCCGTAGGAAAAGGATATGCCGCTGATTGTGTGATCAGGTTGTGGAAGGAAATGGAAATAAGATCAGGAGTAGTCAATGCAAGTGGTGATCTGACCTTTTGGGGCAAGAGAGCCGATGACAGCAATTGGAAAGTGGGTATTGCCCATCCTGACAACAAAAACGAAATCGTGTTGTGGATTTCCATTGAAGAAAGTGCTGTAGCAACTTCCGGTGACTATGAGCAATTTTTTATTCATGATGGCATTCGGTATTCTCACAATATAAATCCGGTTACCGGTTATCCGCTGACGGGAATTAAAAGTGTTACCGTGGTAAGCCGGAGTGCCGAGTTGTGCGATGCGCTTTGCACCGCAGTGTATGTTATGGGAGTGGAAGTGGGCTTACACTTCATCAATCAATTGCCGCGAACACATTGTCTTATCATTGACGAGAAAAATGAATTTTATCATTCAAAAAATCTTGAGGTCATTTATGCCTGAGTGGTACGGAAAATTTATCGTGGCTTGTTTCATCGCGGTGGTCTTTTGCAGTTGTGCGAGTGTGAAACCATATCAGCGCGCATACCTCAACGATCCGGAAATGCAGCCCGATACAGGACCTGAAGCGCAATTTGAAACCTACTATGAATCCATACGGGAAGGGAGCTCAACAGCGGGAGGAGGGAAAGCTACTGACGGCTGCGGCTGCAAGTGATTTTCTTATTGACCATTTAGTCATCCGATGATTTGTTAATCAAGTATGTGCAGTGAACGGACTTTGTGTTTCCTTTCGAAATGTAATCATCGGATGACTTTTGAATAACGATGAAAATAAAATATCTGTTTATTGGAATGTTGTCTTCTGTGCTTTCGGTGAAAGCGCAGAAGCCGGACAGCGTTTTTCAGAAGAAAAACATTTCAAAGACAGACATTCAACTGCTCTTCTCTTATTATTCACAGGATGGAAATAATTCAGCTGTTACAGGTGGCATTGGAACTGAAAAGCTCAGTGTATATGCTCCCAATCTTTCGCTGGAATTTTCCAAAAGAAATCATTCGATAAAGATAGATGGGGGAGTAGATGTGGTCACGTCTGCCTCAACTGATAACATTGATTTTGTAAAATCATCAGCATCCTATACTGATTCACGAAGTTATGCTCATGTTGATTATCAGCGGTCACTTCCAAAAAGTCATCTTGACCTTGGAGTGAAAACAGGATTTTCAATTGAGTCAGACTATTTCTCTGTCCCCATCATCATAAATGCCTTGTACACAGAGCCGTCCCTGTTACGCACTTACTCCATCGTGACAGAATATTTTATTGATGATTTACGCTGGGGAAGATTGAATCCTGATTATTACAAACCGGCATTTCTGATCTACCCTCAGGAGTTGCGCTACAAAGAATGGTTCGATGAATACAAGCGATACACGAATAATGTCAAGCTTGGATTTACGCAGGCGATCAATAAGCGGATGAATGCAGGAATTTCTTTCGGGATCAGTTACCAGCATGGCTTGCTCGCTACACCTTTTCATCGGGTGTACTTTAACAATGATTCGTTGCGTGTAGAAAACCTTCCTGATGAAAGATTCAAAATTCCGGTGGGAGTGAAGCTGAACTATTTCGCGGGCTCACGCACGATCTTAAAAGCCGATTACAATTTTTACACTGACAGTTGGGGTGTTGTTGCGAATGCACTTCAGTTAGAGTCGGCAATAAAACTTAATCCGAAGTTTACATTGTCTCCCTTTTTCAGAATCTATCATCAATCAGAAGCACGGTATTTCGCACCATTCAAACAACATAATCCCCTGGAGAAATACTACACTTCCGATTATGACTTATCAAAGTTTGATGCGTACAAATTTGGTTTGGGATTTCGTTACTCGCCTGTTGCCTATTTGGGCAGAAAATTTTCTTTTAATGAAATTGATCTTCGCTACTCTGCCTACTTTCAAAGCACAAAGCTTCATGCGCAAGCGATCACGCTGCGGGTGGATATGAGTTTTGAAAAAGCTGCGGAGGAGGAAATGAAATAGATCGAAAAAATGATGGGTTCGAAAACACTTCTGATAATTCACGGAGAAGAAAATCGCCCTAATTTTAAAGCTCATTCGACACATCTCCGGGAATAGCCGTCATGATTCGTTTCAAAGAATATCTTACGAAGAACTATAAAATGGCTGAAAGCGAGTGGGCAATGCTTTACCCTTATGCTGAATTGCAGCAACTGAAACGGGGAGAGTATTTTGTCTGGGAAGGAAAAGTTTGTCGCTCTATGGGTTTTATCTCTGAAGGTGTTATGCGCTATCTGCGGTTTGAAGAAAACGGTGAGGAAACAACCTGTTACTTTTTGGGAGAGAATGATTTTGTGGGCGATCCCGAATCATTTCTCTCGCAGCAACCCTCGAAAATAAATGCCTCAGCAATTACAGAATGCGTGCTGGTCACTCTTTCTTATGAGAGCTATCAGAAAATCTCAAAAACTTTCCCTCGTTTCAATGAGATATTCCTCGATGTCGACATTAAAACTTCACGAAGCTTGTTCAACCAAAGAGATTTACTGATTAATAGAGATGCTGCAGCAAAGTATCAGGCATTCATTGAGCAATACCCTCACATTTTATCACGTGTACCGCTGAGCTATGTAGCTTCTTTTCTGTGCATTGCACAACAATCGCTGAGCAGGCTGAGAAAGCAACTATCCTGAATACGCCCTCTGATTTTTTAACAAATGTGAAACCGATTCTTTTTGTGATCATGGAATTTTGGTGTGTGATAGAATTCAAACACACATAAAATTCAAAGCCATGATCGAAACATTGAATCATCTTCAACCAATTCTCATTATTGTTTCACTCACCTTTTTCTTTTCACTCGAATCATTTATTCCTGATGTAACTGAATTCAGAAACAGGAAGAAGCATACATTGCGCAACCTGGTGCTGTCGCTTCTTTGTTTTATCGCCAATGGAATAGGAGCAACGTGGCTCACGTACTGGATGCTTTTTATTCAGCAGCACGAATTGGGGTTGCTGAATGCCCTTCATATCAATGCAGTTACCGCAGCCGTTGCAGGAGTGTTGCTTGTTGATCTCGATAGTTACATCCTTCATCGTTTAGCTCACAGAATTCCGGTGATGTGGAGACTGCATCGTGTTCATCACAGCGATAATCAGCTTGATTCTACTTCATCGCTTCGCGTTCATCCGCTCGAGGTAATGTTGCAGATTACATGGCGCAGCATTACGTATGCACTGCTTGGAATTCCTGTGCCCTCGTTCATCATTTTTTCAACTTTAATGCTTCCTCTTTTATTTATTCAGCATGCTAACATCAGGTTTCCCAAAAAGGCGGAAAGTATTCTGAGCTTTGTCTTTGTAACTTCATCGTGGCATCGGGTACACCATAGTGATGAACAACCCTATACTGATTCACACTATGGAAATCTTTTCACCTTTTGGGACAGGATTTTTAAAACATATAACAGCAAAGTTCCTGCTTCCCGATTAAAGTTTGGGTTGAAAGGATTAAAAGAAGACACTGCACAGACCATCAAAAGCCAGCTATTGCTGCCATTCAGGAAAGTGAAACGTGAAGTGTAAGTTGATGTCTTTAAGGCTTTCTAAACTTGTCATTATAGTTCAATCTTCCGAAGGAAAATTGATTTTGATAATTTTCCGAGAAGAAAAAATTGAAGTGATAGATTTGAACTCCTGATGGCAAGCAAGAAAAAGATCTTTGATAAAATTATTCAGGGACAAGCCGACAGGAACATTGACTTTGACGATCTTTGCGATATTCTTGAATCACTGACGTTTGGACTCAGGATAAAAGGAAGCCATCATATTTTTTTTAAGGAGGGAATTGAGGAGATCATTAACATTCAACCCGATGGCAACAAGGCGAAGGCGTATCAGGTGAAGCAAGTACGAAATATAATTTTGAAGTACAAACTTTCAATCGAATGAGCAAATACGAAATCATCATCTACTGGAGCAAAGAAGACAATTGCTTCATCGCTGAAGTTCCCGAATTGTCTGGCTGCATGGCTGACGGAAAAACGAATACGGAAGCATTGGCAAATGTTGAATTGGTGATCGGTGAATGGATTGAAACAGCTCGCTCCCTCGGAAGAAATATTCCTGAGCCGAAAGGAAAATTGATGTATGCATAAGTAAGAGAGGTTATTTTCAGCAGCTCATCAGTTCTCACTCTTTATCGCGGTTTTGTCCCGATGCTGTTTTCTTTTTTTTCCGAAAATGATTTTGGTAATTTTCGGAGGGAAAAACTTACATCAGGAAACAAAACGAACCTTCAAAATCATGGCAACCAAAACCAAACCATCACCACCCCCCGCTAACAAGATTGCGCTTTATGAAAGGATAGTTGCGCTTTTTCCTGAAGTAGAAAGAAAGGGGGATAATGTTCCTTACACCTCCCTCAACGGAAATATGTTTTCTTATCTCGCGAAAGATGGCACTATGGCTTTGCGTCTTCCTGAAAAAGCGCGTGAAGATTTTTTGAAAGAGCACAAATCAAAGTTGATGGAAGCTTACGGCATCGTTCAGAAAGAATATGTTGCCGTGCCCGCGACACTGCTGGCGGATGCAAAAGCGATGAAGAAATATTTCGCTCTCAGCTATGAGTATGTAAAATCACTGAAGCCGAAACCAACAACACAGAAAAAAGTGAAATAGAAAAAACGGATGCCTCGTTGATGATTTATTTTTATACCGGGTGTGTATTGGTGCAAACGTGGTAAGTACAATTAGTGGCAGCCGGAGAATTTTTGTTACGTGTCATTACTGTCAGGAGAAACGTGATCGGGTTGGCGTACAGAGCTGAGCGATTATCTTTATGACATTCTAACCAACCAGGATGCATCGCAACCACTTCGCCACAATTTTCGCAATTCCGGTGCTGTTACTTTCCATCAGTACATCCGCACAACTTTCATTTCAATCTCTGCTCACAGATACTGCGACTCATTGGATACGTCAATGGAATAAGCCCATAACCACGGTTGATGGCGGGTATATTATCGGAGCCATTTCTTTATACACTGACACAGCAGGTGATGAACACTCAAAGTCGGTTTTGGCAAAGCTTCGTCTACAGCCGGGGAAGTCACTATGAGGAATCCGGTATCTTGATCAGACAATAAGGAATGGCTGGATGAATCGCTTCAAGAGGGCATAGTTAAAATAATAAAATGATTATTTTTTCCCAAACCACCGCGCTTCCCTGCTTGAGCCAAATTCCTTTTTCTCGCTTACCAGTGCCTCAGAAGCTTCATTGTAAATTCCGGTGGGCTTGGGACCTGAGAAGAAGTTTGCATCTACGCGCCCTACGCGTCCACCACCGAACTCGATATAGCACGGACCATCTCCCTGGTATGGTGCGGGGTGTTCACCGCGTTCCATTTCAGCAACAATGTATGCTGCTGCAATCTTCGCTGATCCTTCAGCAAACACTCCTGCCTTTGGAGTTCCGGAGCTATTCACATCGCCGATGGCATACACGCCGGGAAACTTTGTTTTAAGATTATTCTTGTCAACCGGTATCCATCCATTCTCAGCCAATGCACTTTCCAATACAACCTTTGGTGCAACGTGCTTGGGAATACCGACGAACAAATCGAAAGGCATTTCATTTCCGTCATCTAAAACAGCCACATGACGTGACGGGTCAATAGACTTAACCACATGATCAGGAATAAAACGAATACCGCGTTCAGCAAAAGCGTGGAGCAATGCCTTTGATGTATCGGGAGATGGAGGAATCGGCACCCCAAAAGGCATGACTAAACTGATCTCACTCTTATCACGTAAACCGCGCTTGAGAAGAAAGTCATGCATTAGCAGCGCAGCTTCTGTTGGCGCAGGCGGACATTTAAATGGTGCGCCGCACACGCCAACGATCACTTTGCCTCCTTGAAACGACGGCAACACTTCACGCAAGCGCGCGGCACCCCCGAATGTGTAATATTCATTTCCGCCTTCAATGAGTCCCGGGGTTCCCGGCAGATTGTAATCTGCGCCGAGCGCGACCACAAGCACATCAGCTTCATAGCTATTGCGATCCGTGGTCACTCGTTTTGAAACCGGATCAATCGAGGTAATTGTTTCCTGACGAAACTTCACTCCGGGTTTTACGATCCGATTGTAATAGAGTCGTACAGCATCAGGAGTTTTATTTCCAAACATCACATCGAGCTTGGAGAAGCCGAAATAGAAATGATCACTCTTATCAATGAGTGTGAGGTCAAGTTGATCTCCGATTTTTTCAGAGAGAATGGTGGTGAGTTCAAGTCCGCCGAAACCGGCACCGAGTACAACTATACGTAGCTTCATTTTGTGTTCTTTTTTATTTGCTGTGAAAATAGATTTTGTTGAAGAAAGGAATTCTTCAAATTAGTTTAACGGCAAAGAGCGCTAAGGATCGCAAAGGTTCGCAAAGAATAAGATTGAAGCTCTGAATCTTTGCGTTTTCCCTGCGTAACCTTTGCGCCCTTTGCGGTGCTATTTTCTTACTGCGCAGCAACTTGTGCCCGGGTCCTTAAAGTTTCAGTGTCTTCCGCAAAAACTGCTGAGAAAAATCCATCAATCATTTTGAGCTCGTCGACTTCGTTCATGTTAGGGAATGCCGGGAAATCACCTTCGAGATCAACTTTCGTTTTGTTGCCAATAGGAGTGTATGAGTGCGTGAACCTTGCTCCGCTGAATGCGCCGCCGTTCATGGTTGTTTCAACTCCTTTCGGTTGATTGAGTTTGTGAGTGATGGTCGTCTTGAAGGTAGAGCCATCAGGGTTGAAGATTTCAGCGTCAATCGTCACCACGTTTCCGTCAATACCGGCAAGCTTGTGGCTCTTGAAGGCAGCATGCCTGTGACCACCGGCACTCATGTACTTAAAAACATTTTCAACGGTGATCGGGAATGTTGTGATGCCGTCCTTCCTATAATGTACTGTTTTGGTTGCAACGCCCGGCTGATTCACGATGCGCAGATATGGCTTCAAGGTTTTCCAGCCCTCAGGAAATTTTTCTTTTGCTTCAGCATCGGATACAGCGGGAACAATAATCACATCCTCACCATCCTGCCAGTTTACCGGCGTCGCCACTTTGTACGCAGCGGTCAGTTGCATTGACTCCAGCACACGCAGCACTTCATTGAAATTGCGACCCGTCGTCATTGGGTAGCTGATCATGAGTTTTACTTTCTTGTCCGGGCCAATGATGAACACCGAGCGAACGGTCTGATTCATCACAGCGGTTCTGCCTTCAAAAGTACCGGGCTCTTCTGCCGGAAGCATGTTGTAAAGTTTCGCCACCGCCATGTCAGTATCGCTGATGATCGGATAGTTGACAGCGTAACCCTGTGTTTCTTCAATGTCCTTCTCCCATTTAATGTGACTTTCGATGGGATCAATGCTCATTGCAAGGACCTTGCAATTGCGTTTCTCAAATTCTGATTTGAGTTTTCCCATGTAACCTAATTCAGTGGTACATACCGGCGTGAAATCTTTGGGATGTGAAAACAAAATTCCCCAACTGTTGCCGAGCCATTCATGAAAACGGATGGTGCCTTGTGTGCTTTGTGCTGTGAAGTCAGGAGCTTCATCATTGATTCTGATTGTCATGTTGCTTTATTTTTTTAGGTGAACAAATTTTGATGAAGCAAAGATGCATTCAGCGAGAGGGCGATGTCAGTCACAAAAGTTACATATCTCTGTAACAAAAGTTACATAATGGAAGAGCTGAGAGGATTACTATTTTTTGAAAAAATCAATTAAGATCTTTATTCTTTGACTTTACTACGTCATTTATCATCCAGTTAATCTCAACGGTGTTGACTTCAACTCTATTTCTTATCACGCTACTTCTTGCAGACCAAAAGTATAATGCTATGAATGGAAGTGGGATTAGTTTCTTAGCAATATTGTCACAAGAGTCAAAAACAATGCATTGTATCACCGGACATATATGAAATCAATGTGGTCAAAATAGAAATGAATAAACCCAACGCAATTGAAGCGGCCATATTAAAATGTGTCCACACAACAGTAAATCTTCTGACGCAATAATCAATAAGCTCCTGGCTTATGAAACTTCTTAGAATAACTTGATGCCTTAGGCTTAATTTATTCAACTTCTTTTTGATTCAAATCTGCCGCACAAGACAGCCATCTTGCGAGGGAAGTGCGATACCTGAGTTGTTGCCTGACAATCTTGAGCAAGTTGAGGGTTGTTTGAATTCTCCTTATCAAACCTTCAATGGATTTGTACCAGGGATTCATTAGTAAGGCGGCAATCTTGTTTTATCTGATTATTAAAAATCTTCCGTTGCAGAACGGGAGCAAAAGGATGGCAATTCTGACACTGGCATTTTTTTATCATAAGAACGAACGACTACTAACCCTCTCGTCGGAGTCTTTATGAGAGACAGCAATTTTTGTGGCTAAGAGTCAGGATAAAAATGAAGCTCTGAATTTTATCATTAGGAAGCTGACATAGCTTCACAACTCTTTCATCAACTTAATCTGATTCCGATAGAGAAGAACTTTGTTATCATTCTCCAATTTCTTCAACAGCCGCGAAACAACCACGCGATTGGTTCCGAGTTCGTCAGCTATTTGCTGGTGACTGAGGTTGATGAGTGAAGAGCCGGTGGCTTTTGATTTTTCTTTCAGATAGTTGGCGAGCCGGTCATCCAGCTTTTTGAACGCGACTTCGTCAATGCTTTTGATCACTTCGGTAAAACGAGTGAGTATGGTCGTCATCACGAATCTCTTCCAGGTGGGATATTTATTCATCCATTCATCCATCAAATTCACCGGAACACAGAGCAACACGCTGTCATCTTCAGCGGCACCTTTTATCACACTGGCTTGCGCCATCATGCAACAGGTGAACGTCATTGCACAGCTCTCACCTTCGCGCACGTAATACAACAGCAACTCCTGACCTTCATCGTTCACGCGGCTCACTTTAAATGTGCCGCTCAAAACAAGAGGAACAGCGCGAATGGTTTGACCCGGGTTGAGCATGGTTTCACCGGCATGCACTTCCATCAGCATGGATTTCGCTTCCAGCTCGGCGAGTAAATCAGGTTCAAAAACGGAAGAGAAAATTTTTACAGTGGGAGAGGATGTGTCAGGCATGGTTGAATGTTGATCAAAAATAAATTAATTCACACTACCCTTTGTATCTTAAAAGCAGGTTGGGATGAATCGAAATTTGGTTTTGTATTTTTCGAAGTGAATTACGCAACTGAAAAGTGAAATGAGCAATAAGCCAAATGAAATCAGCAACTACAAGCTCGACCATTCTTTTCATAAGGTTCACAAGGAAAAAGTTGGTGTCAGCGATTTCGGTTTAGATAATACCGATCGCCTGATCGGTGATGGATTCGGGCTTTATTCCTCCGCCGGATTGAAACCGAAAATTGGTCCAATCAAGTCGGAATTTTTCAGAATTGGTTTTGGCGTGCGGGGCAGCGTTCACATCCATTGCGGACTGGAATCATTCCGTTTCTCTCCCGGAAGCATTGCCTTCACTTTTCCGGGACAAATTTTTTCAATGCAGGATAAGAGCATAGATTTCTTTGCATACTACACCCTCTTCACTGAAAATTTTGTTGATGATTCCGTATCGCTGAAAAAAGTCAGAAACCAATTTCCATTTCTCAATTACTCAGGAACACAATGCTTCGCGCTGGGAAAAACGCAGGCGCAGGAAATTCAAAATCTTATTCTGAAGATCAATGAAGAGATAAAAAATTCAGCGCCCGATTTGAAACAAATCATTCAGCCCTATATTCATCTTATCCTTCTTCAGGCAAACCGGAGCTATGAACAACAAAACCTTCAAACGCCACTCGCCGAAAAATCAAATCATACATTGTTAAACGCATACAGGAAGCTCGTGAGCCAGCATTTCATTTCTAAAAGAAAGGTGAGTGACTATGCTGACCTTATGCACATCACTTCAAATCATTTGAACAAAGTAATCAAGCATGAGACCGGGAAAACGGCTCATGATCTCATTGAAGAGATGTTGCTGCTTGAAGCAAAAGCGCTTGTGAAGCACACAGAAAAATCGATTGCGGAAATTGCCTATCAACTGGATTTCAGTGACCCTTCTCACTTCAATAAGTTTTTCAAAAAGCTGAACGGCACCACTCCACTTAAATATCGCGCGTTCTGATTGTACCATGCAAGGCATAGTATGTACCATGTAGTGCTGCCTTCGTGAATTCATTTTTGCTTCAGAAAAAATAAATTCAAAATGACGCAGAATTTTTTTGACAAAGCTGTTTACGAAAAGCTAAAGCAACGTTTTAACAGCATCGGGCCAGATGCTAAACCTCAATGGGGAATCATGAATCCCGCACAAATGTTCAGGCACCTGCAACTGGAAAACGATCTTGCGCTGGGAAGGTATAAAGGTAAAGACCACTCGAATTTTTTCACCTCATGGTCATTCAAGATGGTGATCAGGGGAAAAATGCCTTTACCAACATTGGTCAGTAAGCTCAGAATGGTTCCTGCAATTCCTGAATTGAATGTAGTGAAATCGGGAATGCCTGTGGCGGATTTTCAAACCGAGAAAAATAATCTGTTCACCAGTTTCACCGAACTAACCCAGGCAGAGCACTTTTCCAACTTACATCCCGCCATCGGCAAGATGACTCCTGAAGAGTGGGGATTGTTTTATTACTGGCATACTGATTATCATTTCAGGCAGTTTGGAGTGTGAGGGAGCATTGATAAAAGCAAGGTTCTGCAATGAACCTTTCGCATCAGCATTTTCGGAGAAAATTGCACGCACCCCGGTTGTTGATCAGGAGACTAACAACTGCGAAAAACTGCAAAAACAATCACTTAGCTTGCACCTGAATTCACCTCCATGAAAGGAATTCAGGTCATCCGGTTTCGTCAATGGCTCACCATCACCCTAAGCTATGTGGTGGCTGGTGTGTTCTTCACTCTTTACGACTATTCCACTTTCCATACTCCTCTCATTGAAAAAATTTCTCCCAACTTTTCATTGCTGAATTACCTGCTGCTGAATGTGATCGGCTCACTTGTGGGCGGCATGTTCATCAGCGCCCTCATGGTTTATTTCCTGCAGGACCGCTTCAGGGAAAAGTCTTATGGCTATTCGATACTGATGCTTCTTATCATTGTGATCGCCATGATGTTCTTGTTCGGCATACCGTACTATATGACGATGTCGGCGCAATTAAGCGACAAGTCCATCACAAGCAGGGAAACGCTGGCGCTCATCAGAAAGCAAATGTTCAGACAAATAGATCCTGGCTGGTATATCGTACTTCTGTTGGTGACATTGCAGCAGCTCGGGCTTCAAGTGTCGAACAAGTTTGGTCCGGGTGTGCTTTGGAAAATGGTGAAGGGCACCTACAACAAGCCGAAGATTGAAAACAGGATTTTCATGTTCGCCGACCTGAACGATTCAACGACCATTGCAGAAACGCTGAGTGATGAGCGTTATCACCAATTCCTGAGAAATTTTTTTGGCAACATCACCTATTCCATCCTTGACTATGGCGGCGAGATCTACCAATATCTCGGAGACGGAATTATCATCGTCTGGAAATATTACGGAGATGAGAGAGACCTGCAGTGCATTGATTGCTTTTTCGACATGAAATAGGAAATTGAAAAAAAGCGGGAAAACTATCAGACAAAATATGGTGTGGTACCCGCTTTCAAAGCGGGTATTCATTGCGGAAAAGTGGTGGTTGGTGAAATAGGAATCATCAAGCGCGACATCAGTTACTCCGGAGATGTGGTGAACACCGCATCCCGCATTCAGAGCATGTGCAAAGAACTTAAGAGCGAATTGCTGATTTCAAATGAACTGCTCAGAAGTTTTCCGCCTGTCTCTGTCTATGAAACCAAGTCAGTGGGTTCTATTCACCTGAAAGGAAAAGTGAAAGAAGTGGAACTGAGTTCGGTTCGGATGAAGTGAGTGAAGAATATTTTTTGAGTTGGCGAAATTTGAATTGGTAATTTTCGGAATAGAAATTTGCTTGCGCTTTAAAAAATTGGGGATATAATTATCCAATCCAAATTGAAAATAGAGATCACATGGCAAAAACACACCCCTCAGTGAAGTCAGAATCATTGAGCAAAGAGCAAGTAATAAGTAATGCAACTGAGTGGTATGGAAGAGAACGTCCTCTTTACCGAAAACTCTGCGAAAAAATTTTATCCATTTTAAATGAAATCTTAGATCAAGAGAAAATTAATTTTCACACAGCAACTTGTAGAGCAAAAGATGTAAATAGTTATTCAGAGAAAATTAAAGATTCAAAATATGACGATCCAATAAATCAAATTCATGATCTTGCCGGAATAAGAATTATTGCTTACGTAGACGATGATGTTGTAAGGGTTTGTCGAATAATCAAACGGGTTTTTGAAATTGATCCGCTGAATAGCATTGATAAGTCAGATGAACTAGGGATTGATAAGGTTGGATACCGATCAGTTCATTTCGTTGCCCAACTGAAGGCAGACAGATTAAAATTGCCCGAGTACAAAAAATTTTCAGGAAAGAAATTTGAAATTCAAGTAAGAACAATTTTGCAGCATGCTTGGGCGGAAATTGAGCACGATAGAAACTATAAGTTTGCTGGAGAATTGCCTCCGGAGATTGAAAGGAAGTTTAAATTGTTAGCAGGTAATCTTGAGTTAGCAGATCAGGAATTTAATTCTTTAGCAAAGGATATTGATAAGATTTCAAGAAGCGTTGATAAAGCAACTAAAGAAGGACGTTTAGACATTCCAATTAATTCGACTACCTTAAGACAATATCTGTCAACAAAATTTGCTTCTTCACTTGGAGAATTTATTGATCCCACCTTTCATGGTAAAGATAATATGATTGTAAATGAGCTAAAGGATTTTGGAGTTACCACATTAGAAGAACTGCAGAAATTAATTCCTCGTGATTTTGAAGAGAAGGTAATAAATGTTCCGAGCGAAAAACTTCTAAGCTTCCTTGGCATACTCAGGATAATAATGATGGTTTCTGATTACAAGAAATATTTTGAAGAGTCGTGGAAAAAGCATTGGAATAGTATTAGCCAACGTCTTCGTTCCATTTTGACAGAGTATAATCTCCCTATAGAAAAAATCGAAAAAACTTATAATCTTGTCAGCTAACTAAGCGAAATCACAATCTGAGGCCAGCGTCCGCTGATGCCCAAATATTCCACGATAGGGAAGTAAAAATTTTTCAGTGAACAGGCACAAGAATATTCATCGCCTCAGCATTTTGATTTGGAATGCCCTGCTTTGATTCCTTCATTCCTTCGAGATGAAATTCAATTGCAGATTCAATGTTGTTCTGCACTTGCTCTTTTGTTTTTCCTGTAGCAATACATCCAGGAAGATCAGGAACGTAAGCTGAATAATCGGTTTTGGGTTTCTCAACTACCATAGTTTCTCATTTCAGTTCGGCTTGTTTCATTATACTGTTCAATGCTTCTCCTGCAATTTCATCCGACATTTTGTGAACTGCAATCGTCACGAGTTCTTTTTTCTTTGGATGACAGCCTGTATAGAGAGTTTGATCAAGATTTTGTAATTAGCAATCCATTAATAAACCTAAACAAGATAATCTCATGAAAGCAAACCTCCGTTTGATAATCGGCGTCACGGCGACTTTACTGATGGTGAGCTGCGTCAGCACCAAAAAGTATCAGTCGTTACAGTCGGAAAACAAAACATTGCAGGGGAGATATGACGCTATTGCCCTTGACAACATAAATTGCCAAAGCAGTCTCGCTTCCGCCAATGCCCGAATCACCGGTTTGCAGGAACAAATAACTGCAGAGCGCAACAATCTGGCGTCATTACAATCGGCATTGGACAAATGCCTTAATTCCACCAATCAGGGCAATGTAAATATCTCCAAGCTGGTAGACGAAATCAATGCTTCCAATAAATATATCCAGGCATTGATTGCCTCAAAGAATAAAAGCGATTCCCTGAATATGGTGCTGACTAATAATCTTACAAGATCATTAAGTAAGGAGGAAATGCAGGATGTGAACGTGCAGGTACTAAAGGGAGTGGTGTACATCTCTCTTTCAGATAACATGCTTTACAAATCGGGCAGCTATGAAATATCTGACAGCGCAAGTAAGACGCTGTCGAAGATTGCGAAGATCATTCAGGACTATAGCGATTATGAAGTATTGATTGAAGGCAATACTGACAATGTTCCTATTTCACAAACCAATATTCGCAATAACTGGGATCTGAGCGTGCTCCGCGGGTCTTCTGTAGTTCAGGAATTACAGAATAAGTATGGGATAGATGCAAAACGCCTTACCGCCGGCGGACGCGGAGAATATAACCCGGTTGCCAACAATGATACAGAATCAGGAAAAAACCTCAACAGGCGAACACAAATTATCATCACTCCAAAACTTGATCAGTTTATGGAGTTGATCAACAAGGCACCACAGACGGATTCGATCGGTGTGAAGCATTAATAGAGCAATCTCGGTTGAGGAGTCCCCATCGCATGGATTTCTTCAGTTGATCCATCACTTCTGTTACTTCTTAAACTCCATTGCTCCTGTGATTTCGTAATTGTACAATACCTGATAAGTTATACAGTTTTCATAGTCAGTTTCCCAAAGAGATGTCACACCTATTATTGACTGTTCACCAGGCAGAAGAGTTTTGCTGTAAGTATTGGAAGTAATTTTTCCTCTATCATTCTTTGTCTGTCTAATGACGAAAATAATTTTCTTACTTTCAGATTGATTTGCCAAGACCGCATCCCTACAACTATCAATTTGCTTCTCCTGTTTAAAACTATCACATAAGGTAGGATGATAAAAAGCCGAGATTGAATCAGCAGTTTCATGATATTGAAAACGAATCGAGCCAGAGTGTTTGAGGTTACACGAGGAAAGGAAGCCCACAGAAAAAATGAAAATCAAATAGTAACGCACGTTTTAATTTTTCAACGAAAATAATAAGTGGACTGAGACAGCTTATTTTATTTCGACTCCAAGAATTTTCCTGAATTCATTTTCTAATTCTTGTTCAAGTGGAAATATTTTTTCATTAAGGAGTTTGTTGCTTCGATTTTTTAACTCAAGATACTTTGGGTTTGAAGACCTTATTGCCTCAATCTGTTCGATTGCCAATTGAAATGTTCCAAAGTAATCCTTCGTGTCATTATTAATCTTGTCCATTTCATTATTTATCGAGTCAATTAGCGAACATAGCTTTTCAGAAAAGAATATTCGATTAACGTGAAACAGCGGGCTGAAATTCAAAACAGCATTTGTCCATGCCTGAATCTTTAATTCAAAGTGCTTGACCGGCTGATCTTTGTTCAAATCACCTTCAAAGAAATCAAGGACTGCAATCTTGTAAGCGTAAAGAGCTTGATATAATCTTTTGATTACTTCTGCTCTCTCCTTATGCAAGGAAGCAAATTGAATTTGAAAACCGATGTTGGTTCGCTCTAAATCACTCTTGTATTTTTCAATTCCTCGCTGCAAATAATTTTCAAAGATTCGCTTTGAAAAGAAGACAATGACTGTATAAGCTAAGCCAGTTGAAAGGCTTACTACACCTAAGTACTGTAGAAATTCTTGCATTGACTTTTATTTTTTTAAAAAAATTTACGGCTCCGCCTTCTCCTTCTTCGGATTTCAAAAAACAATCTCTCCATCCATCGAGTCAATCACAATCTTCTGATCGCTTTCGATTCGCCACACCGCGTCATTGCGAGGAGTGAAGGGCTGCATTGTGAGAGCGCCGACGAAGCAATCTACATCACTAAGCGGACCGCCTGATTCGAGGGGATTGCTTCGTCGTTCCTCCTCGCAATGACGTGTACGGATGCGGGATTGACTTCATGCATTCGCAACACGGAGTTTTTTCTCAGCATAAGCTTTCAAATGATTAAGTCCATCGTCCTCCATTGGCTTGATGACAGACAGCAGTTCGATGGGCAACTCATGACCCTCTTCAGGCTTGATGTGCATAGTGAGCAACGTGCGGTTGTTACCGAGGTCCGTAATGGTGCTGGAATAGATTGCGAAGTAATTCATCGAGAGTATTCGTTGTCGTTCAATCAGTGTTAGTTCTTTTTCTGTTTGGGTGAAACCAATGTTCTCAACTTCGAGGCTGAAGTCATCAGCAACACAAATATGCTTTGACCCGATATGAGGAATTGGAGATCCAAGTATTGTGTCTTTCATTCCTCCTCCTCCGGCTAATTGTCGCTGCTCGGGATTCACGAGGATCTGAAATACCTCTTTGTAATTCGCATCAATTTCTATCTGGCTGGTTTGCATTCCAAGGTCTGAAATAGTTTCATTGTGTTTCTGAAGTTCCGGCAGCGACTTCTTCACCCTATCGAGTTTTGCGAAATTGAATTCTACGTCTCCGATCGAATCGTATGCTTCTTTCGATGATATCCATGAAAGCTCAAGCGTGTCATCAGCGTCCGGAATGTTATTGAGATAATTTTTTGTCACAAGGATGTACTCATGACTGTCAATGTTATTTTTCAGGAGACGGTGAGCAATCACCATGTCGAGTCCCGATGCTTTCACGAAGCGTGACACGCTGATCTCTGTGATGGCTCCGAAGTGTACAACAAATTTCAAAGTCATATCGCCGATTCCGCGACAGGAACCACATTGGCAAATGGAAACTATATTCATTTCCTGCAACTCCCTGTGAAAGGCTGTAAAGATTTTCACACACTGATTAATGATCTCCTTCTTGGAAGGCGGGGTTCCTTTCCTATACATCAGCACGGCATCACCTTCCACTTCGGAGATCACATAATCTTCGCCCGCAGCGGCTACAATTGTTTCAAGCAGGCGATTCAGTATATGTGAGCTGTGATCAATTTCCGTCTTACTCACAAAGTTTGTGTAGCCGCTGATGTCAGGGATGAGAATGGTGGCTTGTTCTGCAGGCATAAGAATTTTTGTTTACGAATATAGTTGGTTTGCTTTTGGTATTTCTCCTCTGATTTAATTCATTACTTGACGAACGGTGAAGTGAAGGGAGTACAGATGCGACTTTTCAATCTTTATGTTTTGGTAAGTGAATGGAGGCCCTCGTTGCGTTGTCCGGGAGAGCAGAGGAAATTTTGGCGCATCAAGTTATTGCTTGCTTCGCCTTCCTTCTATTCAACACCACTCTCTTCAGCAAGTAATTTTGAATGGCAATGTCAATCGGTTTCAAGCTAAGAATGATGACAACCTTAGCGAAAATGGAATAGAAGTAGTTGTGCGGAATGTTGCTTAACACGATGTCGAAGACGGGATCCTGCGCCACGATGAGCGCAATACCAAGAATGAACGTGAGCACTTTCGCTTTGCGGCTTACACGCGTGATTGTGAGTTCATCAATTGTGTCCTGCAACTGGTGATTTTTGTTTTCAATCTCTGTTTTCTGTGCTTTGATGATGATGTTTTCTTTTTTTGTTTGCTCAGCTTCAAAAATCAGTTTTGCATCTGAAAGTTTTCTTTCATAGTCTTCTTTTTCTACCTCCTCCCGCAATTCATGAAATTGCTTGTAGTGAAACAAACTTTTCTCCATGTCCTTTTGCTTATGATAGATTTCTGAAAGCAGGAAATGGATTTGAAACATCTTGGGTTTCACTTTTATTTGCTCCGCCATCTTCAGCCCCTTGTTGAGCACATCGAGTGCCTCATCCCATTTTGATTGCCTGATAAAAATTTCTCCAAGATGAATGTAGTTGGTCACAGCCGCCCCTGTGTATTGGTGCTGCTCGCGCGTTAGCAACGCTTGCCGGTTAAGCTTCTCCGCTTCGTCGTAGTCATCCGATCTGAAATAGAAGTTGGCCAACTCAGTGAGTGAGTTGCCAATAGCCAGGGCATTGTCATGTTTCTTCGCAAGCACCAACGCCTCTTCGAGGAATACCCTCGCTTCCGCTAAGTTATTTTTTCTGATGTTCACCTTTCCCAATCCATGCAAAGCGTATATCTTGAAATAGTAATCGTCAATCTTGCTGCTCGTTTCATACGTGATGTTAAAAAAGGAGAGTGCCTCATCATAATTGTGAAGCTCAAGATAAATGTTGGCCATGCTGTTGGTGCAGGCGCTCAAGGTGGTAAAGTATCTTTCTGTTTGCTTGAGCATGCTATAACCTTCCCAAAGCGCTTTCAGTGCGAGGTCAAAGTTTCCGAGCGTGCGATAGACGCTTCCAAGTAATACGGCACAAAGTCCCACTCCATCATTGTCATTATGATCTGTAAAATTTTTTCGTGCTTCAGTGAACAATCTCAGTGCTGACTCGTGCTCATCACTAAGATGATGACTCAGCCCCAGTAAAAATTGAGCATAGAAGAACTTCAGCGGTTCGCTGCCTGTATTTTCCTGAGCCCATTCATAAAATGAAAGAGCACACCCGGCTTTCTCCGCTTTGTTTATATATGGGAACATCCGCATGACCGTAGAAAAATATTCGCTGATGCCTGAAGACGGGCAGGTGTTGAGCTGTTCCAAAGATTGATTGACTTGTTCCAGGTGCGTCATTGGGAAATTGAAAATGGTTATGGTTACTTTTCCGGACTCCGAAAACACAATCGTGTCACCCAACTTTTATTCATCGTTCCGGCTGTTTTATCATTACAGGAGATTTCTGTTCTCTTCTTCAGCACAATTCTACTCAGCAAATAATTTTGAATAGCAATGTAAACAGGCGCAGAAGCAACAAAGAAACTGAGAATGAACAGGAGCGTGGGGAGTGCATTTTTCATGCTTCCAATGTAAGATGATTCGCTTATTTTTCTTCATGCGTTATTAAAATTCTGCTGAACAGGAATTTCAACTTCGTGATTGCAAAGAAATATTTTTTGAGTTGGCGGAAATTAATGCTTTCCCCTGCCTGAGTATTATATTGATGTGGCATTTCACCCTCTGAAGCAGAACCGGAGACAGTATAATGAATAGGTTGTACATTTCACCAATGAAACAAAATTACTTCCCGCTTTTCTTTCTTTGGTTTCTTATAGGCCTGAATGGAGCAAATGCGCAGCCGATTGTTGAATGGGCAAAACAAGTTGGCGGCACCGGACCTGATGAGGCATTCTCCATCTGTTCCGATCATTCTAAAAATATTTACCTCACCGGAGAATTTCGCGACTCAGCAGACTTTGATCCGGAAGCAGGTATAACTAACCTTCTTTCAAATGGGGATTACGATGTCTTTATTGCAAAGTATGATTCATCGGGCGGGTTGGAATGGGCAAAAGGTCTTGGCGGAACAGGTGAAGACATTCCAGACGTTATTCGTACGGATGCCGGAGGAAATATTTATGTGGCAGGATCCTTCAGGGACGAGATAGATTTTGATCCTGGTGCAGATACCATGTATCATACCTCTGCAGGCAGTACTGATGGCTTCATTGAAAAGCTGGATTCGTCAGGAAATTTTATTTGGGTGATCTGCCTCGGAAGTACCGGAAGTGATGAAAGCACTTCACTGTTTGTTGAAGCGTCCGGAGATTTTTATGTGACCGGATATTTCGGCGGCACAGTGGATTTTGATCCGGGTGTTGGTGTATCGAACATCACAGCAATTGGTTATCTTGATATGTTCGTCGCGAAGTACGATGCAAACGGGAATTTCTTGTGGGTGAAAAGTATTGGTGGTGACCTCGCATCCGTGAAACCTTATGAAATCACGCTCGATAAAAACGGGATTATTTATCTCGGCGGGGGTTTGTCCGGTAAAGCTGACTTCGATACAGGAGCTGACACCGCTTACCGAGCATGCGCCGGCTGGACAGATATATTCGTCGCCAAATATGACAGCCTGGGAAATTACATCTGGGCGTTTAACTTAGGAGGAATATATGCAGATTGGTGTCAATCACTAAAAGTTGATCATGCGGGAAATATCTTTCTTACGGGAAGATTTTGGTACACAGTAGACTTTGACCCTGATACCGGAGTTGCGAATGTTACTTGCAGTGGAACCTGGGATGCTTTCATTGCAAAGTATGATAAAGACGGACATTATAAATGGGCGGGTAGATTGGGAAGCGGCTATTATGATTCAGGTTCTTCTTTGGAGTTAGATTCTGTTTCGAACTTGTATGTTGTCGGAAAATTTGAGGGACTGGGGGACTTCGATATTGGACCTGCATGGATCTGGATGAATACCACTGGAGGTGGACAATCTGAGGGCGATGCCTTCATCGTCAAGTATGACTCTAACGGACACTATCAATGGGCAGATCATATTGGAGGAGCTGACTATGATGGAGCTGATGCTTCGTGGCTTGATGAATCAGGCGATTTGCTTGTGAGTGGAGAATTCGTTGGCGAATCAGATTTTGACCCGGGTCCTGATACACTCTCCCTCACTTCATTTGGGGCCAAAGAGGCCTTCTTCGCAAAATACTCACAGTGTATCAGCTATTCGCAACACACAGATTCTATAACCATGTGTCCGGGTCCTTATGTTCTTCCTGATGGTGATACCATTAATTACCATGGAACTTATGCATCTATTCTTAGCAACATCAATGGTTGTGACAGTCTGATTTATTCTGTGGTTATGTGGCTTCCTTCACCTTACCAATTTGAAACCGTACAGATTTGCGAAGGCGATGTGTATGTTTTGCCTGATGGAGCAATCGCTGATTCTACCGCCTATTATTATTCTGTGTTCACCGCGGCAAATGACTGCGACAGCGTAATAGTTACACACTTGATTATTGATTCATTGGACACATCAGTTACTCAAGCGGACAATATTCTCACTGCAAATTTTCCCTCCGCAAATTATCAGTGGGTTGATTGCAATAATGGATGGCAAGCAATTTCAGGAGCGACAGATCAGGTTTTCACAGTTACGATTAATGGAAATTATGCTGTAATCATTTCTGATTCTTCCGGATGCAGTGATACTTCCGCTTGTTACCTGGTCATCGGATTGCAAACTGCAACCGTGAATTCTGTCTATGAGGTTAAATTATTTCCCACACCCGCCGATCAAACACTTCAGATCGAATGCAAAAATTTTGGCGACGACATCTTGATTTCTCTTTATACAGTGGATGGAAAAATGGTGAAAGAAATTGCTTCGACTAACTCATCTATTGGGCTGTCAACAGCAGATTTACCTGCCGGATTTTACATACTCAGGTGCGAGAATCTTCATTCAGGAAAACCGCAGAATATGAAATTTGCGGTGATTCATAATGATTAAAGAATCAAGTACACTGGTGCAAGTCTGAAACGGAGTGACGCGAACAGCCTCTCTCATTTACTGAAATAAAATTCAGCGATCATGTCATTAAAAGTAATAGGCGCCGGATGGGGGCGCACCGGAACTGAATCCCTCAAGAAAGCGCTCGAAATTCTCGACTTCGGTAAATGCTATCATGCATTTGAATTGATGAAGCATCCGCAGGATATTGTTTACTGGGAGAAACTGCACCATGGTGAAAAACCGGACTATGAAAAACTTTTCGACGGCTATCAGTCGTCAGTGGATTTTCCTGCCTGCATTTTCTACAAACAATTCCTTGAGAAATATCCTGATGCGAAAGTGATCCTGAGTGTTCGCGATAAAGACAAGTGGTATGAGAGTGCGAGCAAGACAATTTTTAAGTTCAGAAAAATGCCCACCGGAATGCTGATTGCCATGAGGTTGGGCGGCATCTTTTCATCTACCCTTCGCATCATGCCGAGAGCATTCCGTTCAGGACTCAGCATTATTCACTTTGGTTTCCTTGAAGGGCGAATGGATGATGAAGTTTGGATGAAAGAGAAATTCACGCGGTGGAATGAAGAAGTGAAACGACATGTGCCCGCTGAAAAATTACTGGTGTACGAAGTGAAAGACGGCTGGGAACCGCTTTGCAAGTTTCTGAATGTGCCTGTACCAAATGTCCCATTCCCGAAATCAAATGACAGCGATTCATTTCAGAAAAGATTAAAGACGAAGAATTTTATAAAAGAGATTGAGCAGAAGTGAATCTCCTCCCGGTTGTTGTACATCATTGACGACAAGTATTACGCCTTAACATTTTCCCTTTTCTCCTTCGGATTACAAAACACAATGCCAGTATTCTGCGAGTCAATCACAATCTTTTACTCGCTTTCGATTTCTCCTGTGGTTTGAACATCTCCGTCTTACTTTTGCCTTCCCAAAAACCAGGCAATGAAAACGAAAATCTTAAAGGCATCATTAATGCTTCTTCTTTTGCCCGCATTTCTTTTTGCACAAACAGAGAAAAAGAAAACTGACGTGATCTACATTCAAACGTCAGCGATGTGCGATGAATGTAAATCCACCATTGAGCATGCGGTAAAGGAATTGAAAGGAGTGAAGAAGGTAAACTTAAGTTTGACCGATAAGAAAGTGATGGTGGAGTACAAGACAAGTAAAGTTTCTGTCAGCGAAATCAAAACTGCAATTTCAAAAGCGGGCTATGATGCCGATGAGGTGAAGGCTGATCCAATTGCGTACGGAGATTTGCCGATGTGCTGTAAGAAAGACGGAGGAGAAAAACATTGAGCTTCAGCAGGCGCGCGCGGAAGAATTGTCCAATCTCCAAAGCGTCATTCCGATCCATCGGGATCGGCATGACGACATCACTTTTCAATCACCACCATCTGACTTTGGGTTAAGCGCCAGGGCCTTTCAAAATTTCCTGATCTCATTTCATCTTAGGAATAATTTGAAGCTTTCCTGACAATTCAAATCCAACTCCTTAATTGTTCTTTCCATCTTCTTCAATAAACCAACCACCATGAGATACATTCTTTTATGGCTCCTCTGTGCAGATGCATGCACATTGCTTGCGCAGGAAAAAACTTTGACGGTTTCATCTGCTATTGATCATGTAACTGTATTCACACAGGATGCACAAGTCATGCGCACGGGACATGCAGCGTTGACGGCAGGACGAAATGAAATTCAATTTGAAAAGCTTTCACCTCAGATTGATAAGCAGAGCATTCAGGTTGGTGCGGATAAGAAGATCACCATTCTTTCCGTTTCGTACGCTGTTGATTATTTTAATGAGCCTGAGAAGCAGGATGAAATCAAAAAGCTGGAAGTCACTCAGCATGATTTAGAGCGACAACTTCAGGCAAAGAATTCCATGCTCGATGTTTTTAACCAGGAAGAAAATACGTTGCAGAAGAACCAGCAAATTGGCGGAAGCAACACCGGATTGAAAGCCCTTGACCTTAAGGCCATCCTCGACTTTCAGCGTGACCGATTGATTGAAATTAAAAGCAAACAAAATGAACTGAGTAATTTCATTGACACGCTCGCCATCAATCTGAAAAAAGTAAAAGGTCAGATAAATTCTATTCAATCAAAACAAAATAAGCAGACCGGCAAGATCACTGTACTCGTAGAATCTCCGTCGGCAATCACTGCGAACTTTACAGTGAGCTATGTAGTGAGCGGCGCCAATTGGTTTCCCACCTATGATATCAGGGTAGATGATATTTCACAACCGATGACGATTGAATACAAAGCCAATATTCAGCAGAACAGCGGCGAAGATTGGAAGAACATTCATCTCACATTATCAAATGGTGCTCCTGCTGCTTCTGCGATTAAACCAACTTTGGAAACATGGCTCTTATCCCCTTATGCGAGAACAGAAAAGAATACCGGAAGCACAACTTCCGGAACTCAGGTGGTAAACATGGGGAATTACGGGAGAGTGAACCAGGTGAGCGGAAGACTTTTGGATGCAGCCACGAATGAGGGAATTCCATTTGCTACGGTGCAGGTAAAGGGAACTACCATTGGAGCTTCAACAGATGAAAACGGAAACTTTGTTTTAAATCTTCCCTCTGAATATTCAGCGCTGACTATTAAATACCTCGGCTATCAGCCACAGGAGATCACTAATTTTCCATCAACCATCACGATCAAACTCAATCAATCTTCTGTTGCTTTAGAAGAGATAACCGTTATTTCAGGTGGCATTGCTGCGAAGTACGGTGATAAACTAGTTACACGACAAAATTCTAATGAATATTCTGTTGATGCAATTAAAACCAGGGGAAATGAAACTGTTAAAACCAATGAAACCCTTCACGCCACTTCAATTTCTTTCGACATTCAAACTCCTTACACCATTCTCAGCAACGGGAAATTTTTCACCGTTGAGATTAAGAGAGAATCTGTTCCTGCAACATACATTTACTACGCTGTTCCCAAGAGCGATTTGAATATTTACCTCACCGCTCAGATTATCAATTGGGAAGATTACAATTTGCTGGATGGACAAACGAATATCTATCTTGAAGGAACTTACCTCGGTTCTTCATTATTTGATCTGCAACATGCAGGTGATACGCTCGGCCTTTCATTGGGGATTGATAAGGGTGTCGCTATCAAGCGAACAAGGTTGAAAGACTTTTCGAAGCGACAGTTTATTGGAAATTCACAAACAGAAGAGAGGGCATTCGAAATCGCAGTGCGCAACACAAAGCCTCAAGCGATTCATCTGATCATTGAAGATCAGTTCCCGGTTTCATCACAATCTGATATTGAAGTGAAGCAGATAGAAACATCAGGCGGAAAAGTTGACCAGACCGGAATGATCTCCTGGGATTTGAACGTTGCTTCAAAATCAGAATCAAAGGTGATCCTCCACTATTCAGTGAAGTTTCCCAAAAGCATGACTTTGTTTTTGGAATGATCTTACAATGAGGCAACGCTATGAGTAAAAGGTTTGATAACTCCGCAATCCGGCGGAGTTGTCAAACCTTACCTATTCTTAAGCGCTCGCCTTACAGGAACATTCCGTTTGAAAGGTGTTGCTTATGTGCATGATGTGGCGCATAGTGCCTGGTAGTGGTGCAGGATGAAGCCGTGAGAATTATTCCCAATAAGAGCATAAGGAACGAAATTGTAGATTTTGATTTTTTCATAAAGTTGGTAGAATATAGCTTTAGGAGCTATTGGCTAACTATATTCATGTAGCCATTATACTTAAGTAGCTTTCGATATGTTTCACCCTAGCTCGATTTACCAGGTTTATTTTTCTGATAAAATCTTTTTCGCCTCCCTTTCATCTTTTCGAATTTCGCTCACCATCAAATCCAACGTTTCAAATTTTCGTTCTTCCCGGATCCATTCAATGAACTCAACAGTAATTTCTTTCTCATAAATATCATCGTTGAAATCGAAAATGAAAGCTTCAATAGTCCGGTATGTCCCGTTTACTGTCGGACGCATACCGATGCTCATCACACCATTTCGCTTTTCATTTCCTTCCAGATGGACCCTATCGGACAAAATAATTTTGATCGCATAGACTCCATCGGCAGGAATGAGTTTGTATTTATCGGCGGGAATAATGTTGGCAGTAGGGTACCCGAGTTTTCTTCCCAGTTGATTTCCCTTCGCTACAATTCCTGACACTGAATAAAAATATCCGAGTAAATGTGAGGCGGTTTTTACGTCACCTTCCTGCAGCGCAATTCTTATTCGTGTTGAACTCACTTCAATATCATCCACGATCTGCTTTGGAATTTCTTCCACCCGAAAATTATTTTCGTCAGCAAGCTTTCTGAGCAATTCGATATTTCCATCCCGGTGATGCCCGAACTGGTGGTTGTAACCGATCACGATAATGGCAGGATGAAATTTTTCCACCAAAAATTTTTCAACATAATCCCGTGCAGACAGGATGGAGAATTCCTTAGTGAAGGGTACAATCACCAAATGATCTACTCCGAGTTTTTCAAGGAGTTGAATTTTTTCATTTGTCGTGCTCAACAACCGAAGCGTATCATCATTTGGAAAAACAATTGTGCGCGGATGAGGATCAAATGTGATAAGCACACTTTCACCACGGGTTTCATCTGCCAGTTGCCTGATTCTTTCAATGAGCTTTTGATGTCCACGATGAACGCCGTCAAAGGTTCCCACAGTGATCACAGCGTGGCGAAAGGAGGGAAGTGAATCAGGATTTTTGTGGACTTTCATTTTTAGTTTGCAACGGTGACCTCAGCTTTTCTTTTTGTTCGCGAACAAATTTCGTAAAGTCTTCCACTTGCCACGCATCTTTCAAATGATAGTCACCAATGCGTGTTCGGCACAATGAAGAAAGATGAGCTCCGGCTTTGAGAGCTCTTCCAAAATCATTTACGAGTGAGCGTACATAAAAACCCTTTCCGCAAACAATTTTGAAATCAACTTCGGGTAAGGAAATTCGCATGATCTCAAACTCATTCAAAGTCACCGTATGCGGTTTCAAATCAAATGCCTTCCCTTCCCTCGCAAGATCATAATACCGGCTTCCGTCGTGATGCTTTGCTGAATGTGCCGGGGGAAGCTGCTCCTGTGTTCCGATAAATTTTTTTGCAGCGTCAAAGATCATTTCATCGGTGATGTGTGAAATATCAAAGCGCTCATCCACTTCTCTCTCCAAATCAAACGATGGAGTGGTAGCGCCGAGTCGCATGGTGCCAGTGTATTCTTTGTCAAGTGACTGAAAATCAGAAATTTTTTTTGTGAGTGAACCGGTGCAAAGAATCAGCAATCCCGTGGCAAGCGGATCGAGTGTGCCCGCATGACCGATCTTCATGCGGGTGAGTATTTTCACTTTGTTCACGACATCGAACGAAGTCCAGCTAAGGGGTTTGTTGAAGAGAAGAATGGCGTTGCTGAAGGCAGGTAGAATCATCCTAATGTTGACAAGCTAATGCCGAAACCCAGTAAAATTAAAATGATTGCACCCACCAAAATTCGATAATATCCGAACACTTTAAATCCGTGATTCGCTAAGTATCCGATGAACGCTTTGATAGCAATGATAGCAACAACAAAGGCGATGAAGCATCCAAGGAGCAGAAGAGAAATGTTTGCTTTGTCAAGTATCTCTTTATTGTCCCACAGATCTTTTACAGTGGCGGCAAGCATCGTAGGCACTGCAAGAAAAAATGAAAACTCTGTAGCTTGTCTGCGATTTAGTTTTTGACTGAGTCCTCCAACTATTGTTGCACCTGCTCTGGACACCCCGGGAATCATCGATATCACCTGGAATAATCCGATCTTGAGCGCCATGCTATATGTGATGGGTTTGTCAGGAGACTCTTCACTGTCTTTAAAGATGCGATCAACGAAGAGAAGAAAAATTCCACCGAGCAACAAACTGATGGCGACTACGACAACATTACCAAGCAAATATTTATCAATTTCGCTTTTGAGAAGCAAGCCAAACACGGCCGCAGGAATAAATGCGACAATCAGCTTAAGATAGAAATCAAATGTTTTATTAAAATTTCCGAAAGAGAGAAATCTTTTCCAGTACAGCACCACTACTGAAAGTATAGCACCGAATTGAATGACAATGATAAACAGCTTGGCAAAAGCATCATCATTAATTCCCATGATGGTGTTCACAATGATCATGTGACCTGTAGAGGAAATGGGAAGAAACTCAGTGATCCCTTCAACGATGGCAAGAATAATGGCTTGAATGGTGGTCATGAAAAAAGTGGGCGTGAAATCCGGCGGCGCAAATATAGACGAAGCTTTATGAGAGCATCGCGGCTTATCCACGCTGATAGTTAAAGTGATGTTAAGACCTTATATTAAAAATAAGAGAGGAGACCGGTAAGATCTCCTCTCAATCGTGGAATAATTACCCCGCTTTACTTATCATCGCTGTGCTCTTTAATTTCACTCTTCACTTTCTCCTTTTCTTCCCGCAAAAAATTTCCTACCTTATCAAAATAAATTCGCATGCCATGTTCATGGGTATAGTAGCTGACATTTCCGTTTTCATCCGTAACCACCCAAACCCTATAAGTTTTTACATCCGGATAAGTTTTTACATAATATTCTTTTATGGCACTTGGATACGATTCCGGGTTTAATATATACTCCGTTCTCACAATTTTGCCATCATTATTTAACGCAACCATACGTTGTACACCGTTTTTATCTGAAAAGGTTGCCACGTAAGTGTTATTGTCACCGCTAGACCAAACTATCGCAGTGGCATCCGGATATTTGGTTTTAAAAGTCACCTGAACTTTTTCAGGAGTTTGTGAGAAAAGAACCGCGGCGCCGAAGCACATCAGCACAAGCGATAAAATGAGTTTCTTCATAAGATTTAGTTTTTGGTTTTTAAATGAAAAAGAATTCCACAAGCTTTTCAACTGCAATGCCAAAAAAAAATCCGTTATTAATAAGATGTTGAGATCATCTTAACTCGAAGGATCTTATGCAATTGGGAACCAAAAAAATTCTCTAAAATCAAATCTGTAATCCGGTCAATTTCATGCTAATATCCCAGAGACGTTTGATATCCGATTCATTGTTTGCATTGGATGATGTGGGTGTTTCCTTTTTATTGGAGAAAAATTTTCCGATCACATTTTCTACATCGGGTGATGAAGCAAGATAGATGCTGGTTGAAGCACCTTTTTCAGGAGATATTCTTGGCATGAGAGCAAACATGATTCTCATCCACGGAATGTCTTTAAGAAGATTTGTTTTTACGAGTCCCGGATACAGGGAGTTTATGGTTACTCCTGTTTCTTCCAATCGCTTCGCAAGCTCTTTTGTGAATAGTATCAATCCCAATTTAGTTTGACCAACAGCCTGGAACACGCTGTATTTTTTCTCGAGCATAAGGTCATCGAAGTTGATCTTAATACCTGAATGTTTTGAAGCGACACAAATGATGCGTGACGGCGCGTTTGCTTTTAAAAGATCCAGCAATAAAAGTGTAAGGAGAAAATGACCGAGATAATTAGTTGCAAATGTTTTTTCAATGCCGTCTTCAGTTACTTCTCTTTTGGGAAGAAACACACCGGCATTGTTAATGAGCACATGTAATTTTTGATACCGGTTTTTGAAATCAGCCACCGCATTTCTCACCGATTGTTGTGATTCGAGATCAATCAGCAGCAGATCAACGTTCTGATTGTTGCTTGCATTTTTTATTTCTTCAACCGCCCGGGTTCCGCGCTCGTTGCTTCTGCAGGCAATGATGACTCTTGCTCCCATTTTTGCCAGACCAACAGCAGTTGCTTTGCCAATGCCTGCATTTCCTCCTGTGATCAAAACGATTTTGTCTTTCATAAGGTCAGGGATTTTTCTTTTGGTCTGAATCGGCTTCTTTGTATTCCTTTTCGAGCACGTGCGGACGCGTCATTTGAATGATGGCATATTCATTTCCGCTTTCGTCGTTGAAGTTGATGCAGGGACCATCAGGGACTTCAAATTTTTTTCCATCAGGTTTCCATCCTCTTGATTTTAGTTCTTCGGCAGCAGCATTTATATTTTCTACCTCATAAATCAATCGCTTGCCTGGCGCATGAACATGATCAGCGATGAGCAAATAAGGTTCGCCACACAGATCAAATGCAGCCACCTTCGCTCCGAAGTTTTCAAATTCCCAAATCAGTTTAGCGCCAAGAATATTTTTGTAGAAGTGATAATCGGCGCTGTAATTATTGGTGCCGGTATAGATGTAAACAAGGCGCTTGAACAGAGTTGAAGGCATTATTCGAAGTTATTCATTTTACAAATTGATGACGATCTTTCGTAAGGGAAATTGTACCATTGTCATGTCAAAATTCCGATTGTGAAAATCAAACATCTCCTTTCTTGTATTGTACTTTTTATTTCAACACGAGTGGTCGCGCAGATTGCGCAGATATGGGGGACGACAGAATATGGCGGGGCTTATAATGGTGGAACCCTCTTTAGCATGAATGCCGACGGAAGTAACTTCAATATTGCTCATAGCTTCAATTATCCTGCAGGTTATGGCCCAAGGGGCAATTTATTCATGGCGAGCGATGGTAACTTGTACGGCACTTGTTTTTATGGTGGTGCCTACCTCAGTTGTACTATTTATCGCTACAATCCGGTTAGCGGCGATTACAATGATGTTTATTGTTTCCAGGGCATGGAGGGAGATTATCCGACGAGCGGAGTTGTTGAGACAAATGGTACTCTGTATGGTGCCACTTCTCTCGGTGGGTTGAATGATGCTGGTGTAATTTACAGTTTCAATATTTCTACAGGGGTTTATAGTGACTTATATGATATGATCTGGTCAGGAGGATATTATGACGTTTGTACGCCATTGATAGCAAGCGATGGCAAACTTTATGGCCCTATTGCATACGGAGGAGCAGATGGGGTGGGGGCACTTTACAGCTTTGATCTAACCGGCAATATTTATTCTGTAATGCATGATTTCGATACTCTCAATGGCGCTCTTCCATACGGGAGTCTTATACAGGCAACTGACGGGAAACTATACGGAATGACAATGTTTGGTGGAATCAATAATGTCGGTATAATTTTCAGTTTTGACCCCTCTGATAATAGTTATGAAAAGCTTCATGATTTTGACGGAGCAAACGGAGGACAGCCTATGGGCGCTCTTGCCCAAGGAAGTAATGGAACTATCTATGGTCTTACGACAGGCGGTGGTTCTAATAACAAAGGAGTTATTTTCAGTCTTGATCTCACGAATAATATATACACCAAATTGTTTGACTTCTCTTATACAGATGGAAGCGTTCCGGTTGGAAACCTGATGCAAACAGGAAACATTCTTTGCGGAACTACATTTGAAGGTGGCGCAAATAGTAATGGTACTGTTTTCAACTTCAATCTTCTTACAAACACTTATAACAAATTGCTTGACTTTGATGGTACCAATGGCTCACAACCCAATTGCGGCTTGATCTCTCTTGGTGAGGTAACATCGGGAGTGCAGACACCCGCGGTGAATGAGTTCACAGTTTATCCCAACCCGGTTACTCAATATGCCAATTGCAAAGCATCTTCCTTCAACAATCAAAAAGTGATCATCACTGTTACTGATTTGAGTGGGAAAGAGATTTTTTCACAACAACTTATGATGAGAAACTCGCAACTGAAGATTGACCTTGGCAATCTTACTTCAGGAATTTATTTTCTCGAACTGATGGCAGGCGACCGAAAGAAAATGGCGAAGGTAGTGAAGGAATAAAAAGATTATTCTCATCTCGTGAAAAGTTATTTGTATTATTCATAACATAAACTCCGCACTATGAAAACTAAACATCTTCTCATTTACATCGGGCTTTTCATCCCTACACAATTGCTTGCGCAGAATCCACAAATATGGGGAACGACTCAATCGGGTGGTGTATACAACCAGGGAACCATTTTCAATATGAATGTTGACGGAACTAATTTTAATGCCTCCTTTAACCTTAGTGCGCCTGAAGGCTGGCATCCTATGGGCAATTTATTCATGGCAAGTGATGGTAACTTCTACGGGGCCTGTTTGAATGGTGGTATTTACTATAGTTGCACGCTCTACCGGTATAATCCGGTCAGCGGCGTTTACTCCGATGTTTATGATTTTGATATTGCTCATGGGGATTTTCCCTGGAGTGCCGTGGTTGAAAAGGATGGAATTCTTTATGGAACCGGAGCTTCGGGCGGATATTCTACCTACGGTGTAATTTACTCTTATAATATAGCTACCGGAGTTTATTCTGATCTATATGATTTGAACGAATTAACCGGAACAAATCCCTTCAGTTCACCTGTTATTGCAACCGATGGAAAACTTTATGGAACCGCTTCCTGGGGCGGAAGCCTCAGCTATTCAGGAGCGATTTATAGATTTGATCCTACTGACAATTCCTTCACCGAGCTTCACGCTTTTAATACTATAGATGGTGCGATCCCGAACGGTGGCCTGATACAGGCAAGCAATGGAAAATTATATGGGATGACTCACAATGGCGGTACCTATGGCTATGGGGTGATTTATAGTTTCGATCCCGCAATGAACAGCTTTGAAAAATTTTATGATTTTAACGGATCTAATGGTGCATTACCTGAAGGCACTTTGATGCAGGCTACCAATGGAATGCTGTATGGACTCACCACACAGGGTGGTGCAGACAGCGGTGTTATATTCAGCATTGATCCTGCCACTAATGTTTACACTAAGTTATTCGACCTGAGTCATTCTCTTGGAATATTTCCGCTTGGAAACCTAATGCAAGCGGGAAATTTTCTTTATGGAACTACCTCAACAGGAGGCCTGAATAATTATGGGACTGTTTTCAAATTTGATATTCTCACAAACACGTGCACGAAGCTGATTGATTTCAATGGCAGCAACGGCGCAAATCCAAATTGCGGCTTTGTTAAGATAGGCGATGCGACAAATATTATGCAGGGGGCTCCACTTGATGAGTTCACAATTTATCCCAACCCGGTGACTGAATATGCTACATGCAATGCACCTTCTTTCAACAATCAAAAGGTTAGCATCTCTGTCACTGATTTAAGTGGAAAAGAAATTCTTTCACAAAAGGTTGTGGTGAGAAACTTGCAACTGAAGATTAACCTCAGTCATGTTACTTCAGGAATTTATATTCTCGAGCTGATGGCCGGCGACCAAAAGAAAATTGCGAAGTTGATGAAGGAATAAAGATCTACATCTCGCTGCAATAAATAACCAAGTGGTTTCCGTATAACTGTAAATCGCCCCGATTCATATTAATGATGAAGGTGTCCTCATAAATCTTATTCAATGTGTCCGGTATCTGAATCATGACTTTGGAATGCCCTGCGCTCCAGTGTCCTGTGACGGGAAAAGTATTGAAGCCCGGCAACGTTACACTGGCATTGTCACGAAAAGTTATTTGCTCATCACAACCATTTGAGTAAACTACTTTCAACCCGAGTGAGCCCGGTGAAAGGACACTGTCCCTGTAAACCATTTTTTGTACGCACCAGATATGATTCATAAGAAGATCTGCATCTCCGGGTTTCGTGAGAATACTAATGAGCATGAACAATGCAAAGAGAGCTGCTCCCGCAATAAGTAAGTTGTGAACAGAGAAATGGAATTCTTTGACAATAGGAATTTGTTGGAGGGTTGATACTATTTTCTGAACAAGCGAATTGGCATCTACGGGATCTCTTTCATATCCTTCTTCCTGAAGAACAGCTCTTGCACGAATAGCATCACTTTCAAAAGCCTGCAGCTTGATGCCACCAATGGCAAGCGAATAGAGAGGCATAATCTGTATGGTTAATTCATCTTTTGTGAAACAGTGAATGCCTTCACTTTCCAAAACGCTTCTGATCAAAAGCAATTGATGCGGGAAAGAAAATGTTGAGACCGTAACAATTGGTTCACCGCGCTCGAAAATTACCTGCTGATCGCTTCCGTATTTAGGATGCAATTCCCGCCATCGGTTCCATTGGGTGTCATCAGAAATATTCCTTTTATTCAATTCTTCCTGAGCCTGTTCAATAGCATCTGCATCCCAGCCTTCACCTTGTACAATAAGGATCAGCTCATCGGTTGAACGTGATCGAATGGGGGGAGAAAACTCTTTCATCTTGAAGGGAAGAGTGACAAATATAGCCTGCAATATTTCGCAGCTTCATACGAAAAGGTCAGATAGATACCAGCAGGGAAATGGTATACCATCATTTCTCATTGTGCTACGAAAATTTTCCCCCGCTTAATAATTTTCGTTTGTGAAGAATAGGCGACGTAGCAATACAATCCGCACCCTATTTTTTTTATTGCAGTTTCCAACTCTGGCTTTTGACCATCAAAAGCAAGTCTTCCGGAGAGATCAAACAAAAGCACTTCATCACCTGCTGCAATCTCGTCGCTTGTTTGTTGATTAAAGGTTTCCTGAATGCCAGAAGGAAATGCTTCATAGCAGCCAATGTCGAACCCATTTATGAACGGTCGGGGAGCGCCATCAAGATCATTAGCAGGAGCAGCGATTGAAAAATAACTTTCTGTGCCTTGATCGATTGCGGGACTTGTAAATGACAAATGATAATCATCAACAGCATTCACAAATAACTGAGCCGGCAATGCGATGAATGAATTGCTGTCAAGCTGCGTGTTCTGTTGCCATAGAGCAAGTGTGATTACCGTGTTTCCACCGTCAGTGCTCATGCGATCCGTTTGAATATTGAAATTGCTTTTGAAGCCGGTCATACTGGCCGCGTCAATGCTAATGCTTCCCCTGAATACATGCGTGCTGTACAGGATGTTGTTGAACGCAATGTTGTTCGTGCTTCCGTCGGAGATGTTCAATGCCCACCTTCCATCTGAAGGTTGCAGGATGGTGTTGTTCACTACTACATTGTAATTCGATCCGCCACCCCCGTCAATCCGAAAAAGGGAGATGCCGCTTGCGTGATTGTTGTATAAGAGGTTGTTTTGAATAATGGTATGCTGCACCCCGTCGCAGTTGATGGCCGAGCCACCGCCGACACCATTGTCGTAACAGATATTATTCTCTACCAATCCATAAGAAATAATTCCATCGCCGCCCAGACTTGCATCGCCATTCATGTGAATTCCGCAGTCGTTATTTCCCCAGCAGAGATTGCTTCGTATCACAGGATAGTCGGCGCTGTTGCCGAAATAAATTCCGTGTTGTTCGACGGCGCGCGTGCATGTATTGTTCTCGATGAGAATATAATCGCTGAAGCCTGTAAGGATTCCCCAAACTTCACAACTGTCGCAAACATTGTTTCTGATGATAACGTGATCATTCGTAACGGTTCGTATGCCTGTGCGCGGCATGCCGAACACTTTGAAGCCTTCAATGGTGATGTAACTTGCTCCTTCGAGGTTTATTCCATCATCTGTTGTCGCGTTAGGTTGAGTAATCACCGCTCCCTCTTGTGCAGCGAATATGATTCGCTGAGAAGATGTTCCGCTTGTGGTTTGATAGAACCCGGTGTAGGTTCCCGCTAACACAACCACTGAATCACCTGCAGTTACTATATCTGATGCATGTTGCAGCGTGAGGAAGGCCGTGGGGGATGTTAGTCCGTCATTGCTGTTGCTTCCGGAATTGCTGACGTAATAAGTGGTGGAAAAGCTGCTGAGGGAAATGAGAGATAGAAGAGAAGTAAGGAAAAAGTTTTTCATAGCTTGAGGGGTGAATCAAATGAGTCTATCAAATTTAAAGCTTTCTTTCATCAAAAACTTTTCATTACGTTTGAAAGCACTTCATACTACGATTGCACTTTGGTTTTTCGTCTGCAAGATGATGGAACAACTTTAGGCAATGTTGTGACGGGTCAAACAAAAAATTAAGCTTCATGAAAACCAGACTGATTGCTTTCCTTCTTATCATATTTTGTTCCCTCACTGTAAAATCCCAATACTATATCGGTAAGAAGAAAACTATGCAGGACTTTATTCATTGCCCGAAAATGAAAGTAGTCCTAACGGGCGAACCTAATTTCGATTCATCTCTAAAGAATGCCGTGCAACAGTTTTGGAAATTAAAAGAAGTGGAGTTTGTTACTGATGTTGCAGAAAAAAAGGAAGATGTTGAAGGCCAGATCTACATGATTTTCATAGAATACTCAACCAATTTTTGGTTTGGGAAAAAGTTAATGATCGTGGATCGTGAGAAGCCTTCTCAGAAAATTATTTATTGTCCGGTGATTGCAGGGGCAGCCTTTGATGATTTTTCCCAGGAGACAGATTTGACCGCGGCTGCATGGCGGCTTGATTTTGTGGTGAAGGGATTAAACGACGCCATGCAAATTATGATAGATAACAACTATACCGGGTTAGATGTTTTCGATCCGGTTGCAAACAAAGTCAACATCAAAGCTTCGGTTCTCAAAACCAAAATCCTTCTTATTTCGAAGCAGGAAGTCAACGCAAAGAAGTGGGGATGGGGCTTTGCAAAGACTGCTATTCCGATGGAAGTATTTGATGACTATCCCTACGAAAAGAGAGTGGCGGAAGCAAAAGGAGTAAGCGAGGCGATTGATGAAAAAGACGAACGGTATTGCTTGTTTATGCCTGTGTATTCTGATGCTAAATTTGTTTTTGTCTATGATCTGCAAACCAAAGAAACTGTCTATGTGGCAAAGTATGATGGCTTGAGTGTCTTCAACCTCAACAAGAATGACATTCGGGATTTAGTGGATGCCATAACGGGAAAATATTTACCGAAATGATTTCCTTTTCTGACCATTCAGATTCCTCCTACGTCAGGAATGACACGAAGTGTGTTAACGGGTCATTGTAAGGAAACTTCTTCACACGCTGACAGATCTCTGCTTGAATTGTAATCCCGATTTCCCGGGATGACTGATTGAGGAATATGTCATTAGAAGCAACCTTCGCATCATGGTTCCCGAATTATAGTGAGACCACCGCGACACCGAATTGAAATATCACAACGACTTCGTTAAAATAATTGTGTATAAAATACACAAATAAATTTGGAGAATTGAAATGCCGTCGTACATTTGTGTAATAATTACACAAAATGAAAAAGCAATTCACCTATCAATATCCCCGCGCAGCAGTTACCACTGACTGTGTGATTTTCGGAGTAAGAGAAAATGAACTGAAGCTCTTACTGGTGAAGAGAGCCATTCAGCCATACAAGGGGAAGTGGGCACTACCCGGTGGATTTATTTCGATGAAGGAAACAGCGGATGAATGTGCTCAACGCCTTTTAAAGGAAGAGGCCGGAATCAGGAATGTCTTCATCGAACAGCTTTACACATTCAGCAACCTGAAGCGCGATCCGAGAGAGCGGGTGATCTCCATCGCTTACTATGCACTTGTAAATGCCGGTCAGCTTCAGCCTGTGGCGGGACATTTTAATGATGCGGCTGCATGGCATCCTGTAAAAAAAATTCCATCCCTTGCCTTTGATCATCGTCACATTGCAGAAACGGCTTTAAAGAGATTACAAGGCAAATTAGTCTATCAGCCCATCGGTTTTGAATTGCTTCCGCGCCAATTTTCCGTCAGCCAGTTGCATCACTTGTATGAAACCATTCTCGAAAGAAAGCTTGACAGGAGAAACTTTACCAAGAAGATTCTCTCCATGAAATTGCTGGAGCGTGTGAAAGAAAAGCGAATCACAGGCGCACCCGGAAAGCCTGCAACACTTTTTCAGTTCAACAAAGGAAAGTATCATAAGCTCACAACAAAAGGATTCAGTTTTCAACTCTAAAAAATTTGCATCATGAATAACGAAAAAGAAATCGGAGTGATCATCGGGAGGTTCCAGGTGCATCAGCTACATCCCGGTCATATTGATTTAATCAGCCACGTTCAGTCGAAGCATAACAAGGTCATTGTTTTCCTTGGCGTTTCTCCGGCGCTCGTCACACGAAAAAATCCGCTTGACTTTGTGACGCGGAAAGAACTTCTCACTAAAGAATTTCCCGGGCTCACTGTTCTCAGTTTACCCGACATGCCTGATGATTATGACTGGAGCAAAGAGCTTGACAAGCGAATTCGGGAAGTATCTCCCATTGACGGAGTAGTTCTGTACGGGAGCCGTGATAGCTTCATTCCCTATTACCATGGTGTATTTGAAACGGTGGTGCTTCCTGAGAGCGCAGGAATGACAGGAACAAATCTTCGCATTGAAGTGAGTAAAGAAGTAAAGTCCTCACCGGATTTTCGGGCCGGTGTTATTTACGCGGCATTCAATCAATACCCGAAAATTTTTCCAACGGTGGATGTTGCAGTTATTCGTGACAAAGAAGTGTTACTTGCAAGAAAAGCGCACGAGAAAAAATTTCGCTTCATCGGTGGCTTCACTGATCCCGCAGATAATTCCTTTGAAGAGGCAGCAAAACGTGAAGTGCGGGAAGAAGCAGCAATAGAAATTGAGAACATCAGGTATATAGCTTCACACAAAATAGATGACTGGCGCTACAGGGGAGAAGAAGATAAAATCATTACTCACCTCTTTGCTGCAGATTATGTGTCCGGAGAACCAAGGGCTGAGGACGACGTGGTTGAGTTAAAGTGGATCAGCCAGGATCAGCTTACCGAAGACCAAGTTGTGGATGAACATCTTCCGCTGCTGCATTCCTTCCTCTCATACTTTCAATTGAAAAACTTAAATCGTTCTTTATGATACGCAATAACATCATGCTGCTTACTGACAGCTACAAGATCAGTCACTACAAACAATATCCGCCCGGCACCACTCAGATATATTCTTACTTCGAATCCCGCGGCGGAAAATTTCCTGACGTCACTTTTTTCGGATTGCAACCGATACTTAAGCAATACCTTGAAGGAACTGTGGTGACCACCGAAAAAATTGATGAAGCAGAAAAACTTTATTCAAAACATTTCACTGTCCCCAAATTGTTTTACAGGAAAGGATGGGAATACATTTTAGAAAAACATGAGGGTCAATTACCCGTTCGCATTAAAGCGGTGGCAGAAGGAAAAAGCATTCCATACAGCAACGTGATGATGACCATCGAGAATACGGATGCGAATTGTTTTTGGCTCACTAATTTTTTAGAAACACTTCTTGTGCAGGTTTGGTACGGAAGCACAGTTTCTACCCAGTCACGACACATAAAAAAAATGATTCTGAAATTTTTGGCTGAAACCGGTGATACTTCATTGGTTGATTTTAAGCTTCATGATTTCGGATTTCGCGGAACATCATCCGTGGAATCTGCATCCATTGGTGCAGCCGGTCACCTTGTAAATTTTAAAGGTACGGATACGATTGCGGGCTTGAGCTTCATCCAGGATTTCTATAATACAAATGATGTTGCAGGTGTTTCAATTCCCGCCGCGGAGCACAGCACCATCACTGCATGGGGAAGAGAACATGAGGCAGATGCTTACAGGAATATGTTGCAGCAATATCCTGAAGGATTGGTCGCGGTGGTAAGTGATTCTTACGACATTTACAATGCCTGTTCAGCTATTTGGGGAAAGGAATTGAAAGATGAAGTATTAAAGAGAAACGGAACATTGGTGATTCGTCCTGATTCAGGAAATCCGGTGGAAGTAATTTTGAAAGTGATGACCATTCTCGGCGAACAATTCGGTTACAATGTGAATGCTAAGGGATATAAAGTTTTAAATCCAAAAGTTCGCGTGATACAAGGCGACGGAGTGAACTATGAATCCATCGGTGACATTCTTCTTGCCATGAAGAAAAATAAATGGTCGGCAGATAATATCGCCTTCGGCATGGGTGGAGCGTTGCTGCAAAAACTCGATCGTGACACGCAGAAGTTTGCTTTCAAATGCAGTTGTGCCATAGTAGATGGTGAAGAAAGAGCGGTTTACAAAGACCCTGTTACCGATTCGGGAAAAAGATCGAAGAAGGGGAAACTCAAATTGATTTTTGAAAACGGGAATTACAAAACGGTAAATGAAAATGATCCGGGGGAAGATTTGTTGCAAACAGTTTTTGAGAATGGAAAAATGACGAAGCAATTTTCATTCGATGAAGTGAGAAAAAATGCTGAGTTATGAGCGAAATCAAATCACAAATGGAAGGTGTTCTCTATGGAATTGCCATCGGAGATGCCTTGGGAGTTCCTGTAGAATTCATTTCAAGAAATGAATTGAAGAAAAACCCCGTTACAGAAATGAAGGGTGGAGGAACTCATCACCAACCCGCCGGAACGTGGAGTGATGACACTGCTTTATCATTATGTTTAGCCGAATGCATAGCGGCAGGTTTTGACCTTGATGATCTTGCCAGAAGGTTTATTAACTGGCAAAACTTCGGATACATGACAGCCCTCGGCGAAACATTCGATATTGGTATGACCACTCAAAGTGCAATATCAAATTTGGAATCAGGTATTAAGCCTGCTCTTTCCGGTGATGATAGTGAGCGCTCTAATGGAAATGGTTCATTGATGCGGATCCTTCCTCTCATATTTTTGATAAAGAATTATTCAATTGAAGATCGTTTTGATGCGGTTAGAATGGTGTCTTCCATCACACATGCCCATATGAGGTCAGTGGCCTGTTGTTTTATTTACATTGAATACGCGCTGCGGCTTATGAACGGAGAAAATAAATTCAGCGCTTTTGAAGAATTAAGAAATGCAATTCCAAACTGGCTTCAATCTAAAGTGAAAGACGCTGAAGAGCTTAAATTTTTTGGTAGAATTTTCAGTGAGCAATTTCATACAATATCTGAGAACGAAATTCTTTCGAGCGGCTATGCGCTTCATACGCTCGAAGCATCTTTATGGTGCTTTTTGAATTCAGATGATTACGAATCCTGTGTTCTAAAAGCGGTAAACCTTGGTGATGATACTGACACCACCGGAGCGGTAGCAGGTGGATTAGCAGGATTATACTATGGCATTTCAGGCATTCCTGACAAATGGATAGAAAAACTTTCAGGGAAAAATTTAATTGACGAAGTGATCAGCCATCTTCATAATTCCATGGAACAAGAAACCCACCCACCAAAATGAAAATCATCTTCACCACCGAAAACTATCGCTACTTCCAAAGTGAATTTTCTTCTTTCAAACAATTTGAAATTGGAAAAACAGAATTCAAAAAATTTCCTGATGGCGAGGAGTATTTGAGACTTGTTTCGAATGTTGAAGGAAGAGATGTTGCCATTATTGGCGGCACTATTTCAGAAGCCGATACACTGGAGTTGTACGATCTTGCTTCTGCAATTACCATGTATGGAGCAAAAAGTCTCACGATGGTAATTCCTTTTTTCGGATACTCGACGATGGAGCGTGCACTCAGGTATGGAGAAGCAGTAACTGCGAAGTACAGGGCGCGATTAATTTCTTCCATCCCCAAAACTCCGGAAGGAAATAAAGTGGTTCTTATGGATATTCATTCCGAAGGCATCCCTCACTATTTTGAAAACGATACGCATGCAATGCATCTCTATTGCAAAAAAATTATTCTCGAAGCTGCAAGGGAAATGGGTGGTAATGATTTCATTCTCGGAAGCACTGATGCGGGAAGAGCCAAATGGGTTGAATCACTCGCAAATGATTTAGGTGTGAATGCAGCGTTCATTCTGAAAAGAAGAATCAGCGGTGAAGAAACCAAAGTGCTGAACATCAGCGCCGATGTAAAACAGAAAAAAGTGATCTTGTACGATGATATGATTCGCACGGGTGGTTCACTCATCAACGCCGCGAGAGCTTACACACAAGCCGGTGCAACAGAAGTGAGTGTTATTGCTACTCATGGCTTGTTCGTTTCAGGTGCCTGTGAGAAATTAAAGCGTTGCGGATTCATCAAACAAATTATTTGTACCAACACGCATCCTGCCGTGTTGAAATTTGCCGGTGACTTTGTGAAGGTGAAGTCTGTGGCGTCACTGATTGCAGAGAATATTTGAACCCTTACTCCAACACTTTCAGGAATCGAACATCAATTGAATCAGTAAGCCATACTCCATTGTCAGATTGATAGAAAATTATTCCCTCGTTATGCATTGCACTTGCTGCTACTTCGAAAATCACAGGCTTGCCATGACGCTGTCCAACCTTCAAAGCGGTTTCCTTATCGGCACTCAAATGAACATGGTGGCGATTCATTTTCTGTAGTCCATGAGAAAGAATTGCATCTGTAGATTTTTCGCCAGTGCCATGATAGAGAATTTCAGGAGGGATTTTGGGTGCAAGATTCAGATCCACATCAACAGAATGACCTTGACTAGCTCTTATCCTTGAGTACGATTCATTGAATGAAAACCTCTTCTTGCTATTAGTGTCCACCACAAACTTTAAAATTTCAAAGTCAAAATGAACACCTGAGCCGTTACATTTTTCAATAAGAGTTTTCACATCCGTCCATCCGTTTTCATCCAATGAAATTCCAATCTCTTCCGGCTGATGGCGTAGTACGAGACTTAGGAATTTACTGATGCGGATAGTTTCTTTTTCTGTGATCACTTCAAAAAATTTTACTGCTTCATTTTTTGTCAGCTGCATTGCTTTAGCGGTTCACCTAACCACTGACAAAACTTATTGTCAAAGCTGTGTGCAAAAAAGATTGTTTAAGCAAAGATAATTTTATTGAAATCGATTATAAACCTGGTATTGACTCATTGAGATCATTGCCTGTACATTATTTGGAGGAAAGAAAGAAAATCTAATACCGCTTAAACGCCTACTAGGTTAGTACTCCAGAATATTTAATTCAAAAATTCCACATGCAAATGCGAATTGTAATTCCCACCACATAATCAAGTAGATTGAATGGGCTTTCTCACAATGTGTTGAGAATTCTTGTGCAAAACTTTTTATTCCGTTTTTACCTGCGAGGAATCACCTTCTCGGTACTTTTGTATACGAAGAAAGCCCCTCTCGTAAAGGGGCTTCTCTTCAAAGCCTGCTAGCTTAATTGGAAAAAGCAACTTGTCCTTAAAGTTAGATCGCAGTTCGAATCTGTGGCAGGCTTCTTTCTTTCTACAAATGTACAGTAGTCGTTTCTTAGTATTATAGGGTGTTGCCTTATTTTTTTTTCAACCTTCCTGAAATCAAATCGTATCAAGGGTTCTGTAAGTTCTAATAAGGAAAATGTTAATTACTTAGGTTAAAATCAGGACAGAGTGAACAATGTATGAAGAGTTAAAATGAAGTGTAAGAAATTTTCTTCTCAATTATTATTGTACAGACATAAAACACCACTCCTAAATCACCTCAACGTTTCCCCCAACCAACGATAAAATTCCCGCTGCCACAGCAATCCGTCCTGCGCCTTCGATACCCAATGTCCTTCATCCGGAAAAACAAGTAAGCGGCTTTTAATTCCCTTCAGTTGACAAATCTGAAATGCTTCGAGTGACTGCGTGTAAGGAATGCGGTAGTCTTTTTCGCCTGAAACGATCATGATCGGTGCGTTCCATTTGTCAATGAAATTCATCGGATCACTTTCGGTATAACTTTTTGGCTGCGGAGAATTCCACCATGGTCCGCCGAGATCGAAGTTGGTGAACCAGATTTCTTCTGTGGAGTTGTACATCGCTTTCAGATCAAAGACGCCGCAGTGGGCAATGAAAGTTTTGAATCGTCCGTTGTTCTGCCCTTCAAGCATGTAGGCACTGTAGCCCCCGTAACTTGCTCCTACAACGCCGCAACGATTCTTATCAATGAACTTCCACTGCGAAATAGAATCGAAGGCACTCAGGTAATCGCGAATCGCCTGCCCACCCCAATCGGTGCTGATTGCTTCTTCCCATTCATGACCAAAGCCCGGCACACCTCTCCGGCACGGAGCAATAATCACGTAACCATTCGCAGCCATCAACTGAAAGTTCCAGCGGAAAGAATAAAACTGCGAGAGTGCACCTTGCGGTCCGCCCTGGCAGTAGAGTAGTGCAGGATATTTTGTGTCCGGATTAAAATCAGGAGGATAGATCACCCATGTGAGCATTTGTTTTCCATCTGTTGTCTTCACCCATACTTGATCAATCTTACTCATTTTGATCGCACCATACGCAATTGTATTTATTTGAGTGATCTGCTGAATCTCTTTTGGGCCTAAGTTGATGCGAACAATCTCTGCTGCATGATTCATGTCTGCTTTCGTTGCAATCATCCAGCTTGTTCCTGCATCATCAACCTGTTCGACCAATCCGTTGATATCAAAAACACCTTCTGTGATTTGTTTGATGTCGGAAGTTTTTACTAAGCTGTAATCACTTTGCAATGGAATTTCAAACAACTGCTCGGTGCCGTCCTTAACAGCGAGGAAATAAATTTTCTGTCCGTCGTTCGACCAGCGAAATGATTCAACGGTTTCATTCCAGTCTTTGGTGATGTTCCAGACTTTTCCAGCATACAGATCACCGATGTAGATGTTGTTTTTGTCTGCCTCATATCCGTTACGCGCCTGGCTCAGCCAGGCGATAAAAATCCCCTTTGGTGACATCATAGGTTGCGTATCATAACCTTTCAGTTCAGTAGTGAGGACCTGTGTTTTCCCCGTGGCAATGCTGTAGAAATACAAATCCGTATTCGTGCTCACAGCGTATTCCTTACCCGAAAGTTTTTTGCAAACGTAGATGATGCCATCACCTGCGCCGTTCCAGATCACATCTTCAGCGCCACCCATGGGCTGCTGCGGGCAATCGTACGGCTCACCCTGCATAATATCTTTCGCATCTGTGATTACTCCGTTGTAATAGGAAGCATAAAATATGTGACTGAAATTTCCATCTTCCCAAACATTCCAGTGGCGATACATGAGATCATCCGCCTCATGAGCATTGGCTTTGTCAAGATCGGGATAGCGATCATGATACGTAGTGGCCACTTTTACATCCTGTGCGTACAATAAATATTTTCCGTCGGAAGAAAATTTCAGGAGGCTGATGTCGCCATCGGTGTGAGAAATTTGTTTGGGCTTTGTGCCATCCCAATTCGATTCCCAGTATTGACCCTGATACAGGTATCCCATTTTTCCGGTGGGCGTGGTAACGACGTTTGACGCACCCCCGGTTTTGGTAATTTGTTTGGGAAGTCCTCCGCCAAGAGGAATTGAATAAAGATTTCCCTCTCCTTTGTTTGCAGCCATGTCATAATAAGTAACTCCGTAAATCAGGTTTTGATGATCGGCAGTCACCATTTCAGGATTTACTCTTCCTAATTTCCAGAGTAGTTCCGGAGTGAGGGGGGTTTGCGAATAGGAGAGGGTAGAAAGGGAAAGCAAAAAGAAGAGAGAGAGAGTAAGTTTTTTGTTCATGAGAAAAATTTTTGTGTGAAGATATGATGCGGAGTTTTTCTACTCGTATGTGAGCTTTTCGTAATCGTCCAAATCTTTGTGGCGCGCTGAAAGAAGTTTGTTACGAAGTAAATCTTTCAGATGCATCTACCCAAACATCCATGTCAACCGTCGTTCTGTTGTAGCCATGAAAGTTCACTGTATATCCACCGACAATCAAATAAGCTACTTGGTGCTTATTGAGCAACTTGATAAATGAAAGGTAGGGATCAGGAAATAACTCGTTGCTCATGGTCAACTCGTCTATAGAATTCATTTAGTGATTCGCCCTTCCTGATTTGGTAAACCCTAACGCGTTTGTCTTCTTCTTGAGGGGAAGCTTTTCTGAAGTGTTGCGCGAACATTTGAAGTTCATATAGAACCCTCAGCCGCTCATGCGGGGTAAGGCTTCTGGAATACTTTAGCAAATCATCACCCTGATTTTCCAGAGTCGCAAAAACAAGTTTCTTTTTTTCGCTCATGTGACTTCAAAAGTATCACTAAAATAGAATCACATAATGAGATTTAGATTACAGTATCAACTTTTCCTGCTTTCGATTTCTCACAAAGTATAGCCAGGATTCCATTCACATCACAGTTATTGCCAGCAAAGTGAAAAATGCATTCACGCTTCCGGGCTGTGAAACTTTAAGTGCCTGCTTGTGAAATCTCGGGCTCAGTTGGATGAGGTCGGTCAACACCACTCTCGAGCTTTGCCAGCCATGTTGAAACAAAGTTCAACCCATTTTTACTCATCAGCATCTCCACAGCCAGGTTAATATCAGTGCCGGGGACGGCAAATGCTGCCATACCGCCATGCGATTCAATAAGGTTGCGAAGCGCTTCAGTAAGATCAGTTGCCAACTGATCATAATCAGCGGCTGAATATATATCAGTGTTGATCTGTCCGGCCGCAATATTGGATTTGCAGATTGGCTCAATCAATCCATCGAGATCGCTGCCAATACATACGTGACTCCAGACATCATCAATATTATTTTGCAAGCCCACCCGAATGATGTGCAGTATATTATTCGCAAGGAAATAAATGTTAGGAGTTTGATGAGCAAGTTCAAGAAGCATCTTGCTCCGGTCTTCCGTCAATGGTGAAACCCCGATATTGTTATCCTGGCTGCCCACTGCGAAATCAATTCCAATCACATCATCAGAAGGCTGATCAATCTTTGGCTTAATGTAGTCATCAAATTCATCCTTGCTGAAAAATTCATTGAAGATTTCTCCATAGCCGACAATTCTTTTATCCAGGCTCACCCCAATCAGGCCACCGCTCCTGAGAATCTCAATGATGTCTCTATCATACAGGCTAATGGTCCACGGATTAAACATCGTCTGATATTTTCTTCCCTGTGCATCTTTATAACTGAATCCGGCTTTGGAATACATACGAACGGGAACAGCAGGATGTCCATCGCCGCTGTTCCAAAACGGTTTCTTTACGCCGTAAATAATATACTCACTCACGCCGGAAACTCCCATGTGCGTACCGATGATTGGAAAGTTTTCCCAACCGTTATCCTGACGCATCTTATAGAATTGCTCCCGTGCACTCATGCTCATGTGCTTGACATCAACCAGCACCCTGTACCCGCCGTCAGCAGGTTCATAACACTCCTTCAGCAGCGCTTTTCCTATTTCCGTGATACCAGTTCCCGCCGGCTTGAAATTTCTTCCGCCCGCCACTCCTCCGAGAAACCGCACACCTGATGCATGCGTGCTGGTGCGCGATGGGGTAAGATGTGTAAGCGTGAGTGAAAAAATTCGTTTGCCTTTCTTGAACTCCCGGAAGTTTTTTACATAATCGTTTACAACCTGAAATTCAAACTCCGGAAACTTATTTTCAGCGTAATAGGGGTCGAAGCAGTGCCCGCCTTCCACTGCGAGCACAACATTCAATTCGTCATCATGAATGTCGCCTGATGATTGAACAATATTGAAACACTTTTGAGGATCGGTCGTGTTGCGTGACGTCAGAAATTCATAATCACGTTTCAGGGTGTCGTAATAAGATTGTTTATTTTGATCTACTGAATGGAGAAACTCGCTATCGAGATGACTGTCAATAATCCATTCAATAAAGTATTCAAACAAAAGATTTTTTGCGAAGCCCTGTTCCACAGCATGAAGATTGGCGATCACCAACTTGAATTTTCCCTTCTTCAGAATTCCGAAGTGTGCCTGTGATCCCAGCAGGTTCTTCAACAGTTGGCTGCGATCTAATTCAATGTCGCACCATCCATCGGTTCCTACGCAGTCTGTTTTAGTGAGTCCGGCTTTAAGGGTTGGATGACAATGAAAATCAAAAAAATTTTCCATAGTAAGTGAAGTTTATGCTTCCAAAGGTAATCACCAATTCAAATTGACGATTAAAAATAAACGGGATAAAAATGGAAAGAGCCGTGCGAATTTATTTCGAGTGCCGGCGCAGGAACCTTAATGATGTTGAGAAGAGAAAAAAAAGTTTTCAATGTTGCTGACTTCGTTTTGATGCGGGTGAAATCAATATCCGGTGAAAGATAAAACTGGCGAACGCGTGCAATGTCAGTGCGATCAACTGCTTCTCCGTTTTCATCCCAAACATTTTTGTATCCGCCGAACAATCCATCTACTCCGTAGCCAACATCAATGTTGAGCCATTTCGGAAATTTTGAAGCTGAATTCTTAATGAAAGAGGAAGGATTCACCGAGAGCCAATACGTTTGTCCGTTGTAATCTTTGAGCGTGTTTTGAGCAATGGAACTTCCAAAAAGAGTTAACGTCCGGGAAGTAAGCTCAGCCGGATATTTTTTCGGGAAGGAAGAAAACTTGAATTCAATTCTCTGTTCTTTCCACAATAAATATTGCGACATGCTGAGTGATGCGCCGAGAGCATTTCCAATCACATCCGCTGCTGATGCTCCCCACTGCTCAGAAAATCCATCGAACACTTCGAGGGTATTTTGAAAAACAAATCCTGTTGCGGCACCGATCCAGGCAGCTTTGTTTGGTTTCGTGCCGGACCACAGCAATGCGTCTGTTGTCCATACACTTTCGAAGTATGAAGTATAGACATGACCAACCTTATCCATTTGCAGCCATTCATTATTGTCATTGAAGAAATGAAATGAAGTATGAGGATAATCGGCGTACCAGAGTTGATTCAAACCGATCAGAGTTCCTCCGTAAATTCCTGCCCAGCTTGCAGTGACGATGATTGTGCGATGCTTGTTGAAAGAATCAGCAGGAGTGAGGAAGCGATTGATGGAGGATTGTGCTGAAAGATTAAAGGAGATGAACAATTGAAAGCAAAGCAGGAAGAAAAAGATCTTTTTCATCCTCAAGGCAGATTAGTCCCAGATGTTGTTGAAGTTGAATTCAAAGTTATATTGCTCCAACTCGAAAAAAAATTTCTCGTCGCGTGTTTTCTTTTTCAATTCAAATCCTTTTTCGCACAGTTGATAAATCTCAGCAAGATTTTTTTTCGGGTCAACAATCACGTAGTACCTCACCTTTTGCTGTTCATAAATCCGATACTTGAGTTCGCGATCTTTAGATTCTGTTGAAGCAGAAATTACTTCAAACACAATTGCAGGAGTGATTGCTATGAAGTCACCAAGTTCATGTTTGCTAACCACAATAGCATCAGGAACCACAATAGTGTCGTCAGAAATTTTCCAGTCAACGGGCATGAATGATGCATAAAGCTTATTCCTTCTGAAATGAATTTGCAGTTCGCTGAGAATTTCTCCGTTTACAATTTGATGCCTGACAGATTTTAGATGTGACAAGGGATAAGGCAAACCTTCAATGATCTCCCAAAGCCCTTCCCAAAGCTTCCATTGCTCAAAAGTGAAGCGGGAATAATATTCTTTTCTCAAAGTAAAGCTCACTTGCAAATAATTTTTTCTGAAAGTTACGTACCCCTGGTTCATCCAAGCAGTATCTTCCTCACTGTCTGCAATAATTCCGTCACACCATTCTTCGAAGGCGCTTCACCGTAAACCCGCAACAACGGTTCCGTTCCTGATGGGCGAATCATAACCCATTCGTCGTTGCTAAAGTGAAATTTATATCCGTCAATATCTTCCGTGTTCAGCACTTTATATTTTCCGAATGAAGTGAACTCTCCATTCCTGCAGCGTTGAATGATATGTTGCTTGAGCGATTCATCGAGATGAAGGTCGAGCCGGTCAAAACTGAACGCACCGACAACATTGTACACTTCCCGGATGATCTCCTTCATCGTTTTTCCCGTTTTCGCCATGAACTCCAGCAGCACCAATCCATCCCACACGCCATCGCGCTCGGGGATGTGACCTTTCACCGCAATGCCGCCGGATTCTTCACCACCGAGTAATACATCTTCTGTCACCATTTTTTCACTGATGTATTTGAAACCGATCTTCGTAACCTCAACAGGCAGTCCGTACTTCACGCACATTTTTTTCACCTTATCAGAAACTGAAAATGCAATCACCACTTTGCCCGTCATCTTTTTGTACTGGTTCAGATAGTGAATGAGCAGCAGGATGATGTGATGCGCATCCACAAAATTTCCATCCTCATCATACATGCCGATGCGATCTGCATCACCGTCCGTTGCCCATCCGCAAACATTTCCCGGGGTATTTTTTATGAGGGAAGAAAGCTCACCGAGATTTCTGTCAAGCGGCTCGGGTGCTGTGCCGCCGAAGCCGGGATTGTAATCACAATGCAGAAGAATCGGCTGGCTGAGCAACTGAGGAATCACGCTTTGTCCTGCTCCATACATCGCATCGTACGCCACTACGATGTTGCTGTTGTTGATGGCATCGAGATCAAAATTCTTCCTGAGATGATCGAGGTAAAGCACTTCAAGATCAACATATTCAAGCAATCCGCCTGCTTCATACGTATCGGGTGAAACCATATTTATTTCGAGAACGTCGGGAATCATACTCTCTACTTCAGCGATTACTGCAGGAGAACTCGGTCCTCCATGTTCGCCTTTCAGCTTGAACCCATTGTAGGCAGGAGGGTTGTGACTTGCGGTAATCACTACACCGATTCCTGCTTCAAAATACTTCGTCCCGAGTGAAACCATGGGCGTGGAGACAAACCCTTCGGCCAAAAAAGTTTTCACACCATTAGCACACATCACTTGCGCGGTTGCTTCTGCAAACAAGCTTCCTCCGAAACGGCAATCGTGACCGATCACCACTTTCGGTTGCGGGAAATTTTTCTTCAGCCAAAGAGCGGTTGCCTGCGCCACGCGTTGCACATTATCAACCGTGTATTCTTTTGCGATGATGGCGCGCCAGCCATCGGTGCCGAATTTTATTTGAGTCATGATAGATATGAGAGTGAAATCAGAAAAGACTGAGCGCAAATATAATTTACCAAATGCTGCATACGGTAGTGAAATGAATCAGATTGATGAGACAAGCTTATAGGTTATTGCCTGAACAATTTGTAAACGTAACTTCCATCGGGCGCTTCGATACATAATAAATAAACTCCGGGTCTCCAGGAAGCAGCATTTAAAGTTATGGAAGAAGATTTGAAGGTTTTATCGAGAAGCGTTGTGCCGGTAATCGTTTTCACTTTCAAATTGAGGGGCAACGTGGATGGTGATGAAAATTGAATATTGAAATAAACAGTCGTAGGGTTGGGAAAAATTTCAATCCTATTTGCTGCCCTTAAGTCATTAAGTGTTGTTAGGATAAAATCACATTCTTTCACTTCCGGGTAACCGAGAACTGAATCCTGATAGCATCTTAATGCAAACCCAAATTCATATATATAACAAGCAGGATATGGGAATAAAAAATCCAGTGAACCTATCTTTTTATAAATTCTTTTGCTATGATTGAAATATCCTCCGAATGCAATGGTGTCGTGAACTTTCATCCATCTCAACATGGTGCCATCGATAACATCATCTCCTGAACTGTCAACGAAGACTTTTCCAATAGAGTCACAGCCCCACATAGACTTTAAATCAGTAGTCCAATAGCTACCCGGGGATACATTGAAGTCATAGAGAACTTTGAATTTACCATCTTGAAAAACGTAGTAAACATCTGATGAATCATAAACAAAAACTGCTGGTTTTGCATAATGCAAGATTGTGTCACTAATGTAGTTGTACTCAAAATCGTCGATTAAAAGCTTACGGCAAGTTGTTCCATTAATGAAGGTATCTGCTTCTGAATAAATTCTTTGATCTCCAAACCCTTCAAAGGCGAATAAATTATAATGCCATACGGCACCCACAGGCGCAAATTCATTCTGCGCTTTGAGAATAAAAATGATTAAAGAAAAAAGCAAAGAGGTAAAAATTTTTTTCATTCAGAGAGTTACAGAATAAATTTACAAAAATTTTCTTCAGTTTTTTTAAAACAGAAACTCTTCTCGCTTACCTTCGTTCAATAAATAAAATCCAATGAAATATTTTATCCTCTTTCTTACACTCATTACAGGAATTGAGTATTCGGTTATCGCGCAAACCCCAACGTGGAGCTGGGGAAAAAATGGCGGCGGAGGGGCAGCAGATTATGCCTTTGGAACTGCCATAGATGCTTCGGGAAACGTGTATTACTGCGGGAATTTTTACAGCACGAACGCTACTTTCGGTTCCGTTTCTCTTGTTTCAGGCGGACTCGCCGATGGCTTCCTCTGCAAGTATGATGCAAACGGAAATTTCAAATGGGTAAAACAAATCAGTGGCCCCGACATCGAGGTATGTGAAAAAGTGGTGGTCAATTCCACAGGCGATATATTCGTAACAGGATATTCTGAAGGTGATTTCTCAGCCGATGGAAATACATTTACAAGCTACGGTGAGGGCGATGGCTTTGTAGCAAAATACAGCAACAGCGGCGTATTGAAATGGATAAATCATTTCGGAGGACCGGGCGATGATTATCCTTACAGCCTGGCGCTTGATAATAAAGGGAAGTGTGTTGTAGTGGGTACCTTCGAGCATTCAATGAGCATTGGAGGCTTCACGCTCACTTCTCAAAACGATTCACTCTATGATTGCTTCGTAGCCAAGTTTGATAAACAGGGAAATGTGCTTTGGGCCACATCGGCCGGAGGCGACAGTTCCCATGCTTATGTTTTCGCCAGTGATGTAACAATTGATATTCACGGAAGTATTTTTATCACCGGAACTTATACCGGCCCGGTAAAATTTGGAGATGATTCACTGGGAGAGAATGAAGAAGCGTTTCTTACCAAGCTGAATTCAAACGGAATATTTCAATGGGCGGTTGATGCCGGGTCCCGATGTTACTACACCTACATTGCAGTAGATGCTTCTTCGAATATTTATGTCACGGGTTCCTTTGGTGCCTACGGTTTCCATTCTCAAATAGGTGACTTCACTTTGGTACCCAATGGGGACTTTATGGATGTTTACCTGGCGAAGTTTAATAGCTCAGGAGTAGCACAGAGTGTTCACACAGGTGGTTCGGAGCTAAACGATTTTGCAGGCGGACTGGCTTCGGATGCTGCAGGTAATACCTGGATTACGGGATACATTTTAGGAACCACCGCCACTTTTGGATCAGAATCATTCACCAGCAGCGGACTGGATGATGTATTTGTCACCGGCTATGATTCATTAGGAAATGTGAGCTGGCTGAAGAAGGCCGCCGGCGGTAATGTTGATCACGCATTTGACTTAGCGTATGATGGAAACAATGTGCTGAGCATTGCCGGATCATTCAAAAAGAAAATCAAACTCGGAGGCATTACACTCAATGCACCCTCAACAAGTTCCGATGCGTGGCTGGGTACAATCAGCATTGACGGGTTCGTGAAAATGGCAGGCAGCAACGAGGCGTCGTTCAATGTCGAAGTTTTCCCCAATCCTGCTGCTGATGCTTTAATTGTAAAATCAAATGGTCAGCATCATGTTGAGCTGCAGGTTTTCAATTCGTCAGGTGAGTTGGAAATGTTTCAGACGATAATGCTGAACGGAAAGAATGAATCCACACTTGACATCTCTTCACTACCGGCAGGGATTTATTTTCTCTCATTGAATGAAGATGGAAAAAAATCAGTGACGAAGTTTACAAAGCAGTGAGCTGGTTCTTTGATGTATTATCAATTCAAGCTCTCTCCACGCAGAAAATATTTCTTTGGGAGTTGTTTAAAATTTTTCGTCAACGATACCAATTATCCTTCAATCCGTCATTCAGGAAAATTCTATTCGCAGAGTCCAGCAAATAATCCGGACAGAGATTTGGGAGGATGTAAAGATGTTTCCTCCTGAAAACTGCGTTCGGTGTGACATTCAATTCTTTTGAAGTAGCCCATGAAGTACAATGTAACTGTAGATCAGGCAATCCGAAAAGGTGCACTTCAACTTTTTTGGATTCCAATGGTTCTTATAGTGATAACTCTCTGCGCTGAGTTTATTTTTTTTCTTTTTACAATGGCGGCATATTAGTAATGATTGCCGGCTTTATACTGGCGTGGCTGTGGTGGAGCGTTCACGTTATCAGGTGGAAGATTTGGGCTTATGCTAATGTGGCAGACATTCATCGGCTGGAACAGAAAGCCATTCGAAGAGGATTAATCTGGAAGCGGGGAAGTTTTTGGGAAATAACCGAATTAGCATCAGCTAAACAACGCGCTCAACTCAATCAACTTGTTAACCGGTTTGAAGAGCCGCGCCTAATAGAACAGGTTGAAGACAATCGCTTTTTTGCGGAGTACACTATTGGCTTTTCTAAATTTCTCCTTCCTTTGGGACTCTTATTTATCATCGGCGGAATATGGCTTTCAATGGCTTCAGGAAAATATATTCCCGCCTTATTTGCCATTACTGTCGGCGCCATCATGTCCATTTCAGTGGTAAGAAAAATGGCTCTCAAGAAATTTTTTTTGAGAGTGGATGACGCTGCAATTGAATTTGGCGGAGGTACAAAGATTCAATGGTCAGAAATTGAAAATTTTTCCATTAAGCGTGAAGGAATCGGGAAAACAACAAGATTCTACATCATTTTAGAGGGTAAAAATGTATTTGAGAAAGTTGAAATCAATGATGCATCCCGGGGTGCTGACTTCATTGAGCATTTGCTTGAAGTGTACTACAGCCGCTATTTAAAAAAGAACGGCGGTAAGAAATCATCAATGTGAATTGATAAATTTTTTGATCTGGTTAAAGTATTCATCTTTATTGGTGCTGAGGTTTTTATCATTGGTCGAATTCGGCACAGTATAAATCTCAAAGTTCTTAGGATGAATTTTTTGGAGCTGCTTTGCATCATCAGGCCCGAACACATCTTCATTTTGACCGACGATTAAAAAAATTCCCTGCAGCTTATCCGCGTTGGGTCCAACCGCTAAGGCATATTGGGGCTCCAGGATATTTTTATCGTATGCCAGCGGAAGCATCACATCCTGGCTGCGGCGATCTTTTAATTCCTTCTTCGCCTGCTCAAAAGACGTGTAAGGACCATCGGCAACCACCCGGCGAACCTGCGTGCTCGTACAACCCAAACCGATTGACAATCCTGCCCCCATGCCGATACCATAGAGATCGCAATAACCGGGACTGTAAGTCTTCCGCATATAATCGAGTACGCCCTGCAGATCCTTTGCAAACTGCACGTAGATGAAAAAGTTCTGGTTGATGTGAAAGCTGTCGCTCTTTCCATAGCCACGATAATCATAAGTGACCACATTGTAGCCGAGTGAAAGGAACTGCCCCACTACTTCAAGGTTGTCTGCCATGTTTCCATTCCCGTCATCACTGATCACTACAAATTTTCGGGAGAGCTGCGAGGGAAGAAATATCCATGAGTTCAGCTTTAATCCATCAGTAGCCGGAATGGAAACTTCTTTATAATTCATTCCAAAATCGCTCGGCAGTACAGAATACTCCCTTGAGGGATTCAGCGCAAAAGAAGAAAGCGATATGAGCATCAAAAGGGATAAGAAAAATGATTTCATAAGAAGAAAATTTTTGAATGGGCTAAAAGTATGAAAAGAGTAGCGCAGAGAAAGATGTTGCCGTTGAATGTGGAAAAATATTTCATAGCAATAGCATGTGCGGTCGCGCTACCTTTGCTCCGATACAATATGGAGATGATGGATACGCCCCGACATCAGGGATTGCGAAAACGATTGATGAACTCACTGCATGGCAAAGGAATCACCGATGAAAATGTCTTGAGCGCCATGAACAGAGTGCCACGGCATCTTTTCGCATTTGACAGTGCCTTCACGCAACGTGCCTATGAGGACAATGCATTTCCGATAGGAGAAGGGCAAACCATTTCACAGCCATTCACTGTAGCCTATCAAACACAGATGCTCGACGTGAAGAAGGGAGAAAAAATTCTGGAGATCGGGACCGGATCCGGGTACCAGGCTGCCATACTCGCAGAGATGGGCGCGCGGGTGTTTACCATCGAGCGTGTAAAAAATCTTTTTGAGAAAACGAAAATACTTCTTGACAGAGTCGGCTACCGGTCAGTGAAATGTTTTTATGGCGATGGCTTCGAGGGACTTCCGCCGTTTGCACCGTTCGATAAAATTTTAGTGACGGCCGCTGCACCATTCGTCCCCGAGAAACTTTTGCAGCAACTGAATCCCGGGGGCATGCTCGTGATTCCTGTGGGTGAAGGTGACACCCAGTTGATGAAACGCTACACAAAAATTTCTCCTGCAGAAATTAAGGAAGAAGCATTCGATGCATTCCGGTTTGTGCCGATGTTGCCGGGAAAGAAAAGTTAATTACCCACTCTGATTTGGACAAGCCGGATTGTCCTAAGCCAAAAATTTGAATTGCTTCAGAGAGCAGATGTACAGTTATGGCTTGTATCCGAATTCCTTTGCAATTTGAAAATCCCTATTTGCCTTTTTCTCATTCCCGAGATACTGATAGCAATTTCCTCTGGCCTGGTAAATCTGAAATTCGGCATACGGTTCACAAAAAGATTCTTCAGAATTATAGTATTTTATTGCTTTTGAAAAATCTTTAATAGCGGATTTATATTGTTTGCTATTGGAATAAAGAACTCCTCTGTCAAAGTAAGCAACAGACACTTCAGGTTTTATCTTCAGGAACATTGTGAAATCCCTGATCGCCAAAATATTCTCTTCTTGCCTTGCGTAAATCAAACCTCTGTTGTAATAGGCATCCGGCTTTGATGAATCGAGCATGATGGCCCTGTTAAAGTCTTCCAAAGCTTTGCTGTATTCTCCTGTTAAGATGTATACACAGCCTCTCCCGTTGTAGGAATAAGGGAGAGACGGATCAATAGCAATGGATCGCGTAAAGCTTTTTATTGCCAATTCATTTTGATCTGATTTTCCCCAAACAAATCCTCTGAGATACCAGGCTCGCGCATTTGCGCTATCGCGCTGCATTACATAATTTATGTCCTTTAATGCTTTTTCAAAATCTGAAGTGCGCATGTAGCATTCGCCTCTTTGTAAATAAATTTCAGTGCTTGTATCACCATTCGCGAAAGAAGTATTTAAGATTTCGAGCGCATCATCATAATCTTCATTATTGATGAGTTCTTTTGACTTAATAAGCGGATCGCTTTTTTGAGCAACAGCCATTAGGGTATATAAAACTAAGTAAATTGAAAAAAGGATTTTCATGTGTTGAAATCAAATGATGCTATCAGTGCCTCCTGTATAAATGTTAGCACGGGCTCCGCAGAGAACGCCCTGAAGGTAAAAGTATTTTGCGTTTGATCAGGAGCAACACTTAAAGGAGCACAATAAGGCAAATCTTTTTATTCAGGCCTACACTAATCTCCTATGGTAATTGATCTGTCCCAAATGATACATGAAATGCCCAAGGAAGTAAGACAACATATATTCCGTGCTACGCTTTCCAAATAGTTCAGCCGGAAAATCTTTTTGCATTTCAGCAGTATCTGCGCCGCTCAAGACTTTTTCAACCATGGCTTTGGCAGCCGTAATATCATTGAGTAATTTTTCCTTCGAAATATTTTTCGCGGTAAACTCTTCCTCCCGTTTTCGCACATAGCCATTTTTGCCAATGATTGCCCCGATAAAGTGGTTTACATTTCCCAGTAAGTGAAGGCAGAGATTGCCGGGTGTATTTTTTATTTCTCCGGACAGGGCCCAAAGCTTGCTTTCATCTGTGTAAGCAGAAATTTCTTTGTGTAAATTGTCAAGCTCGCGTGCATAAAGTTCTTTAAGATCAAGTGGGGTCATGGTTGTTTATTGTTGAGTGCTCATGGTACAATGTAAACGCAGAAAAAGTTCTGTACGGTCAAGATTATATATAAAAGCATTGGATGGCGTGCTAATTTTCTTGTGGTGTCGGAAAAAAAATTACAGCTGCATTGCTGAGATTTTCCCGAACAGGCAAAAAGGAATGATAATGAAAAAAAATCGTCGACCTTGCCACTACGCTTCCGGGCAGAATATGGCATGCATCCTGCCCTTCAAAGCACAATCCGATGCATTGAAGAAAGAAAATGAAACGCTGAAGACGCGGGTGCAAGTGATGAAGAAATAAGTGCCTGCATTCTATATAGACCTGACTTTATTATTGATTTTGAAGAAGAAAGTTAACATCTTTGTTCGGATAATAAAATGTTACGCGTGATGCAGAACAGCAACATTCAAGAGTTGTAAAAAATGAAACCAATTATTGATCATATTCAAATAACTGTAAAGGACCTGAAGGTTGCAGAACCTTTCTATGACAAATTGATGCCCATTTTAGGGTTTGATCTTAGCCGCAAATCAAAAGGCAGAGTGGCAGCGCATGAATTTGATGTAGTGGAGTATTTTCACCCGCTATTGATCTTTGGCATTAACTCGCCAAGAGAAACTTTTAAAGAAGATATCGTTCACCGCAGAAAACCGGGAGCGCTCCATCATCTTGCGTTTAAAGCAACATCCCGCGCGGAGGTTGATAAACTATACCTGAAGATTAAAGAAACAGGAGCCAACATAATTGACCCACCAAAGTTCTATCCTCAGCATGGCGAAAGTTACTATGCACTTTTCTTTAAGGATTTGGAAGGTATAAAATATGAAATTGTTTATGAGGAACGTCAACAGTAATATGACATATAGCGTAAGAAGTAGTGCATATTTAAATGTTAGATGAGTTTAAAAAGAATAGAAATCAAACTAAAATATGAATGACGCCTGGACGTACAAATGGAATGACAGATATAGCAAAGAAGAGTTTGCTTATGGCGAACAACCGAACAACTATTTAAAAGAACAATTAGAGAAGTTAAATGTCGGGACAATACTTTTTCCGGCAGAAGGGGAAGGACGCAATGCAGTTTTTGCAGCCCGGCTTGGTTGGACAGTTTCAGCTTTTGACATCAGCGCTGAAGGGCAAAAGAAAGCCCTTCGGCTTGCAGAAACCAATAAAGTGACAATTGACTATCAAGTTGATGAATTGCAGGCATTGAATTACAACACTGAACAATTTGATGCAATTGCACTAATTTATGCACATTTTCCGGCAGACATTAAATCGCTTTACCACAAGACACTTGACAAATATTTGCGAAAGGGCGGATTGATAATTTTTGAAGCGTTTAGTAAAAGACACATTGATTACATCTCTAAAAATGAAAAAGTAGGAGGACCAAAAGATATAGAAATGCTCTTCTCAATTGACGAACTAAAATCTGACTTTGCTAATTATGAAATTATAGAGCTGGAAGAAAAAGAAATTGAGCTGAACGAGGGATTATTTCATAACGGTAAAGGTTCTGTAATACGATTTGTCGGACGAAAAAAATAAACTAATGATATCACCGTGTAAACACGAGATGACATGGGTGGGTTGAAATAATCAAATAACAATTATCTTCGGTGCGCATTCGCGCCATAGCAGGAATACCGAATGGGGCAGAAAAATGATAATTAAAAAATCTTCAGGTAATTTTCATTCTTGCCGCGTTGTGTGGTGGTATTGCAGCAAAACCTGTCTTTTACTTTTTTCTATGCTTAATTTCTTCCAACTAAAAGCACAGAGTGATTATATTGACCATCCGAATGCTGAAGATACTTTATGCATCTATGAGGTTCAGCTTGCTAAGAAAGATTTTAATTCAGGTCTTCTAAAATTTTATCCGGGAGCTGTGTGGGATTTTCCTTATGCCAGAATGTTTGATGAACTGGATTCACTTTGCCAACTTTATGGACTTGTTTTTAATCCTTATAGCGGTATGGAGCAAGACGTTGGGATTCCGGGTCAGACTTTTGGTTGTTACAATGATTTTATGGATCGCGAAATCGCAAAACGCTTTGGAGATGGGTTTGAGAAAAAATTAATTGACGAAGCAGACAGCATATTTATATCAAAACACATAAATGATACACTTCGGGGTTATTTATGTGATGAGAGTTTCCGGTATTGCAAACCTTACGATTACACTCTTGAAGTTGATGACCTGGCTTCCGATTTTTTTTCCAATTTTATTTATCCCGCTAACTGTCAAATTAATTCTTCTTGCAAGGGATGCGATATAAGAGTAGATTTTGTGGTTGATACAAACGGTCATGCATTTAACTATGAGTTTTGTTGTACTGAAGATATTTCACTAACAATTCCCTGTTTGGATGAAATTAAAAAAAATATCATTGGTGCCCTGGAAAAAATTAGTTGCTGGAAGCCCGGTGAACTTGATCACCATAAAGTTGTGAGCACTCGTGGTTTTATTATTGATATTGTTAACCGAACAATAATTTAAGATCACCCTATTCATCCCTCAATAATTATTTCACTATTACTACTATTCATTGCTACATCTTATTATCCAAATGAATAGAATCCCAACCGAAATATCTCCATCACACAAATACTTACCTTACCACTCACCCAATTATTTGAACCATTCAAAAAAAAATTTACTCATGAATGAAATTAACAAAACCTGTTTTGCTCCGCAGCTTTATTTCAAGAGCGGTTTTCGGGATATTGGATTTTATACTCAAGCATTTGGAGCAGAAGAGCTAAGACGCTGGACGAATGACGATGGCAGTTTACATGTTGCTGAACTATCAATTAATGGTGCCATCTTTCATCTTCATGAAGATACTAACAAGAATGGCTTATTTCATCCGGGAAAACACAATGGAACTACAGTAATCATTGGACTCTTTGTTTCAGATGTGGATGCTGCTATAACCAGGGCAAAGGTCGCAGGTGCGATAGAAATTTCCCCGGCACAAGATTACGAATATGGATACCGGCAAGGAGAAATAAAAGATCCTTTTGGTCACCACTGGTTGATTGAAATGAAAATATAGATAATGACATTGTTGGTGGCAGGCGAAGAGCCGAAGTCAGTGTTAGTTCGTTGACGACTGAAGAAGACTAACGGTGCAAAAAATTGTTGATGAACAATCACTATTAGCGGCAGAAAAAGAAAGCCTCACCAATTCTTAATCTGCGAGTAAGCATTCTGAGAGGAAAATGTACCTTTGATTTGATAAGGAGTAATGAGAAAAAACTAAATTGTGAAATGAAATTAAAATTACTAAGAATAATTCTGATTATAATTCCCGTGGCAATTTATTTTGTTGATATTGCTTCAGGTCAGGCTTCTCCCTGTGATGTAAAGCAAGTATTGCACAATCCCAAGGCACCGGTTTTATGGTCTCCCGACAGTTCTAAATACCTTGTAAACATTCAGGATACAGCGGGAGTATTCCAGATTTATGTTGGCAATGCAGGGGACACCACGCTTACATGCATTTCCACCGCCTATACAAACGGAAACTGCTGCGGGCTTTTCAGACACTGGTCTACAAGAAATAAATTGCAGGTGCAATGGCACCCATCCGGTAACTATATTATTTGTGGTGTCGAAAAAGAGTTTTACCTGGAACTGTTTTATGTGCCTTATTACCCTTTGCGCTTAGGCTGGCTGCAATGCGGATTATGGATGGACATTTGGGCTGTTACTCCTGATGGAAACAACTGGTATGACCTTGCCAATACAATAAATGGGATGACGGGTCCGGCATTTACACCCGATGGCAGTAAATGTGCCTGGGCAGAAGCGCTTGATACCGGCAATCTTGCCTTGCATAAATTCGGATCATGGAAATTGCAGCTTGCTGACTTTGTTGTAAACGGAACACCATCTTTTGCAAGCACGACCAATATAAATCCCGCAGGTTCTAACTGGATTGAGCCGGGGAATTTTGCTCCTGACGGACATTCACTTTTAATTTCTTCTGACATTGGAATCTCAAATGCCGAAGGGCAAGACCAATTCATTCTTGATATCGCGAACGGAAATGTTACGAATCTCACCAACTCGCCCATGGTATGGGATGAGCACGGCGTCTTTTCACCTGACGGAAATAAAATTCTATTTATGAGTTCTTACCCTTATCAATCTGACACGAATTCTTATCATACATTATCATTAAAAACAGAATTTATGCTGATGAATAAAGATGGCTCAGATGTGCAACAGTTAACTCATTACGGTGTTGGCGGATATGTTGAATCCTCGCCCGGAATTGCAGCTACAGGTTTCTGGGGTAAGGAAGACTCAATTATTTATGCGCAGAGTTTAATTTATCCCGACTATGATAACTGGATTATAAAATTTAAAGGCGACTGCGGTAATGAAATCACCGCTGTAAATGAATTGGTAAGCAACAGTTTTCAGATTTTCCCTGTTCCCGCTCAAGACATTTTGAATATTGAAGCTTCAATTGGCTCACTTAATACTCAAATCATCATTTTCAACACATTAGGTCAGGTTGTAAAAAGCTTTCCTGAAATTAAAGGAGACGAACTAAGGATTGACATAAAAGATTTGAAATGCGGAGTTTATTTTCTTCAGTTAAAATCAGCCAATTATCAAATTAGCCGAACATTCGTTAAGCAGGAATGACACGATACATTCTACCACTTATTTTAATTTTATGTGCATGCAGATTCGAGCCCAAAGAGCATGCAGAGCTTTTTCCTGTCAATGAAAGCGAGCTGATTTATAAAAAAGGCGACTGCATAAGGGTTAAGATTGACAGTGGAAATTATATTGCAGGGATTGTTTTGGATTTTTCTAAAGATGAGGGTGGGCTATGGTACGGGGTGTGTTTCACAAATTACCTGGATACAATAGCTCCCGATATCTCAACAATTAAATCCGCAAAACTATTCGGGCGGAAAGTTCAGAGTGAGATTGATGCAAGGGGTTATTTTATTGGTTTGGATTTTTGTTTTATTCTCGATAGCTGCATAAGCTCATTAGATGAGGAGATAAAATTACTTGGTAATATCAAACTTGATAATGCCAAAATCAGGTTGGGAGCAGAAACTACCGCAAGTACTTACTATCGGTTAGTTGCAGCATACAAGTGGGCGCGAGGGCGCAGATTGCTCCCACCGGATGATTATAGACGGCAATTCAAGCTCGACAAGTTCAGGCCGGAGGAGTATTTTTATGTGAAAGAATTTATGGCTCATTAGCCCATGAGCTGTCGTCAGTATTTTTACCCTCAGTTTTTGCAAGCGGGTGTTCCAAATATACATAACGATTTTCTTCACAGGTTTTCTATAATATCTTTATAGTCTCTGCCAATGGGAATAGACACTCCATTAACCTCTACCATTTCCGCTGTGTATGATTCAATCTTGCTTAGTGAAATTATAAAAGACCGGTGAATCCGTTTGAAGAGATTGGCTGGTAAGAGGGTCTCAATTTCAGCTGTACCCATTTTTGAGATGTATTCTTTTTTTGTGGTAATGATCTTGATGTATTCCCGCTGGCTTTCGATGTAGAGAATTTCTGAGAATAAAATTTTCACCTTCTTTTTTTGCACATTCAGAAATATAAAATTTTTTGCTCCCCGATTTTCGGCTGGTACCTCTTTTTCTCCCTCTCCGGTTTTTACCTTATTCACTGCTATTAAGAACCGCTCAAACTCAAATGGCTTTAACAGGTAGTCTGTCACGTTCAGGTCAAATCCCTCCACGGCGTATTGATGATAAGCCGTGGTAACAATTACCGCAGGTGGATGTGTAATGGTTTTTAAAAAAGCCATCCCTTTTAATTTAGGCAGATGAATATCCAGAAAAATAAGGTCCGTATGATTATTCCTTAGGTAGTCGGTGGCAAGAATAGCATCTTTAAATGCTCCCTGCAATTCCAGGAACGGCACCTGTGAAATATAACCCGACAGAACTTTTATTGCTAATGGCTCGTCCTCTATTATAATACACTTTATTTTAGACATGACTGGCGAGATTAATTTTTAAAATAGCTGTAAACGCTGATTCACCTTGCCGAACGGACAGATTGAAATCTTTATAGAGTAATTCCAGTTGGCGCCTCAGGTTAGTCAGACCGATGTTTTCTTTTACATTCAATGGCTCAGGAAATGCTTCAGTGGAATTCTTTACCAAAAATTCTAATTGCCGCTTCATAACTGAAAGATGAATATCAACAAAAGGCTGATTTCTTGTTTCAGATACACCATGTTTGAAAGCATTTTCAACCAATGGCATCAGCAACAGTGGGGGCATGGCTTGCTTCATATCTTCAATGTCATAGTTAAAATTGATGTGCAAAGAATCATCGTAGCGCAATTTTTCAAGAGCAATATAATCGCTGATAACTTTCAGTTCTTGTTCAATAGAAATGTACGCTCCACCGGTTTCATAAAGCATAAAGCGTAATATTTTCGATAGACGTAAAATTGATTCCGGCGCCAGGTCACTCTTATCCTGTGCCAGTGAGTAAATATTATTTAAGGTATTGAATAAGAAATGCGGGTTCGTTTGTGACTTGAGATAGTGCAATTCTGCTTCCTGTTTTTCAATGCGCAATTGTTGCGTGGTTTGCCTTAATTTGAAATTGTCATAAACCAGTTTTGCAATACCGAAAAAGAAAGTTGATGTAACACCTCCCTGAGATTGAAAAGAAACTCCCTTCATTATAGTGGCGTCTTTCCTTAAAGCTGTATAAATATGTAACTGGATTCCAAGATACCTCCAGCAATACAAGCCAAAAGAAACTAACATAAGTTGAATCCATACCAGGAGAATACCGATAAGGATGTTGAAAAGGATATTTTTCCTTTTCTTTCTTATAAAAGGCAAACTATACTCAAAGAATATGAAATTTACAACAACGAGATAAATATTTCGCCAAATTTCATTTGGAACTCTTACTAAAAATGAACCCTTTTCATTTGCAAGATAACTAAACAGCCATAGTAAGGTCCAACCCAATCCTACCCATAGATAAAATTTAAGCCGATTTACGTCGATCAATGTCTTCGTCTTGTTTTTCACGGAGCAAAGATCGGCAAATGTTTTACGTGGGCTATTTCTGCCATTGACTTAACTACGTCGTTCGTTTACTATTATCCGCTGTGTATTGACGAAGCGTTCTTCGCTTCCTTTATTTAGATACTCTTGCATGAAAATACTTACTTATGAAAAAGAATTTAGTCATCCTCATCATCGTACTACTAAGGGTACCTGACCTGCAGGCGCAAGTAGAGCCAACTGCCGGCAATTGGAAAACATGGTTCATCACATCAGGCAAAGATTACCGCTTACCATCACCACCTTCTTACAAGAAGGAAATTGCGGAGGTCATTTCCCGGCAACAACAAATTGATTCTGCAGGTTGGCAACAGATTCTTTACTGGAACTCAGGTGCGCCCGGTTACCGGTGGCAGACTATGATTTATAATTTGTGGATGACCGATACCTCCTATAATGGCGTCCTGGCGAACATGTTGCTCGGCGCAGCCATCTATGATGCAACCATTGCCGCTTGGGATACCAAATATGCCTATAAACGACCACGTCCATTTGCAGCGGATAAACAGGTAAAGGCGTATGGACCGAAGCCTGAAAGTCCTTCTTATCCCTGTGAGTATTCAGTAGCTGCGGGTGTGGCAGTCACTATTATCTCCCATTTTTATCCTTTCCTCGCTGACTCTGTAAAACACATGTCACAAAGACTCATGGCATCACGTGTTGCAGCCGGCATTGCGTTTCCGAGCGACACCCGTGATGGTTTTGAGCTGGGAAAAAAGATCGCGGAAAAAGAAATCGAGTACACTAAAAACTTCATTCCTAAAACAGCTTGGGACAGAAAGATGCCGGATCAACCGGGACACTGGAAAGGTGAACATCCCATGTTCCCTCTTGCAGGTCATGACAAAACCGTGGTGCTCGATAGCAGCAGCGAGTTTCGTCCGGGACCACCTCCTGACTATACAAAAGATATGGCGGAACTGAAAAACTTCAAACAAACATTTCGCTCACAAGCCAATGCTTTTTTTTGGGCCACCCAGAACTTCTGGTTTGACGTGCTGAACAAAAAGATTTTCGAGTCCAACCTTAATCTGAACCCTCCACGCGCAGCGCGGTTATATGCGATCACTGCTATTGGAAGTTACGATGCCTTTGCTGCTTGCTGGGACGCTAAGTACACTTACTGGGGCATCCGGCCGGATCAATATGATACTACCTATCACCCATTGATAGAAAGTCCACCATTCCCCGGCTATCCTTCCGGACATGCAACTATAAGTGGCCTTATGGCAGACCTGTGTTCCTATTTCTTTCCGGCAGATAGAGGCTATTTCCAGAAAAAAGCTAAAGACGCTGCCGAATCCCGCTTTCAGGCCGGCATCCATTTCCGCACTGACAATGAAGTGGGCCTTGATCTGGGACGAAAGGTTGCGGCCGTAGTAATTCAGAAAGTGAAAACCGATGGTGCTGACGATGAGTTAATGTTGGCAAAGCAAAAATAGGAAGACATCAATAATCAAAAAATACCGTGAGTACCATATATACTTATAAGCTGTTTGGAAATGAACTATAAACTCTACTACCCAGCAAAACTCTTCAACAAGCTCAGAGTGACAGCACGCGTCGTCATTCTGAGCTTGTCGAAGAACATGTTGAGCCTGTCGAAACATTGGAGCGGCAAATTATTTCAAAGATTTCCAAACAGCTTCTTACAGACTAACAAAAAAATGACGAGCAATATCTTTGAAGCTTCTCCCAAAGCATCTGCAAGAATGGCTGGCTTCTGTTATTTGCTGGGAAGCCTGACTTCAGTATATGGTCAAATGATTGTTTTCGGAATGCTCATCAAACCTGGAAACGCAACAGAAACATCAGCCAACATTCTCTCACATGAATCCTTATTTAGATTAGGATTCGTTTCTTCATTCGTGGCTGTACCATTCCATATCCTTTGGGCGGTTCTCTTTTATCATCTCTTTAAGAAGCTGAGCAGGACTGTTTCATTATTTGCAGGGTTCATTATGTTAATGGCATGTGTAATGTGGACGCTTAGTAGTTTTTTTTACATCTCACCATTGCTCATCTTGCAAGGGATGAACTACTTCGATGCATTTACCCATGAACAATTGCAGGCTCTATCTCTAATGGTTATCAAATTAAATGTGCAATCCTACGACCTCGGGTTAGTATTCTTCGGGCTATGGTGTATCGTGATTGGATACCTGATTTTTAAATCAACATTTATCCCCGGAATCATTGGCATCCTGTACATGATTGCCGGTCTCGGTTATCTTACTCTTTTATGGCAGCCTCTTGTACACTACATCTATCCTTACAACCTCGTGTTGGCAGGTCCCGGAGAAACATCCCTGTTGCTTTGGCTTCTTATTAAAGGAGTCAAGGATGGAAAGTGGAAACTAACTTTAGGTACTCACCAAAATGAATAAATATTATATCCCATCCACGTCCTTGTGAGCTTGGGGACGCATGATTCTAAAAAGTTGAAAACGATTTTTATAAATTGACTAACACAAGAAATTAAAATTTAAAAAATGAATTCAAATAATAAATTAGCAAGAGCTGCAGGATTTCTATACCTGATTACTATAATCGCAGGCGGGTTCGCTGAAGCATTCGTTAGGGAAGGATTAACCGTATACGGTGATGCAGCAGCGACTGCTCACAATATCCTCGCTTCCGAACAGATGTACCGTTTTGGTTTTGTCGCTGATCTTCTAACCCTTATTTGCGGTACGCTTTTGTCTCTCATTTTCTATATCCTGTTTAAGCCAGTGAACAAGAATCTTTCTTTGCTTGCCTTAATATTCTCCATCGTAGCGGGTGCAGTTATGGCTATCAACTTGCTCAATCAGCTTGCGCCTTTATTGCTCTTGCATCAGACCAGTTATCTAAAAGCATTTACCATTGAGCAGTTGCAAACACTTTCCCTATTTTTTCTCAATTTTCAGGAACAAGGCTATGGCATCAGTCTTTTATTATTCGCCTTTTATTTTCCAATTATCGGATACCTTGTTTATAAGTCAAACTTTCTTCCCCGAATTCTCGGAGTTATTTACGCCTTGGCAGGTTTAGGTTATCTAATGAATAGTCTTGCGATGTTTCTTTTTCCTCACTTACATCCATATCTTTTCCCTTATGTTTTACTTCCCGCCTTTATGGGAGAAGTTTCTATGTCCTTATGGCTAATATTTAAAGGGGTAAGGGTCCTGAAATGAAATCTTAAAATGATTTGTCTTTAAGAACAACACATCTCAGGAATGCTATGACTTATAATTAAAGCGGTAAAAATAAAATAGCGGTTAGTGACGTTTAAAGGATCATGTTAATCAAAACAATCTTAACAATTTCACTTTTTACCATGTTCGAATCTGTTTCGGCGCAATCAATATTGCACCGCAATACAGACTGGACAGTTTCAGAAGTCAAAGAATGGGCTAAGCAAAATCAGCAATATCCTACCTGGCACGGTTGGCTTTTATATCAGGGGTCAGATTCTTTAAGTCATCATTTCATTTCACGGGTAATGGATGAATGGGTTTGGTTCAATATTAAACGGACTGATCTGACAATTACTGATGAAAGAGCGTATAAACAAACCTCATCTGCACCATTAGGTTATTATTATGTGGACGCTACAAAGGGCTTTGCAAAAATTAAAGACTATGGCAAGTAACCCGGGCAGGATGCCGAAGAACCACGTTCGGTTTTTGTTCGCTGAGGGCTGAAACGTGAGACATTAACAATCACCTTGCTGGCCTGAAGAAGCCAAATCCTTGCGCCAGACTATGAGCCCTCCGGATTCATTACAAATAGCCTTTGAAAATAAAATGATTTCCAGTATTTTTGATTCATGGAATTAGTTTTTTTACCGTCTGCTGTTAAATGCAATTTTACCATCCGATTAATTTGTATCGCAAAATCAAATTAGTAAGCAATGAAAACTGTTTTGACTTTTTTGTTTCTGACAATTTCTGTTTCATTATTCGGGCAGGCGGGTAGGAACGGCACCAACCTATATTATAAATCGGGAGAACTTCAAATGGAGAGCAAGTATGACAGCATCTGCAATTGCGAAAAGGAGACTGAATATTTCGAGAGCGGTAAAATTCGTTCCACTAAAAGATATTTACACAATGGATCTTTCGATGCTCAATCAGATGTTGAAGAGATCACATATTTCGAAAATGGAACCATTCGAATTTATTCTTACTGGAAGGACAATGCTCTGAACGGGAGGATCTACTCCAATTTTGCTGACGGCAAATTAGCCGGTGAACACTTTTATGCTAATAAATTCAAAACAGGAACCTGGAAATCCTATAATCAGGACGGGACTTTAAGGGAGGAAAAAATTTTTGAAGAGAATAAAACTCCGTGGGATAGCAATGATGATTATGCTAAAGATAAGTTTTACTTTAATAACAAATTAGCCTATTCTATTGAGTTAGTTGCAGGCCGGAAGACTGATACCATAATATTTGACAATGACAGCTATAACAAGTTAATTGCGTCGGAACCGTCTTTAGGAAAAAAGCTGTTTCTCCAAAATTGTTCTCAATGCCACACTGCAAACCATGCCATTGTTGGGCCCATGATGACAGGGGTAACTGAGAGAAGAACTATTGAATGGCTGACTAAAATGATAGCAAATGGTGATGCATTAATAAAAGACGGAGACAAGGATGCAGTTGCACTTTACAAAAAATATAACAACATTCATCATCCAAACTTTGAGCGATTAAGTAGTGAAGAAGTAACTGCAATCATTGACTTTTTAAGAACATTAAAATAAACTCATTGAACAACATGAAAACTGCGAATTATAAATGAATATTAACGGAGTTACAATATTTCTAATCGTATGGGTAATAATTGCTACCTTTTTAATAACAAGTTTTTATCGCAGAGGGAAAAGAGCACTATCAATTTTTCCGGACATCAATTCGGTAATGGTAAAATATAGGGACATGTCAGCTTCAGGCTATTCAACAAAAAATTGGATAACCAAGCGGGGCAGAGCCAGCGGCGTTCTTGACATTGTAGTTACAGATGATGAGCTTTGGTTAAAGAGCATGCTGTTATTTGCAGGAATTTTAAAGAAATATGATTTGTTGCATAAAATCCCGCTGAAGAAAATAATGAAAGCAAATAATATAACAGGAAGAAAAGTTACCTTGGACTTTAAATCAGAAACAGGTGAAAACAAACAGGTAGTTCTTATAACAAAAAGACCCGATGAATTGATAAGAGCAATAAAAAATAACAACAGCTAACAAGCGTGCATGTTTAAAACATAATTAATATTCACAAACAGGTTTAAAACCAAAATAAAATGAACTCAAAACTTCTGCTTTTTAGTTTGCTTGCCTGTATTACCGGGGCAAACGCTCAAGTCTGCTTCGAGCCCAAAACTGACTACCCGGTTGGAATCAACACAAGTTCACTGTGCCATGCCGATTTTGATGGTGATGGTAATATTGATATTGCTGCAGCTAATAAAACCGGCACTGTTTCAATACTACTTGGGAATGGTTTAGGTGGTTTGGGAGCTGCTACAGACTTTACAGTGGGATATCTTCCTAACTCTATTTGCAGTGCCGATTTTAATGGTGATAGCATTGCTGATTTGGCGACCACTAATCTGGGACCGTGGAATGTATCGGTAATATTTGGCGACGGTGCGGGAGGCTTTGGGAGCGGTTCAACTTTTGGAGCAAATACTCCTTATACTATTGCGAGCGCAGATTTCAACGGAGATGGCAGCGCTGATTTGGCAGTAGGAACGCAGTACAATGTGTTAATAGCGTTAGGCAACGGTGGAGGTGGCTTTGGAACAGCTACAAGTTTTGGAATAGGGCATGCTTATATCTCTATAACAACTGCAGATTTTAACGGTGACGGTATTGTTGATTTAGCAATGGCAGGAAGTTCAAACATGGTCTGGATATTAATAGGTGACGGAAACGGTGGTTTTGGCCCTGTTACAGGATTTGCAGTTGGGGATACTCCTGAATCGGTTGTTAGTGGCGATTTTAATGGAGATGGCGATGCTGATTTGGCAGTGGCTAATCGTTTTTCAAACAATGTATCAATTCTGCTGGGTAATGGAGCAGGAGGTTTTGCAGCAGCTACAAACTTTCCTGCAGGTTATTATCCGATATCATTGATCAGCGAAGATTTCGATAGTGATGGGAACACCGATCTTGCCGTGGCTGATGCTGGTTCTGACAGCGTATCTATTTTGGCAGGCGATGGTTTAGGCAGTTTTGCAATTGCAGGAGTGTACGCAGTTGACTCTTTTCCAAATTCAATAACAAGCGCCGATTTTAATGGGGATGGCAAAATGGATTTAGCCTTAGCAACAGTTTATACAAATAATGATACTGGCAAAGTTGACATCTTGTTAAATTGTACCGCCACAGGAATAATTCAATTGCCGTTAAGTAGTAGCCAATTAATGATATACCCCAATCCAAACAATGGGCTATTCACCGTTGAGATGAGTGCATCAGAAGAGACTGTGGAGAAGGTTGAATTTTACAACATGGTGGGAGAAAAAGTGTATTCTGCATCACTCCTTCGGCTTCAAATATCATATGAAATAGACTTTAGCACAAAGCCTGAAGGAATGTATTTTGCCAAAATTTATGCGGGAGGAAAAATTTATAGAGAAAAAATTCTAATACAGTGAAACTTTGTTTTGATAGACTGTCGTCTCAATGCACCAGCGGAGGCCGCTAAAGAAAATGAGAGAATATCTTATCACGGGATTGGTAGTTGTGATATTTATCGGCTGTAGCTCAAATATTTCCGAGAACATTACCAATAAAAAAGAATTTGAAGGAAGCATTACATATAAAACCATCCTGGAATCAAAATCGCCATATATTTCAACAAAAACCTTGCAGAGCTTATATGGAGATACCATGACTCTTTATATAAAAAATGGTAATTATAAAATGACGTTTAACGGCGATGACGTGAAGGAAATTTATTACTTAAATGATAAGAATAACCAATACACTGTCAGGAGGGGAATTGACACACTGTTTGTTTTTTCCTGCGACAGCGATATTAATCAACTCGTTAGTTCAGAGATGCAACCCGGAACTGAAAAAATCCTCAACCGTCAATGCAGGCAGTTAATTAATAATTTGGGTAAAATAAAAAATCATTACTGGTTCGACCCGTCTGTTTACATTAATCCCGACCCTTTTAAAAAGCATAAATTTGGTTATGTAAATATCTTTTACGAAAAAGCACAGTCAGTTTGGTTAAAATACCGGTATGAAGGGGTAAACTATAACTTAACTCATACAGCGTTAAAAATAAATGAAATGATTTTGAATGACACAATTTTTAAATTACCGAACCTGCCTGAGGGGTCGCTTGAATAAAATTGTCCATTTCGTCAAGAAGATTAAATGAGTTGAGAAGCTTTCAAGGGAGCAAAAAAGTTGAGAAAATATGAGCGTAGCCGTTTCAATTTTAAGGGGCATTAATGTAAGCGGACACAGAAAGATTCCGATGGCAGAGTTGAAGTTATTGTATTCGGAATTAAAGTTGAAGAACATTAGCACTTACATTCAAAGCGGTAATGTTGTCTTTTCGGCAGATAAAATCAATTCTAAAGCACTTGCGAAAAGTATCGAGCAAAAAATCTTAGAGAAATATAATTTTGATGTTCCGGTAATCATAAGAACCATTGATGAAATTCAATCAACACTGAATAATAACCCATTTCTTAAAGAGAAGAAAATTGAGATTGATAAACTTCATGTCACTTTCTTAGCAGACCAACCAGACAAGGAAAACCTGGAGAAACTAAAAAGCTATCATTACGAACCGGATAGGTTTATTATAACCGGTAAAGAAGTTTATTTGTATTGCCCCAATGGCTATGGAAATACCAAGCTGAGCAATAATTTTTTTGAAAGTAAGCTTAAAATAACTGCGACAACACGAAACTGGAGAACAGTAAACGAGCTTCTCAAAATTGCGCTGCTATTATGACACAATATATCTTTTTGGTGAGAGCTGCACGAATCCCAAAACTATATCAATCTCGGATATTTAAGTGTTTAGCTTATTAAACTCCATTTTATTCATACTCATGACCAGAAAAAATATTCCATTCGACTTTGTCTTCGATTATCTGATGCCGCTTGACGTAACAGTGAAGCCAATGTTCGGGCTATGGGCAATATATATGAATGAAAAAATCATGCTTATTCTAAGGCAACGAAACGACCATCCGGAAACTAACGGAGTATGGATTGCAACGAATCGGGAGCATCACAAGAGTTTAAGGAGTGACTTGCCCTCTTTGCACTCCATTTCTGCTTATTCAAAAGATACTGTGGAAACAGAATGGCAAATGATTCCGGTTGACAAGGACGACTTTGAAGCTTCAGTAAGAAAAGTTTGTGAACTTATTAAACATGGAGATCACCGTATTGGCCGAATATCCCAGTCCCGGCAAAGCAAAGCAAAAACTAAATCGAAAAGCTTTGCTAATGCAAAAAAGCATGGTGGCTGAGAAAAATGGGACACTGCCGATTCGGGAATTATTCCTTCACTAATTTCTGCATCATCTGCTTTTGCAAATCTCGGCCCATCAAATGTGTGAATGATGTAACTTATTTCCAAAGTTGTGTAACATTTTCCTGAGATATAGGGTTCATCTTCGCCCAGTGATAATTCTGTCACACCTGACTCGCGGTTGCGGGAATCTAATTGTAATCAAAATGAAATTAAAAAAAGTGTTTCCAATCACAGCAGTGCTGCTGATTGCATTAATGATAAGTTGTGTAAAAAATGAGGATCCTGATTTATCATCCGGGATCTCGTCAGGTGCTCTAAGGGAAGAACTGCATCCCGCAGTGGTACATTTGGGGGTTGCCGGCAAATATGTGATTCTGTCAAAATCAGGAATTACCGACGTCTCTCCGTCTGCTATCACCGGGAATATCGGAACAAGTCCAATCACCGGTGCAGCTATACTTGTATCTTGTACAGAAGTAACAGGGACAATATACACAGTTGACGCTGCAGGGCCTCTTCCATGCAGAGTGATTCACGCCAGCGGGTTAACAACTGCAATCAATGATATGCAAACAGCGTACACTGACGCCAAGGGGCGTTCTAATCCGAATTTCCTGAATTTGGGCGCCGGAAATATTGGAGGCACAACGCTTACAACCGGTTTGTATAAATGGACGAGTGCAGTTACCATCCCAACGGATATTACAATTGCAGGCGGTCCAAACGCCGTCTGGATATTCCAGATTTCCGGAACCCTTAAAGTGAGTTCTGCGGTGCATGTTACCCTGAGCGGAGGCGCACAAGCAAAGAATATTTTCTGGCAGGTAGCCGGTGCTGTTACTTTAGGAACTACCAGTCATTTTGAAGGGAACATATTGGGCAAGACAGGTATTAACCTGCAGACAGGTGCATCAATAAACGGCAGGTTATTGGCCCAAACTGCAGTTACGCTTGAACAGAATGCTGTTGTGAAGCCACAGTAAGTTAAAGGAATTAAAATCTGAAAGGAGGCTGTCTCAAAAGGGCAGCCTCTTCTTTTATATCACATTCATGTCTAATCTCCATTATTTTTTCAGGAAGATCAGATGGATGCATCAGCGCTGTGTCTATAAAAAATGAAACACAGCAGTATAAGAATTATTCCTTCACTAATTTCTGAATCACCTGTACCTCTTCATTCTGTACTTCTACAAAATAAATTCCCGCAGGAAATGAAGAGATATTAAGTGAGAGTTGGTTGCTTCCTTCAGTCAGTGAAATAGTACATTCCTTCATCACTTGCCCCATAGCATTAAAAACTTTCACCGTCCCAGAATGATCAATGGCTGCGTTGATGACCAGCATCACTTCTGAAGTAGCAGGGTTAGGGTACATGCTCATCATTTCTTCTATTGGAAACGAACCTGAACCAAGACGCAATGTGGTGGTAAATGTTTGTACAGGAGTGAAGCCGGACTGTGACGAGCCACTCAGAGAACAAAAGGTCTGAATACGATATTGATACGTAGAGTTTGCAACCAGGCCTGTGATGGTATATGAATTAGTTGTAGCGTAAACCTCTGTCCAATGTGTAGTGCCTTGCTTGCGATATTGAACTTTATATTTCGCTGCGCAGGAAACTCCTGTCCAGTTTATGGTAGCTTCAGTAGCGCTGATTCCCGAAGCAAATAGAGCAGTCACCTTGTTGCAGGCAATCAACTGCAGATTCGCGCCGTTGTTAGTTCCGGTTACAACAGGGTTGCTGCTAGTTACCCGAATGCGGTACTTTGTTCCTGCCTGAGGGTTTGAGGGAACGGTTGCAGCAATTGTTCCTGAATTGGCAGTGCTGCTCAGTGAGCCGATAGTAACAGGAGTCGCAAAGTTTCCTTTTCTATCTGAAAGCTGGGCAGTATATATATTGCCACTATTAAATATTGCAACTGAGGTGAACGGAACACTCACGGTAGCTTCAGGGCAAAACGGCGAGCCGGAAATAGAACCTGTAGTGATCGTCTGTCCACAATGTCCTGCATTTCCCGTAGGATTGCGTGCGTAGTAGATATGACCTGAGTTAGACCAAACGATGTGCGCCACACAGCCGGTGACCGCACAAAAGGGTGTAATGCCGGCATTACCAAATGAATACGGAGTACTCCAGGTGGCACCACCATCAGCGGAATGTATATATTGTCCTCCGGTGTTTGATTTATAGTAGGTCATGTGTAAATCAGCGCCATCGCGGACCATATAGGGATAATAATAAGTATTGGCAGCATCATTCGTTACATTCAAATTCGGGCCCCATGAAGCACCAGTATTGGCAGATTGATTCAAATGTATCTGGTAAAGACCGGAGGGGGCGCCTGAAGATGGAATGTCTATATTGGTGCCATTCACACTCACCATGGTTCCGTATGAAGGTTCACTGTTTATTAGTACATCAGGATCCCATGTTACTCCGAAGTCTCCTGAATGCTTATACCAAATTTGCATCGTAGTGTTCCTGTTATCGTTCCATGACATGAAGACATCAGCGCCCTGGGCAGTGATGGCTTCATCTTCTGAGCGACCTGTAGCAGAAGTGATCTGCTGATGTGTGCTCCACGTTGCCCCGTTATCCGTAGAGCGGATGAAAAATATTTCAGTGTTATAGGGAATAGTAGAAGTCACAATATCATTTGCTACGTAAACATAATTACCCGATACTGTTACAGCGGGCCAATCTGCCACAGCACTATCGAGTAAAACGGCTGCCTCCCATGTATTGCCTCCGTCCAAAGAATGTTTATAATAGGAGGAGCGAATGTTGTTTACAATGTTTCTCCAAACTACGTGTACGCTTGAACCATTCACGGCTATTGCAGGATTCCAGGCATTGCGGTTTGTATCAGTAATAGCAACCGGGTTGCTCCAGGTTAGCCCGGCATCGAGGGAGCGGGTGTAGTAAATTGCTGCTCTCGTGGAACTGCGCTGGTCACTCCATATAACATGCACGGTATTGCCGCTAACTCCTATGCAGGAGCCCATGCTTTCATTTTGTCCGGCAGAGATAGAATTAGGAGAAAGATTGACTGATGAACTCCATTGAGCAAATATTACTGCATGAATAGTGAGTGTGAAGATCACTGTTGAGAGTAATTTTTTTGTTTTCATGGTAGAAAGGGTTTAGTTATTTTTTTGCTGAATTAAAAAAAATTGACAAGAGCCTTTTTTTGTCATTCAATAGGAAACTTCTTACTCGCAGAGTCCCGCTTACAATTCGTGCAGGTGCCAGGCGTGAATAGGTTACCTTCTGAGAGATTTTTTTATTTCTTATAATAACATCACGAATGAAATCCGGTAAAGGTTGGGAAGAGAGAAAATATTTTAATGCGTTACTCAGTTTGTGTCTTCAGAATTCAAATATCGAACATCTCTTGCCCGATTCTTCGGGGAACAAGGGGTAATGACGAAGTTAGCGGCAATGCTATGACAGTGAACCTGTGAATTATGTAACACTTTTCATTAATTGTGTAACAATCCGCTCACTTTGTCAGTTTAACTGAATCAAATTGGCCTGCAAAACCCATATATTTCATACTATCAATTAAAAAAAATGAAAAGTCCCTTTGAAATTAATATTCAGCCAAGAGTTCTTGACGATTTGAAGAGCAGAATTGCAAAGACTCGTTGGACAGATGAAATAGAAAACTCAAAGTGGGAATATGGTACAAACAAGACTTATTTAAAAGAATTGTGCGGCTATTGGCAAGATATTTTTGATTGGAAAAAGCAGGAAAAATATCTTAATTCCTTCCCGCATTTTAAAACAACAGTTGATGGTTTTGGGTTGCATTATATTCACCGGAAAGGGGAGGGGAAGAATTCAATACCATTGCTTTTGACACATGGATGGCCGGATTCATTTGTAAGGTTTTTAAAAATTATTCCATTGCTCACTAAAGCCGATGAAAATGGTTTTTCCTTTGACGTAATTATTCCGTCTATTCCAGGTCATGGGTTTTCTGATATTCCCTCAGAGCCAGGAATGAATGTTAAACGAATTGCAAAACTTTTTACCAACTTAATAACAGGGGAATTGGGCTATGAAAAATTTGTAGCACATGGTGGTGACTTAGGCACCGGCATTACTGAGCAAATTGCTTTATATCATGCTGAATCATTGTTGGGTATTCATTTGACCGATATTCCCTATCATCATATACTAACTATGTCTCCTGACAATTTAAATACTTCAGAAAAAAAATATCTCGAAGCCATCACAAAGTGGCAAATGACAGAAGGAGCATACAATACGATTCAAAGCACCAAACCACAAACTTTAGCTTATGGATTAAATGATTCTCCTGTTGGTTTGGCTGCATGGATTGTAGAAAAGTTTCATAATTGGAGCGATAACCATGGATATATACAAAGCTGCTTTACCAAAGATGAGTTGCTTACTAATATAACAATTTATTGGGTAACGCAAACCATCAATTCTTCATTCCGGCACTACCGTGAAGCCATGAAAGACATGGTACAAACGATGTATAACCCATTAAACAAGTTTAACCCTTCTGATAAAACAGGAACAAGAACGGAAGTTCCGACGGCTATTGCAGAATTTCAAATAGACCTTTTACCACCACAAGACTTCACAAATAAATTTTTCAACGTGCAACAATGGACAAAAATGCCTAAAGGCGGACACTTTGCAGCCATGGAACAACCTAAATTGTTGGCCGAAGATATCCGGAAATTTGCAATCAGTTTGCAGGCTCAACCGCAACATGAGGGGTCTTTAGAAGTCGCATCACTTTGATATACACAATCTTTATAAATAAGCCACTGAAAAAACAACATCACCCATAAGAACTACGCTATTGATGCCGCTGTAGAGCGTGGAGTAGATTACAGCGTGGATTTTTTTGGTAGGTTGCCCGCTAATGTTGTCTTGATAATCTTCAACAGAAATTACTTTGAACAAGCTATTGTAAGGCTGGCTGTTATCAAATGATGTATATAAATTTCCGGCTCCATCATGCCATTCAACTGTCACATCTGCAAAGTTCCAGGGGTTAGCAATGGTTATAGTGTCTTTCGGATAAAAATCAGCGTAACAAGTTGTAGCAGTTTCTGTGGCAGCGTTTACCCGACTAATCGCCGTGGAGCCGGTAGCATCTGTCACAGTAAGTGTTGCAGCATAAACGCCCGGTGCGGAATAAGTGTGGTTCCAATTGGTGCCGGTTGTGATGCTTCCGTCCCCAAAATCTAAAATCCAGGTGGCAGGAGGAATGCCTCCCGGGTAACCCGTAAAATGGACAAGATTTCCTGTCGAGCTGCTCTCAGAGAATGGGGAGTGAAAAGCGCTTCCCGCCTGCCCAAGTACTAAATCATTATTGAGTGATGAAGAACAGGAAGCCGCTTCCGCACTAAACGAAACGTTATAAACTCCGGGATGGTAATATAAATGTATCGGGTTATGATCATTAAAGGTTGTTCCATCACCAAAATCCCAGGAATAGGTTTGTGCTGTGCCATTATATAAGGTGTCAAAAAACAGTACGTAAAATTTTGTGGATGTACCTGCAGGTGTAGCAAATGAATAATATCCCGGGACAATGGTAGTATCAATGCTTGTGGGAAGAATGGCATACTTCCGGTAGTCCTTAAAATCAATCTTCAGCGAGTTGGGACAGTTTGAAGAACAATTTTTATCCCGGAATTCACCCGTGAAATCATAGACGCCATTTCCATCCAGCGAATAAGAAGTGAACATATAGTAATCGTTCACTCCCGCCTGCAGGCTCATGGAATCTCCGTTTATCGTTCCGCTGAAAGTAAATTCAGGAATAGGAGGTGGGGGGGTGGACGGATAATTTTTATGACAGCCGGTTGTGGTTATTGCTCCACACAGGAAAAGAAAAATGATTCGAATGTTCTTCATAATGTCAATGATTACACAAATCATACGAAAGCAAAAGTTTTATACCTGTGCTTCGCTCAAATGTTTGAGTTGAAAAAAATGTATTGTCTTTGATGTCAAACAAGCCACAATGCACTTCCGCCGAAACTCTGAACTTACCTGTAATCCCCCGTCCATAAGCCAGCGCAACGGAAGCATTCCAGGAATTAAATCCTTCAATGTAGCCTAACGATACTGTCTTTAATTGCTCCACGTCTTTGAAATCTGAATGCTTGGTTATAATCAAATCACTCGTAGTATTTACAAGATGCGCCACAGAGCCGCCAATACCGATAAAGTTCTTATTGCCGAAATGATATTGTACAAAAAGGGGAACAACGGCATAATGAATCCACTTAGTTGCGATAGTTGTATCAACATAGTTTTCACCAAAATCCAAAATTAAGGTTGTAAATCTTTTTTCGCTGACGTTCAAATGCGCAACACTGCCGTACTGCATGCCTGTATATATTGCCCACTTTGTATTGAAGAAATGAGTAACCCCGATTCCGGAAACAGGATTAAATCCTCTTCCTTCCACTGTGACGTCATATTGCCAACCGAACAGATAAGTAGTTCCGGCTTCAATAGAAAAGATAGTAACACATGTTGAATTTTGGAGTTGAGGTTGTTCTGCCGGAGCACTTTCCTGAAACGCTGTGACTGAAGAATCTTTAGTCGCTTTCACAGTGTCGCCTGGAATTAACGGCACTATCGCATTATCCGAAGTATCATTCGTTGATTGCGGATTGCCGGGATGATTTTCACTAATTGGATTTTCATGAATGGTGTTTGCGTTTGCAATTACATTCTGACTAATTACAACCGGAGTTGAAACATTGTCCGATGAGGCCACTGAATCAAACGAAAATTGAGATCCTCTTTTTCCTGTTTTATTTTTACTCACTGAAGTTTCTGAAGGATTAATGTCCTTCGCTGAAGCAGGAATTGATTCCTTACCAATTGACAATTCGTTCTTCAAAGAGTTAGATTTAGCCGAGATATATTTTTCATTCCCGTCCGCGTTTTTTTGCGCAGATGCATTTTTTGTTTCTACTTCAGCATTTTTATTTTGGTTCGCAGGTTCGGAAGAAGAATTATCATTCTTATTTGCATTCTCACTTAGAGATTTTCCCGGTTTTATTGTTTCCGTTGGCGGAGAAACAATTTTATTCCCGCTCTGTGTTTCATGATTCACGAACGGAATCATGACTGCAATGCCGGCAGATAATCCAAGGAAGAAAATAAAAGCTAATCTCCATAATTTTTTCTTCTTCCGGTCCGCATCTATTTTCTTCTCAGCCCGTTCCCAGTTCTCTTCATCAAACGGGAAATCCTTGGATGAAAATTTTTCCCTGAGGATCTCGTCAAATTTATTTTCGTCGGCGCTCATACTACTTTTTTTAATGGAGAAATAAATTTTTGTATCATTTCCTTTAATTCATTCCGGGAAAAACTCACATGCCATTTAGAGGTTCCTTCTGACATGTTGAGCATCTCGGCAATTTCCTTATGGCTGTACCCATCTATTGCATAGAGGTTAAACACCTTTTGACTAACAGGAGGGAGCTTTGTTATCAAACCATGTATCTGGTCAACATTCATTTTTATTAATGCTTCATTCAGTTCCGAGTAATCCTCCGTTTCATTGTAATCTTCGATATACTGAATAACGTCATGATGTTTTTTTTCTTTCCGGTATTCATCAATGAGCACATTGATCATTACCTTTCTTGACCAGGTCTTGAAGGGAATTTGCGGTTTGTATTTTTCAAGGTTATAAAGTATCCTGATAAAACCCATGTTCAGCAATTCTTTTGCCTCTTCCCTCGAATTCGCATAGCGGAAACATATAGACATCAAGTGTGCATAGGTGAGGCGGTATAGCTCGTACTCAGCTTTTCGCTCCCGTTTTATGCAGGCAGTAATGAGGTCAAGTTCTATTATCACGAAGAAGAAAGGTACGCAGCATACACCATTCAAATACCTTCACGAACGGAAAGAGAAAAAGGTTGGGCAGGAAATCAAAATTTTAAACCTCGTTTAGCAAGCCCCTTATCATTAAGTTAAGAATTTTAATGACATTGATGGCACACATGCAATTTAGTTGGTTAAGGCATGCGCAGTTGCTCTGCAAATTATCTCTGAGGTAAAATCAACGTCACTTTATAACTGCAATCTTTTGCGTAGCAACCTGATTACCTGCATGAATCTGCAATACATAAATTCCACTGCTTAGTTTGCGGGTATCAATATAAGCGTTGTATTCACCTGTCAGTTCATCACCCTTCTCCACCCTGTACACCTTATTTCCCAGGACATCGTATAAATCAATGCTCACTTTTGCCGGTAATAGGAGTGTGTAATTGATGAAAGCAGAACCCTGGGCAGGATTGGGAAATACCGACCATGATTGCAACACGTTTGTATTTTCAACGGTTGAGGGAATATTTTGAATAACATTTACAGTAATGATCGTATTTTCCGCTGACAGCTTTTGAAGCTGATATGAATTGCATATACTATCCGTGCATCCCGTAGAATCCTGAATGTATAAACAGATGGTGTAATATCCGGCGTTAGCATAAGTATGAGTTGGATAAGCAATAGAATCATAAGTACCATCGCCCCAGCTCCATAAATAGGTAAGTGGCGGCACTCCGGCCGACATATTCACAGCCCAATAGGTGTGCGCGACAGAGGTATCCGGGTAGAGGTAATAATATGCGGAACAATTTGGATTGCTATAGTAAACTGCCACGGTGCAACAAGCCGTACATCCATTAGCATCAGTAATACAGACAGTATATGCTCCGGGTAAAAGACCGGTGGCAGCTTGAGTTGTCTGAACGGGGTTTGTATTCCACGAATAAGAATACGGAGCCGTTCCGCCAGAAGCATAAGAGTGAGCTATACCATCAGAGCAGGTGGGACAGCTTGCCTGGGCATACTCATAGCACCCAACAGTCATGGTACAACCAGCAGTATCAATAGTTACACTGCAGCAACCTGTGCATCCATTCGCATCAGTAATACATACAGTGTATGTTCCGGGCAAAAGACCGGTGGCAGATGAAGTTGTCTGAACGGGGTTTGTGTTCCACACATAAGAATACGGATACGTTCCCCCATAAGCATAAGAGTGTGCCGCACCATCCGCACAGGTAGGGCAGCTTGCGTGCACATACTCGTAGCAGTAAGCGCTCATGGTGCAGCCAAATGTATCAATCGTAACCGTGCAACAGGCAGTACATCCATTAGCATCAGTAATACATACAGTATATGCTCCGGGTAAAAGCCCGGTGGCAGCTTGAGTTGTCTGAACAGGATTTGTGTTCCACGAATAAGAATACGGAGCCGTTCCCCCTGATGCATAGGAATGAGCTTCACCATCAGCACAGGTAGGGCAGCTTGCATGTGCATACTCGTAGCAGCCAGCCGTCATGGTACAACCGGCAGTATCAATAGTTACAGTGCAGCAACCTGTGCATCCATTCGCATCAGTAATACACACAGTGTAGGTTCCGGGTAAAAGACCGGTGGCGGATGAAGTTGTCTGAACCGGGTTTGTGTTCCATACATAAGAATACGGATACGTTCCCCCGTAAGCATAAGCGTGTGCCGCACCATCAGCGCAGGTGGGGCAGCTTGCATGCACATACTCATAGCAGTAAGCGCTCATGGTGCAACTAAAAGTATCAATCGTTACCGTGCAACAGGCAGTGCATCCATTGGCATCAGTAATACAAACAGTGTATGCTCCGGGTAAAAGGCCAGTTGCAGCAGCAGTGGTTTGAACGGGGTTGGTGTTCCACTCATAAGTAAACGGAGCCGTTCCTCCGTATGGACCTGAGTGAGCAATACCATCAGCACAGGTGGGGCAGCTTGCAGGCGCATACTGGTAGCAGGCAGCGGTCATAGTACAGCCAGCAGTATCAATAGTTACTGTGCAGCAACCTGTGCATCCATTGGCGTCAGTAATACATACAATGTATGTTCCGGGCAAAAGGCCGGTGGCAGAAGAAGTTGTCTGAACAGGGTTTGTGTTCCACACATAAGAATAAGGATACGTTCCTCCATAAGCATAAGAATGTGCCGCACCATCAGCGCAGGTGGGGCAGCTTGCATGCACATACTCGTAGCAGTAAGCGCTCAACGTACAGCTAAAAGTGTCAATCGTAACCGTGCAGCAGGCTGTACATCCATTGGCATCGGTAACGCATACGGTATATGCACCGGGTAAAAGACCGGTTGCTGATTGAGTTGTCTGAACAGGATTTGTGTTCCATGAATAAGAATACGGAGCCATTCCTCCTGATGCGAAAGAATGAGCTTCACCATCGGCGCATGTTGGGCAGCTCGCATGCGCGTATTCATAGCAGCCAACAGTCATGTTACAAATAATTATTCCTGTCACAGTAATTGAATCACAGAAATAACTGCTGCACAGCGAATCCATGATGTGTAAGCAAGCGTAGTAAGTACCCGGAATATTATAAGTGTGCACAGGGTTTTGAGTTGAGCCGTAATTTCCATCACCAAAACTCCAATAGTATGTGGTGTTGATGGTAGTGCCGGTAGAAGCGTCGGTAAACGCAATTATATTATCCGCGCTTTGTGTCCATGTATAACCTGCGAGGCAGGTAGCTGACGCTTTAATACTGATCAGTGTTAGTATTGCGGACAAGATTAACAGCAGCCCTGATGATTTAAGTTGTAGCATTTTTCCTTTCATGAGGATACGATTGAGGTGATACTAAACTATGCTATTACAATAATAAGCTATTTAGATTTCATCGCAGGCGCCCACAATTAACAGTGTAATTACTGTAGAATACAAGCAAATCACCATCATGTGCTGCATGATTGGGTACTCGCCGCTGATGCATATACCTCTGTGAATCTGTCTTGCCTCACTTGCAACATCCAATGCAATATATCAACTGAATTTCTTTTTGCCTTTGAAACCTGTTCGGGACTCGCTCGGTTTTCATTCATCAAAACTCCGAGACGCACACCATCAACTGCGCTTTGGTGATTTCGTTAATCATCTCGGCTATTTTTTGCATTGCAAGCAATCGTTCATGTTGAAGGGACATGTATTCTTGATTCTCTTCTGATAAGAAAGAATGGCAGAGAAACAATTGATCGTAATGATGAGATGAAAGAAATAACAATCAAGGTTTCCGGGACGAAATATTTATTCTTTAAAGAACTAATGAAAGAGCTCGGGTTGAAAACACAAACTCAGGCAACCACGTGATTAGAAGAGATGACTGCTGGGGTCTGGTTGAGCAGTGACCGATATCTTTCTAACTCTTCTAATGAAAGTTGATTGCTATTGAAAGCATTAATCTCATCAAGAAGATTGGGATAAAGAATTTTAGCTTTATCCTGTAGCTCCTTAAAGATTGTTTCAATTGAATCGGTTTTTTCTGTGGGACTCATAAGCTTGGAAAGATTGTCAATTTGTTGGTGATTGCAAGTATAGCTCTATAATTTCCAAAGTCCAAATATCTCGCTGGAAAAAAGGTAAAGACTGCAATGTCTCGTCATTTAAACGCATTTATCCCCGTCACATCCATCCCTGTAATCAGCAGATGAATATCGTGAGTTCCCTCGTAGGTAACAACGGATTCAAGATTCATCATGTGCCGCATGATCGGGTACTCTCCGGTGATGCCCATACCACCGTGAATCTGCCGCGCCTCACGCGCAATGTCCAATGCAATCTCCACTGAATTTCTTTTCGCCATTGAAACTTGTTCGGGAGTTGCACGATTTTCATTCATCAAAACTCCGAGTCGCCACACCATCAACTGCGCTTTAGTGATTTCCGTAATCATCTCCGCCAATTTTTTTTGCGTGAGCTGGAATGAGGCGATTGGTTTATCGAACTGAATTCTCTCCTTGGAATATCTCAATGCTGAATCATAACAATCCATGGCTGCGCCGAGTGCACCCCACGCAATTCCGTAACGTGCCTTACTCAAGCATCCAAGCGGACCTTTCAAACCTTTTACATTCGGAAAAATATTTTCCTTTGGCACTTTCACATTATCAAAAACCAATTCTCCTGTAGCAGATGCGCGCAAGCTCCACTTGCCATGCGTTTCAGGTGTAGTGAATCCTTCCATACCGCGTTCCACAATCAGCCCTCTAATTACACCTTCTTCATCTTTCGCCCATACTACTGCAATCTCTGCAAAGGGGGCATTGGAGATCCACATCTTTGCTCCATTCAATATCACATAGTCGCCGGCATCTTTAAAATTGGTGATCATGCCGGAAGGATTGGAACCATAGTCCGGCTCTGTTAATCCGAAGCATCCCATCCATTCACCCTTGGCGAGTTTGGGTAAATATTTTTTTCGTTGCGCCTCACTTCCGTAAGCATGTATCGGAAACATGACGAGTGAACCTTGCACCGAAGCTGTTGAACGAACACCGCTATCACCCCTTTCAATTTCCTGCATCATCAACCCATAAGAAATGTAATCGAGACCGGCGCCGCCGTATTCAGGAGGAATGGTTGGACCAAAACATCCGAGTTCTGCAAGTCCTTTGATCAGGTGCTTCGGAAACTCAGCACGCTGCGCATAATCTTCAATGATCGGTGTTACTTCTTTCTTCACCCATGCGCGAACAGTATCGCGAATCAACTTCTGTTCATCGGTGAGTAATTCATCTACCTGAAAATAATCTGGGTGTTGAAAACGGTCGTCACGCATTGAAAAAATATTTTGGGCAAAGGTAGTTAGGTGGCAATACCTTTTCCAAAGTTCCTCGCAAAGTGCCCTGAATAAACTTTGGAAAAGGTCGGAGCTTCGTGCAATTCGTGTAATTCATGGCAACTTGCGGAATCAGCCTTGGAAAAGGTCAGAGATTCAAATTTCTTTGCATCATCAAAATTATTTCAAATGCGCACGATAGGCTTGGAAGGAATGCGGTTTCATGCACTCATTGGTTTTCATCCGGAGGAAAAAATTCTTGGCAATGAAATCGAAGTGAGCATTTACGTCACGATCAATTCGGGCGAGTTGAAGGAAGACCAGTTGGAAGAGACATTGGACTACATGAAAGTCCACGATACGGTGAAAATAATTTTAGAGGAAAAAATGAACTTGCTTGAAACCGCCTGCAATAAAATTCAGCTCGCTGTTGCAGCGCTTAGTAATGACGTGATAAAAGTGAAAGTGCGTGTTACTAAAATTCATCCGCCGGTTGCAGGAAGGATTGAAAAAATTTTCGTGGAAGATGAATGGATAAGATGATAGCCGACTATTTACCTGGGTGCCCAAAAAAAAACCTATTTAACTTCATTGCATGAAAGCGATTTTGGTTTTCTTTCTCTTCTCCATTATCTGCGTAACTGCCAAATCTCAAACAGCAATCAGTTTGGCTTCTGTAAATGATACAACTATTTGCGGGGACGTTGTGGACACCCATTGGAGCGCAAGCGACGGGACAATATTTTTAAATTTGGGAGATGCCTTTCCCAATCAAACTTTTACCGTTGTAATCCCTGGTTCTGACGCTGGGAAGTTTACCACTGATTACAAAGGAGAAAGTATTTGCGTGACTGGAAGATTGGAGTTATACAAAGGTAAACGAGAGATTGTAGTTTCAGAGCCTAAGCAAATTAAAAGAGCATCGGATATGTTTACTCCTCGCTTCGTGGATTGGCATCTTCAGTGGTAAACCTTGCGGTTATTGCTTCCGGGCGATAGCTTGATTCCTTTTGTAGCACAGAGAATATATATTCTTTGCTACAAAAGGAATCATAAACCGGCAACAAAATATTCCTTGCTACTTCTTGAATTAACTTTGCTGCATACCGACCCATCTATGAAATTTTCAGAAATAAAGTACCAGCGCCCCGATTTGGATTCCATGAAGAACCGGATGAAAACAAGTTTGACAGAATTCAACACCGCTGCTTCTGCAGAAAAACAAATTGAGATCGTTGAAGCCATCTACCGTGATCGCGCGCATTTCGAAACAATGAGCAACATGGCGAACATTCGCTACACCATCAACACTACCGATCCGTTCTTCGAGCAGGAGCAACAATACTTCGACTCGCACTATCCGATTTACCAGGAACTCATTTCAGAACTTTACAAGGCGCTTATTGCATCCTCTTTTCGCGTGCAACTCGAAGAAAAATTCGGCAAGCAGTTGTTTCAAATTGCTACCCTCACCATTAAAACTTTCTCGCCGGAAATAATTAAAGACCTGCAACGCGAAAATGAGTTGAGTACTGAATACACCAACCTCATTGCTTCTGCCCAAATCGAATTCGACGGAAAAAAATTAAATCTCTCCGGTATGGTTCCGTATAAGCTTTCTACCGACCGGGCCATTCGCAAAGCGGCACATGAAAAGAGCGATGAGTTTTTTCTTCAGCATGAAAAAACTTTTGACCGAATCTTCGATGACATGGTGAAAATTCGTCAGGGAATTGCTGAAAAACTCGGATATAAAAATTTTGTTACAGTGGGGTATATGCGAATGTGCAGATCAGACTATGATGCAGCGATGGTAAAACAGTTTCGCCGGCACGTGGAAGAACATATTGTTCCCATCGCCACAGCCTTGCGTGAACGCCAGCGCAACCGCCTTGGCCTGGATAAGCTGATGTACTATGATGAACCGCTTGATTTCAACAGCGGCAATGCGAAGCCCAAGGGTCCGCCCGATTGGATCATCAACAATGCACAGAAAATGTACTCGGAGCTGTCACCGGAAACAGGAGAGTTCTTTCAGTTCATGATCGAAAATGAACTGATGGATTTGGTGAACAAGCCGAACAAGGCAGGCGGCGGCTACTGTACATTTCTGAGTGAAGAGCGGGCTCCCTTCATCTTCTCAAATTTCAACGGCACTTCACACGATGTGGATGTGCTCACCCATGAAGCAGGTCATGCATTTCAAACGTACTGCAGTCGCCATCTGCGGTTGGAAGAATATTTCTTTCCCACCTCCGAGGCCGCCGAGATCCATTCGATGAGCATGGAGTTTCTCACATGGCCCTGGATGAATTTATTTTTCGACGGCGAAACCGAGAAGTACAAATTCGCGCACATGAGTGGCGCTGTTCTCTTTCTTCCGTATGGAGTTGCTGTAGATGAATTCCAGCATTTCGTCTATGAAAATCCGGATGCTTCTCCGGCTGACAGAAAAAGCTTCTGGAGAAGCCTTGAGAAAAAATATTTGCCGCATCGTACCTATCAGAACAATGACTATCTCGAAAGCGGCGGCTTCTGGCACCGGCAGGCGCACATCTTCAAACATCCTTTTTATTACATTGATTACACGCTGGCAGAAATCTGCGCATTTCAATTTTGGCTGAAGGCGGTGAAGGATAGGGGGGCGGCGATGAAAGATTACATCAGGTTGTGCAGAGAAGGTGGAAGCAAATCTTTTTTGGAATTGGTGAAAGTTGCTAACCTGAAATCTCCCTTTGAAAAGGAAACATTCAATGAAGCTGTTGCCGCTGTGAGTGATTGGTTAGAGAAAATTGATGACGTGCATCTGAATTGAAAATGGTTTTGCTCTTTTAACGGCAACTTTTTTTCAACTTACCTTTGAACTAAATTGTATTGGATGAAAAAGTATTTACTGCTCTTAGTTTTTGTTATGATATGCAGTTTCATTTTCGAGCAGGCAACTCAAAATGTTTACGGTAACCAGAACGGTGCTCTCCCGGGCTATACGGGCTCACCTTTTGACACTAAGACTTGTTCTAATGGGCCCACATGTCACGGGGGTGCCCCAACGCCACTTACCGGTTTAATTACATCGAACATTCCGGTTTCCGGTTATCTGGCAGACAGCACGTACACTGTAACAGCAACTGTTTCTTCTGCCAATGTTGTAAGGTTTGGATTTGAAATTTCTCCGCAAGACCCGGCTGGAAATTTACTTGGCACCATCATCATTACTGACGCAACACGCACTCATTATGCTGATGTTGTCACACATAAATACATCACGCATTTATTCTTGGGTACGAGCGCGCCCAGTCATACTGACGTTTGGCAATTCAATTGGAAGGCACCTGTGGCAGGGACAGGTGAGGTGACATTCTATGGCGCTTTTAATTACTCTAATAATAATCAGCACAGCACCGGTGATACCATTCACACCTCAACGCTTACGGTTCCCGAAAATCCCGTTGGCATAAACGAGCCTATTGTTATTTCCGCAATGAATGTCTATCCAAATCCTGCAACCAATCAATTCGAGGTGCACTACTATTTGCAGAAAACGGACATGGTAACAATTAATCTGTTCGATGCAAAAGGGTCACTGCTGATGGAACTGTTCAACAAAGAACAGAATGGTGGCGCACAAAAAATTTCTGTGAAGCTCGATCATAAGATTTCTTCCGGAATCTATATCCTGCAATTAAAAGCAGGAGAGCAGATGATGATGAAGAAGCTGGTGAAATTGTAGCGGTCAGCAGAGACAAATAACATTGTCTCATAGACTGTACTCAAATTACAATTTGTGTTCGCTTGTGTACTTCAATGAAAGGGCGCCCATGTAAGACTTTAATTTGTCCGCTCACGCAAATCCATTTTCCCGGCCAAGTAGTAGCATCATAAGGAAAAAGCGGTAGTGTTTGATCCTTTATTACTATCATCACCGGTTGATTCGGGTATGGAATACATAGTCCAAGCAGCATTCCGCTTTTATGTCCAAATGTATCACGCATGGCACTTTTCACTTGCCCGCATATCGTTACATCGCGCCCGATAAATAATGTTGCCTCTGAGCATGGAATCATTTGAGCATCGCAAATAATACGGAACCCAATACACAGAACAGCAGAAAAGAAAATTTTCCTCATAATGATTCTTTCCGCAAAGTAAGTTCAAAATCATGTGACAAACTTTTACGCAGCTCTCCTCTCCTTAGGAGAGGGGTTGGGGGTGAGGAAGAAAAGAGCAGATTTAGAAGTCCTCCCTATTTATAATACAAAAAGGCCGATGCACGACGCAGCACCAGCCTTTCTGGCTCAATCATCGACTCCGTAAACTATTTACGTCCCCAAATTTCTATCACTGCTTTATCATGCGCAGCATTCGGGACGCTCTTGTACATGAGGACAATCTTTTTGATTGCGCGGTCCTTTCCGTCTAAATCAATTACCCGGGTGTCTTCGCCCGCCTTAATAACACTGCGAACAGAAATATCCTGCTTCGTGTCATTTTCGTAGTACACCACGAAATTGAGTATTTCGACAGGCACATCTGTTACTTTTAATCTGATGGCTTGATAATGGTCTTTACCGACGACGATCACTTCATCGCGATCTTTCTTTAAGTCGGCAGTTGTTTGGGCAATCTTATGCCACCCGGGCTGATCATTCGTTTGAACAGCAACCTTTTGGGCAAATGCAGAATAACCAAGCGAGATCATGGTTATAAGTGCTATTAAAAAATTTCTTTTCATGATTATTTTTTTTAAGGTTAACAATGATTTTCAAATTCTCTTATCCTAATAAGATGCCAGACTTTGTAAGAGATATTTTTATCTGAGCAGGTAGCTGTGCGTTAAAAAGAATGTGGTCATGGTGAAAAAAATTCCCCAATATAATTCCATGAAATTGTACTGCGAAATAGGAGGCAAGTGAAGATAGATCAGAAGGAAAATTTCTGTTATTGGCAGCTAACAAAGAAGAGATGTAAATTCAAACTTACTTCCATCAAATAACCCCTTATCACTTAGCTTGAGTTGGGGAATTACAAGCAACGCCATAAAAGAAAGTGTCATGAATGGTGAGCGAAGCGTTGATCCCATTTTCTTCACCATACCATCAATATTTTCATAGTAGGAAGCAACAGCGTACGCATACTCATTCGTCATGATACCGGCGACGGGGAGCGGCAGAAGCATGTGCTTATCTTCAGTAACAGCCACCAATCCGCCTTTTGCTTCAATGATGAAATTCACAGCACGACAAATCAATTCATCATTCACGCCTATTGCAAGGATGTTATGAGAATCATGACCAACACAGGAAGCGATAGCGCCGTTCTTCAGTCCAAAATTTTTAATGAAAGCAACAGCGGGTTTCGCGTCAGCATAACGGTTAACGACTGTGAATTTCAATACATCATTTTCGAAATCTGCAACTAATGTAGCGCGACTTTTAAGTCGCGAAACCGTATGCAAAAAAGTTTTGGTGATCAACTGCCCGTCGAGTGCTTCAATCACACATACATTTTTTGATGAATCACTTTCACTGACTGGCAATAAAAAATCTTCAGGAGATTTTGGAGTACAATGAAAGTTATTGACAACACGAGCTTCAATTCTTTCAATGAAACTTTTTCCTTCCTTCGCCACCAACGTTCCGCGAACAAAAGTTTTCAACACATTAAATTGTTCGAAGTCATCCACCACAATAAAGTCCGCAGAGTCATTTTCGTGAAGCATACCACATTCGAGTTTGTAATGAAGGACAGGATTCAATGTGGCTGCCCGAAGCACATTCCAGAAATTACAGCCGTGGGCAAGCGCACGAACTACCAGTTGATTGATGTGTCCTTTCACGAGATCATCTGGATGTTTATCATCCGAACAAAGCATGATCATCTCCGGAAACTGATCGAGCAGGGGAATCAATGCTTCAAAATTTTTTGCCGCACTTCCCTCACGGATGATCACTTTCATCCCATGTTGCAGCTTGTACAATGCCTCTTCATACGTAAAACATTCGTGATCCGTGGTTATGCCTGCTGCGATGTATTGCGTCGCTTGTTCACCCGTTAAACCCGGCGCATGACCATCAACAGGCTTCCCGGACTTTTTGGCAACGGCAATTTTCTTCATCACCTCTTCATCATGAAAAAGAACACCGGGATAGTTCATCATTTCGCTGAGATAGCGGATTTCTTTCCGCTCCAAAAGTTTTTCAATCGCGGATGAATCAATCACTGCGCCGGCCGTTTCAAAGTTGGTAGCCGGCACACACGACGGCGCTCCGAAGCTGAAGTGAAACGGAACCTGCTCTGCATTTTCGATCATGTAATCAACACCTGCAACCCCAAGCACATTAGCAATCTCGTGAGGATCAGAAACAGTGCCGACCGTTCCATGAGTAACTGCTATGCGTGCAAACTCAGAAGGTACGAGCATGCTGCTCTCGATGTGGACGTGCGAATCAATAAGACCTGGTAAAATGAATTGTTCAATGGCTGAATGGCTTAATGGTTGAATGGTTTTGATTCTTCCTCCGTCAAAATGAATTCTTCCCGGAAAAATTTCTTTCTTGATCACATCTACGATGTTTCCTTCTATGGCCTGCATGGGCGAAGAAAATTTTTTCGAAGTTAATTGTTACGCAGTGATGTAAAATACGCAGTGATATAAAATACGCAGTGATATAAAATTTGAGGAGCTGTTCGCCCGGGCTCAGAAATCCGATTTCTTCAGGAAATCGGATTTCTTGCTTTCAAGAATTGCAACTGGTTTTATGGAAAATCGTTTTTCTCCGCATCTGTCAAATGATCGTCACAACTCATTGTATGCGCAACGCTCAACATTTTCTGATCATCATTTTTTTTATCAAACCAGTCAAGTCATGAAACATCTACTCTCGCTCTCGCTCATTGTTTCGTTGATTGCAATTTCCTGCAACACCAGTAGCCAAACGAAAATAATCACAGGCAAAATCATTGATAAAAAGAATGAACCTATCATTGCGGGATCGGTGCTCATAAAAAATTCGCCAACAAGAACAACTTCTGACATTAATGGTAAATTTCAATTGGAGGTTCCGGACTCATCTGCCACACTGATCGTAAAATCTCCGGGATATATAAGCAAAGAAGTAAAAGTGAACAATGCCCTTACCACTCTTGAAATTGTTCTGGAAGAAGAAACTCCACCGTTGAAAGAAATAATTGTGAATGCACCGCTTATTGAAGCAGATCATATTGCAACCATGTCTTCCGGTATTACATACGACTACCATTCGATGGGTGACATTTCTTCAGAGGGAGCAAAATCGGCAACATTTGCTTCGTACGATGAAGAAAGCGAGGCGGGCCTAATGAGGCGCACCGATCCAAATGCAAAAGCGGGAGTACTTACTGCCGGTGAGATCAATGATTTCAGCAAATGGATTTTGTGGAAGGATATTGAAACCAAAGATTTGAAAGAATGGAAAACATTCTGGAAAGTTCATCCTGAAAAACGGTACTGCATACAGGTAGAAACTGAAAACGGAATGCCGCTGGTAGATGTGCCTGTAGAATTGTTGAACGAGAAGCAACAAATTTTTTGGAGTGCGCGAACCGATAATACAGGCAAGGCGGAATTATGGCCAAACATTTTCAGCAATGCCGATGCTGGTCATCTTAACATCCATGTTTCACTCAATGGAGCAAATTATTCTCTTAACCGCATTAAAGAGTTTCATGACGGAATCAACATCCTGAAAATCCCGGTTGCATGCGGAGCGCCTGATGCTGTGGACGTTGCTTTTGTAGTGGATGCAACAGGTTCTATGCAGGATGAGATTAATTATCTCAAAGCCGAGCTTGACAATATCATCTTCAGGATCAAGGACTCTTTATCAAACAAGAATCTGAATCTCGGTTGTGTTTTCTATCGTGATCATGGCGATGATTATCTCACAAAGAAATCTGATCTCTCCCCTGATATTCAAACCACCATCAACTTCATTAAAGAAAACAATGCAGGTGGTGGAGGAGATAATCCTGAGGCGGTGGATGAGGCGCTGAACACTGCAATCAATCATTTATCATGGAGACCAAACGCCACGACAAGAATGATCTTCCTTATTCTGGATGCACCACCTCATAGTGACTCTGCTGTCAAAGTTCAGTTGCAGAAGTTAGTGATGCAGGCGACGGCAAAGGGAATTCGCATCATACCGGTTACCTGCAGTGGTATTGATAAAAGTGCGGAGTACCTGCTTCGATCATTTGCTCTTGCTACCAACGGCACGTATATTTTTCTCACCGATCACAGTGGCGTGGGTAATCATCACATCGAGCCAACTACTGACATGTATGATGTTGAATTGCTGAACAACATTCTCTTTCGGGTGATTTATAATTTTTCACACACCATTGAATGCGCTCCTGCCTCCGCTCCCGAGGAGACAGATACTCTCATTGTCTTTAATCCCGTAGCGCTTTTCCCTGTAGATTCTTTCAGAAGCGATCAACAGGATTCAATACATGTTGAAGAGCATGATTCATCAAAGAGCAATGCGGTAAAGTTTATGCAATGGAAATATTATCCTAATCCAACTTTTGGAATTGTGCACGTAGAAGTAGAGGGAACAATCAAAGAATTTTTTGTCACAGATCTTTCGGGCAAGATCATTCTTCGTAAGGAAGCGAATAAAAATGATTCATTCGAAATTGATCTCAGCAATTTTGCCGCAGGCACATACTTCATTACTGCCGAATATTCACCTGAAAAAAGAGTGAGTGGAAAAGTGATATTGGTGCATTAGTGCTTAAATTTCAAACTGCTTACAGAATCCTGCGGACAAGAAAAAAAATTTCTACAGAATACTTACGGGGCTCTGCAGGCTGCGAATCACGAATCCGGAACTTTGTCCCAATCAATCGGGATGAACTTTGAATCTTCGTTGAATTTTGATTCCTCCACTTGAGAATTCACAATGAAATATTTGTGCCCAATACCGTGGAAATACTTTTCCTGAAATGTACTCGTTTCACCAAACTTGTCACTTCAATTTTCACGCGAAGAAAAAAACTGAACTCAAAAAGTAACAATCACCACTCATCATCCGCTATAGAACGACTTCCACTTCATCAATCTTCATTTCGTGAAACAAGCGATGTATGAGTTTTTGGTTTGGTGCTCCGGCTCCAATCCCGATGTGTTAGCGAAGTGCCCGCGCTCTGAACACATCAAGCATGCAGGATACGGAACACTCATATTGATCCCTGCGATTCTTGCAACATTTACTATGACGTATGCCATCTCCACGTTTACTGAACATTGGTATGTGTACGTACCGGCGGGAATTTGCTGGGCTACCATAATCTTTTTTGCAGATCGCTTCCTCGTTTCTTCGTTCAGAAAAGCAAACAACCTTAAAGCTCCCGGTAAATCACAACGGCAACTCGAAGTGCAAAACCTGAAGCATGATGTTTTTTCATTTGCCTTCATCAGCCGTTTGATTCTGTCTGCATTCATTGGTATTGGTATCGCACATCCTTTCGTCCTCCTTTATTTTCATAATGACATTGAACAGGTAATGAACTCTAATAAAACTATTGCTGAAAAAACAATTCGCGCGGAACATGATACAAATGCCAATCAACTCGAAGGTTCAATTGCCACCCAGGAAGATTATGTGAAGTGTCTGCGAAAATTGCTGATCTATGAACAGACCGATGTAAAGATTAATACCGATTGCGGTTCCACATCCGGCATTCCAGGTTATAAGAAAAGAGCTGAGACCATCAATCAGCAACTCGCACAAGCAGAACACGAGTTGAATGTCCTTTACCGGAATGACAGTTTAAATAAGCTGCAGGAAGAAAACCTTAAGCAACTTGAACTTACAAAGTACAACACCACATTCAGCAAT
>Ga0134121_10000029_pt1 | contig 153188 bp, 122 predicted proteins | sample KB301_FD_96463 | JGI IMG/M metagenome (GOLD analysis project Ga0134121, IMG submission 96463) | Terrestrial soil microbial communities without Nitrogen fertilizer from Kellogg Biological Station, Michigan, USA - KB3-0-1 | ecosystem: Environmental > Terrestrial > Soil > Unclassified ... | reverse complement strand
TGAACGCCTCCTCGGCTCCATCCTTTATATATTGGGTCCGGACGGTGGGGCTGAGGGTCTGATCCTCCTGTTGCATGGTTCCGGCCCGGAGGCCGGCCCGGTCATGGATCGGCTGCTCGGCCGGCTGCTCGCCGTGCATCCTGGCCGCTGGCTCTTCCCCCGCGCGCTGCCCGACGAGCCGGCGGCGGCCAGCCTGCGGGGGCTCGGGTTCCAGCCTGCCGGCCGGTTCCTTCGGATGACGGCCGTCGCCCGGCCGGCGTGACGGGCGTCACGGCCGGGGTGGCGGCATTCCGTTGTAGGCTATCGGCTCCGCGAGGCCATCAATGAAGGGTTACCACGACATCGCCGGTGACGGCGGCTCGAACGTCCTCCAGCAGGTCCTCGAGCTGGAGGGGCGCATCACCGCCAACCTCGCGCAGGTGCGGCACCTCGTCGCCGTCGGCTCGGGGAAGGGTGGCGTCGGCAAGAGCACCCTCACGTTCCACCTCGCCGCGCTGTGCCGCGCTGCCGGGTGGGAGGTCGCGCTGCTCGACGCGGACCTCAACGGTCCGTCGCAGGCGCGCCTCGCCGGGGTGGCCGGGACGGTGCCGCTGCCGGCGGCGGATGGTCGGCTGGCGCTGCCGCGGGCGCGCGGCGGCTTCGGCGTCTTCTCGCTCGGGTCGCTGGTGCCGGAGACCGAGGCGGTCGAGTTCGAGACGGTCAGCCGCGGCGCCTCGCACACCTGGCGCGCGACGCGCGAGTTCACGCTTCTGTCCGAGGTGCTGGAGCGGGCGGAGTGGGGCCGGCTCGACGCGTTGTTCGTGGACCTGCCGCCCGGGGCCGAGCGCGTGGTGCAGTTCGCCGATCTGCTCGGCCCGCGCGCCTCGTTCGTGCTCATCAGCATCCCGTCCGAGCTGGCCCGCGGGGTCGTGACCCGCTCGATCGCCGCGCTGCGCAGCGCCGGTCGCCCGATCGCCGGCACCGTCGAGAACATGCACGGCTATGCCTGCTCCGGCTGCCACAGCGTCCAGCCGCTGTTCCGCACGGGAAGCGAAAGCCGCAGCGAGGGCGGCGCCGCGCTCGGCGATGTGCCGGTCCTCGGCACGGTGCCCTTCGACCCGGAGCTGGCGCGCCTCTGCGATGCCGGCATCCCGGTGACCGAGCGGCCCGACCTGCCGTCCTACGGCGCGCTCCAGGCGACCGCGCGCGTCCTGATGGGTCTCTTCGAGGAGGAACGTCCGCGATGAAGTTCCTGTGCGTGCCGTGCGATCAGCCGATGAAGCTGGCGGAGGTGGCGCCCCCCGACCGCGGGTCCCTCTCGGTGCGCTACGCCTGCCCCGAGTGCGGCTACGAGATGGCGATGCTGACGAACCCGTTCGAGACGCAGATGGTGCAGTCGCTCGGCGTGCGCATCGGCCCCGAGGCCAATCCTCCCGGCGGACCGGATTCCCTCGCGGCCGCGGCGGCGGGGATCGTTCCCTCCGGCGCGGCTGAGGAAGCGAAGTCCTCGGGCGGCAAATGTCCGTTCGCGGGGATGATCCCGGGGCTCAGCGAGTCGGCGAAAGACGGCGCGGCGGCGGGCACGAACGGCGCCGCGACGGCGCCCGTGCCGTGGACCGACGCGGCCACGGCGCGGCTCGAGTCCATCCCCTCCTTCGTGCGGCCGATGGCGCGCACCGGCATCGAGCAGTTCGCGCGCGAGCGCGGCTACCCCGCCGTGGACGAGAAGGTGCTCGACGAGGCGCGCGATTTCTTCGGGATGTAGCGTGAACCCGGACGCGACCTTCGATCGTCCGTACGTCGTCTCGTGGAACCTGACGTATCGCTGCAATCTCGCCTGCGAGCACTGCTACCTCGACGCCGGTCCCAACCCGCTCGTCAGAAGCGAGGAGTTCTCCGACCGCAGCGAGCTGTCCACCGAAGACTGCTTCCGGGTCGTCGACGAGATCGCCGCCTTCGCCCCCGAGTGCCTGACGATCCTCACGGGGGGCGAGCCGCTGCTGCGCCGCGACATCCTGCCGATCGTGCGGCGCTGCGCCGAGCGCGGCCTGTGGCCGGTCGTCGGCACCAACGGCGTGAAGGTGACCGCCAACGTGGCGCGGCTCCTCAAGGAGGCGGGAGGGCGGGGCGTCGCCCTGTCCCTCGACGCGCTCGAGGCGGAGCGGCACGACCGCTTCCGCGCCGTGCGCGGCGCCTGGCAGAACACCGTCACCGGCGCCGAGGTGCTGCGCGACGAGGGGCTCCCGTTCCTGGTGCAGACGACGGTCGGGAAGCACAACCTCGGCGAGCTCGAGGCGATCGCCGCTTTCGCCTGCGACCGCCTGCAGGCGCGCGTCTGGAACCTCTACTTCCTCGTGCCCACGGGGCGCGGCCAGTTCGTCTCCAACATCTCCCCCGCCGAGTACGACGAGGTGCTGCGCTCGCTGGCCCGGATGCAGCGCGACTACTCCGGCCGCATGCTGGTCAACGCCAAGTGCGCGCCGCATTTCATCCGGACGGCGTTCGAGGCGGGAGAGGTCGCGACGACGGCCGGTTCGCCGTTCCTCAAGGTCTATTCGGGAGGAGCCGGCGGCTGCCCGGCCGGGACGCACTATTTCGGCATCCGGCCGAACGGCGATGTGACGCCGTGCCCGTACCTGCCGCAGTTCGCCGGCAATCTCAGGACGGCGCGACTGGCCGACCTGTGGAACGAGTCGCCGGTGTTCACGCGCCTGCGCCACCGCGACGATCTCGGCGGCCGCTGCGGCGCCTGCGAGCTGAAGTCCCTGTGCGGTGGCTGCCGCGCCCGCGCTTACGGTGCGAGCGGCGACGTCATGGCCGAGGATGCGCTGTGCACGCACGAGCCGGGTACGTTCAAGGACTCGCCGCTCCTGCGCGGCCCGGAGGTGGTCTACGGCCCCGGCATCGCTGCGCGCGGCTCAATCGAGGACGCCGAGCCCGGGAAGGCGGCCGCGATCGCCTGGGACGACGACGCCCGGGAGCGGATGAAGCGGATTCCCGCCTTCGTCCGCGGCATGGTGACGCGCGCCGTCGAGGACTCCTGCCGCAAGGAGGGCAGGGAGCGCGTCACGCTCGAGGCCCTGGAGGCGATTCGTTCCCGCATGCCCGTCCCGAAGGTGTTCCGCCCCTCCTAGCCTTTCACGGCGGGGAACCGGGGCGCTTCTCCTGCCGTATCGCCGTCCATGCTCAACGACCTGAGGTACGCCTGCCGGCTGCTCTTCCGGAGTCCCCTGTTCACCGCGACCGCGGTCCTGTCGCTCGCCATCGGCATCGGGGCGACGACGACGGTCTTCACCCTCGCGGACGCGCTCCTCTTCCGCGCGGCGGACGGGGTGGCCGACCCCGCGCGCGTCGTCGACATCGGGCGGACGCGGGAGGGGCGCGAGTTCGACAACAGCTCGTACCCCGACTTCCAGGACCTGGCGCAGCGGGCGACGACCCTGAGCGGCGTCTACGGCGCCCGCCTCGACCCCACGTCGGTGGCGCTGGGGGGGAGACAACGGGGCGGAGCGGGTCTACGCGACGCTCGTCAGCGGCAACTATTTCCAGGTGCTGGGTGTGCGCCCTCAGGTGGGTCGGCTCCTCACGCCGGCCGATGACAAAGCACCAGGCGCCTCCCCCGTCGCGGTCCTGAGCGACCGCCTGTGGCGGCGGCGTTTCGCCGCCGACCCCGCGATCGCCGGCCGGCGCATCGTCCTCAACGGCGCGCCGTTCACCGTCCTCGGCGTCGCCCCGGCCGGTTTCCGCGGCACCACGCTCCTGAGCCCGGAGCTCTGGGCACCGCTGACGATGATCACCGAGATCCAGCCGGGCAGCTCGTGGCCTCCGCCGCGCGGCGGCTCCTGGCTCATGCTGGGAGGGCGGCTCGCCCAGGGCGTCGGCCTCGGCCAGGCGCAGGCGGAGATCGACCTCATCGCCGCGCGCCTCGAGAAGGAGCATCCGGACACCAACCAGGGCGTGGGCTGGAGGCTGATGCGCGCGACTCCCGTCCCGGGCGAGTTCAGCGGCCCGGTGGCCGCGTTCATGGCGCTCCTCGGGGCGATCGTCGGGCTCGTCCTGCTCGTCGCCTCCATCAACATCGCGGGGATGATGCTGGCGCGCGCGGTGGCGCGGCGAAAGGAGACCGGGGTCCGCCTGGCGCTCGGCGCACGGCGGTCGCACCTGGTCCGGCTACTGCTCACCGAATCGGCTGTCCTCGCGTTCCTCGGCGGCGGCGCGGGCTTCCTGCTCGCGCGCTGGGCGACGGACCTGCTCCTCGCGCTCCTCCCCAGCCTGCCGGTCCCTCTGGCCCTGTCGCTGCCGGTGAACACCCGCATCCTGTTCTTCGGCCTCGGCGTGACCTGCCTGACCGCGCTCGCGACCGGCCTGGTCCCCGCCCTGCAGGCCTCGAAGCCGCGCCTGGTGGAGACCCTCAAGCTCGACGGCGACACCGGCTTCGGCCGTCTCCGGCTGCGGCAGGTGATGGTGGCGGCCCAGGTCGCCGGCTCCGTGCTGCTCATCGTCGTCGCGGGACTCTTCGGCCGCGCACTCGGGCGCGCCGGCTCGATCGATCCCGGGTTCGACGCGAAGAACGTCGAGGTCGTCGGTCTCGACCTGTCGCTGGCGCGGCACGACGAGGTCACCGGTCCCGCCTTCCTGCGGCAGGTGATCGCACGGGTCGAGGCCCTCCCCGGGGTGGAATCGGTGTCGGCCGCCATCGATCTGCCGCTCGACGGATCGCGCGTCGGCTTCGGCAGCATCTGGGCCGAGGGCAAGACGCAGGAGGAGAGGATCCACCTCGAGGACTGGAATCTCGTCGAGCCCCGCTACTTCTCGACCTTGCGGAAACCGCTGGTGCGCGGCCGTGACTTCACCGCCGACGATGTCCTGGGACGGACCGACGTCGCCATTGTCAACGAGGCCGCCGCCGCCAGTCTCTTCCCGGGGCAGGAGGCCATCGGCCGCCGCTTCTTCCGGATGACCGACGAGGGGCCGCGGGCGGTGGAGATCGTCGGGATCGAGCGCACGGGCCGGTACGTCTCGCTCGGCGAAGACCCGACCCCGTTCGTCTCCCTGCCCTACGCCCAGGCCTACATCCCGCGGGTGTCGCTTCTGGTGCGGACGTCCGGCCCGAGCGTGATTCCAGCGGTCCGCGCCATCGTCTCCGGGATGAATCCGAATCTCCCGGTGGTCAGCACCGGCACCTTGAGCGAGCTCTCGACCATCGCTCTCCTGCCGCAGCGCCTGGCGGGAGGGTTCGCAGGCGCGCTGGGCCTGGTCGCGCTGCTCATCGCCTGCCTGGGGGTCTACGGCGTGACGGCGTACACGGTGGCGCGGCGGACGCGGGAGTTCGGCATCCGCATGGCGCTGGGAGCAGCGCCGCGCGACGTGCTGGGCCTGGTGCTGCGACAGGCGGCGACCATGACGGCGAGCGGCCTGCTGGCCGGGCTCGTGCTCGCGCTCGCGGCGACGCAGGTCCTCTCATCCCTGCTGTTCGGCGTGGACGCCGCCGACCCGCTCACCTACGGCCTCGCCGCCCTGGTCTTCGGCGCGCTCAGCCTGGCGGCATCGTTCGTGCCCGCGAAGCGGGCGCTGGGGGTCGATCCTTCGGTCGCGCTGCGAAGCGAGTGAAAGGCGGACGAGGCGGGCCGCCCGGCGAAGAGTCGCCGGCTACAGCTTCTCGATGGTGAACTTGCCGAAGGCGAAGCCGACGTTCACGCCCTTGCCGGTGCCGGTGAGGGTGAGGTTGATGTCGCCTTTCGTCAGCGCCTGGGCTTCGGCGGATTTGCCGGCGCCGGCGTGGGCCTCCGACTGGGCGTAGCCGCCAAGACAGTCTTCGATGCTCTTCGCGTTGAAGAAGCGGCCGACACCGTCGGTCACCTCCTGGGTGCCGAAGGAGAAGCCGCCTCCCTTGGCGGTGATCTTGACCTTCATCGAACCGCCGCCGCGGCAGGTGATGGTCCCCTCCCCCTTGGCGGTCTTGTAGAAGGCCGACCAGCCCTTCAGTGTGAAGTTCATCGTGCAGGAGGCTTCCTGGTCCTTCTTCGCGTCGTCCTTCTTGTCGTCGCCGGAGTCGGCGCGCGCCGGCAGCCCGCTCAGAGCCAGGGCGACGAGCAGGACGATGCCGGCGAGCAGGATCGCGACGACGGCACGGAGGCTGCGGCGCTCGTGGGCCTCAGTTCCAGGCATCCGATCCTTCCTCGGCGGCCTTGGCCTCTTCTGCGTCGAACCACTTGGTGAACTCCTCCTGGGTGTCGACGGTGACGAAGCCGCGCATGCGGTAGTGGCCGAGACCGCAGAGCTGGGCGCAGGCGATCTCGTAGGTGAACTCGGGGTTGCCGGTCTTCTGGCGCATCTCTTCGGTCGTGATCGTCGGCGTGAACCAGATGGGGATGGTCAGACCCGGCACCGCATCCTGCTTCACCCGGAACTCCGGGATGTTGAAGCCGTGGATGACGTCCTTGCTCCGCAGGCGCACGATGACCGGCTTGTTCACCGGCAGGTGGAGCTGGTTGAGCGTGATGACGTCGTCCTTGGCGTCGGGGTCGGAGCGGTCGAGCCCGAGCGGGTTCGTCTGCATGTCGATCTTGTCGGTCGATTGCTTGCCGAACTTCCCGTCGGGGCCCGGGTAGTGGATGTTCCAGGCGAACTGCTCGCCGGTCACCTGCACGGTGAGCGCTTCGCCCGCGGCCGGGGGCTTGTCGACCCACTTGATCCACAGTGGAACGGAGAAGCCGAAGAGCAGTACCGCCTCGGCCACGGCCACGCCGATCTCGAGGTAGGTCGAGGTGTGGGTGGTGACGCCGTGGTGGTCGGCCACCGGGTGCGCCGACTTGCGGAAGCGGAAGAGCGTGTAGATGAAGAACGCTCCCCACCCGACGAAGAGGATCGCCATGAGGATGTGAATGACGCCGTTCATCGTGTCGATCGCCGCCCCGTGCCTGGTGGCGAGAATCGGCTGGTGCATCCAGTCGGTCATCGTGTCGTCCTCGTCTGCTGCAGCTCCGACCACTCGCGGTCGAACCTGCGGCTCTGCGCGCGCTTCGCGCGCGACCTCAGGTAGAAGAAGAATCCCGCGAAAGCCCCCTGCATCGCGAAGGTCACGCCGATCAGGAAGAAGGCCCCGGCGCGCGCCCCGTCGATGAGCGGCGAGTCGGCCGCCCCGAAGCAGGAGGCGCAGGCGAGCACGGCGGGACCGCTCACAGGTTCCTCGTCTTGCGCAGGAACCAGGTCCCGTACGCCGCCAGGCCGAACGCCACCACCACCGCCCCGACACCACCGGCGAGCATCCCCGTCCCCCCTTCGCCGCGGCGCCACTGCGCCAGGCAGAAGGCGGCCATCCAGGCCGCCAGCAGCGTGGCGGCGACGACGAAGACGACGTGGAAGAGGCGCAGGTTCATGGCAACGGCGGTCAGTTGTGCGCCGGCTCGGGCTGGGCGCCGCCGGGCGCGGGCTCGGCGGCCGGCGCGGGCGCGGACTCCGGCGCCGCGCCGGACTCGGGCGCCGCGGCGGGAGCCGTTTCGGGCGCGGCCTCGGGCGTCCCTTCCGCCCCGCCCTCGTGCCCGCCTTCGTGCCCGGGCAGAACCGTGTGCACGACCCCGCCCGGGTGCTCGACCATCGTCCCGTCGTTCACGGTGAGCATCGGCACGAGCATCAGCACGGCGAACAGCGCGACGGTCGAGACGAGCACCGCGTAGATGAGCTTGCGCTCGGAGATCAGGTGCATGAAGTAGGAGGCGACCAGTCCCCCCTTGATGCTGGCGATGAGGAGCGCCACCGTCACCGCCTGGCCGATCGGCAGGTTCCGGTAGCCCACCCACACCGTGAAGATCGTCAGCGCCATGAGGGAGACGAAGACGGTGATGTAGACCCTGACGTGCTTGTCGATGTCGACGTCGTGCGAGGCGCTCATCTCGATGTCCTCAGAGCAGGTAGAGCGTCGGGAACAGGAAGATCCACACCAGGTCGACGAAGTGCCAGAACAGCCCGGCGTTCTCGACCCGGTTGGTGAACCACTCGGGGTTGGTCTTGTACAGCTTCGCCCCGGGACCCCAGAGGTACGCGTTGACCGCCATGCCGCCGATGACGTGAATCATGTGCAGGCCGGTCAGCGTGAAGTAGATGGCGATGAAGTTGCTGGTGTGCGGCAGGAGCCCGTGGTGGAACTTGGCGGAGTACTCGAAGTACTTGACCACCAGGAACACCCCGCCGAGCAGCACCGTCAGCGCCTGGTAGACGCGGAAGACGCCGAACTTCCGGCGCATGAGCGACGCCCACGCCATGACCATCGTGACCGACGAGGTGATGAGCACGACGGTGTTGAAGGTGGCGAGCGGCACGTTGAGGATGGTGTGCCCGCGCGGCCACTCCGAGGCCCCGACGCGCAGCAGGATGTACGAGGCGAACAGCGCCCCGAACAGCATCACTTCGCTGGCGAGGAACAGCCAGATGCCGATCTTGCCGTTGTTGAGCCCGGTGTCCTCCCGGGTTTCGACGGTGTAGGGAATCTCCATCGTCTCCTCGCTACGCCCGCTCGAACTGCGGCTGGAAGTCTGAGCCGTGCCCCGGCACGCTGTACTCGTAGGGGCCGCGGTAGGCCTCGGGCGGGTGCTCGAAGTTGCCGTGCGGCGGCGGCGAGGGCGCGGCCCACTCGAGCGTGGTCGCGTCCCACGGGTTGGGGCCGACCTTGCGGCCGGTCTTGAGGCTCATGAAGAAGTTGATGATGAACGGGATCTGCGCCACCGCCAGCATCCACGCGCCCCACGACGAGATGACGTTGTAGTGCAGCGCCGGCTGCGCGAACTGGTACGAGGCGCCGCCGTCGTACAGGCGGCGCGACACGCCGGCGAGACCGAGGAAGAACATCGGCATGAACAGCACGTTCATGAAGACGAACGAGCCCCAGAAGTGCAGCTTGCCGAGGAAGTCGTTCATCATCCGGCCGGTCGCCTTCGGGTACCAGTAGTAGATCCCCGCCATCAGCGCGAACAGCGTCCCCGGCGCGACCACGTAGTGGAAGTGGCCGATGACGTAGTAGGTGTCGTGCAGCGGGATGTCGGTGACCGACAGCCCGAGCGGCAGCCCGGTGAGGCCGCCGATGCCGAACATCGGCAGGAACCCGAGGGCGAACAGCATCGGCGTCGTGAAGCGGATCGACCCGCCCCACAACGACAGGATGAGCGCCGTCAGGATGACGACCGAGGGGATCGAGATGATCATGGTCGTCGTCTGGAAGAAGGTGGACATCACCGTCCCCATGCCGGTCATGAACATGTGGTGCGCCCAGACGATGAACGACATGAAGCCGAGGAAGCCGAGGGCGTACACCATCGAGCGGTAGCCCCAGAGCGGCTTGCGCGTGTTGTTGGCGATGACCTCCGCCACGATCCCCATCCCCGGGAGGATGAGCACGTACACCTCGGGGTGGGCCAGGAACCAGAACAGGTGCTGCCACAGCAGCGGGTTGCCGCCGCCGGCGTTGGCCGCCACCTGCCCGCTGACCACGAGACCGCTCGGCATGAAGAACGACGATCCGCCGACGCGATCCATGAGCTGCAGCACGCCCGCCGCCTCGAGCGGCGGGAAGGCGAGCAGCAGCAGGAACGAGGTGACGAACTGCGCCCACACGAAGATCGGGAAGCGCATGAACGTCAGCCCCGGGGCGCGCAGCTGGATGGTCGTGACGATGAAGTTGATCGAGCCGAGCAGCGACGAGGTGATGAGGAAGATCATCCCGATGAGCCACCAGGTCTGACCGGAGCCCGCGATGTTGGCGAGCGGCGGGTACGACGTCCAGCCCGACTGCGCCGCGCCCCCCGCCGGGATGAAGAACGAGCCCAGCATCGTGACGCCGCCCAGGAAGTAGCACTGGTACGACATCATGTTGATCTTCGGGAACGCCATGTCGGGCGCGCCGATCTGCAGCGGCAGGACGAAATTGCCGAAGCCTCCGACCGCCAGCGGCACGACCCCGAGGAACACCATGATGGTGCCGTGCATCGCCCCGAGCTCATTGTAGAACTCGGGGAGCATCACCCCGCCCGGCATGCGGTTGTCGCCCAGGAGCTTGCCGAGCCAGCCCACCGCCTGGCCCGGGTAGGCGAGCTGCCAGCGCATGAGCATCATCAGGGAGAAGCCGAACAGCAGGAACAGCAGGCCGGTGACGGCGTACTGGATGCCGATCACCTTGTGGTCGGTCGAGAAGACGTACTTCTTGAAAAACCCGGGCTCTTCGTGGTGACCGGCGTGGGCCGCGTGAACGTCGTGCCCGGGCGCCGTCTTCGTCGTCGCCATCCTCACCTACCCCCCGGCGCCCGGAATCCCGGGCGCCCCTCGAAGCCTTGCTGGGTTACTTCGCCGCCGGAGCGGCCGGAGCCGAGAACTTGAAGTCCTGCGTCTTGCTGTCGGACGCGCCGACCGTCACGGTCGCCTTCTGCGTCCCGAGCTTCTCGTGCCACGCCTCGATCTGGTAGGTGCCGGCGGGCAGGTCCTTGATGGTGAACTTCCCGTCCTTCTCGGTGACCGAGTAGAACGGGTGCGTCAGCACCGCCGCGTACGCCGTCATCCACGGGTGCACGTCGCACTTGATCTGGAACATCCCCTCGTCCTTGTTGAACGTGGTGGTCGTCTCGGTGACGTTGCCGGGCATCGCCTTGTTGAACGGCGCGTTCACCTTGGGGAGCGCGTGCACGTTGTGCAGGATGCCGTCGGAGTTGAGGATCTTGAACGGCTGGCCGACCTGGATGCCGAACACGTGCGGCTGGTAGTGGCAGCCCTTCTGGTCCATCACCGCCGGGGTCGGCGGCGCCGGGAAGGTCTTGCCGGCCGGGAGCCCGGCGACCACGCGCACCATGATGTTCGCCATCGTGTTGCCGGGCCCGAGAACGAGGATGTCGCTCGGCTGCGGCTGCCCCTCGTGCTTCTTGGCGCAGTTCGGATCGGCGTCCATGGCGATCGGCTTCAGCGTGGGGACCTTCCCCTCGTACGTGACCGTGCCCGTGACGGTGCCGGCGAAAAGGGTCGTGCCGGCCAGCAGGCCGGCGATCGAAGCCAGGACGGTGTTGCGAACGGATGACATGGATGATTTCTCCCTTTCTCCTGTTCTTTCTCTTGTTGGAGAGCCGAAACTTTACACGTTGCGGCGGTCGCGGTAAAGGCCGTCCACCCGGGGGTCCGGGGCGGCCCCAGCCGCCGCCGAATCAACGCTTTACGAGACCTCGAAGGCCAGCGACTCGCGCAGCCGCGGATCGCCGGTCGGCACCAGCGCCTGGCGCTTGAGGTTCCAGCCGATGCCCGCGAGGAACGCTCCTCCGACCGCGAGGTAGCAGGCGATCTCCACGGCGCCGATGCTCAGCCCCTCGGGGTGGCTCACCGGCAGCACGATCCAGGCGATGTCGAGCAGGTGCATGAGGAGAATCCACGCCGCGCCGATCGCCAGGAGGGCCGGCTTGCGCTTCACCGTCCGCCCCATCAGGTAGAAGAACGGGATGATGAAGTGCCCGATCGCGAGGACCGCCGAGATCGTCTTCCAGCCGCCGTGGATGCGGACCTGGTAGTACGCGGTCTCCTCCGGGATGTTGCCGTACCAGATGAGGAAGAACTGGCAGAAGGCGATGTAGGCCCAGAAGCAGGTGAAGGCGAAGAGGTGCTTGCCGGTGTCGTGCACGTGCTCGATGGTGACGATGCCGTGCAGCGCCCCGCGCTGGAGCGGGATCACCAGGAGCAGCAGCAGGCCGAAGAAGCCGACGAACGCGCCGGCGAAGAAGTAGACGCCCCACATGGTCGAGTACCACTTCGGGCTGAGCGACATCGCCCAGTCGATGGCGGCGAAGGTCTGGGTGAGCGCCAGGAGCAGGATGGCCGGCGGCGCGAACCGCCGCATCGCCACGGTCGGGCCGTTCCCGGCGCCCCGATCCTGCGAGGCCGAGGCGCGCGTGTAGTAGAGGGCGAGCGCGCTCCAGAGCACGAAGTAGATGATGGCGCGCACCGTGAAGAACGAGGTGTTGAGGTACGGCGCCTTCCACTTCAGGAGCGGGTCGTGCGCCGCCGCGGGCAGGGACCAGGGATAGAGATCGCCCATGCTGAGCCAGACAGGAATGAACAGCAGGAAGAACAGCGGCAGCGTGCCCACGACCGCCTCGACCGGGCGCCGCACCGCGATGCTCCAGCCGGCCTGGGTGGCGCGCTGGATCAGGAGGAAGAACAGCCCTCCGAGCGCGAGCGTCAGGCAGAAGAGGTAGGCGTTGAGCCAGGCGAAGGCGAAGCCGCGCGGGTTCGACGAGCGGAACACGACCGAAAGCACCAGGCCGAGGCCGAACAGGCCGGCGCCGAGGACCGGCAGGCGCGCCAGCAGGCTGCCCGCGGGCAGGGCGACCTGCTCGGGGCGGATGGCGGCGGACGGCGCATGGCTCGTCATTCGGACGCCACCAGCTCGACGCGGCGCGCCCCGAGTCCCTGCAGGAACTGTCTCGTCTTCTCCGGCTCGAACTTCGGGTCCCACGACTCGATGGAGATGAAGAAGGTGTCGTCGCTCGCCTTCTCGAAGGGCGCCGAGGAGAACAGCGGGTGCCAGTGCATCGGCAGCTGGTTGAGCCCGAGCATACCGAACACCGCCCCGAGCGAGCCGAACAGGATCCCCAGCTCGAAGGTGATGGGCACGTAGGCCGGCCACGCGAAGTAAGGCTTGCCGGAAATGGTCAGCGGGTACTCGACGCTGTGCACCCAGTACTGCAGGCCGAAGCCCGCCGCGGCGCCGAGGAGCGCCATTCCGAGGACGATGAAGGGCATGGGCGAGCGGCGCATCCCCATGGCACGGTCGAGGCCGTGGACCGGGAAGGGCGTGTGCGCGTCCCAGCGCCTGTAGCCGGCGTCGCGCACCTGCTCGCACGCGTGGTACAGGTCGGCGGGCGTGGCGAACTCGGCCAGCGCCCCGTAGTACGGGCCCGGAGGCAGGCTCGCGACCATCGGCAGCTGCGGCATCAGACCGTCTCCGTGTGCCCGGCGCCGAAGGCGTGCCCGCGGCCCGGCTGGTAGTGCGGGTCGGCCTGCGGCAGCACCGTCTTCACTTCCGCGGTCGCGACCATCGGGACGAAGCGCACGAACAGGCAGAACATCGTGAAAAACAGCCCGAAGGATCCGAGCAGGCACGAGACGTCCCAGATCGTCGGCCGGAAGTAGCCCCACGACGACGGCAGGAAGCCGCGGTGCAGCGACGTGACGATGATGACGAAGCGCTCGAACCACATGCCGATGTTCACGAGAATCGACAGGAGGAACAGGATCGGGATGCTGGTGCGCGCACGCTTGAACCAGAAGACCTGCGGGAACAGGACGTTGCAGGAGATCATCGTCCAGTAGGCCCAGGCGTACGGGCCGAGCGCGCGGTTGGTGAAGGTGAACATCTCGTACGGGTTGCCGCTGTACCAGGCGGTGAAGAACTCCATGCCGTACGCGTAGCCGACCATCGACCCGGTGAGCAGGATCACCTTCGCCATGTAGTCGAAGTGCCGGATGGTGATGATGTGCTCGAGCTTGAACGCCGTGCGGCAGATGACCATCAGCGTGATGACCATCGCGAAGCCGGAGAAAATCGCCCCGGCGACGAAGTACGGCGGGAAGATCGTCGTGTGCCAGCCCGGCAGCTGCGAGACGGCGAAGTCCATCGACACGATGGAGTGCACCGACAGCACCAGCGGCGTCGACATGGCGGCGAGGAGCAGGTAGGCCGACTCGTAGTTCGACCAGTGGCGGTTCGAGCCGCGCCAGCCGAGGGCGAAGATGCCGTAGGCGATGCGGCGGATCTTCGTCTTCGCCCGGTCGCGCATGGTCGCCAGGTCCGGGATGAGCCCGACGTACCAGAACAGGGCCGACACCGTTCCGTAGACGCTCACCGCGAAGACGTCCCACAGGAGCGGGCTGCGGAAGTTCGGCCAGGTCCCCATCTGGTTCGGCAGCGGGAACATCCAGTACGCCACCCAGACGCGGCCGACGTGGATGCCCGGGAACAGCAGGGCGCACATGACCGCGAAGATGGTCATCGCCTCGGCGGCCCGGTTGATCGAGGTGCGCCACCGCTGCCGCAAGAGATAGAGGATGGCGGAAATCAGGGTCCCGGCGTGCCCGATCCCGACCCAGAAGACGAAGTTGGTGATGTCCCACGCCCAGCCGACCGGGACGTTGAGACCCCAGATGCCGATCCCTTCCCAGAAGAGCCACGACACCGCGACGCCGAGGAGCCCCAGGAGCGCGACCGCCGGCAGGAAGAAGAACCACCAGCCGAGCGGCGTCGGCTTTTCGATCGGATCGACGACGGCGTCGGTGATCGCCTTGAACGTGGGCGACCGGAGGATGAGCTCCGGACGTCGATCGACAGGGTTGTCCAGGACGGCTGCTTCTGCTTCAGGAGGCAAGGATGTCCTCGAGAAAGACGGCGGTATCTATCATCCGCGGCGCGTTTCGGTCAAGGGCGCGGAGGCCATCCTCCTAGGGTTTGTCGGCGGGCGGGGCGGTGGTCGTTGCGGCGGGGGTGGGCGGGAATTTCTTGAACAGGCGGCCGATGATCTTTTCGACCTTGGGGTAGTTCTCCTCGGGCTTGGTGGAGAGGGCGCCCTGGGCGGTGCCGCGCCAGATGAGCTTCTTCGTCGCAGCGTCGAACATGTCGACGACCAGCGTCCCACTCCGCAGCGTCTGCGAGACGGTGGTGGCGGTGCCGGCGCCCGGACCGAAGCCGGTCCAGCCCCAGCCGGTTCCCCACCCGGTGTAGAACGTGTCGACGGAGGTGTCGTTTTTCACCGTGGCGTGCTCCGCGATGACGACCTGCGCCTCGCCGGGCGCCACCTTGCTCCAGCCGGCCGCGGTGAGCTGCGCCTCGATCCAGCTCACGATGTGCTCGTCGGCGACCGTGTTGCCGGACGAGGTGTTCTGCCCCCAGGCGTAGGTCTTGTAACGGCTGAAGTCGGTGCTGCCGTCGAAGTCGACGGAGGTCTGCGCCGTGCCGGCGGCGAGGACCGGTCCGGCGGCGGGCAGCAGGGCGAAAAGCAGCCCCGCGGCCACCGGAAGGAATCTCGCCTCGTGTCTCGGGCGGGCGACTGCGTTCATGCGACGTCCTCCGTGTGGCGGGATTGTCTCACGGGCCGGCGGCGGGTGCGGCGGGCTCGCCGCCGCCGCGGCGACGCATGCGGTCGAGCCATTCCCGGGCGCGGGCCCGGCCGGTCGAGCCTTCGGGGAAGAGCCGCGCCGCCGCCTCGAACGACGCGAGCGCCCGGTCACGGCGCCGCAGAGCCCGCGACACCAGGGCCAGCGCCATGTGCGTTTCGCCGAGGTCGGGGCGGACGCGCACGGCCGAGAGCGCACGATCCTCGGCGGGCTGCAGGGCGCCTTCCTGCAGGTCGAGAAGCGCGAGATCGGCGAGCGCGAGCCCCGCGGCCGGCGCGAGGCCCGTGGCGGTCATCCATTCGCTGCGGGCTTCGTCCTTGCGGCCGAGCGCCAGCAGGGCCTCGCCGAGGCTGCGGCGCAGGTCCACGAACCCCGGGTCGATCTCCAGGGCCTGGCGATAGCGGGTCACCGCCTCCTCCCAGTCGCCCCGCTCGGCGGCGAGCACCGCGAGGGAGTTCGGCGCGTCGAGCCGCCGCGGATTGAGGGCGAAGGCGCGCTCGTACTCGGCCTTCGCCTCGTTGCCGCGGCCGAGGGCACGCAGGGCGTAGGCGCGGTTCAGCGCGGTCTCCTCGGAATACGACTCCGTCGCCGTCGCAGCATCCAGGTTGAAGAACACCAGGCCGCCCGCGAGGGCCGCCGCGACGACGGGCCGCCGGAGCGCGCTGACCTCGGCGAGCAGCCGCCCGGCGAACAGGACGGCGATCGGCACGAGCGGCAGCCGGTAGCGATCGGTCGGAAAGAAGATGAGTACCGAGACGGCGTACGACAACGCCGTGAGCGCGAGGAGGATCGCACCGGCGCGCGAGGCCGGCGGGCCGCGGCGGGACAGGCCCAGGCAGGCGCCGGCGAGCGCCAGCGGTGCTATGACGCCGAAGGGGAACGACACGCCGGCCCTCCAGACGAGCGCCGCCAGGATCGGCGAGGACGCGCGGTACTCGTACAGGTTCTCGTTGCGCGGGATCTCGCGGCCCGCGACCAGGTCGCGCCCCTTCCTCAGGAAGAGCCGCGCCGCCGGACCGGGGTACTCGGTCCAGAAGGCCCTCGCCCGCGCCGCGAACCAGCTCGAGCGCGCGGCCTCGCCGAGGACTCCGAGGTTCTCCGGCTCCTGCGCCAGGCGCTCGAACTCGCCTCCCGGACGGATGCGCACCGTCCGGTCGTAGTCGGGGTTGTTGCCGATGTAGAGATTGATGCCCCCATTGCTCGAGACGAGCACCGGCTCTCCCGCGACGAGCAGGTTGCGCGCGCCGACGAGCAGCACCGGCAGCGCCAGCCCGGCCACCCAGAAAGCAGCCGGGCGCAGGGCGCCGGCTCGAACGCGGCCGCCTCCCCCGCCGGCGGCGCGCCCGGTCCACGCAATCCAGAGGATGGCCGCCGGGGCGCAGAGAAGAATGTTGGGCGTCGCGATCGCCGCCAGCCCCCAGAGCAGCCCCGCCAGGGCGAAGGCGCGCGTCGCGCCACCGGCCGTGTGGGACGTATCAGACGCGTCGATTCCAGCGGCGCGCACGAGAGCCAGGAGGCCTGCGGTGACCAGGAAGACGTGCACGACCGGCACGAGCGGCTGGGCGTCGAAATGGACGAGCGGACCGTAGAGCGCCGCGAGCACGCCCGCCACCGTACCGGCGCGGCTCCCCCACAGTCGTGCGCCGAGCCAGGCCGTGAGCACGCAGGTGAAGGCCCCGACGGCCGCCTGCACCGTGACGATCGGCAGCATCCGCTCGCCGACGACGCGGAAGAGAGCGGCCAGGAAGTACGGGTAGAGCGGCGGCTGCCAGAACGCCTCGCTTCCGCCGAAGAGATGCCCCGCGGCGACCGTCCGCGCCAGCCCGAAATAGTTGGCGCCGTCCACCAGCGGCACGGGGAACCACACCAGCTGACGGATGCCGGCGATGTACGCCATGCGGACGGCGAAAGCCCCGAGGAACAGCCCGATCGAGACGCGCCGCGGCATCGGTCCGAGTGTAACGCCCTTGTGCTATCCTCCGCCGCCTCACGCCTATCCGCAGAGGCACATCCGCGGCGACGGAGCCGCCGGCCAGGACAAGGGGGATTGGATGAAGGAGTTCAAGGAATTCCTGCTCAAGTCCAATGCGCTCGCGCTCGCGGTCGGCGTCATCCTCGGCGGCGCCATCGGCAAGGTCGTCTCGTCGCTGGTCAACGACATCCTGATGCCGCCGATCGGTCTCCTGCTCGGCAACGTCGACTTCAGCAACCTGTTCATCAATCTCTCGAGCAACCACTACGCCACCATCGAAGAAGCGAAGAAGGCCGGGGCGCCGACGCTCAACTACGGCCTGTTCATCAACTCGATCATCGATTTCATCATCATCTCGTTCTGCATCTTCATCATCACCAGGATCGCCATGAAACCGGCCCCGGCGCCGGCCGCTCCGCCGACGAAGGAGTGTCCGCAGTGCTGCGAGACCATCCTCAAGGCGGCGAAGAAGTGCAAGTTCTGCGGCAGCCCGCAGGCCTGATCCACGCGCCGTCGATCGCACGGGAGACCCGCATGTCCGTCCGAGGAACCTTCGCCGCTCTGCTGCTCGCCCTGACCGCCGCGACGCCCCTGCTCGCCGAGGACAAGCCGGCCGAGAAGACGCTCGGGTGGAAGGACAACGCCGAGCTGGGCTACGTCGTGACCTCCGGCAACAGCGAGAGCAGCACGCTGGGCCTGAAGAACACCCTCGCCTACGACTGGCAGAACGCGCGCTTCGAGACCAAGCTCGGCGCGGTCCGGGTCGAATCGGCGCCCGTGGCCTCGTTCGCGACCCCCGACGGCACCGACTTCAAGCTGGGCGAGACCGACAAGGAGCTGACGGCCGAGTCGTACTTCCTCAACGGCCGCTACGACAAAAACATCACCGCTCACTTCTTCTGGTTCACCGGCGCCGGCTGGGACCGCAACACCTTCGCCGGCATCCAGAATCGCTACACGGCGTTCGGCGGCGTCGGCAACATCTGGTTCGACACCGACAGGAAGAAGTGGCGCACCGATTACGCGGCCACCTACACCAAGGAGGACGACGTCATCGAGGCGCCCGACTTCGACGACACGTTCCTCGGGGTGCGCCTCTCGTCGAATTTCCTGTACAAGTGGTCGGAGAGCGGCTCGTACGGCAACGACACCATCGTCGACGAGAACGTCGACGACACCTCGGACCTGCGCGTCAACATGACCAACTGGGTGGCCGTCAACATGAGCACCCACCTGGCGCTCAAGGTCAGCCTGCAGTGGTTGTACGACCACCAGCCGGCGTTCATCCAGGCCGACGCCTTCTCGGCGGATCCCGACGAAGGCGGCGTCCCGGTGGACGTGAACGGCGACGGCATCGTTCCCGACCAGGTCCCGGTCGAGGCGGACACGCTCGACTCGATCTTCACCACGGCCCTCGTGATCAAGTACTAGGAGGAAGGCCCATGAACCCTGCGAAGCCGGCCCGGTCGTTCCTCTCGCTGCGCGGCGCGTTGCTGCTTTTCGTCGGCGCCCTGCTGCTCGCGCTCGCACCGTCGGCGGCTCTCGCCAACGGCGGAGACATCCGCGACATCGAGGTGGGCGTCTTCACGGGGAGCATGTCCCCCGACTCGTACGACTCGATCGATCCGGACAACGGGATCTTCTGGGGTCTGCGCGGCGGCTACTTCTTCACCCCGAAGTGGAGCGTCGAGGGCACCTACCAGCGGCTCTCCACCGACGCAAGCGGCCCCGGCTCCCCGAGCGTGGATCTGAGCGCCCTGCGCGCCAACGGTCTGTGGAATTTCCGCGCCGGGAAGAAGTTCCGCTGGTTCCTCACCCTCGGCCTGGGCAAGGAGAAGATCGAGTCGGACGACCTCGACGTCTCGGAATCGGCCTTCGGCTGGAACTATGGCGGCGGCGCCCGCTGGTTCTTCGGCAAGTCGAAGTTCTGGGGCCTGCGCGCCGACGCCCGCTGGGTGATGACCGACCCGGGCGGCGGCATCGACGACACCCAGACGAACTTCGAGTGGGGCGGCGGCCTGATGTTCACCTTCGGCGGCGGCACGCCGCCCGACACCGACGGCGACAAGGTCAACGACAAGCTGGACCAGTGCCAGGGCACGCCGAAAGGCGCCATCGTCGACGCGAACGGCTGCCCCAAGGACAGCGATGGCGACCGCGTCTACGACGGCCTCGACAAGTGCGCCGCGACGCCCGCCGGCTGGAAGGTGGATGCGCAGGGCTGCCCCGCCGACCATGACGGCGACGGCGTCGCCGACATGGTGGACAAGTGCGCCGACACGCCGAAGGAAGCCAAGGTCGACGGCACCGGCTGCCCGGTCGAAGACCAGGACCACGACGGCATCTGGGACAAGATCGATCGCTGCCCCGATACGCCGTCCGACCTCAAGGTCGATCCCGTCGGTTGTCCCGTCGACGCCGACAAAGACGGCAACTGGGACAAGAAGACTCCGTAACTAGCGGAGCGATTCGGCGGGCTGCCGGGACTCGGCGCGCTCCTGCTGTTGCAGGGCCCACATGTGCGCGTAGTGCCCGCCGGCGGCGAGCAGCTCGCCGTGGGTGCCGCGCTCGACGATGCGCCCCGCGTCGAGGACGAGGATCTGGTCGGCGTTCATGACGGTCGACAGGCGGTGGGCGATCACGAGCGTCGTGCGGCCGACCTGGATGCGATCGAGCTCGGCCTGGATGGCCTTCTCCGACTGCGAGTCGAGGGCGGACGTGGCCTCGTCGAAGATGAGGATGGCTGGGTTCTTGAGCAGGGCGCGGGCGATGGCGACGCGCTGCTTCTCTCCTCCCGACAGCTTCAGGCCGCGCTCCCCCACCTGCGTCCCGTAGCCGTCGGGAAGGCTCACGACGAAGTCGTGGATGTGCGCGGCGCGCGCCGCCGCCTCGACCTCCTCGCGCGTCGCCTCGGGCCGGCCGTACTGGATGTTGTAGAGGATGCTGTCGTTGAACAGGACGGTGTCCTGGGGGACGATGCCGATGGCGGCGCGCAGCGACTGTTGCGTCACGTCGCGCAGGTCGCGCCCGTCGATCCGGATCGCACCTGAATCGATGTCGTAGAAGCGGTAGAGCAGGCGCGACAGCGTCGATTTCCCCGACCCGGAGTGCCCGACCACGGCCACCGTGCCGTCGGGGGGGATCTCGAAGTCGACGCCGTGCAGGATCTCGCGGCGCGGGTCGTAGCCGAAGCGCACCGCCTCGAACGTCAGGCGCGGCCGGGTCACGACGAGCGGCGTTGCCCCGGGGCGATCGCGCACGTCGGGCGTCTGGTCGAGCAGCGCGAACAGGCGCTCCATGTTGGTGAACGCCTGCTTCACCTCGCGGTACATCATGCCGAGGTAGTTCAAGGGCGACGACAGCTGGAGCACGTAGGCGTTCACGAGCACCAGGTCGCCGACCGTCAGCCGGTGCGCCACCACCCCGGCGGCGGCGCGCCACATCATCGCGGTGACGCCCACCGCGACGATCAGCACCTGGCCGAGGTTGAGCACGGCGAGCGCCTTCTGCGACATCACGTTGGCGTCCTCGAGCCGGCGCATGCTCTCGTCGAGGCGCGCCGTCTCGTGCCGCTCGTTGTTGAAATACTTGACCGTCTCGTAGTTGAGCAGCGAATCGACCGCGCGCTCGTTGGTCCGCGTGTCGGCCTCGACCGCGGCGCGGTAGTAGCGGGTGCGCCATTCCGTCACGCTGAACGACCAGGCGGCATACGCGGCGAGGGTCGCGAGGATGGTGAGCGCGAAGCCGGCGTCGTACTTCCAGAGCAGCAATCCGACGACCAGCAGCACCTCGAGCGCGGTCGGCAGGATGGTGTAGAGGGTCCAGTCGAGCAGGTCCGACACGGCGGTCGAGCCGCGTTCCAGGTCGCGGGCCACGCCCCCGGTTCTGCGATCCAGGTGGAACTTCAGGCTCAGGTCGTGCAGGTGCCGGAAGACCGTGACCCCGATGTGCCGCGCCGCCCGCGCCATGACGCGCGCGAACACCACCTGCCGCATCTCGGTGAACAGGGTGGTGCCGACGCGCGCCGCCCCGTAGGCCAAAAGGAGCGCGACCGGCAGCGCCAGAAGGGACGGCGCGACGTTGAGCCGGTCCACGATCCCCTTGAGGGTCAGCGGCACGAAGAGCACCGCCAGCTTGGCGGCGAGGATGAGCAGGAGCGACACGCTGATGCGGACCCAGTAGGGCCTCAGGTACGGCAACAACGCGCCGACGACGGCGAGATCGCCGCGCGCATCGGGCTGTTTCGCCGCCTGACCGGCCGCGGGGTCGGGGTCGGCGTTCATCGGGTCTCGAAGACCGGGTCGAACCGCACGAGGATGATCCGGGGAGGCATCGCGTCATTATTCCCCACCCGGCCCATCGGGATCTCGGTACAGATACAGGCTTGCTGGAAGCGTTCAGCTCAAAGATGATGAAGGGATGAATACCACCGGGCAGGACAGCGAGGAGGGAACTCTCGCGCGGGTCCTGCAGGCGTGCAAGGCGGACGCGTGCGTCCCCGAAAAATACTGGGTCGGGCTGATCCGCGCCATCGCCGGGGGGGACGCTCTGGCGGTGCACGCGCTGTACTTGCGGACGAGCCACCTTGTCTTCCGCTGGGCCCTGGGCCTCACCGGGGACCGGGCCGCCGCCGAGGAGGCGACCGTCGGCGTTTTCGACGAGATCCGGTACCGGGCCTGGGCCTACGACCCGGCGGGCGGCCTCGTCCTCGCCTGGATCCTGAATTGCGTCCGTGCCCGATCGATGCATCGGCCTGCCTCGAAGGCGGTCCCGGAGCGACCGGGGTTCGAGGTCTCGTTTTTCTCCCTCTGGAAGGGGCTGGCCAGCCGCATGGCCGCGGAAACCGGCCGGGAGATCGTGGTGTCGCGTGACCAGGCGCCGGATATGCAATGGGAGGAGGTCGCTCCGGGCATCTCCTGCGTGCTTCTCGCCAGGGATGCGGACAGCGGGCAGGTGGCCATGCTGGTCCGCCTGGAGCCGGGGGTCGCCTATCCACCCCACACCCACGCCGGGATCGAGGAGTTGTACATGTTCGAGGGGGAGCTGACGGTCGACGACAAGGAACTGGCCGCCGGCGACTATCTCCGATCCGAGCCCGGCTCGAGCGACCGGCGGGTGGTGAGCCGGACCGGCTGCTCCGGCGTCCTCATCACCTCCGGCGGGGACCTGCTGCTCTGACGGGTCCCCGATCTTGTTGACAGCCCGAGACCTGCCTTCGTATAATCCGCGCTTCCCAGGCAGGAGAGAGAACGTGTCGTCTGGCTACGCAATCATTGCCACAGGTGGAAAGCAGCACAAGGTGACGGTGGGCGATCGCCTGCGCGTCGAGCTGCTCGAGGCGGTCGTCGGGGACACCGTGACCTTCGCGGACGTCCTGGCCGTCAAGGACGGCGACACACTCAGGATCGGCACCCCGAAGATCGCGGGGGCCAAGGTGACGGCCAAGGTGGTCGAGCAGGACAAGGCGGCCAAGGTCCTCATCTTCAAGAAGAAGAAGCGCAAACAGTACCGGCGGACGCGCGGCCATCGGCAGCCTTACATGGCGGTCGTGGTCGAGTCGATCCACGCCGGCTGAGTCCGGGAGATTCGATGGCCCACAAGAAAGCGGGCGGCAGTTCCAGGAACGGTCGCGACAGCAACTCGCAGCGGCTCGGCGTCAAGCGCTACGGCGGGCAGTTCGTCACCGGGGGGTCCATCCTCATCCGGCAGCGCGGCACCCGCTTCAAGGCCGGCAAGAACGTCGGCTGGAGCCGGGACGATTCGCTCTTCGCGCGGATCGACGGCTACGTGAAGTTCGAGGACCGCGGCAACCTCGGCCGGTTCATCAGCGTCTACCCCGAGCGTGAGGCGGCCTCCTAACCTCGGGGCCGCCGCGATCCGCACCACGCACAGTTCCGCACGCTTCCCCCGGGGGCTCCCATGTTCGTCGACCAGGCACGCATCGTCGTCCGCGGCGGCCACGGCGGGAACGGCTGCGTGAGCTTCCGGCGCGAGAAGTTCGTCCCCCGCGGCGGCCCCGACGGCGGTCAGGGAGGCCACGGCGGCGCCGTCTGGCTTTTGGCCGATGCCTCCCTCAAGGCCCTCAACTCCTTCCGCTTCGTCCACACCTACGAGGCGGATCGCGGGCGTCACGGGGAAGGGAGCAACTGCACCGGCCGCGACGGCCAGGACCGGATCGTGCGGGTGCCGCCGGGCACCGTGGTCCTCGCGGAGGACGGCACGACCCAGCTGGCCGACCTGCTGCACGAAGGGGATCGCTATCTCGCGGCGCAAGGGGGCCGCGGCGGACGCGGCAACTCGTCGTTCGCCACCTCGACGCACCAGGCGCCGCGCGAGTGCGAGCCGGGGCGGCCGGGAGAAGAACGGGTCCTGTACCTGGAGCTGAAGCTCATCGCCGACATCGGCCTCGTCGGCTTCCCGAACGCCGGGAAATCGACCCTGATCTCGCGCATCAGCGCGGCGCGGCCGAAGATCGCCGATTACCCGTTCACCACGCTCGAGCCGAACCTCGGCGTCGTGGATCTCGGGCAGTTCCGGAGCCTCGTGGTCGCCGACATTCCCGGGCTCATCGAAGGCGCGCACACCGGGCACGGGCTCGGGATCAAGTTCCTGCGCCACGTCGAAAGGACGCGGGTGCTCCTGCACCTCGTGGACGTCTCGGAAATGACCGGGCGCGACCCGCTCCACGACATCGCCGTGATCAACGGCGAGCTGCGGGCCTTCAGCGAGGCGCTGGCCGCGAAACCGCAGATCCTCGTCGCCACCAAGACCGACACCAAGCCGTCACCGGAGCGGCTGAAGATCGTCGAGGAGGAGGCGCGGCGCCTCGGGATCCCCTTCCACGCCATCTCCGCCGCCAGCGGCGAGGGGGTGCGGGGGCTGCTGGAGGCGGCCTGGCCGCTGGTGCAGGAAGCGACCCAGCGCGAGGCGCAGACCGGCGCGGCCGCAGACGGCATGAATCAGGACACCAGGGAGGACCGGACATTCAGCTGAAAAAGAAGATCGCGCTCGTGCTCGAGGCGGCCGCCGACAAGAAGGCGGAGGACGCCATCGCCCTCGACCTCCGCAAGGTCGCCGCCTTCACCGACGGCTTCGTCATCTGCACCGGCCTGCAGCGCCGGCAGACTCAGGCGATCTGCGACGCCATCCTCGAGCGCCTGCACGCCGAGGGTGAGAAGGCGAACCACATCGAAGGCTACGACCGGGGCGAGTGGATCCTGCTCGACCTCTCGGACGTCATCGTGCACGTCTTCACGCCCGAGACGCGCTCCTTCTACGGCCTGGAACGGCTGTGGGGGGACACGCCGCGCATCAGTCCGACGGCCGACCGCGCCCGCCCCAAGCCTGACGGCCCCCGCCCGAAGGCGGCCGCCCGGGCCCCCCGCCGCAAGAAAGAGGCCGCGACCCGCTAGAAACCGGCGAAGCGGTTCCGAAAGCCGTTCTCGCAGGGTTGACATCAGCGCGACCGACCTTTAAATTAACGCCCCTGCTGAAACCGTCCTGAAAGGAGCATCCCGTGGGCGCGGTCGCTGTTTTCGCCCCTTCCGGCTTTCCCCCGACTCGATCGGAGAGGATGGCTCGCCTGTACGACATGGCGGGGCGCGTGGCGACAACCGACGCCAACGTCCTGCTCACGGGGGAGACCGGTTCGGGCAAGCGCGCCCTGGCCCGGGCGATTCACGACGCCAGCCCCCGTAGCGCCGGACCCTTCGTCACCATCACCTGCGCCAACCTGCCGGCCGAGCTGCTGGAAAGCGAGCTGTTCGGGCACGAGAAGGGGGCGTTCACCGGCGCCCACGAGGCGAGGCGCGGCCGCTTCGAACAGGCGCACGGCGGCACCATCCTGATCGACGGGGTCAACGAGCTGGCGCCCTCGCTGCAGGGCAAGCTCCTGCGCGTGGTGCAGGAGCGCTCCTTCGAGCGCCTGGCCGGAACCCGCACCATCGACGTGGACGTCCGCCTCATCACCTCGACCCGGGCCGACCTCGAGTCGGAGGTGGCGGCGGGCCGCTTCCGCGGCGACCTCTTCTATCGCCTCAACGTGGTGCGGCTCGACGTGCCGCCGCTCCGGGACCGGCTCGAGGATCTGCCGGCGCTCGCCGCCGAGACCATCACCGCCATCGCCGTGCGGCAGGGACGCCCCGACCCCGGGCTCGCCCCGGAGGCGATCGAGCTTTTGACGAGGCATGACTGGCCCGGCAACCTGCGCGAGCTGCGCAACGTGCTCGAGGCCGCCTGCATCGCGACGCCGGGTGACACGATCCCCGCGTCGGCCCTGAACTTCGGCTCCCCCGCCGCCCATCCGGTCGGCGAGGCGCTGCGCAACATGATGTCGCTGTCCCAGTTGGAAGAACGGTACATCCGGGAGGTGCTGCGTCGCACCCAGGGGCGCAGGACCGAAGCCGCCCGGATTCTCGGAATCAACCGCAAGACTCTCCTCGAGAAGCGCAAGAGGTACGGAATCCCATGAAGGCCGCGACCAACAAGAAGAAGACCTCGCCCCGTCCCGCCGGGGCGTCCAAGACCGCCAGCCCCAAGACCCCGAGGCCGGTTCCGCCTGTCGCCGCGTCGTCCAAGGCGGGGGCGAAGAAAACGTCCCTGAAGGCCGCCAAGGCGCTCGCTCCCCGGCCCGTCGCTCCGGCCCCGAAGCCCGCGCCCCTGGTCTCGCCGTTCAACAGCAAGCAGCTCGACGTCTTCCGCCGGCTCCTGGCGGAGCGCAAGAAGGCGCTCGCCGAGGCGTACAACAAGAACAAGACGTACGGCCGCCTGACGGAGGACGAGGGGACCCAGGACCTCGCCGACAAGGCGTCGAGCGCCTACACCAAGGAGTTCCTGTACTCGCTCTCCAACACCGACCGCGAGGTGCTGCAGAAGGTGGACGAGTCGATCATCCGCCTCGAGACAGGCGCCTTCGGGCTGTGCGAGGAGTGCGGGGACGAGATCAACCGCAAGCGGCTGGAGGCGGTGCCGTGGGCGAGCCACTGCATCACCTGCCAGGAGAAGATCGAGAAGGGGCTGCTGTAAACGGAAGAGGCGCCTCGCTCCGCAGCGGGTCGGACAAGCGATGAAGATCCGCACCGTGCTGTACCTGACGCTCGGCGCCACTCTGGTCGCCGTGCTGTCGGTCCTGTACACCGCCAACCGCGCGGTCCTCGATCAGTCCCTCGTTCTCAGCCGCGGGATCACCCTGCCGGTGTGGGGCTGCCTGCTCCTGGCCAGCCTCCTGTCGATGCTGATCCCGATCCTGTTCGGCCTGCTCAAGGACGCCCGCGAGTTCCTGTCGTCGTTGACGGCGAGCAGCCGGGCGACGGACACCGCGGCGCTCGAAGGGCTCTACGCGCGCGGCGTCGAGGCGATGCTCAACGGCCGCGAGGAGCGGGCGCTCGAGCACTTCAACGCCATCCTGGGGCGCGACCCGCAGCACTTCGACGCGCTCCTCAAGGGGGGCGAGGTGCTGCGCACGCTGCGCCGCCACGCCGAGGCCATCGAGTACCACCGCCGCGCCGCCCGCCTGCGCGAGGGGGACCTGCGTCCTCTTTATTCGCTGGCCGCCGACTACGAGGAATCCGGGGCGGACGAGAACGCCAAGGCCGTCCTGAACCGCATCATCGAGCTGAACCCGAAGCGGTCACTCAACGCCTCGCGCCAGTTCCGCGCCCTCTGCATGCGCGAGGGGTCGTGGGAGAGCGCCTGGGAGATCCAGCAGCGCATCGAGGAGCAGCTCACCGAGATGGGACGCTCCGCCAAGCCGGAAAAGAAGTACCACCTGGCGATCCGCCTGATGCTCGCCAAGGGGCACATGGACGAGGGGAGGCAGCGCGACGCCATCGCCATCCTGAGGCGTCTCGTGCGCATGGACCCGTCCTTCGTCCCGGCGCACCTGCGTCTCGGGCGGGCGCTCGTGGCGCTGGGCCAGCCCGAAGCGGCGGTCGAGGCGTGGGAGGAGGGCTGGCAGGCGACCGGCCACCCGGTCTTCCTGACGACCATCGAGGATCACTACCTGAAAGAGGAGCAGCCGCGCCGGGCCATCGAGGCGCTCAAGGCGGCGGTGTGGCGCGGCAAGCAGGACATCGTGCCGCGCTTCTTCCTCGGCAAGCTCTACCTCCGCCTGGAGATGCTCGATGAGGCGCTGGAGGAGTTCGGGCGCATGAAGGGGCGCGTGACCTACTTCCCCGCCCTGCACTACCACCTCGCGAAGATCCTCGAGCGGCACGGCAACTACCGCGAGGCGATCCGCGAGCTGGAGACGCTCCTGTCGCAGGCCGAGGCGCTGCGGGTCGAGTACGCCTGCGCCGTCTGCTCGAAGCGCACTGCGGGATGGAGCGAGCGCTGCGAGCGCTGCGGCGAGTGGAACAGCGTGGTCGTGGACTTCCGCGAGGAGCGCGGCGTCGAGGAGCTGGGCCTTTCGAGCGCGCCGGTGTACACCGTGGACGGGCAGGAGCGCGCCGAATCGTGACGCGGCCTCTGGCGCTGCTCGTCCTCGACGGCTGGGGGACGATCCAGGGGGGCGACGGCGACGCCATCGCGCGCAGCGGCGCGCCCTTCATGAAACGCCTCGCCGCCGAGTGGCCGACGGCGCGCCTGCAGGCCTCGGGAGAATCGGTCGGCCTGCCTCCCGGCTATATCGGCAACTCCGAGGTCGGTCACCTCTGTCTCGGCGCCGGCCGGGTCGTGTACCAGGACCTGCAGCGCATCAACCGGGCCATCGCCGAGGGGGCCCTGGCGAAGAACCCGGTGCTCCTGCAGGCGATGGCCGAAGCGTCGCGCCCGGGCGCGGCGCTGCACGTCATGGGGCTATGGAGCGACGGCGGCGTCCACAGCCATCTCGACCACTTCGACGCCATCGTCGATCTCGCTCGCGCCCGCGGCGTGGCCACCGTGTTCGCGCACGCCTTCCTCGACGGCCGCGATACGCCGCCGCAGAGCGCCCTGGCCTATCTCGAGCGCGGCGAGGCGCGGCTGGCCAGGAACGGCTATGCGCCGATCGTCTCGGTCCAGGGACGCTACTACGCCATGGACCGCGACCAGCGCTGGGAGCGGACCGAGAAGGCCTGGCGCGCCCTGGTGCTGCGCGAGGGCGATCACGCCGCGACGAGCGTCGAGGCGGTGCGCGCCGCCTACGCGCGCGGCACCGGCGACGAGTTCGTCGAGCCGGCCCTCATCGATCCTCCGGGCCTGCCCCGGCCCGCCGCCGTGCGGGACGGCGACGTCATCCTCTTCTTCAACTTCCGCGCCGACCGTGCGCGGCAGATCACCCGCGCCTTCACCGAGCGCGGCTTCGATCGCTTCCGCTGCTCCTCGCCGCCGGCGCTGTCGAGCTTCGTCTGCTGGACGACCTACGACCGCAGATGGGGGCTTCCCGTGACCTTCCCGCCGCAGACCATCCGCAACACCTTCGGCGAGGTGATCGCGGCCGCCGGATGGCCGCAGCTGCGCATCGCGGAGACCGAGAAGTACGCGCACGTGACCTATTTCTTCAACGGCGGCGTGGAGCCGCCGTTCCCGCTCGAGGAGCGCTGCCTCATCCCCTCCCCGAAGGTCGCGACCTACGACTTGAAGCCGGAGATGAGCGCCCGCGAGCTGACCGCCGAGACGGTGCGCCGCCTCGAGGCGAAGCCGGGGCAGTTCGTGCTGCTCAACTACGCGAACGCCGACATGGTGGGACACACCGGGAAGCTCCCGGCGACCATCGAAGCCTGCCGCGTCGTCGACCAGGGGGTCGAAGAGGTGGTGGGGACGGTGCTGAAGCTCGGAGGTGTCGCGATCGTCACCGCGGATCACGGCAACGCCGAGCAGATGATCGACGCGAAGACCGGGGGGCCGGTGACGGCGCACTCGATGAACCCGGTGCCGGTGCACGTCGCCGGGCGCGGCCTCGCAGGACGCCGGCTGCGCGACGGGCTCCTGGCCGACGTCGCCCCGACGATGCTCAAGATCCTGGGACTCGACGTCCCGCGCGAGATGGAGGGCCGGTCCCTTCTGACGTAGGGCGGCCGGTTGTTCGAGCCAGTCAAAGCGATTCTCGGCGCCGTCCTCGAGACGGTGCTCCCCGCCGACTGCCTGGTGTGCAAGGCGATCCTGCCGTGGCGGCAGGAGGGAGGGGTGTGTCTCCCCTGCTGGGGACGCCTCCCGTGGGCGCCGCGTCGGCAAGGCCCGGCGATCGTCTCGGCGCTCGAATACCGGGACGACGCGCGCCGCCTGATCCAGGCGCTGAAATTCGAGGGCTTCGATCCGCTCGGCGCGCCGCTCGGCCGCGCCGGGGCGGAGCGCTGCGCCCTCCTGCTCGATGCCCTGCCGCCGGCCGACGTCGTCGTCCCGGTGCCGCTGCACTGGACGCGCCGCTTCCGCCGCGGGTTCAACCAGGCGGAGCTGCTGGCGCGCGGCGTCGCCCGGGCCCGCGGGCTCCCCTGCGCGCCGGATCTCCTGCGCCGCGTCCGCCGGGGCCGGCGCCAGCGCGGACTCTCCCGCCACGCGCGCCGCGCCGCCTTCGCCGGCATCTTCGCCGCCGCGCCGCGGACCCGCGGCGCGCGCGTGCTGCTCGTCGATGACGTGATCACGACCGGGGCGACGATCGCGGCGTGCGCGGCCGCGCTCGCCGCCGCCGGAGCCGCGCCGGCCGGGGCTTTCACGGTGGCCCGCACACCGCGACGTGATCGCATTTCTCCGTAGTTTTCGGGAGACTCCGGACCCCGGGCGGTGTGTCACACTGCCCGCATTCGCAACAAGAAGGAGGGTCCGCGCGTGATCCCCGCCTTCCGGCGGCAACCTGGCAAGAAGGAGACCCTCCGATCGAACTCTCGTCCCCTCCCCGTCATGCGGTCGTGACCAATAACGCCGATCCAGGACCCGGTCTTCCTGGCTCACCGGCTCCCGGAGTGTCCCATGCCGAACACTGAAACCACTTCCCCGCTCGCGCGGGGCGACGAAATCGTCGCGACGGTCCCTCCCCTCAAGCTGTACGACCTGCTGTCGGGCCTGCAGGCGGTGCGGGACGGGGACTTCTCGTTCCGCCTGCCGGGGCACTGGACCGGGCTGGAAGGGAAGATCGCCGACACCTTCAACGAGATCGTCGCCAGCAACGCGCAGATCGCCTCGGAGCTCGAGCGCGTCGGGAGTCTCGTCGGCAAGCGCGGCCAGACGCGCCAGCGCGTGCAGTTCAAGGAGACCAGCGGCGCCTGGGGCCAGATGGAGTCGAGCGTCAACACCCTCATCGACGACCTGCTGTGGCCGACGACCGAGGTGACCCGCGCGCTGGCCGGCGTCGCCAAGGGGGACCTGCTGCAGACGGTGCGGCTCGACGTCGACGGCCGGCCGCTCGAGGGCGAGTTCCTGCGCTCCGCCACCATCGTCAACACCATGATCCAGCAGCTGTCGGTCTTCACGTCGGAGGTGACCCGCGTCGTGCGCGAGGTCGGCACCGACGGCAAGCTGGGGGGACAGGCGCAGATCCGCGACGTGTCCGGCGTGTGGAAGGAGCTGACCGACAGCGTCAACTCCATGGCGTCGAACCTCACGGCGCAGGTGCGCAACATCTCGGAGGTCACCATCGCGGTCGCCAACGGCGACCTGTCCCGCAAGATCACCGTCGACGTGCGCGGCGAGATCCTGCAGCTCAAGGAGGCCATCAACACGATGGTCGACCAGCTGCGCTCGTTCGCGTCGGAGGTGACGCGCGTCGCCGGCGAGGTCGGCACCGACGGGCGCCTCGGCGGCCAGGCGGTCGTCCCGGGCGTCGCCGGCATGTGGAAGGACCTCACCGACTCGGTCAACGCCATGGCGCGCAACCTCACCGACCAGGTGCGCAACATCGCCGAGGTGACCACCGCGGTCGCGCGCGGCGACCTGAGCCGCAAGATCACCGTCGACGTGCGCGGCGAGATCCTCGAGCTGAAGAACACCATCAACACCATGGTGGACCAGCTCAACGCCTTCGCGTCGGAGGTGACCCGCGTCGCGCGCGAGGTCGGCACCGACGGCAAGCTGGGGGGCCAGGCGCAGGTCCCCGGCGTCGCCGGCACCTGGAAGGACCTCACCGACAACGTCAACTTCATGGCGTCGAACCTGACGGCGCAGGTGCGCAACATCGCCGACGTCGCCACCGCCATCGCCAACGGCGACCTGTCCAGGAAGATCACCGTCAACGTCTCCGGGGAGATCCTCCTCCTCAAGGAGACCATCAACACGATGGTCGACCAGCTCAACGCCTTCGCCGCCGAGGTGACCCGCGTCGCCCGCGAGGTCGGCACCGAGGGGATGCTCGGCGGCCAGGCGCAGGTGCCCGACGTCGGCGGCACCTGGAAGGACCTCACCGACTCGGTCAATGCGATGGCCGGCAACCTCACCGTCCAGCTGCGCGACGTGTCGAAGGTGGCCACGTCCATCGCCCACGGCGACCTGTCGCAGAAGATCACCGTCAACGTGTCGGGGGAGATCCTGCAGATCAAGGACACCTTCAACACCATGGTGGACCAGCTCAACGCCTTCGCCGGCGAGGTGACCCGCGTCGCCCGCGAGGTCGGCACCGAGGGACGTCTCGGCGGCCAGGCGAACGTCGTCGGCGTCGCCGGTACCTGGAAGGACCTCACCGATTCGGTCAACTCGATGGGCAACAACCTGACGGCGCAGGTGCGCAACATCGCCGACGTCGCCACCGCCATCGCCAAGGGCGACCTGTCGCGCAAGATCACCGTCGACGTGAAGGGGGAGATCCTCGAGCTGAAGAACACCATCAACACCATGGTGGACCAGCTCAACGCCTTCGCCGCCGAGGTGACGCGCGTCGCGCGCGAGGTCGGCACCGAGGGGAAGCTGGGAGGTCAGGCCGAGGTGCCCGGCGTCGCCGGCACCTGGAAGGACCTCACCGACAACGTCAACTTCATGGCCAGCAACCTGACGGCGCAGGTGCGCAACATCGCCGGCGTCGCCACCGCCATCGCCAAGGGCGACCTGTCGAAGAAGATCACCGTCGACGTGCGTGGCGAGATCCTGCTGCTCAAGGAGACCCTCAACACGATGGTCGAGCAGCTGCGCTCCTTCGCGGCCGAGGTCACCCGCGTCGCCCGCGAGGTCGGCACCGACGGCCGTCTCGGCGGCCAGGCGGTCGTCCCCGGCGTCGGCGGCACCTGGAAGGACCTCACCGACAACGTCAACCTGCTCGCCGCGAACCTGACGACGCAGGTGCGCAACATCGCCGAGGTCACCACGGCGGTCGCGCGCGGCGACCTGTCGCGCAAGATCACCGTCGACGTGAAGGGGGAGATCCTCGAGCTGAAGAACACCATCAACACCATGGTCGATCAGCTCAACGCCTTCGCCGCCGAGGTCACCCGCGTCGCCCGCGAGGTCGGCACCGAAGGCAAGCTCGGCGGCCAGGCCAAGGTCTCCGGCGTCGCCGGCACGTGGAAGGACCTCACCGACAACGTCAACGTCATGGCCAGCAACCTCACCGAGCAGGTGCGCGGCATCGTCAAGGTCGTCACCGCCGTCGCCGACGGCGATCTGGAGCAGAAGCTCACGGTGAAGGCGAAGGGCGAGGTCGCGGCCCTGGCCGAGACCATCAACAACATGACCGAGACCCTCGCCACCTTCGCCGACCAGGTGACGTCCGTCGCGCGCGAGGTCGGCGTCGAGGGCCGCCTCGGCGGCCAGGCGAACGTGCCGGGCGCCGCCGGCACCTGGAAGGACCTCACCGGCAACGTCAACCTGCTCGCCGCCAACCTGACGACGCAGGTGCGCGCCATCGCGGAAGTGGCGACCGCCGTCACCAAGGGGGACCTGACCCGGTCGGTCCAGGTCAACGCCCGCGGCGAGGTCGCCGAGCTGAAGGACAACATCAACACGATGATCGACAACCTCCGGCTCACGACCGACCGCAACACCGAGCAGGACTGGCTGAAGACCAACCTCGCCCGCTTCACCGGGATGCTCCAGGGACAGCGCGACCTGACGACCGTCGGCCAGATGCTGCTGACCGAGCTGGTGCCGCTGGTCAACGGGCACCAGGGGGTCATCTACCAGATGGTGTCGGAGCCGACCCCGAGCCTGAACATGCTGGCGGCGTACGCCTCCGACAACAACCGCCCGTTCCCGACGCGCCTCGCCATCGGCGAGGGGTTCGTCGGGCAGTGCGCCCGCGACCAGCGCCGCATCCTGGTGACCGACGTGCCGGAGGACACGGTGCCGATCAGCACGGTCTTCCTGCAGGCGCTGCCGCGCAACCTGGCGATCTTCCCGGTCGTGTTCGAAGGGCAGATCAAGGCGGTGCTCGGCCTGGCGTCGCTCAAGGAGTTCTCGCCGACGCACGTCGCCTTCCTCGAGCAGCTCACCACCTCCATCGGCATCGTGCTCAACTCGATCGAGGCGACGATGCAGACCGAAGGGCTCCTCAAGCAGTCGCAGCAGCTCGCCGGCGAGCTGCAGACGCAGCAGAAGGAGCTGCAGCAGACCAACGAGCAGCTGGGGCAGAAGGCGCAGCAGCTCGCCGAGCAGAACGCCGAGGTCGAGCGCAAGAACCAGGAGATCGAGCAGGCCCGCCTCGCCCTCGAGGAGAAGGCCTCCGAGCTGGCGCTCACGTCGAAGTACAAGTCGGAGTTCCTGGCGAACATGTCGCACGAGCTGCGCACGCCGCTCAACAGCATCCTCATCCTCGGGCAGCAGCTCGCCGACAACCCGCAGGGGAACCTGACCGAGAAGCAGACGGAGTTCGCCCGCACCATCCACGGCGCCGGCACCGACCTGCTCAACCTCATCAGCGACATCCTCGACCTCTCGAAGATCGAGTCGGGGACGGTCACCGTCGAGGCGGAGGAAGTGGCCTTCCACAACCTCGTGGACATGGTGCACCGGACCTTCCGCCACGAGGCGGAGGGGCGCGGGCTGTCGTTCGAGGTCGAGGTCGACCCGCGCCTCGGCCGCAGCCTCGTCTCCGACTCGAAGCGTCTGCAGCAGGTGCTCAAGAACCTGCTCAGCAACGCCTTCAAGTTCACCTCCCAGGGGGGCGTGCGGCTGCGGGTCTTCTCGGTCGCGGGGGGCTGGACGCCGAACCACCCGATCCTCAGCATCGTGGAAGGGGTCGTCGCCTTCGAGGTCTCCGACACCGGCATCGGCATCCCGGCGGAGAAGCAGCGCATCATCTTCGAGGCGTTCCAGCAGGCCGACGCCTCGACGTCACGGAAGTACGGCGGCACCGGCCTCGGCCTGGCGATCAGCCGCGAGCTGTCGATGCTCCTCGGCGGCGAGATCCAGCTGCGCAGCGCCCCGGGTGTCGGCAGCACCTTCACCCTCTACCTGGCGCTGCACTACGCCGCGCCGGCGGAGGCCGTTCCGCTGGGTCCGGCGACCCTCCCGGGCGCGCTGCGGATCCCGGTGCGGGTCGCCGATCCGATCGAGAGCATCCCGGACGACCGCGAGTCGATCCGGCCCGAGGACGCGACGATGCTCATCGTCGAGGACGACCCGCACTACGCCCGCGTGCTCGCCGACCTGTCGCGCGATCGCGGGTTCAAGGTGGTGATCGCGATGCGCGGCGCCGAGGCGCTGGACCTGGCGCGCCGGTACAAGCCGTCGGCCATGTCGCTCGACGTCTTCCTCCCCGACATGCTCGGCTGGACGGTCCTCAGCCAGCTCAAGCAGGACCCCGACACCCGCCACATCCCGGTGCAGATCGTCACCCTCGACGAGGACCGGCAGCACGGGCTGCAGCGCGGCGCCTTCTCGTTCCTGACCAAGCCGACGACGACGGACACGCTGGAGGCCTCCCTCGATCGCATCCTGGAGTACGCGACCCCGCGGCGCAAGCGCCTGCTCATCGTCGAGGACAACGACGTCGAGCAGGCGTCCATTCGCGAGCTCCTCGGCCACGACGACATCGACATCGTCGCCGCCGGCACGGGGGCCGAAGCGTTCGCGGCCCTCGAGAAGGAAGGGTTCGACTGTATCGTCCTCGATCTGCGACTCCCCGACATGTCCGGGTTCGAGATGCTCGACCGGTTCAAGCAGGATCCGCTCCTGGCAGAAATCCCGGTGATCGTCTTCACCGGCCGCGAGCTGTCGGCGGAGGAGGAGGCGCGCCTGCGCGATCTGGCCCGCAGCGTCGTGGTCAAGGGTGTGGAGTCGCCGGAGCGGCTGCTCGACGAGACCTCCCTGTTCCTGCACCGCGTGGTGGCCGACCTGCCGCCGGAGAAGCAGCGGATGCTCGAGCGCCTGCACCGCTCCGACGAGGTGCTGGCCGGCCGCAAGGTGCTCGTGGTGGACGACGACGTCCGCAACATCTTCGCCCTCTCCAGTATCCTGGAGCGGCGCGGCATGCGGGTCGCCACCGCCAGCACCGGGGCCGAGGCGATCGCGCTCCTCGAGTCCGATCCGGAGATCGCCATCGCCCTGATGGACATCATGATGCCGGAGATGGACGGCTACAAGACGATGCAGGCGATCCGCAAGAACCCGGTGCTGCGGCGCCTGCCGATCGTCGCGCTCACCGCCAAGGCGATGAAGGGGGACCGGGAGAAGTGCCTGCAGGCCGGCGCCTCCGACTACCTGGCGAAGCCGGTGAACACCGAGCAGCTTTTCTCCGCCTTGCGCATGTGGCTGCACCGCTGAGCGGAAGGGGACGTCGATGACACGCGGCGATCACGTCGAGCCGGTCAACATCCTGATGGTGGACGACCAGCCCGCCAAGCTCATCACCTACGAGTCGATCCTCGAGGAGCTCGGGGAGAACCTGATCAAGGCCGCCTCGGGACGCGAGGCGCTCGAATGCCTGCTGCGGCAGGACATCGCGGTCATCCTGATCGACGTCTGCATGCCCGAGCTCGACGGCTACGAGCTGGCCGCGATGATCCGCCAGCATCCCCGCTTCCAGAAGACCGCGATGATCTTCGTGTCGGCGAAGCTCTTGACCGACTTCGATCGCCTGCGCGGATACGAGGTCGGCGGCGTGGATTACCTGCCGGTGCCGGTCGTGCCGGAGATCCTGCGCGCCAAGGTGACCGTCTTCTGCGAGCTGTTCCGCAAGACCCGCCAGCTCGAGGCGCTCAACCGCGACCTCGAGCAGCGGGTGGGGGAACGCACCGCGGCGCTCGAGGCGACCGCCGCCGCGCTGCAGGCCTCCGACCAGCGCAAGGACGAGTTCCTGGCGACGCTCGCCCACGAGCTGCGCGGCCCGCTGGCCCCGATGAGCAACATGCTCGAGGTCCTGAAGCGCGCCGACGGCGACGCGGGGACGCGCGTGCGCGCCCGCGAGACGATCGAGCGCCAGCTCCGGCACCTGGTGCGGCTGGTGGACGATCTCCTCGACGTCGGGCGCATCGCCGGGAACAAGCTGGCCCTGCGCACCGAGCAGGTCGATCTGGCGTCGATCGTAGGCCAGGCGGTGGAGACCTGCCGCCCGCTCTTCGAGGGGGCCGGACACCTGCTGTCGGTCAGCGTGCCGACCGACCCGATCGAAGTCATCGGCGACCCGGTGCGTCTCACCCAGGTCCTGAACAACCTCCTGAACAACTCCTGCAAGTACACTCCCCCCGGCGGTCGCGTGGGCCTGACGGTCTGGCGCGAGGGGAGCGACGCCCTCATCGCGGTGCGGGACACCGGCCGCGGCATCCCGCCCGAGCTGCTGCCGCGGGTCTTCGAGATGTTCACCCAGCTCGAAACCTCGCTCGAGCGCACGCAGGGGGGGCTTGGGGTCGGACTCTCGCTCGTGAAGCACCTGGTCGAGCTGCACGGCGGGGCGGTGATGGTCCGCAGCGAGGGAGCGGGGCGCGGCAGCGAGTTCATCGTGAGGCTCCCGGCGCTCCACGACGCCGCGGTCAAGCCAGGGCGCCGCTCGCAGATCGTCACCCCCTGGTCCGACACTCCGGTCGACGCCACACCCACGACCCCGCTGCGCGCCGGCTCCTGACCCGGACGCGCCCCGACGGATTCAGCCCGAGATCAGAATGTGACGCGACGGAGGAAGCGTTTGCGCTCGAGCTGCGCCAGGCGCGTGTAGTACGGCGCCGCCGCCTTGAGATAGCGGTCCCAGGTGTCCACGAAGAGCACCAGCCGGTCTAGCCCGCCCTTCGGCACCCAGACGCCGTGATCGCCGATGCAGCGGTAGATGGCGACGCCGCTCGTGGCGGAGTAATTCACCGGACGCATCACGGCGACGCAGTACGGGCACTTGACGATGCGCCGCACCTCGTCCGGCGCCAGGGCGTACGCGCCTCTCCCTTCGCGCGGCTTGAAGCGGGTCGCCTCACGCACGGTCGCGGCCGGCAGCGACTTCGGCCCGATCTCGAGGATCCACTTCAGCCTCCCCTCCTCGAGCCACGTCCCCCCGCACGACGCACAGGAGTCGATCGGAATGGTGAGAAAGCGCGCAGCCTGCAGGCTTTCGCCACATCCCGAGCACCACATGCCGGCTCTCCCCTTCCCCGCCCGGACGTTCGAGGCAGGTCCCTGCATATACGGCCAAACCCAGCGCCCATCAAGGCTTTTAGCCGATCGACGTGTAGCGTCAAAGCGCCGACGCGCGACCGGGCCGACACGGATCGTCCCGAAGCCCGCGTGCGGTGCACGTTTGACAGGCTGGGGGGGGTTCGGTAGGATGTTCCGCTTTTTGGCGATCCTGTCCGGCCACATCGCTCTCTCGAGGTGTTGACGATGATCGAAAGCCCCCTCCCCTGGCGTCGTGCCCTGTCCGTCGTGATGACGGGCGGGATGCTGCTCTTCGCGGCCGCCGCGTCCCCTGCCCGCGGCGCCGACGAGAAGAAGCCGGAGGCGCCGAAGGCCGAGGCCCCCAAGGGCGAGGCCGCTCCCAAGGGGCCGCTCTACGTCCACATCGAGACGCGCAACATCCTCAACTACGCCGGCGACCCGAACGAGGTGACGATCCTCTTCCAGAACGACTCGAAGGAGAACTGGACCAACCCGGGGATCGAGATCGAGTCCGGCTTCCAGGTGTTCGACAGCGAAGGGAAGAAGCTGGAGAAGGGCAAGCCGCCCGCGTCGGTCAAGGACGCGCAGCCGAAGCTCCTCGAGCCGAAGGGCTACTTCGGGAAGATCGTCGACCTCAACACGATGTTCCCGAAAATGAAGGAGATCGGCACCTACAAGATCACCTGGTCGGCCGCAGGCCTCCCCGAGAAGACCGTCATGTCGCGCGTCATCAAGAAGTACGACGCGACGCGGGACTACCAGGCGGTCCTCTCCACCGAGTTCGGCGACATCGTCCTCGAGTTCTACAAGGACCTGGCGCCGATGCACGTGAAGAACTTCATCGACCTCGCCAACCAGGGCTACTACGACCAGAAGATCGTCCACCGCATCGTCAAGGGCGAGGCGATCTTCGGCGGCTCGCGCACCGGGGACGAGCGCGGCGGCCCCGGCTACTCGATGACCCCCGAGCCGAACGGCCTGAAGATCCTGGCCGGGTCGGTGGCGCAGGTGCGCAACGCCTACACCGGCGCCGAGGAGTCCGGGAGCATCTTCATGGTGGCGGCCGTGCCGCAGCCGGAGATGGACGATCGCGTCACGGTGTTCGCGCGCGTCGCCTCCGGGCTGGAGACGGTGAAGACGATCTCCAACCTGCCGACCGCCGGCAGCTCCGGCGGCAAGGTCGCGGCGCGCCCGATCCGCGACGTGGTCATCAAGAAGATCGAGATTCGCGAGAAGAAATCGGACAAAGCGCCCGCCAAGGCGTCGTAGCCCTCCGCTCCGGCCCAGGAGCCGCCTCGCGCGGGCGCGCCTTTCATGCGCCCCACCCGCCGGAACCGCGGCGCGCTCCGCGCGCCGGATCGCCGGACCTCCCCGGCCGCGCTGCTGGCGCTTCCCCTCATCCTTTTCGCCGTGGCCGCGGCCGCCCCGGTCGAGGACTTCGACGCGCCGGCGCCGGAGTGGTGCGACGGACCGGTGCGCTACATCCTGCCGCAGGAGGACAAGGTCGCCTATCGCAAGCTGGAAACGACCGAGGAGCGTGCCCGCTTCATCCGGCGCTTCTGGGCGGCGCACGACCCGGATCGGACCACCACGGACAACGAATACCGCTCCCTTTTCATGCGCCGTCTCGACGAGGCGCAACGGCTGTTCGCGGAGTCGATCAAGCCGGGCTGGAAGACCGACCGCGGCAAGATCTGGATCCTGCTCGGCCCCCCGGATGAAACCGACGAGCAGGCATCCCGACCGCGCGATCCCTCCGCCCCCCTCCGCACCCCCGATACCCCTCTCCGCCCCGACGTCATCAGCTGGATCTATCGCAATCCCACTCCCGGCACGGGCGGGGCGGTCAACGTGCTGGTGCGCTTCCTCCTCGACGTCAGCGGCGAGTACCACCTGAGCACGAGCGCGCGGCTGTTCGCGAGCGATGCCGCGATGTCGCAGGCGTTCGCGCTGCAGGCGATGCAGCTCAAGGCGATCCCGGGGCCCGAGCCGGCCGGGACCACCGAAGCGCCCGGCGCGCCGGCCGTCCCTCCCGGGTTCCGCACGCACACCGACGTGTTCGCCTCGGGGAAGGATCGCGCCCTCGCCATCCTGACCCTGTTCATTCCGGATGCCTTCTTCCACTCCGATGACGGCGGCGCGCCGCCGCGTCTGGAAGTGACCGCCCGGCTCGCGAGCGAGACCCCGGGCGGGCCGGCTTACGACCTGACCGGGGCGGCTTCGCTTCGCACCGCGGCCGGGCCGCTCGGCCGCAGCGCCGACGGCGCGCACATCTACCAGGGAGGCCTGGCGGTGCGCCCGGGCGACTACAAGGTGCGTTACGCGCTGGTCGGACCGGGTGCCGAGACGCTGCGCGCTTTCGACGACACGCTGGCCGCCCCTCTGCCCGCCGCCGGGCGGCTGACCGTGGGGCCGATCTCCTTCGCGCAGAGACTCGAGCGGCTGGCGGAGGCGGCCGCCAGCGAGTACGTCCCGCCCTTCGTCCTCGGCGGGATGCGGGTGGTGCCGCGCTCCGGTGCGCTGTTCTCTCCGGAGGAGGAGCTGGCGTTCTATTACCAGGTGTCGGGGGCGATGAACGACCCGATCGGCGGCGTCCCCGACCTCGAGGTCGAGTACGTGGTGCTCCTGGAGACCCAGGGCGTGGCCGGGATCACGACGCAGCCGCTCGGTCACCCGATCCACCTGACCCGCGAGCCCTCCCTGATCCAGGCCTTCTCTTTGCCCCTGGCCGGCTGGGCCTCCGGGCGCTATCGCCTGCAGGTGCACGTCACCGACAACCTCAACGGCAACGTCGCCGCCTCCGAGATCGCGTTCCAGGTCCGCTGAGAAGCGGACGACAGAATGGCCGATGGAACGCGTTGACCCTGGGCGCGTCGGTCCCCTATATTCCGGGTCGTCCACCCAGGAGCCTGTTGCCGCCGTGAGCGCCGTCCCAGCGCATCGAACCCGTTCCGCCAGCCCCGGGCGCCGCCCCTCCGGGCGGCCGCTGCGCATCGTCGCGCTCGGCGGCGGCACGGGGCTGCCGGTCGTCCTGCGCTCGCTCAAGCGGGCGGTCGCGGACGCGGGCGGCACGCTCACCGGCATCGTCACCGTCACTGACGACGGCGGGTCGAGCGGGCGGCTGCGCCGGGCCTACGACGTCCTGCCCATGGGGGACATCCGCAACTGCCTCGTGGCCCTCTCGGAGAACGAGCCCCTCATGTCGCGCCTCTTCCAGTACCGCTACCGGGGGCGCGACGGGCTCGGCGGGCATACGGTCGGGAACCTCATTCTCACGGCGCTGGCGGATTCGACCCGCTCGTACCTGCGGGCGATCGAGACGTCCGGACAGGTGCTGGCGATCCGCGGGCGCATTCTGCCGGCGACTTTGGCCAACGTCTCGCTGGTCGCGCGCTGCGCCGACGGCCGGCTGCTGCGCGGCGAGACGCGCGTCTCCCAGAGCCACGCGCCGATCACCCGGGTGACGACCGACCCGCCGCACCCCGCGCCCGCGCCGGGGGTCCTCGCGGCCCTGCGCGAGGCGGACCTCATCATCCTGGGGCCCGGCTCCCTGTTCACGAGCGTCGTGCCGAACCTGCTGGTGCGCGGGGTCGCCCGCCTGATCGCCCGCTCGCGGGCGCCGCGCGTGCTCGTCGGCAATCTCATGACGCAGCCGGGCGAGACCGACGACTTCACCGCCGCCGCGCACCTCGCCGCCCTGACGCGGCTCGCGGGCGTGCGGCTGGTGGACTACTACCTGGCCAACAACCGGGCGATCGTCCCGTCCCTGCGCCGCCGCTACGCCGCCGACGGCGCGATCCCGGTCGAGGTGGACCGCGCCGCGCTGCGCGCCATGGGCGCCGTCCCGGTGGAGCGCGACCTCCTGCGCGAGGACGGGGACGCGAAGATCCGCCACCACGAAGGCAAGCTCGGACGGGCGCTCCTGCGCCTGGCCCTGTCGCGCTCCGCAAGGACAGCCGCCTGAGCGGCCCGCTCTGGATGGGCGGCGCGGCCTGACCGCACGCCGGGCGGGCGCCGGCGTGACATCATGATCCCGTGCGATTGAACCTCAGCGACCAGCCCGTCACCGCCGAGCTCCTGGCCGAGGCGCTGAAGAAATCCGGCTCGGGGCAGGTGCTGGTGTCGGGAACGAGCATGCACCCGACTCTGCAGATGGGGTGGCGCGTGCACGTGCAACCGGCCCGCGGCGAGGACCTGCGTCCCGGGGAGATCGCCGTCTTCCGCGGCGAGCACCACCTCGTCATCCACCGTCTCGTCTGGGTCGAGAAAGGACCGCAGGGGACGATGCTGGTCTTCCGCGGCGACTACAACCGCGTGCGCGAGCGCATCGCGCCGGAGGCGGTGCTGGGACGGGCCTTCGCGATCGAGGCGCCGTCGTCGCGGCGCACCATCGGCCGCGTCGAGCCTCTCGGGTCGGACGTGCTGTCCCGCTTCTACTTCCTCGCCTGGATCGTGTCGCGTCCGTTCGCTCCGCTCATCCCCAAGGTTGGAGACAAGGACATCCGGCCGGGCCCGCTGGGACGCGCCGCCCGCGCCGTGTTCTCCGGGATCGAGCGCGCCCTCTCCGTGTTTCTGCCGAACCATCCGTAAGGGCGCCGCGGCGCGCGTGCCTGCCCGATTCCCGCGGCGTATCATCCTCGCGTCCGTTCATTGATTGAAGGAATGCGATCCGGTGAGACCGTCCGGACCTCCCGCGTCCGCGGCGCCCCCGAGGGGAGCACCGCGCAACCGAGCCGCCGCCCTCGTCGCCACCCTGGCGCTGCTGGCCGCCTCGATCACGCTGTCCCTTTTCCTGGCGGAGGCCGTGGTGAGGCTCCTGGCTCCGCAGGCGCTCATCCTGATCCGGCCCGATATCTGGATGCCGGCCGAAGGCGTCGGCTGGAAGAACCGGCCCAACGTCGACACGCACCTGAACACCGGCGAGCGGGACGTGCACTGGCGGACCGACGCGCAGGGCTTCCGCACCGGCGCCGCGTTGCAGGGGCACGCCGACGTGAACATCCTGGCGCTGGGGGATTCCTTCCTGGCCGCCGAGCAGGTGGAGGACGAGGACACGATGGTGCGCCTGCTGGAAAGCCGTCTCGCATCGCGATCCGGCCGCCGCGTGCGCATCTGGAACAGCGGGGTCGCCGGCTGGGATCCGAACCAGTACCGCATCGAGCTGCGGCGCGTCCTCGACACGTCCCGTCCGGACGGGGTGCTGGTCTTCGTCTACCTCGGGAACGACATCATCGCGAAAGTCACGGCGGCTTTTCCCTCCCGGCAGCCGGACGAGCGCCACCGGTTCCGGTGGCCCCGGGGCCTGGGGCTGCGCGAATGGGTCAATGCGCTCGGGTATCCGATCAACGACTACCTCGAGGTCCGCTCGCACCTGTTCATCTTCGCGCGCACGCGACTCAAGTACCTGCTCATGCGCCTGAGCATGACGCCCTACACGTTCCCCGACACTCTGCTGTCCAGGAACGTCGCGGATCCCGAATGGGCCACGACAGCCGGCATCCTCAAGGACATCGGGGACGCGGCCACCACCCGCGGCATTCCCATCCTCTTCGTGCTGATCCCGTCGCAGTCCGAAGCCGACCCCGCCGAGGCCCGCCGCACCGCGGCAGGGCTCGGGGTGCCGCCGAACAGCTATGACCTCGATCAACCCCACGTCCGCCTCGGCCAGGAAATGGCGCTCCGCGGCCTCACCGTGTTCGACGCCACCGAGGCCCTGCGCACCGCCACCGCGCGCGCCACCCCCGACGTCTACGGGTCCGTGGACAACCACCTCGGCAAGGCGGGCCACCGCGCGATGGCCGAAGCGATGGAGATGCCGGCCTGGGAAACGTTCTTCGAAGGCAAGCCGGCCCGCGCAGCACCTCCCGAGGATCGCGTCACGGCGGCTCACTGACCCGGCCCGCACCGGCTCCCGGTCCCGCGAGGCCTTCCCGGCAAACGGCTGTCCCCGGCGGCTTTGCGCGATTGCAAGGCCGGCTCCGCCTGCGCTACACTCCGGCCACCACCACAGCCGAGGAGCCATGTCAGGGCGTTCTGGAAGCACCCTCAGCGCCGATCTGGAGTCCGGTCTGGAGCGCTACCTGTCCGCGCCCGAGGAGACGCGGCGGGAAACACTCCGGGACCTCGTGCGCGCGCTCAGGGAGGCGGTCGACGCCGGGGAGAAGGAGGCCGCCCGGGCCGCGCTGCAGAGAGCGATCCTTCCGGGCCTCGACTACACCTCGGTTCAATCCCTGCTCAAGATCCACCGGCGGCTCCGGCGTGAGCTGCCCGCGACGACGCCCCTCCTGCGCCTCGCCGTGCTGAGCGGATTCACCCTGGACCAGCTGGCGCCGCTCATCGACCTCAACCTGGCGGCCGCCGGCGCCGGCGCCGAGATCTACACCCCCGCCTTCGGCACGTTCCGCCAGGAGATCCTGGCGGCCGATTCGGGCCTGTATGCCTTCTCTCCCAAGGTCGTGTTCCTCGCGACCGGCTGGCGCGACCTGGCCCATGTTCCCCTGCTCACCGATGACCGCGACCGCGTCCGGGAGCGGGTCCGCCTGGAAGTGCGCGATCTTTCCGCCGCCTGGCAGACGCTCCACGATCGGCTCGGCTGCCAGGTCCTCCAGAACAACTTCGACCTTCCTCCCTGGCGGACTCTGTCGAACCTCGATCGGACGCACCCCGCGGGCCTGGGCTCCTACATCGCGCAGGTCAACCAGGCGCTCGCCGAGCAGGCGCCTCCCTTCGTGACCCTTCACGACGTCGACCACCTCGCCGCCTCCGCGGGTCGCTGGGCCTGGCACGACGAGCGCTTCTTCCATCACGCGAAGATGCCCTGCGCCCCCGAATACCTGATGGAGTACGCCCACAGCGTCGCCGCGATCCTCGCCGCGCAGGCCGGCCTGAGCCGGAAGTGCCTGGTCCTCGACCTGGACAACACGCTGTGGGGAGGCGTGATCGGCGACGATGGCCTGGGCGGGATCCGCATCGGGCAGGGCGACGCGGAATCGGAGGCCTTTCACGCGTTCCAGAAGTACGTCAAGGCCCTGCGGGATCGCGGCGTCATCCTGGCCGTGTGCAGCAAGAACGAAGACCACATCGCCCGGGAGGTCTTCGAGAAGCACCCGGAGATGATCCTGCGTCTCGACGACATCGCCACCTTCGTCGCCAACTGGACCGACAAGGCCACCAACCTCAGGACCATCGCCCTGAACCTCAACATCGGCCTGAACTCGCTGGTGCTGGCCGACGACAACCCCGTGGAACGGGCGCTCGTCCGGAGGCTCGCGCCCGAGGTCGCCGTCCCGGAGCTGCCCGTCGACCCGGTCGGCTACATCCAGGCGATCGAGCGGCACCGCTACTTCGAGCTCGTGTCGCTCGGCAAGGAGGATTTCAAGCGGGCGGAGTACTACCGCACGCAGGCCGTGCGCGAGCAGGCCCAGGCGTCCGCCGCCAGCGTCGAGGAGTTCCTCGAGTCGCTGCAGATGACCGCGCGCGTGGGCCCGATCGACGGCGCCACGCTCGAGCGCAGCGCCCAGCTGATCGCCCGATCCAACCAGTTCAACCTGACGACCCGGCGCCGCTCGACCGCCGAGATCCTCGCCATGACCGGCGACGACTCGTGGATCACCCTCACCGTCACGCTGGCGGATCGGTTCGGGGACTACGGGCTCATCAGCGTGCTCCTCGCCCGAATCCGGGATGAGAAGATCGAGATCGACACGTGGCTGATGAGCTGCCGCGTGCTCAAGCGCACGGTCGAGGACCTGCTCCTCAACCACCTGGCCGAAGAGGCGCGACGGCGGGGCGTGCGCTTCCTCCGCGGGGATTACATTCCCACGCCCAAGAACGACCTGGTCCGCGAGCACTACCCGCGGCTCGGATTCCAGCCCGCCGGCGCCGGCGACTCGGGTTCGACCCGGTGGGACCTGCCGATCGCCGAGGACTGGCAGCCCCGGCGTCACTTCATCTCCGTGGCGAGAGCCGAGGCCTGACGCCGGCGATGAGAGAGACGCTGCGCACCGAGATGCAGGAGGTCTTCCGCGATGTCTTCGGGGATCCCGGCATCGAGATCCGGGATGCCATGACCGCGGAGGACGTCGACGGCTGGGATTCGCTCATGCACATCAATCTCATCGTCGCCATCGAGCGGCGTTTCGGCATCAAGTTCGCGACCGCCGAGATCTCCGGCCTGAAGGGAGACGACCAGAACATCGGCACGTTCCTGGACCTGGTGGCCGGCAAGATCGGACCCCGCTGATCCCCGTTTGAATGTCGGTCGCGAGTCTCGAGTTCCTCGTCTGCCTCTGGATCGCGGCCGCGCTCTTTTTCCACCTGCCGCCCGGCTGGCCCCGGCGGGCCGTTCTCGCGATCGGCAACCTCGCCTTCATCGGCCTCCTGATCCCGAATGCCGCCTCGGCGGTCGCGCTGGCCCTCTTCCTGCTCGCAGGGTATTTCGCAGGCCTCCTGCTGCAGGCGCGGCCGCGGGGCGCGACGCTGGCGGTGTATCTCACCGTCCTCGTCGCCTCCTTCATCGTGGTCCAGAAGTACAGCTTCCTCGCGTGGCTCGGCCTCGGGCAGGCCGCCGCGCATTCCATCTCGATCGTCGGGCTGAGCTACATCCTGTTCCGCCAGATCCACTTCGCCGTCGACGCCATGCAGGGCCAGATCGCCCGGCCGTCGCTCTGGGCCTACGTCAACTACCAGCTCAACCTGTTCGCCCTCCTGGCCGGGCCGATCCAGCGCTACCAGGAGTTCGAGAAATACTGGAAGGCTCCCGAGCCGGCCGTCTCCGATCGTCACGAGGTCCTGCAAGCCCATTTGAGGGTTCTGATCGGCGTCATCAAGATCGCCGCGTTCGGCGCCGTCCTGCTGTTCGGCCGGGACAAGCTGTGGGGACAGCTGCTCGACATCGCAAAAGACCCGCACTTCTCGAGCCGGCTGTCCGCCCTCGCCCGGTTCGCCGTCGTGTTCTACGCCTATCCCGCCTACGTCTATTTCAATTTCTCCGGCTACTGCGACATCGTCATCGGCGGCGCCTCGCTGCTCGGCCAGCGGCTGCCCGAGAACTTCGATCGCCCGTACCTGTCGCGGAACATGATCGATTTCTGGACGCGCTGGCACCGGACGCTGGGCTTCTGGATCCGCGATTACCTGTTCATGCCGATGTACAAGCTCGCCGCCGAGAAGACGCCGCGGCACGCCGCCTCGCTCGCCTTCCTGTGTTATTTCGTGGCCTTCCTCCTGGCGGGCATCTGGCACGGCACGACCTCCAACTACGCCGTCTTCGGCGCCCTGCACGGCGCCGGCGCCTCGGCCACGAAAATCTGGGAGAGGATCCTCGTGCGCCGGGGAGGCCGCGCCGGCCTGAGGCGCTACCTCGAGTCCCGCCCGGTGCGGTGGATCGCCATCGTGGCGACCGGTCATTTCGTCTGCTTCTCGATGATCTTCTTCTCGGCCGATCTGCGCGAGTGCGTTCCCGTCCTCAGGATGGTCGGCACGGCCCTCGTGCCCTGGAGCGGTGCGTGGTGAGCCCGGACGATTTCCTCCGGCGCCACCCGCGGGTGCTGCTCCTCGCGGTGATCGCCCTGGCCTGCGTCGCGACCATCCTGCTGCTCTCCACGAGCACAGGCCCGGTCGTGCTCTACCAGAGATTCTGAGATGGACACGACGCGCGGCACCGCAACGTCGACTCTCGTGGCGCTCTCCCTCGTCGCCACGGTCGCCGCAACGGCCGTCGCCGTCGACCTGCTCTCGCGCTTCCGGCCCCTGGCCGACCGGATCCAGGCACGCGACCTGGCGCGCTTCGTGCGCGGCGAGGAGTTCTTCCCCAACCGGGGAAACTTCATCGAGTTCGAGGACCGGCTCCTCGTCGACGAGATCCCGAACGCCGACTATTCGCACGGCGGCGTCTACTTCTTCGGGGCCTCCGATCTCAAGTGGGCGCTCGCGACCTGGGAGCTTCCCGCGGAGGAACAGCCCTTCGTGGGCAACTACGGCGTCGGGGCCCTCAGCCACGTCTTCGAGCTCCAGTTCCTCCGCTTCCTGATCGAGGACGAACACCTGCTCGAGGCCGGCGGGGACAAGACGCGGATCATCCTGGGCGTCTCCTGGTCGAACGCGGTGAGCTGGGCACCGGAGGCGTATTTCGGCCCGCTGTGGCGCAGGCACGGGTTGTACACCTACACGGCCGACGGCGGGATTCACCAAGCGTCCCAGTCGCGCTTCGGACGATGGCTGCGAACCGAGAGGGCGCACTGCTCGGGCTTCATCGGCGGGGGCTTCAACCGGCTCGCCCGGGGCCTCATGACCGGCCTGGGCCTGCCGCTCGAAGCTGCGGATGCGATCAAGGATCCGGCGGAGATCAGCGCCTGGGTCCGGACCCACACTCACCTCCCGGAGGCCTCGGTGGAGAAGCAGGTGCGCGCGTTCGACGATCTGCTCGCGTACCTGCAGGCGCAGGGTGTCGGGGTGACGGTCGTCTTTCTTCCCCATCGTCGCGCCTTCGACGAGCTGCCGCTGGTCGGCGTCTACCACGACGAGGTGACCCGGATCTGCCGCGCCCGTTCGGTCGAGACCGTCGACCTGACACACGCTCTCTCCGAGGACGAGTTCTGGGACATGGGTCACCCCAACTACCGGGGCCTTCAGAAGACGAATGCCGCCCTGATGCAGGTGGCGGCGCCGCACCTCGCCCGGATCGCCCCGCGGCCGTAGCCCCCGGAGACGCCGCGCACCCGCGCCCTGTCAACGGCCCGACGCCTCCGGCGGGGGGCCGATCTTTCCGTGCATTTCCCGTTCCGATTCCTTGACTCGCCGCTTTCGATATTTATATTGGCGCGTGGTGACGCGGAAGATCCCTGTCACGCGCCGGCGGCGGAGGAAATGGGGAGCATGAAGAACATCCTTGTGGCGGAAGACGACCGGGCGCTCCGGGACGGGCTGGTGCAGGCGATGAGCCGCGGTGGATACAAGGTTCACGTCGCCCAGAACGGCAAGGAAGCCATGGACAAGATCGACAAGCAGGTCTTCGACCTCGTCATCGCCGGACAGCGCGTCGGCGGCAGCGAAGGGCTGGAGATCGTGCGGCGCGCACGCGCCAGCAACGCCGGCACCATGGTCATCGTGACCGGCGAGGGGGGCGCGGGCGCGGCCGAGGCGATGCGCTCAGGCGCGTTCGACTTCGTGCAGAAGACCCTGTCGCTCGAAGCGATCGAGCTGAAGATCCAGCGCGCCATCGAGCACCAGCGGATGATGACGCGCCTCTCGACGTTCGCGGAGCGCCAGGCGGACACCGGCGGGGCCCCCAGCATGATGGGACCCTCGCCCGTGATGCGCGAGGTGTTCCGCATCATCGACAAGGTCGCGGCCAGCAACGCGACCGTCCTGATCCAGGGCGAGACCGGCACCGGCAAGGAGCGCGTGGCGGAGACCATCCACACGCACTCCACCCGCCGTGACGGCCCGTTCGTCCGCATGAACTGCGCCTCGCTGCCGGACAACCTGCTCGAGTCCGAGCTGTTCGGGCACGAGAAGGGAGCGTTCACCGGAGCCGACCAGATGCGCATCGGGCGCTTCGAGCTGGCCAACGACGGCACGCTGTTCCTGGACGAAGTCGGCAACATGTCGGCCTCGACCCAGGCCAAGGTGCTGCGCGCCATCCAGAACCAGGAGTTCGAGCGCCTGGGCGGCTCGCGCACCATCAAGGTGGACGTGCGCATCGTCGCCGCCACCAACGTCAACCTCGAGCAGGCGATCAAGGAGGGGCGCTTCCGCGAGGACCTCTACTACCGCCTGAACGTCGTCAACATCGCCATCCCGCCGCTCCGCGAGCGGCGCGAGGACATCATCCCGCTGGCCGAGCACTTCCTGGCCCACTTCGCCCTCGAGCTGCGCCGCCCCGTCAAGGGCTTCACGGCCGAGGGGACGAAAGCGCTCCAGGAGTACCGCTGGCCCGGCAACGTCCGCGAGCTCGAGAACACCATCGAGCGCGCCGTGCTGATGTGCGAAGGCGAGCACATCCGTCCCCAGGACCTGACCCTCATGGACCGCGAGCACTCGATCGGCATGACACCGCAGCTGGCGCTCGACCTGCTCAACCTCGAGCAGCTCGAGAAGACCGCCATCCTGGAGGCGCTCAAGAGATCGAACTGGGTGCAGAAGGAAGCGGCCAAGCTGCTGGGCGTTTCCAGCCGCGTGATGAACTACAAGGTCCACAAGTTCGGCATCACGCACGATCGCTGGAGCAAGAACCGGAACTAAGTTCCGCGATCGAAGCCACGCGCCGCTGGCGGGACTCGTTCCGGTTCCCGCTTGCCAATCCCACGCGCGACAGAGCTCGTGGCCGCGCTCTCGCGCGGCTCGAGCTCGCGGTTGCCAAGACTTCGCAGACCGCTTCTTCTCCGGACCCACTCCCCTTCGGAGCGGCGGTGGACTATCTTAAGAAGCGCTGTGGCCATCTACCTGACGGAAAACGACGTGGACCGGCTGCTGGGGATGGACGCCTGCATCGAGGGGATGGAGCAGGCGTTTCTCGAGGCGGCGGCGGGGCGGGCTCCGTTCAAGCCGCGCGCCCGGGTGCTGCTGCCGCAGGCGATGCTGCACGTGCTGCCGGCGGGGTCCGAGCGGCTCGGGCGGATGTCGGTCAAGTGCTACGCCACCTCGAAGGCGGGGGCGCATTTCGTGGTGCTGCTGTTCGACGCGAACACCTCCGACCTGCTCGCGGTGATGGAGGCGGACCGGCTCGGACAGCGCCGCACCGGCGCGGCGAGCGCCGTGGCGACGCGCCGGATGGCGCGCAAGGACGCGATGACGCTCGCCATTCTCGGCACCGGCTGGCAGGCGCGCTCTCAGGTGGAGGCGATCGCGCGGGTGCGCAAGCTCAGGGAGATTCGCGCCTGGGGTCGCGACCGCGGCCGTCTCATCGACTTCTGCGGCGAGGTGGCCAAGGCGACCAACGTTCCGGTCCAGCCGGCGCCGACGGCGGAAGCGGCGGTGCGCGGCGCCGACATCGTGACGACGGCGACCAGCGCCGCGCAGCCGGTCCTCAAGGGAGCCTGGTTGTCTCCCGGCGTCCACGTCAACGCCGTCGGCAGCAATCGGTCGGACCGGCGCGAGATCGACGACGAGGTGGTGGCGCGGGCGGACGTCATCGTCGCCGACTCGGTGGAGCAGGCGCGTCACGAGGCCGGGGATCTCCTCCTCGCCGTTCCCCCGGAAGACGCGCTGCCGCCGGTGACGCGCGCCGTCGAGCTGTCGGCGGTCGTGTCCGGGCGCCATCCGGGCCGCACCAGCGACCGGGCCATCACTCTCTTCAAGTCGCTCGGCGTCGGTCTCGAGGACCTCGCGGCGGCGTCGCTCGTCTTCGATCGGGCCATCGCGACGGGAATCGGACGCCCCCTCCCCTGATGACGGACGCCGTCCCCTCCTCCGCGGCGCCGGAGGAGGTCATCCTGCTGCACGGTCTCGGGCGCACCTGGCGTTCGATGCGGCCGGTGGCGCGCGCGCTGCGGCGGGCCGGCTTCGTCACGCACAACATCGGCTACCCGAGCCGCCGGCATCGCCTGCCGGTTTTGGCGGAGCTGGTCGCGGAGCGCATCGCCCGCGCCGCGCCGGGGCGACCGCCGCACTTCGTCGGGCACAGCCTGGGGTGCATCCTGATCCGCTACCTGCTGGTCCATCGTCCCGAGCTGCGCGGCGGGCGGGTCGTGCTGCTGACGCCGCCGAACCAGGGGGCGCGCGCCGCCGATTTCTTCCAGCCCTATGTGTCCTGGCTGCTGCGGCCGCTGCCGGATCTGTCGGTGCAAGGGGGCGTCGCCGCCGGCCTGGTCCTGCCGCCGGGGGTCGAGGTCGGGCTCATCGCGGGCGGGACCGATCGGACGGTGCGCCTGCACGAGACGCGGCTCGACGGGGCGGCCGACAGCGTCATCGTGCCGTGCGGCCATTCCTTCATCATGTTGCGCCGCGATGCGCAGGACCTGACCGTCCGCTTCCTCAAGACCGGCCGCTTCAGTCCATGAGAGCGCGCAGGTGCGCTTCGACCGACGCGGCGAGGGCGCCGAGGTCGTAGCCGCCTTCGAGCATCGACACGATGCGGCCTTCGCAGAGCCTGCGGGCGGCGTCGCGCAGCAGGGTCGTCAGCGTGGCATACCCCCCGGTCGTCAGGGCCATGCCGGCGAGAGGGTCCGCTTCGTGCGCGTCGAAGCCGGCGGAGATCAGCAGCAGCCCGGGCTCGAAGGACTCGATCGCCGGGAGGACGACGGTCTCGAACAGGCGCTCGTACTCGTCATCCCCGGAGCCGGCCGGCAGCGGCAGGTTGATCGTGGTCCCGATCCCTCTGCCGTGGCCGCGCTCGCCGCGCGCGCCCGTTCCCGGATAGAACGGCCACTCGTGCGTGCTGATGTACAGAATCGTGTCGTCGTCCTCGAACATGTGCTGCGTGCCGTTGCCGTGGTGCACATCCCAGTCCACGATCGCGACGCGCTCGACGCCGTGTCGGTCCTGGGCGTGGCGCGCCGCTACGGCGATGTTGTTGAAGAGGCAGAAGCCCATGGCCCGATCGCGCTCGGCGTGGTGTCCGGGAGGACGCGTGCAGACGAACGCGGATCGCGCCCGTCCTGCGATGACGGCGTCGACGGCCGCGATGCCGCCGCCGGCGGAGAGCAGCGCCGCGGCCCAGGATCCCTCCGACACTCCGGTGTCGGGATCGAGCCGCACGGGCGCGCGGGCGCAGACGCGCCGCAGGGCCTCGACGTAGGCCTCGTCGTGAACGCGCGCCAGCGCCTCGAGCGGCGCCGGCTCCGGGGTGAGGACCAGCAGCCGCGCCAGCACGCCGCGGCGCTCCAGGTGATCGCGGATGGCCGTCAGCCGCTGCGGCCGCTCCGGATGGCCCGGTCCGTTGTCGTGCAGGAGACAGCGGTCGTGCCACACGAAGCCGACCGGCGGCGCGCTCACGACCGGCCGCTTTTCCCCGCGGGCGGCGCGTCCTGGCACACGGCCTCGATGTTGTGGCCGTCCGGGTCGAGGACGAAGGCGCCGTAGTAGTCGGCGTGATAGCGCGTCCGCAGGCCCGGCGCGCCGTTGTCGCGACCGCCGGCGTGCACGGCGGCGGCATGGAACGCGTCCACGAGCGATCGGGTGCCGCAGTAGAAGGCCACGTGCACCTCGGTCGAAACCGGGTCGCGCTGCATCATCCAGTAATCGGCCCTGGCGCCGAGGCCGTAGCCGATGCCGCCGGGGAATTCCTTGATCAGGCGGTAGCCGAGCGGCGCCAGCGCCTGGTCGTAGAAGCGGCGGCTGGCCTTGATGTCCCGGACGTTCACCACGATGTGATCGATCACGCGCGCGCTCCTTTCGATCGAAGAGCGAGGACGAGAAGGCCGCCGAGCAGCGCGGCCAGGAAGAACAGCAGGAAGAAGGGCACGATGAGCGCCAGGATCGACGTCAGGATCGAACCGACCAGCTCGACCAAGGCCACGAGCGGATTGCCGAGTCCGCCCGTCATCGCCGTGGACTTGAGGCGGGCGAGCACCGTCGCCCCCTGCACCATGGCGGCGGCTCCTCCCCCGGCCACGACGGCCACCGCGAAGCGCAGAAGCGGCGGCAGGTCGGTCACGACCGCCGCAGCGGCCAGCGCTCCGGCGAGGACCGCCGCCGGAGAGGCGAGCAGGTCCAGGACGTGATCGAGCCAGGGGACCTTGTACGCCGCCGCCTCGAGCACTGTCGCCACCGCGAGCGCCAGGAGCGCCTCGTCCGATCCCAGCCAGGCGAACCCGGCCGAGAGCGGCAGCCATCCGAGCCGCGCCGCGGCCCCCATGACGAGGAACGGCACGAAGATGCGGAAGCCGCAGGCGGCGGCGAGCCCGATGCCGACGGCGACGCTGGTGATCACATTCATGCCCGGCTCCCGGTCGCCGGCATTGCGGCGACCCTCCTATTGTGGTCTGATTCGCCGGCTGCGAGTCGGCGCTGTGCCGGCCGACCGGTCGAACCCCGGGAGGACACGATGGCCGCGCCCGAGATGCCCGCCCCGAAAGGCTCCTTCCTGCGCTCCGTGCGCCGCGCCCTCTGGACGTTCATTCTGCTCGGCGCGGTCGGACTCGTGGTCTACACCTGGGGCGCCTGGAAGTTCACCTACTCCGAAGGCGAGCGGGCCGGCTACGTGCAGAAATTCTCCAAGAAGGGCTGGCTGTGCAAGACGTGGGAAGGCGAGCTGGCGATGGCCAACCTGCCCGGCGCCATGCCGGAGGTGTTCCCCTTCACCGTGCACGACGAGGCCGTCGCGGCGCAGCTCAGCCAGCAGATGGGCGAGCGCGTCAGCGTCCACTACGAGCAGCACCTGGGTCTGCCGACCTCCTGCTTCGGCGAGACGTCGTACTTCGTCACCCAGGTCCGGCGCGTCGAAGCGCCCTGATCGCCTGACGCAACGCGCCGCGCCCGCGGCGCCCCTCAGTGCACCGTTTCCCCGGGCGCGGACGGCTCGAACGTGAGCCGGCGCAGCCGCTCGAGCTGCTCCGACGCGACCCGGCGGGCATCCTCCCAGCGGCGGTCCAGCATCGCCCGGTTCAGCGCGTGCGTCGGAGCGAAGCAGCCGCCGTGACTGACGAAGGCCCGGCAGAACACGCAGCGGCCGCTCAGGGCGGCATCCGAAGGGAACTTCAGGACCGGCACCGCCGGATCGTCGCGGCCGGCCGCGGCCTGGCGCTCGATCGTGGCAAGCTCGCAGAACTCATCGAGCACGTTCGCCAGGGCCAGGACCGCCCCCGCGTCGCGGGCCTCGACGCGCCGGACAATCTCCTCCCAGCGCCGGACCATCTGCTGCCGCGCCGTCTCCCAGCGTTTGAGGGTCATCGAAGTCATGGCCGGCCTCCCGGCAAGACGTGTGCGAATCGCGTGCCCCGCCGGCCGGCGCCGCCAGGCCCCCCGCCCGGATGCGCCGACGCTACCGCCCGCGCGCAGTTGTTGCGGGGGGAGCGGCAGGAGGCGCAATTCCTGCGTCGGCGCGCGCGGCCCGATCGCCCCGGCGCGCGCCGATGGGCCGGGTGAAGTTGGTCCCGAACTTGCTTTTGTTCCTGGGCGTGCGGCGGCCTCTCGGGGAAAGTGCCAGCCGCAAAAAAGGAGGAGCCCCATGGACATGATGACGCGCTGGGATCCGTTCCTGACGACCTGGGATCCGTTCCGCGAGCTCGAGACCGCCCGTGGCCGCCTTCCGGGGTACTTCGGGCCGCTCGCACGTCCGAAGCACCCGGGGAAGGAGGAGGCGCTGACGGTCGCCGAGTGGGCGCCGCTCGTCGACATCGTCGAGGACGACAAGGAATACCTCATCAAGGCGGAGCTGCCGGAGGTGAAGAAGGAGAACGTCCGGGTCAACGTCGTGGACGACGTCCTCACCCTCGCCGGCGAGCGCACCATGATGAAGGAGGAGAAAGACAAGAAGTGCCGCCGCATCGAGCGCGCCTACGGTTCTTTCGCGCGCGCGTTCACCCTTCCGGATGACGCCGACGCGGCGAAGATCCGGGCGGAGTTCAAGGACGGGCTGCTCAAGGTGTGGCTGCCGAAGACGGAGAAGGCCAAGGCCCGCACCGTGGACGTCAAGATCGCCTGAAGGAAGAACCAGGGGGAGGGTCTTCTCATGCTGCCTGGAAACGCGGTGAGCCGGTCGATGGTCCGAAACACGATCCTGGTCGGATCGGATTTCTCGGGGCCGGCGCGGCGCGCGCTCGGGCAGGCCCTCTCCCTGGCCCGCGAGCGGGATGCGGGGCTGATGGTGCTGCACGTGATCCACGTCCCGGACCTCGAGGAGCTGGCGATGCTGGCCGGTGTGACCGCCGAGACCCTGCGCCAGCGCCTCGTGAAGGAACGGCGCGAGCGGCTGGCGGAGCTCGTGCGCGAGCTTCAGGAAGAGAAGGGCGATCTCCCGGTCGAGACGGTGATCGGCTGGGGGCATCCGTACGAGGTGATCCTCAAGAAAGCCTCGGACACCGCCGTCTCCCTGATCGTGCTCGGCACCGCCGGCCCCTCCGCCGACATGGAGCGGGCGCTGTTCGGCAGCACGGCCGAGAAGGTCCTGCGATCGGCCGCCTGCCCGGTCCTCTGCGTCCCGGGTGAGTGAAAGGAGCCGTCATGAAGATCGTCCTGGCCTACGACGGATCGAGGAACGCCGACGCGGCGGTGAACGAGGTGTTGAACCGGGCGTGGCCGGCGGGAAGCGAGGTTCGCCTGGTCACCGCGGTGCCCATCGCCCCGGTGCCGCTCGCGGCGGAAGGCATGGCGGTCTACGGCGCCGTCTGGGACCAGGCGCAGGCGGCGGTCCGGGAGCAGGCGCACCGCCGGATCCGGGAGGTGCTGGACCGGTTCCGTGCCCGGCCCGACCTGAAGGCGACCTTCGAGCTGCGCGACGAGCCGGCGACCGTCGCTCTGCTGGACGTGGTCCGGCGGTGGGGGGCGGATCTCCTGGTGCTCGGTTCGCAGGGCACGACGGCGCTGGGACGGCTGTTCGTGGGGAGCGTGTGCCACTCGATGGTGTCGCACGCACCGTGCTCCGTGGAGATCGTGCGGCCGCCTCTCGCCGCCTGAAGATGACGGGAAGCCTCCCGCCGCGTACCTTCCCCGGGAACGCGGCGGGAGGTCTCTGCTACAGTTTCCGCAGATCCCCATGAACCCTCGCGCAGAGACCGGGTTGGACGACTGGCTGGGCCGTCTCGAGGAGATCGTCCGCCTCACCGCCCCGCCCGCGGGCGCGCCGGAGATCGCCGAGCAGGGTCTCGCCCGGATCGCCGCCGCCCTCGGCGCGGACCGCGGTGCCCTCGTCACGCGGGAGCTGCCGGACGGATCCGCCGGCGCCGCGGCCGTGCTTCCGAGCGGACCGGCGGGCGACATGGTCGCCGCCGCCGAAGCCGCGCTCACGGCGACCGGGGCGCTCGAGGAGCATCCCGGCCCCGCGCCCGGGACCCCGCTCGTCCTGCCGCTGCGGCTCGAGCCCGGGACGGCGGGAGCCCTGGTCCTGCAGGCGCGCCGGCCCCCGTCGGCGGCGGCCCGGTCGTTCGCGCGCGCCGCGGCGCAGGTGGTGGCCTCGGCGCTGCGGACCGCGCGGGCCATCGACACCGGCCGCGACCAGGCGGCGCTTCTGGCCCGACGCAACCTCGAGCTGGAGACCCTGCGGGCGATCGGTTCCGACCTGCAGGAGGGAACGGAGGAGGAGCCGATCCTGCAGGCGGTGCTCGATCGGCTCGTCGAGAAGCTCGGTCTCGAGGCGGGGTGGATCTTCTGGGGTGCGGAAAGCCGCGGACGGCTGGCGCTCGCCGCGGCGCGCGGCCTGCCCGAGGAGTTCATCCGGCGCTCCCGGGGCGGGGAGATGAGTCCCTGCCTGTGTCTCGACGTGTTCCGCACCGGCCGGCTTCAGGTCGCGCGCAACACGGCGGAATGCCCGCGCCTCCCCGACCTGCTCGGACCCGGCGCGCGCGCGCATGCCTGCATCCCGCTGCGCTTCGAGCGTGGCGTGCTCGGGGTGCTGAACGTCGCCGGGCGCCCGGGCGCCGCCTTCGCGCAGGACGAGCTGGAGTTCCTGGAGACGGTCGGGACGCAGGCGTGCCTGGCGGTGAACAAGCTGCGGACCGGCCGGGCGGAGGCGCTGGCGCACCGCGAGACGCGCGCCACGCTCGTGAGGCTGCAGGAGGCGCAGCAGCAGATGATGCGCGCCGAGCGGCTGGCCGCGGTCGGCACGCTCGCTTCGAGCCTGGCGCACGAGGTGCGCAATCCGCTCAACTCGATCTCGCTCACGCTGGTGCTCCTCGGCCGGCGGCTGGCGCGCCTCGAAGGATCCGACCCGGGGCTCGGCTCCATGCTGGAGAACGTGCGCCGCGAAGTGGAGCGGCTGGACGCGCTCGTCGGCGAGTTCCTGTCCCTGTCGACGCTCGACCGCCTGCAGCGCCAGGAGTCCGATGCGGCCGGCGTCGTCCGCGAGGCACTCGCGCTCGTCGCGCCGCTGGCCCAGGCCCAGGGGATCGACGTGGTCGAGGAATGCGCCGGCGACCTCCCGCCGATCCCGCTCGATCGCGGCAAGATGACGCAGGTGCTCCTGAATCTCCTGCGCAACGCCATCGACGCCATGCCTCAGGGGGGCGTCCTGACGGCGGCGGTGCGGCCGGACGACGACGGCGTGAGGCTCGAGGTCCGCGACACCGGCGCGGGGATCGAACCGGGGCTCGACGTCTTCAGCTTCTTCACCTCGACGAAACGGGGCGGGACCGGGCTGGGGCTGCCGATCTCGCGCGGCATCGTCGAGGCCCACGGCGGCCGGCTGTCCTTCGAGAGCGAGCGCGGGCGCGGCACGACGTTCCGCGTGACGCTTCCGGGAGGACGCGCCGGTCGCGCCCGCGACGCGGAGGGATCGTGATCGAACCGAAGGGAACGGTCGTCGTCGCCGACGACGAGGAGACGGCCCGCACGAGTCTCGGCGAGATCCTCCGGCAGGACGGCTACGTCGTGCGGCTGGCCGCCGACGGCGAGGAGGCGCTGGCGCTCGTGGCCGCCGTCTCGCCCGACATCCTGCTCACGGATCTGCGCATGCCGAAGCTGTCGGGAGACGAGCTGCTCGAGCGCGTCCGCAAGGCCTTCCCCGACGTCGCGGTCGTCCTGATGACCGCGCACGGCACCATCGCTTCGGCGGTCCGGGCGCTGCGGGCCGGCGCGGAGGATTACCTCACCAAGCCGATCGACGTGGACGAGCTGGAGCATCTGCTCGCCGCCGTCCTGGCGCGCCGCCGGCTCGCGTCGGAGGCGCGCCTGCTGCGCGAGCGGCTCGACGACAAGTACCGCTTCGAGAACATCATCGGCCGCAGCCCCGCGATGCTCGAGGTCTTCCGCCTGGTGGAGCAGGTGGCCCCGAGCCCGGCATCGGTGCTGATCACCGGCGAGAGCGGCACCGGCAAGGAGCTGATCGCGCAGGCGCTCCACCAGCGCAGCCCGCGCCGCGAGGCGCCGTTCGTGAAGGTCTCCTGCGCCGCGCTCCCGGAGACGCTGCTCGAGAGCGAGCTGTTCGGCCACGAACGCGGCGCCTTCACCGGGGCCGTGGCGCGCCGCGCCGGCCGCTTCGAGATCGCCGCGGGCGGCACGGTGCTCCTGGACGAGATCGGCGACGTGCCGCTCGGGATGCAGGTCAAGCTGCTGCGCTTCCTGCAGGAGCGGCAGTTCGAGCGGCTCGGCGGCAATCAGACGCAGACGGTGGACGTGCGGGTGATCGCCGCGACCCACCAGGACCTGCAGGCCCGCATCCTCGAGGGGCAGTTCCGCGAGGACCTCTATTACCGCCTGAACGTGGTCGAGATCGCCATGCCGCCCCTGCGCGCCCGGTCCGAGGACATCCCGCTGCTCGTGGAGTTCTTCGTCCGGAAATCGGCGGCGGCGAACGGCAAGGCGATCGCCGGGCTGACGCCCGAGGCGCTGGTGCTCCTCCGGGAGGCCGCCTGGCCCGGGAACGTCCGGCAGCTCGAGCACGCCATCGAGCGGGCCGTGGTGCTCGCGCGCGGCGACGGGCTCGGCCCCGATCTCTTCCCGGGTCTCGTCCGCCAGGAGCAGGAACCCGGCCCCGCGGTCGCGGGCGGCCCGCCGGTGCCCGGCTCCTCCCTCGACGACATCGAGCGGGACGCCATCATCCGCACGATGGAGTCGGTCGGCGGGTCGGTCACGCGGGCGGCGGCGATTCTCGAGATCAGCCCGCGCGCCATCCAGTACAAGATGAAGCGCTACCGCGAGGCCGGCGCCGTCGGCCGCAAGACGGAGGAGGAGCCGGAGGCCTGAAGCTCCGGCCGGCCCAGGTCCGTCTCAACCCCGGTGCGGCGTCAGCCCGATCTGCGCGGCGATCGCGTCCAGCCCCTCGTCGGTTCCCGGCAGGCAGGCGAGCAGCCGGGCGGCGTGCTTCACCGCGAACGGAGGCGTCCCCGCGCCGGGCTTGAGTCCCCCGGCCTTCCCGAGCAGGAAGCGCCACTCGCGCAGACGCTCGCGGCCGTACTCCTCGAGCCCGTCCTCCTTGTCCCGGCGCTGCAGCACGGCGGCGATCCGCGTGGCGAGGTCGGCCGCTTCGCGCAGGCCGGCGTTCATGCTCTGCATGCCGGCCGGACCGGTCAGGTGCGCGGCGTCCCCCGCCAGCCAGGCGCGACCGCTCCTGAACGAGGCGGCCAGCCGCCGCTCGAACCGGACCTCGATCGACCAGGCGAGCGATTCGGGATCCAGGTCGAACCAGGGGGCGCGCGCTTCGATCATCGAACGGAGCTCCTCCGCCTCGAGATGGGCGAAGAAGCGCTCTCCCACCTGGCTGACGAGGCGACTCTTGAAGCGATCCTGCGCGCGCACTTCGGGAGCCTCCAGCTGGAGGCTGAACCGGGAGCGTCCCGACGGAAGCGGCCAGACGACATCGAGGGCGTTGCCGCCGATCGCGAGGACCATCTCGTCCACGGCGCGGCGCGCCGCGCACTCGACCACGGCGTACACCTCCGAGCGGGACATCTCGTCGAAGGGAATCTCGAGGATGCGCCGCACGAGCGAGGCGTGCCCGTCCGCGCCGATCACGTAGTCCGCGTCGTAGCGGAGCTCCTTGTCCACCACCCAGCCGGTCCGCGCCACGGCATAGCCCGTGGTCTCGCGCTCCAGCCGGTGCACGGTGGCGTTCATCCCGGCCTGGGCCGGCTCGAGACGCGCGAGGCGATGGTTGAAGTGAACCCGGATGCCCTTCTTCTTCAGCGCCTCCGCGAGCAGGTGCTCCAGGGCGCTCTGCGGCAGCGCGAGCAGCGGATGCCGCGCGTCCCCGACGCGCAGATCGGAGCGGCGCTCGCGCTCGTCGTACAGGGCGACGCCGGGGATCCGGCGCCCGACCGCGAGCGCCACCTCGGCGAGCCCGAATCGCTCGAGCGTCCGGATCGAGGACGGATGGAGCGCCAGGGCGTACGAGTGACCCGCCGTGTCCGCCTGCTCTTCGATGATTTCGACCTCCACGTCCGCTTCGGCGAGGGCCAGCGCCGCCAGGAGCCCCGTGGGTCCCGCGCCGACCACCAGCACCTGGGTCTTCCTGTGACCGAACATCGGACCCTCCTTCTCCCGCGGCCTAGGGGGCGCAGGACGTGGCGACGATCTGCGGCAGGGTGCAGGTGGATCCGGCGGCCCTGGGGCGCTCGACACCGGTGAACGAACGCCCGTACGACCCTTCGATCGTCGCGTTGCGGCCGACGACCACGAAGAAGATCGCCGACCCGACCGGGGGCGTTCCCGGATCGAACGTGGCGGTCGGCCCGCTCCCGAGGCCGCACACCGACCCGGTCCAGGCGATTGGCCCCGGACCGCTCGCGGTGAACCAGTCGATCGCGTGGTCGGTCGCCTGGCAGGCGGGGCCGTAGTCGAGAACGAGCGCAGACCCGGTGCCTTTCCGGACCGTCATCGGGCGCGTGACGGCGGCCTCCCCCGGCGCGGCGGGGAGATCGGTCGCCTTGATGGCGTAGAGATAGGAGTAGGCATCGATCGCGCCCCCGCCGAGGATCGCCGTACCCACGTACACCGTCCGATCGTCGTTGCTGAAGCGTGGCCGCGCCGCGAGGATCTGCGTCCCGCCGTTCTCGGAGGCCAGCGGCACCGTCCACCTCACGGCGCCGTTGGTGGCGGCGTAGGCGCGGACGAACCCGGGCTCGCCGAAGTTCGCCCTTCCCCCCGCGGCGACGAGCGTTCCCGCCTTGTTGACGATGGGCTGGTCGATGATCGAGCCGTCGCCGACGGTCCACTTCACCTTGCCGTCGGGGTTCACGGCATCGAGATACGCGAGGCTGCGCGCCAGGTACACGACCCCGTTGACTCCGACTTCGGGCGGCGACATGCCGTTCGCCGGCCAGGGGTTGTAGCCCCAGAGGAACGCGCCGGTCAAAGGCTCGAGCGCCCGCAATCCCCAGCCGCTCGAGCTGCTGAGGGACGTCACGTAGATGGTGCCCGTGGGACCGACGGCGACCTGTTGCTGCTGCTGCATGAAAGCGTCGTTCGAGATGCCCGCCTGGCGGGCCCACATCTGCCGGCCGTCGCCGCCGAGGGCGAAGAGGGTCGAGGCCGAGACGCTGTATTCGTCCAGCCCGAAATAGAGCTGGAACGGCGAACCGGCGCCCGGCGGCGGGCTGAAGACGATCTCGGTGCCGATCTGGCCGTATTCCGTGAACAGGGGATCGCCCGGATGGTTCCACAGGAGCACGCCGGTCGGCGACAGCGCGACCGCCCCGAGGCCGAACAGATCGCCGACCGCGTAGACGCTCCCGTCCGGACCGACGCTCGGCCCGGCGATCACTCCCTGCGAATCGGGGTCGGTGAACTGCCAGCGCAGCGCTCCGTCCGGCGCCAGGGCGGCGATGAGGTTCCCGGAGGCGACGAAGATCGTTCCATCGGGCCCGATGGCGGGCGGCCCTGAAGCGCCGAGGGCCCGGCGGATCCACTTCAGTCCGCCGTCCGGGGTGAGCGCGTACACGAACCCGTTGTTGTCGATGACGACGATGGTGCCGTCCGGGCCGACCGCGGGGCGCTGGTCGATGAAATCGGCATCGGCCTGGAAGCGCCACTGCACCCGGCCCACCGGAGCGCGCCCGAGGACCTGCAGGCCCAGCGGGTTGCTCCGCACACCGTCGACCGCGACCACCACGCCGGCCGCGCCCACCGGCGCCGCTTCGGGAACATAGGCCGCGATGTGCGTGTCCGACCACCGGGTGACGAGGGCGGGCAGGCCGGCGATCTCCACGCGACTCGTTCCCTGCACGTCGCCGAAGCCCGTTCCGTCGATGAGGAGGCGCGCGCTGCGCGTCAGCGCCGTCGCCGAGAGCGAGCCGAGCGCCGGCGTGGCGGGCCGCCAGGCGGCTCCTCCGAGCCCGAAGGCCAGTCCGGCGAGCGCGACGAAGAAGATCGGGCGACTCCTGCTCGGGGAAACGGGTAGCCACATGGCCGGCCTCCTTCGAGGTGTGACGGATTCGGAGACTGCGCGGCCCGTCAAATCAGCAACATCCGTGCCCTCTTCAGCGCTGTGAAAATCGCCGCATCGTGCCCCGAGTCCGGAAAAATCTGCGCTTGGAACCGCCTGCGTCGAACCCGGCGCGCAACCTTTGCGCGACCTCGTCGAGGGCCGACCCGGGCAAGTCGCTTTTCCGGCCCACTTGACGTGGGAACCCGGATTGCATGTAATCCCGCCGCATTCGCCGGAGCAGGATGAGCGTCGTGCGGGTTCGCCGGTTCGCCTCCGTCGTTCCCGAGCCGATGGACACGCCGCTTCTCCACAGGTGTGGCATCGCCAACGCTGCGTGGAGATCCGTATGCCCTCGAGAGTCTTGCGCCGGCCCCTTCTCCTCCTTCTCGTGCCGTGCGCCGCGCTCCTGGCCTGGGGCCTGGCTGCGGCGCAGTCCCAGGACTTCACCGACAAGAAGGCCCCCGCGCCGCCTCCCGCCGCGCCCGCGAAGCTCGCCGGCATGGAGGCGTGCGGCGAGTGCCACTCCGACAAGGTGGAGCAGCTCGCCCGCACCGCGCACGGCCGGACCGGGCACACCACACCCGACGGCGCGCTCGCGTGCGAGACCTGTCACGGGCCGGGGTCCGAGCACATCGAAGGAGGCGGCGACGCCACCAAGATCCGTTCCTTCAAGAAGCTGTCGCCTCCGGACGTGGTGGCGGTCTGCCTCACCTGCCACGAGCAGGGTGAGAACTCGCACTGGAAAGGCAGCCCGCACGACAACCGCGCCCTCTCCTGCCTCTCCTGTCACCAGATCCATCCGGAGAAGGAGGTGCCGGAGCACCTGCTGGCGAAGCAGACCGAGTTCGCCACCTGCACCTCGTGCCACATGCGGCGCAAGGCGTCGCTGTACCGCTCGGGCCACATGCCGATGCGCGAAGGGACGATGCGCTGCACCTCGTGCCACAACCCGCATGGCAGCACCGGACCGACGCTCCTGAAGCAGGCCTCGATCAACGAGAACTGCTACACCTGCCACGCCGAGAAGCGCTCGCCGGTCCTCTGGGAGCACCCGCCGGTGCGCGAGCAGTGCACCAACTGCCACGACCCGCACGGCTCGCTGCACCCGCGGCTGCTGGTCGCGAAGGTGCCGCGCCTCTGCCAGCAGTGCCACGACGAGACGCGCCACCCGACGCAGCCGTACTCCGATGCGAGCCCCGGGCCGGAGTTCTTCCCGGGCAGCCGCATGTTCGACCGCGGCTGCCTCAACTGCCATTCGATGATCCACGGCTCCAACCATCCCGCCGGCATGCGGTTCCTGAGATAGGAGGAGCGACGATGCGAACCCCATCCGCCCTGCGCTCACCGAGTCTCGCCGCGCTTGTGTCGTTCGTGCTCCTTCTCGGGCTCGCGCCTTCCATCGGCGCCCAGGAGCCGCCTCCGGCGCCGCCTGCGCCACCGGCAGCGCCACCGGATCAGCCCGCGCCGGAGACACCGCCGTCCGAGGAGCCCGCGCCGGAGACACCGCCACCGCCTCCGGCCGAGCCGACCGAGGACGTCAACACCGCACCGCAGGCGCCGGTCACGCAGACGCCTGACGCGCCGGCCGCGGCCCCGGCGTCGTCTCAGTCCACCTTCACCGGCACCCTGCCGCCCGCGGGGAAGCTGACCGGGCAGATCCTGGTCGGCGGGCAGGGGCTGAGCGAGGACCCGCCCAACTCGGCGAAGTTCTTCGAGTACCGCGACGTGCCGTCCGGCTTCGTCGCCGAGAGCGTGGATGTCTTCTGGACGCCGAAGGCGCGGTCCTTCTTCCACGTCGGCGCCTACGACATCGCCCAGCAGGACAGCCGCGGCGCCGTCGAGTTCGGCACCTTCGATCGGTGGCGCGGCACCATCCAGTGGATCAACAACCCGCGGCACTGGGGGGATGACGCCGAGATGCTCTGGGCCCGGCAGAGCGATGCGGTCTTCACCCTCGACGACTCGTTCCAGTCGGCGGTGCAGGCGGCCCCGGCCGCGGTGGACACCACGCCCGCGGACGGGCAGTGGGACGCCGGCACCAAGGGGGCCATCATCAAACAGGCGACCATCCAGTCCGGCCAGGACGTCGATCTCGTTTCTCATCGCCGGGTCATCGGCGGATCGCTGGTCTGGACCCCGACGCAGAAGACCTCCTTCGGCGTCGATGCGACGCGCGAGCGGCGCTCGGGCACGGCGCCGCAATCGCTCGGCAACTACTTCGCGCTGGCGCCGGGCGAGGTGGCGGCCCCCCTCGATTTCCGCACCGACTGGGCCAACCTGCGCGCCGAGTACCACACCACCGGCTGGAACATCGGCGGATCGATCGGGGTGTCGAAGTTCGAAAGCGGCTACCACTCGCTCACCTGGGACGACCAGCTCTCCCTCGTCGACCAGCCGGTCAGCGCGACCCTCACCTCGATCCCCGGAACCGAACGGCTGCTCCTCGGTACCGACAACGAGGCGCTCATCGCCACGCTCTACGGCGGGGTCAACCTGCCGGCCCGCACCCGCATCGACGCGACCTTCTCCGCCACCGACGTGACCCAGGACGATCCGTTCCTCGGCATGACGGCGAACACCCAGCTGCAGCCGCTTTTGGCCCCGCTGCCGGACGAGTCCTTCGACGGCGAGCACCGCTACAGCCTCCTGCAGGTCAGGGCCTCCGGACGGCCGGCGAAGAACGTCCGCTGGAACGCCTGGGCGCGCCAGTACGAGCTCGACAACCGGTCGCCCAGCCTCTCCTTCCCCGAGTACGTGCAGACCGACTACGCCATTCCGCTGTGCGGCAGCGTCGCGGCCTGCGGCGCCACCACCAACCGGATCGCGCGTCGCAGCCTGCCGTACGCCTACGAGAAGGACACCTACGGGGCGCTGGTCGGCTGGGCGCCGGCCGGCTGGATCGACGGGTCGCTGTCATACGAGCTGAACTCGACGACGCGCGACTTCGCGGCGGTCGACTCCTCCGACGAGGATCGCTTCAAGGTGACGCTCGACTTCTCGATCGGGGAGCAGTGGACCATCCGGACGACCGCGTCCAAGGCCGAGCGCCGCGCCGACGAATACGACGCCGAGTACAACCTCGAGTCGTTCCCAATCGGCGAGGCGGTGGTGGCCGCCTCGAACGAGGGGATGCGGAAATTCTTCTGGACCGACCGCGACCGCGACGTCTACTCGCTCATGGCGGAGTGGTCGCCGAACGAGAAGTGGTCGGTGTACGCCGAGGCCTCGTGGGCGAAGGACGACTACCTCGACCCGAACAGCGGCCAGCACATCGGCACGTCGATCGACGTGCAGGAGGATCGCGCCCCCGTCGACGGCGTGCCGGAGAACTACACGCTGCTCCTGGCCGGCCGTACCTTCGACAAGGATCAGTCCTACAGCATCGGCGGATCGTTCACGCCGTCGAACCGCCTGTCGATCTTCGCGGACTACACCTGGGAGCGCTGGCAGTACGCGCTGGCCAGCCGCTACCGCAACGTCACCGGCGCCGCCGGCGCCAACGTGGGCACCGACAGCCCGCTCGACGACTGGTCGAGCGACGCGGACGACCAGTACGACACCATCACCCTCGGCGCGCACGCCGATCTCGACCAGGCGAAGCGCTACCAGCTCGACGTGGACGGCACCTGGGCGCACGGCACCGGCGATCTCGGCACCGGCTTCACCCCGGGCGGCAGCGCCAGCGGCGATACGACGCTGACCCAGTTCCCGCGCCTCGAGAACACGCTCACCATCGCCAAGGTGCAGCTGACGCACGTCATCAGCCCGCGCGTCTCGTGGCTGGTCCGCTACTGGTACGAGACGTGGAAAGAGGACAACTGGGCCTCCGACTTCATGCAGCCGTACATGGGGGATCCCGGGAACGATCCGGGCTCGGTGAACGCCGTCTACCTCGGGTACGATTTCGACGACTACACGTACCAGGTGCTGAGCCTGTTCCTCCGCTTCGGGTTCTAGGGAGGCAGCCCTGGCCGAGTCCGCGCCGCAGCCACCGACCCTGCGCGTCCTGTTCGCGCACAGCAGTCTCGCCATCGCGGGGGCGCTCCTCACCACGGCGAGCGCCTTCGTCTTCCTGGCCCTGTGGTTCGCGGCCGAGACCATGGGGGGCTTCCGCAGCCCGTATGCCGGGCTCGTGGTCGCCGTATTGCTGCCGGCGCTGTTCGTTTTGGGGCTGCTCCTCATCCCCCTCGGCATCCTCTTCGCCATCCGGCGCAGCCGCAGGGGGCCGCTCCAGTCTCCGGCCTGGCCGGTCCTCGACCTGAATCGTCCGCACGTGCGGCGCGGCGTGCTCGCCGTGCTGGTGCTGACGGTGGTGAACGTCGTCATCCTGTCGATGGGGTCGTACGGGGCGGTCGAGCACATGGACTCCCCCGCCTTCTGCGGCCGCACCTGCCACACGCCGATGCAGCCGCAGTACGAGGCCTGGCAGCACGGCCCGCACTCGAACGTCGCCTGCGTCGAGTGCCACATCGGCGGCGGCGCCGGAGCGTTCGTCCGCTACAAGTGGAACGGCGTGCACCAGCTCGTCGGGGTGCTGAGCGACCGTTACCCGCGGCCGATCCCGGCGCCGGTGAAGAATCTGCGGCCGGCGGCGGAGATCTGCGGACCCTGCCACTCCCCGTGGAAGGCCCATGGCGACCGGGCCCGCTCGGTGCGCGAGTACGCCGACGACGCCGCGTCGAGCGAGACGGTCACCGACCTCGCCGTGCACGTCACCCGGGGCGAAGCGAAGACCACCCCCGATGGCCGGCGTCACTGGCCGGCCGGCAGCGGCGTCCACTGGCACGCCGACCCGGCCAACCGCGTCGAGTACGCCTCCGACGAGAAGCGCGAGCAGATCCTCTGGATCAAGGTGACGACCCCGGAGGGGACGGCGCGCGAGTACAAGGCCGAGGGCGCGACTCCCGAGGCGATCGCGAAAGCGGAGCGACGCGTCATGGACTGCGTCGACTGCCACAACCAGCCGGTGCACCAGTTCCCGGTGTCGGCGGCGCGCGCCGTGGACGACGCCATCGCGGCCGGCCGGCTGCGCCGCGACCTGCCCTTCGTGCGACGCGAGGGGGTGCGGCTGCTGAGCGCCGAGGCGAAGACCAGGGACGAAGGCCTCGCCGCCGTCGCCACGGGGCTGCACGCCTTCTATGCCGCGGGAGGCGGCGCTTCGCCCGACCCCAAGGCGGTGGACGACGCGGCCGCGGCGCTCCAGGACATCTACCAGCGCGCGGTCTATCCCTCCATGAAGATCACCTTCGGGACCTACAGGAACTTCCTCGGGCATGCCGACAATCTCGGCTGCATGCGGTGCCACGACATGTCCCACGCCGCCGCCGACGGAACGGTCCTCCCGTCCGACTGCGACCTCTGCCATACTCAGCCCTGACCATGAGCGCGCAGGAGACTCTGAAAACCCTCCTCGACGAAGGGGCGGTCCTGGCGGTGCGGCTGGGAGCCGGAGAAAACCTGCCGGGCGCCTGCCTGGCGGCGGCGCGCGGCGGCATCGGCGCCCTCGAAATCACCCTGACGACCCCCGGCGCTCTCGGTGCCATCGAGGCGCTGGCGAAGGAGTCGGGGGTGCTGGCGGGGGGCGGAACGGTGTTGACCGCGGAGGACGTCCGCAACGTGGCGAAGGCCGGCGGGCGGTTCGCCCTCTCCCCCATCTTCGACGAAGGGGCGGCGGACGAGGCGAAGAAGGCCGACCTGCTCTACATCCCGGGGGCGGCGACCCCTCTCGAGATCCTCACGGCCCACCGGTACGGCGCCCCGGTGGTGAAGTTCTTCCCGAGCGCCGCGCTCGGCGGGCCGGGTTTCATCCGCGCCTTCCGCGGTCCGTTCCCGAAGATCCCGCTCCTGCCGACCTCCGGGCCGACCGCCGAGACCCTCGCGTCGTACTTCGAAGCCGGGGCGGTCGCGGTCGGGGTCGGCGGCGCCGAGTTCTTCGCTCCGGGCTGGACGCCCGTCTCGGTCGAGGCGGCGGCCCGCAAGGTGCGTCAGGCGCTCAGTCGCGTTCGCGCAGGAGCCCCGCCCGCACCTCGCTGAGCTCGCGGCGCTTCGCCTTGTCCACCTTGGGGAAGTGCAGGTCGAGCTCCTCGAGGGCCGTGATGACCGCCGCCGCCACCGCCACCCGCGTGAACCACTTGTGGTCGGCCGGGACGACGTACCAGGGCGCGTGCTTAGTTGCGGTCTCTCGAATAGCATCCTCGTACGCCTTCATGTAGTCCTTCCAGTAGCCCCGCTCCTTCAGGTCGGCGGTCGAGAACTTCCAGTTCTTCTCCGGCCGCTCGAGGCGCGCCAGGAAGCGGCGCCGCTGCTCCGCCTTCGAGACGTGCAGGAAGAACTTGATCACCATGACGCCGTTGCGGCAGAGGTAACGCTCGAAGGCGCGGATGTCCTGGAAACGGTCGTCGAAGACGCCCTTGGTGCGGCAGGCGTCCGGCAGGCGCTGCGCCTTCAGGATCTCCGGGTGCACCCGCACCACCAGGACCTCCTCGTAGTACGAGCGGTTGAAGATGCCGATGCGCCCGCGCTCGGGGAGCGCGCGGCTGGTGCGCCAGAGGAAGTCGTGGTCGAGCTCCTCGGCGGACGGCGCCTTGAACGAGCTGACGTCCACCCCCTGCGGGTTCACGCCGGACATGACGTGCTCGATGGTGCTGTCCTTCCCGGCCGCGTCCATCGCCTGGAAGATCAGCAGCAGCGCCCAGCGGTCCTGGGCGTAGAGCTTCTCCTGCAGCTCGGCGAGGCGCTCGACGCCCTTCTGGAGCGTCCCTTTCAAGTCCTCCTTCGACTTGAAGGGGCCGGTGTCGGACGGGTCGCAGTCCTTCAGGCGGAACTTGTCCCCATCCTCCACGCGGAACATCTCGGACAACCGCCGGGCGTTTTTGACCTGCTCTTTTTTCATGGTGCCCGGATTATAGGCAATCCCCGGGGCCGTGGTAGATTCGCCGCCCGTTCATGCGCATCTTCGTGACAGGCGGCACGGGATTCCTGGGGCACGCCCTGCTCTCTGCGCTGCACGCGCGGCGCCATGACCTGACCGCGCTCATTCGCGCGCCGGAGTCGGCCGCGACGCTGCCGGCGGGGGTGCAGCCGGTCGTCGGGTCGGTCGAACGGCCGGAGACCTACCGCGCCGCGCTGCAGGGGCAGGACGCGGTGGTGCACGCCGCGGCGCTGGTGAAAATGTGGGCGCGCGACCGCAGCGAGTTCGATCGCGTCAACGTCGGCGGCACCGAGCGACTGGTGCGCGAAGCCTCCGACGTGAAGGTCCCGAAGATCGTCTACACGTCGTCGTTCATCGCGCTCGGCCCCTCGAACGGGCGCCCGCTGCGCGAGGACGATGCGCGGCGCACGAGCGAGATCCACAACGACTACGAGCGCACCAAGGTGGTCGCCGACGCGCTGGCCCGGAAGCTCGTCGCCGACGGGCACCCTCTCTTCATCCTCTATCCGGGGGTGATCTACGGGCCGGGACATCTGACCGACGGCAATCTCGTGGCGCGCAACATCATCCCGGTCCTCAACGGCACGATGCCCTTCGGGATGGCGATCCAGGGCTGGTCTTACGCCTACGTGGACGACGTCACCGCGGGCTTCGTGAAGGTGCTCGAGACGACACCGCCCGCGCGGCGCTACATCCTCGGCGGCGACAACCGCACCGGCCCCGAGTTCTACGCCGCGCTCGAGGTCGCGAGCGGGCGGAAGCCGCCGCGCTTCAACATCCCGCTCGGGGTCGCGTCCGTCGCCGGCTGGAGCGAGTACCTCCTGGCGCAGGCCTTCGGCCGCCAGCCGAGGACGCTGACGCACGAGGTCGTCCGCATCTACCGCAAGTCGTGGACCTACGACAGCGGGCGCGCCGCGGCGGATCTCGGCTACACCATCACGCCGCTCGTCGAGGGTCTGCGGCGCCTGGTCGCGTGGCTGCGCAAGACGGGGCAGGTGCGATGACCCGGCCGAGAGCCTGCGCTCTCCTTCTGCTCGCCTCGGTGACGCTCTCGTTCGGCGCGCCAGGGACCGGCTCGCCGGGCAAGGAGGATCCTCGCAGGCGGGCGCGCGACCTCGGCATCGTCGTCGGAACGCTGCCCCCCGGTCCGCTGAACGCCATCACCGACGTGAAGGGGGTGCGGGTCGGACAGGTGACTCTCGTGCGCGGCGACGGCAAGCTCGTTCCGGGACAGGGGCCGGTGCGGACGGGCGTGACGGCGATCCTGCCGCACGGCGGTGACCTGTGGCGCGACAAGGTGCCGGCCGCGACCTGGGTCCTCAACGGCACGGGCGAGATGACCGGCAGCATCTGGATCAACACGCAGGGGGCGCTGGAGGTGCCGATCCTCCTGACCAACACCATGAACATCGGCAAGGTGATGGACGGGGTCGTCGCCTTCATGCTGAAGAAGTACCCGGACATCGGCATCGGCGACGACGTGGTCGCCCCGACCGTCGCCGAGTGCGACGACTCGACCCTCAACGACGCGCGCGGCCGGCACGTCTCGGTCGAGGACACGGTGCGCGCCATCGAGGACGCGAAGGAGGGCCCGGTGCAGGAAGGCGCGGTCGGCGCCGGCACCGGGATGATCTCCTACCAGTTCAAGGGAGGCATCGGCACCGCGTCGCGGGTGCTGCCGGCCGAGGCCGGCGGCTGGACCGTCGGGGTTCTCGTCAACGCCAACATGGGGCGCCGCGCCGACCTGACGGTGCTGGGTGTTCCGGTCGGCCGCGAGATCCGTGACCTCATGCCGAAGGAATCGACCGACGGCTCGATCATCATCGTGGTCGCCACCGACGCGCCGCTCGACCATCTCAAGTGCCAGCGCCTGGCGTCGAAGGCGGCCCTCGGCCTGGCGCGCACCGGAACCATCGCCAACCACGGCAGCGGCGACATCTTCCTGGCGTTTTCGACCGGCAACCGCGTGCCGCACTACCCGAAGCCGCTGACCTACAAGCTGGAGGTCGTCGCCGACGATCACCTCGATCCGATCTTCCGCGCCGCCGAGGAGGCGACCGAAGAGGCGATCCTCAACGCCCTGACCATGGCGACGACGACCGCGGGCCGCGACGGCAACACCGCCTACGCCCTGCCGCTCGACCGCCTCACCGACCTGCTGCGCAAGGCCGGCCGGCTGCGCTAGATCACGGGCACGTGCGCCCCTGGATGGGCTGCCCGTTCGATCGGAAGCCGAGCGGCCCCGAACCGAGCGCAGCGGGACAGGCGTTCTCCGCGCGGACGAGGTAGTAGAAGAACCCTCCGAGCGGCGGCACGTCGTCATCCTCGGCCACAGGGTCGGAGACACCACTCGCCACGCACACGGCGCCATTGACGAAATCCGCCGGGTTCGACGTGCGCAGCAGGTCGTAGCGCAGCGCGCCGCCGGCCGGCGCATTCCAGCTGAACAGCGTCCCGTCGGCCGAGATCGAGCCGACTTCGGGCGGTGTCGTTTGCACGCCGGCGTTGGCGTCGTCGCAATCCTCGCAGGCGGTGACGCCATCGCCGTCGGCATCGGGCTGCAGCGCGGCCGTGGATCCGTACCAGGTCACGGCATCGTCCGACGCGAGAAAGATGACGTCCCCCGTGTTCTCCTCGCCTCCGCGGACGATCATCGCGTTCCCGGTCCAGACGGCCGTGTGAGCGTCGCGCGCGGTGGGGGCGTTGTCGGTCGTCGTCGCGGTCCAGGTGCCGGCCGCGGGATCGAAGCGGCCGCCGGTGTTGGTCGAATACACATAGAAGGTAGAGAAGTCCTGGTAGAGGCCCCCCCAGACGATCATCTCGCGGCCGGTCCAGACGGCCGAGTGATAGTAGCGGGCGAACGGCGCACCGCTCGTCGGCGTCGGCGCCCAGGAGTCGAGCAGCGGCTCGTACAGGCCGCCGGAGCTGGTTCCACCGCCCCAGACGATCATCTTCTGTCCGGTCCAGACGGCCGTGTGCCCCGATCGCGCGAACGGCGCGTTCGCAAGCGAAGTCGGCAACCACTGGTCGGTCGAAGTGTCGTACCGGCCACCGGTGTTGGTGGTGGTGCTCGAAGCCCCGGTCCCTCCCCAGACGATCATCCCGAAGCCGGTCGCAACGGCGGTGTGGGCCGCGCGCGGAGACGGGGCTCCAATCAGGGACGTCGGCGCCCACACATCATCGAGCGGGTCGTAGCGCCCTCCGGTGTTCGTCAGCTGGTGGCCGGCGATCTCGCCTCCCCAGACGACCATCGCTCCACCTTCCCAGACGGCGCTGTGGTAACCGCGTCCGGCCGGAGCGCCGATGGTCCCGGTCGGGGACCAGGCGTTCGCCGCCGGGTCGTAGCGGGCTCCGGTGGCGAGAGGTGTGCCCGAGCTGTTGTTGCCGCCCCACACGATCATCTCGTTCCCGCTCCAGACGGCCGTGTGGTGGTTGCGCGGGCTCGGCGCCAAGGTGAGCGCGGTCGCGGTCCACGTGTCGAGCAGCGGATCGTAGCGGCTGCCGGTCGTGTCCCCCGTGCCGCCCCAGATGATCATCTCGCTGCCGGTCCAGACGGCCGTGTGCCCGGTGCGCGCCGAGGGAGCGCCTGTCGTCCCTGCATTCGTGGGGGACCAGGCGTTGGCCACAGGGTCGTAGCGCCCGCCGGTGTTCGATCCGCCCCCCCAGACGATCATCCGGTCGCCCGTCCAGACGGCGGAGTGCTGGGCGCGGGCGGACGGGGCGCCCATCAACGGGGTCATGGTCCAGGCGTCGGCGACCGGGTCATAGAGCGCCCCGGTGTTGACCAGAGCCTGCGTCGGCGGGAGTGTGGACCAGTCCCTGCCGCCCCAGAGGATGACCCGGCTGCCGGTCCAGACCATCGTCGGGTCCAGCCGGTTCGGAGGCGCCCCGCTCGCGGCCGTCGGACGCCAGGTGTCGGTGGCCGGGTCGTAGCGTCCCCCCCCCGGCGTGATGCCGTTGTCCCCGCCCCAGACGACCATCTCCGTCCCGGCCCACACACCCGCAAACTGGTCCCGCGGGGAGGGCGCGTTGAGCATCGCCGTCGGCCGCCAGGAGTCGGTCGCCGGGCTGTAGACGCCCCCCGCGGAGGTGTAGGCCCCGCCCCAGACGATCATCTCGGTGCCGGTCCAGACCTGCACGTGGCGCAGCCCGACGGTCGGCGCCCCGGCAGTCGACGTGGGGGACCAGGAATCGGTCGCCGGGTTGTAGCGCGCCCCGGTGTTGAGAACGCCGCTCAGGCGTCCGCCCCACACGATCATTTCGGTTCCGGTCCAGACGGCGCGATGCTCATACCGGGTCGACGGCGCGCCCACGAGGGAGGTCGCCGTCCAGGCGTCGGCAACCGGATCGTAGCGGCCTCCGGAGACGAAGATCGTCCCGTTGATGGAGCCTCCCCAGACGATCATCTCGGAGCCGGTCCACACGGCGGTGTGCCCCCAGCGCGCCGCCGGCGCCGCGACCTGGGACGTCGGCCGCCAGCTGTTGGTGAGCGGATCGTACAGTCCCCCCGTCTTGAGCTCGGTCGCCCCGCGGCCGCCCCAGACAATCATCTCCGAGCCGGTCCACACGGCCGTCTGCTCGGTCCGGGCGGCGGGCGGCGACCCGCTGGCCCCGGTCCACCACAGATCCTCGAGTCCGCACGACGGGTCCCCGGACTGCAGGCTCGGAGTCGGGAGCGCCGCGAGCGCGTCGGCCACGTCCACGGCCATCACTTCGGCGGCGTCGGTTTCGCCTCGAGGTCCAAAGGCGTCCGGAGCGTCGCTCTCCGCGTGCTCCCGGGTCAGCCGCTCGGCGAGCTCCGCCCGCACGAAGGTCTCCTGGATGACGTACGCGTCGTCATGCAGCGCGTCGTAGAGGGCCTTCAGGCGCTCCGGGAAACGGGTGTGGGTCGCGATGCGCAGAAGCTCCCGCCGCAGCGCAACGGCTGTGATCGGATCGTGCCAGACCTTCGCAAGCTCGGCCGACTGCCGCAACGAGGTCCTCACCTTCTTCTCGATGAGCGCCTGCGCCGCCGCATCGTCGAAGCGCCGGGTCGATCCGGTGCGCCCCGCCTCGTAGAGGCGCTCGATCGCCCGCTGCGCCTCGACGCGCTGCGCGAACGTCAGGCGCCGCGCCGCGCCCTCGGACGCGGCGACAGACCCCACGAATGTCGTCACGAAGACAACGACGAGAAGCGCCGGCACGAGGACGCGCCCGGGTCTTACGGACTGGATGTTCATGGCGGACCTCCGATCGGCGAGCTGCTTCCAATTAGTCGTCGAAAGGGGTCCGGAGGCTCCCTCTTTCGAAAAAAAAGCCTCGGAGGGCCGGGCTCAGGGCTGGAACATCGACTTCATGGCGCGGTACCAGTCGCTCTGGAAGCGCTCCTGGGGGTCGAACTGCCGCTTTTGCGCCAGGAAATCGCCGAACTCGGGGTAGCAGGCCTCGATCTGCTCCTTCGTGGCGAAGCGGTGGTAGGCCAGGGAGAACGACCCGCCCCGGGCGCGCGCCAGGTCGATGAGGCGGCGGAAGCGGACGGCGGCAGCCAAAAGACCCTCTTTGGAGTGCGCCACGTGCAGGTTGATGTTGACCGCCGCGATCGCACCCCGCGCGTACGGCAGGAAGGTCGCGTCCTCCCGGTCCACCAGCCGCACCGTGCCCTCGATCGGGGCAAATTTCAGCTCCAGCATCGCGGCGCGGACGTCCTCGAGGAATTCCGGCAGGCGATCGCGCGGCACATCGAGCTCGGTGAGCAGCTCGGTCCCCGGCTCCTTCGATCCCAGGCGAACGTCGAGCGCCTCGTGATAGTTCTCGAGCGCCAATCCCATCTGGTGCTCGTCCGACCAGCCGACCTCCCCGGTCGTGCCGAGCATGAAGGAGCTGTCGCGCTCGTAGGCCGCGGCCGGGTCGGCGTGCGCCAGGTAGTACAGCTCGGCGAGGTTCTCCTCCGACAAGACTTTCGGTTCCGCGGTGAGCGGTGTCGCGTCCTTCACCGGACGCCAGCACGACAGCACACCACGGCGCAGGAAGTCCTCCGACTGCGGGTCGATGGCGAACTGGAAGTCGCCGTAGGTGAAGCCGTCGCGAATGCGCTTCTCGAAGAGCGCGGGCAGATCCTTCACCTGCGCCTCCTCGACGAGCTTCTGCACACGGACCCGCTTCACCAGTCGCAGCTCGACGTGCGCGATCACGCCGAACAGCCCGTAGCCGCCGATGGCGAGGCGGAACAGGCCCGGGTTCTCCCTGCGGCTGCAGCGGCGCATGTTCCCTTCCGGGTCCACGAGCACGAGCGACTCGACGTCATCGACGATCGGTTTCATCGCCAGACCATGGCCGTGCGCGTTCGAGGCGAGCGCTCCCCCGAGCGTCAGGCGGTCGGCCCCGGTCTGCTTCTGACGGAAGCCCCACTGTGGTCCCGGGTCGGCCTGGTGATCGCGCAGGTACGCCAGGAGGTCGGGCCAGGTGATGCCCGCCTCGGCTTCGATGAGACCCTGCTCGCGATCGAAGCGCAGAACATCCTTCATCCCGGTCATGTCGATGAGGATCGTCCCGGCGCCGAACTGCTGTCCCCCCATGGCGTGGCGCGTGCCGGCGATGCTCACCGCGAGTCCGGCGGTTTTCGCGCGGCGTATCGTCGCCTGGACGTCGTGGATCGAGGCCGGCATCGTCAGCTCGGCCACCCGGGTGGGATTCACCCCCGCGTGGACGTCGTTGACCTCGACCCCCGGGGGCGGCGCGGCCGGCTTCTCCGGCCCCTTCGAGCAGGCGATTCCCGCCGCGCCGAGCGCGAGGGCGAGCGCACACAATGCGGATCTGGTCAGGGCAGGAAGCGCTCCGGGTGCTCCAGCTTCTCGGGCAGGTACTTCTCGATCACGTAGTTCAGCCCCCACTTGGCGAGCGCCTGCTGCTCGGCGCGCACGCCCATCTTGAGGAGGTGCTCCATCGCCGCCACCCACGCCTTGTGATGCCCGAAGAACGGATCGTTCTTGATGGCGTCGCGGGCCCGCTTCACGTCCACGTCCTTGAGCGGGTGCGTCGGCAGCCTGTAGTCGATGATGTCCTGGGGGGTGATGCCGAGATAGCGCGCCTGCGGCACGCAGAAGAACTCGTTGAGGTGCGCCGCGTTGCCGCTGCCGACCTTGAGGGTCCGGTAGATGTTGGAGATGCCGTATGGGTCGCCGTCGACGAACACGTAGACGGGGATCTTCTTGACGTCGGCGAGGCGCCGCACGAACCGGCGGCAGGCGCGCGTCGGCACGCCCCCCATCGACACCAGGACGCAGTTCGCGGTTTTCCAGTACTTGTGCTTCACCAGGCGCTGGAACATCCCGGCGGTCTCGATGACGAGGAGGAAGTCGGCGTTGGTCTCGAACTTCAGGTGCTCGGTCGAGATCGGGATCGAGTAGGCGCCCGACCCGAACTTGGTGCAGTCGATGCGCAGCGGCTTGCCGGTTTCGGAGTCGCGATCGACGATGACGAGCTGGCCGGAGATCTCCCCTCCCTTCTCCTCGGGGACGAAGCCGATCTGCTCGCGGTTGACCTCGAACAGCGCCTCCACGTCGTCCATGACGGCGTCGGACTCCGTCTGCTCGAGGAAGCGCGCGTCGTCCCAGTTCTTGCTGACGTAGTACGCCTCTCGCTTGGTGGCGATGTCGTCCTGGTCCACCAGCTCCTTGGAGAGCGCCATCATGCGCAGCGTCTGCGCGAACGTCTTCACCGTCGAGACGGTCAGCGTGCGCACCTTCTTGCGCCCGCGCATCTCGAAGTGCCCCGCCTTCGGGTCGTACTTGACGTTCGACAGGCTGCGCAGCGGAAACTTGAGGTTGGGCTGGCGGCGCTTGAGGATGTCGCGCTGGACCTCCCCCGCCGTCGCGATGATCTTTTTTCCGACCGAAACAGTGGCCATCGTGCCTCCGGAGGCGACAGCGTCGCCAACGCCGGAGTGTACCGCATCGGCCGGCCCGCTCCCGCGCGGGCCGGCCGGCCTGGCAGCCTGTCCGGCTCAGGGCTGCGGCAGCGAGGCGCAGCGCGGGTCGAAGTTGCAGGAGACGAGCTGCAGGACGCTCTTGTCGGCCGGATGGACCTCCAGGAAGACGCCGAGCCCGGGCGCGTAATACTTGAACTCGACGATGCCGGGCTCGAGCAGCGAGGTGTTCTTCGTGACGACGCAGTCGCCGTGGCACAGGAGCTGCGCCAGCGCCTTCGGCACGAGCCGGTCGAGATCCCTGCTGGCGCCGTAGGTGTAGGTCGTGGAGACGACCTGGGCGATGTCCTCGGCGTTGGTGAACGAGGACTCCTCGCGGTAGGTGAGGCCGGGGTGCGGCGACCCGGGGAAGATGAGCCCTCCCTGGTCGCCGTCGCGCCCCTGCTTGAACGTCCCGTCGATGGTGACGAGCTCCGGCGTCATCGGATGGTCCCCCTCGAAGGTCTCGTATTCCGCCGTCGATTCGCCGCAGTAGAAGACGTCGCCGTTGTTCCTCTGGGCGAACCAGTCGAAGGTGTCCTCGGTCACGACCCCGTTCTCGCGGACGGTGTCGTGCGAGACGAGACACGTCAGATCGTCGATGGACTTGGTCGCGGTCGTCATCTCGACGACGTCGTCCTCGGAGCCGCCGTACACCCAGCGATTCCCCGGCCGCAGCGGAAAGTAGCGGTTCGGATGGGCGAGGTGGGCGAAGTCGGTCTCGAAATCGGCCGGCTCGGGATCCGGGTCGTAACGCACGTCGCCGAGCAGGACGCAGGCGTCGCGCCGCCCGGCGAGCTGGTCGCGGCAGAGAGCCTCGCCGTCGTCCTGGGCGGCGTCGGCGTCGCGGACGCACGCCCCCCGCTCGGCGGCGTCCGAGATATTGATGCAGATGGCCTTGGCGACGGCGCCATCCGCCTCGACCTGGTGCAGGCATCCCCCATAGAGGGTCGCCGCGGTCGTGGTGCAGGGGCCGCCGGCCGCGGCGGCGGGACGGCCGCGATCGTGCGCTTTGGCCGGAACCGCCCAGGCCGTCACCAGCAGCAGAGCGAACAGGAGACCGCGCCGCAGCGCCCCTCCCGACTTCACGACTTCGATCCCGTTCGTCATCGCGCTCTCCTTTTTCGGTCTCCCCTCCCCCGCCGTGAGAGCCCCGGACGAGGCGGATTCCTTCGCGGCGCGTCGAAATCGCCGCAGGGGGCGAAGGATCGGCCGTCTCCCACCCCTCCAACGGGTAGGATCGACACGGTTCGAGGGATCGGGAATGCACGAGCGGGATCTCCTCCTCGCCCGCAGGCTCGTTGCCGGGGAGGAGCGCGCCTTCGACGAGTTCTTCGACCGCTGTTTCCCGGCGCTCTTCCGGTTCGCCCTGGCGCGCCTGCACCAGGACAGTGACGCCGCGGAGGAGGTCGTGCAGACGACGCTCGTGCAGGCGGTCGGAAAGATGGGCACCTATCGCGGCGAGGCCTCCCTCCTGACCTGGCTGTGCACCTTCTGCCGACACGCCATCGCCGCGTTCTGCGAGCGGCAGGGCCGGCTGGGGGGGGCCATTCCGCTCGTCGAGGAGGTCCCGGAGATCCGGGCGGCGCTCGAGTCGCTGTCGTCCCTCGCGGGACACGAGCCGGGCGCGGCGCTGCGGCGGGGCGAGATCGCCCGGCTGGTGCACGTCGTCCTCGATCAGTTGCCCGAGCGCTACGCCGACGTGCTCGAGTGGAAGTACATCGACGGGATGCCGGTGCGGGACATCGCGACGCGGCTGGGCTTGAGCCCGAAGGCCGCCGAGTCGCTCCTGACCCGCGCCCGCGAAGCGTTCCGCGACGGCTTCGCGGCGCTGAACGCGGTGTGACCATGGACACGAACGACGCCATCGCCGATCTCCTGCGCCTGACCGGGCCGCGCCCCGCCGTCCCGGCGGAGAGGGCCGCCCGCGTGAAGGCAGCGGTGCGGGCGGAATGGCGCGCCGCCACAGCCGCGGATGCGGGGCCGCGTCGCGCCTTCCCCCGGCGCTTCGCCGCGCTCGCCGCGGTGCTGCTCGCCGCCGTGGCGATCGCGCTCCTGCGAGGCTGGCGCCCGTTCCCGGAACCGGCGGCCACCCTCGCGCGGGTGGAGATCGGGTCCCCGGCGCTTCCCGCCGGGACCATGCTGTCGTCCGACGCCCTTCTCGAGACCCGGGAAGGGGATCGCCTGGCGCTGCGCCTCGCCTCCGGACATTCGGTCCGGCTGGACGCCGGCAGCCGGGCCCGGCTGGTTTCGGCCGGCATCCTGGAGCTGCTCGGCGGCGCGATCTACGTCGAGGGCGCTCCACCCTCCGCGGGCGCCGCCGGGCGCGCCGTCGACATCCGCACGCCGGCCGGAACGGTGCAGGAGATCGGGACTCAGTTCGAAGTGCGCCTCATCGACGCGGCCGTGCGGGTGAGGGTGCGGGAGGGCATGGTCAGGCTCCGGAGGACGGCGGGCCCGGTCGAGGTGAAGGCGGGGCGCGAGCTGCTCATCGGGCCCGGCGGGCGGGCGAACGAGGCTCCGATCGCGGACCCGGTCGCGGCCTGGAGATGGACCGGCGAAGTCGCTCCCATGATGGCGATCGACGGGCGGACGCTCGGAGAGTTCCTCGACTGGTTCGGTCGGGAGCGGGGACTGACGATCCGCTACGCCGACGCCGACCTGGCCGCCTCGGCCCCCGGCATCCGTCTGAGCGGCTCGATCGAGGGCATGACGCTCGACGAGGCGCTCGCGTCGGTGCTGTCGATCTCCGGACTGAGCCACCGCCTCGAAGGCTCGACTCTGTCGATCGAGCGTCCTTCGGGCGCACAATGACTCCATCATGCGGCGCGGCCCATCCCTGCTGCTGCTCGTGTGGCTCATCGGCGCGGCCGGTCTCCCTTGCGCGGCCGGGATCGCCTCGCCCGCCGCGCCGGCGAATCCGGCGCCCTGGCGCGGCCGCCGGCTCGTCGAGGCGCTCGAAATCCTGCGGGAGATGGGGCTCCGGCTGACCTGGAGCAGCGCGACGGTGACGGCGGATCGCGTCGTCACCGTCGAGCCGGAAGCGAGCGAGCCCCGGGCGATCCTCGACGCCATCCTCGCGCCGCTCGGGCTCGAGGCGAAAGACGGTCCCGGCGGCGCCCTCCTCGTCGTCCGCGGCGATCCGCGGACCGGGCGCGACGCGACGCTTCGCGGTCGCGTCACCTCGGCCGCCACGGGTCAGCCGGTGGCGGGCGCGCGGCTTCGGGTCGAATCGGCCGGGCGCAGCGGTCTCAGCCGCCCCGACGGGTCGTTCCGCATCCCGGGTGTTCCGGCGGGCGCGCAGGATCTCGACGTGAGCGCGGCCGGCTTCGTGGCACGCCGCGTGGAAGGGATCCCCGTCGCGGCGGGACGGTCGCGGGAGATCGTCGTCCCGCTCCAGCCGCAGCCCGGGTACGTCGAGGAGGTGGTCGTCACACCGAGCCGGCGGTCGCTGCAGCGGGAGGAGCCGGCCCCGCGGCGGACGCTCGATCAGCAGGACGTGGACCTGGTGCCGCAAATCGGCTCCGACCCCGCCCGCGCCGTCGAGTCGCTGCCGGGAGTCGCGGCGCCCGACAACTCCGCCGCGTTCAACCTGAGAGGGTCGGAGGCGAAGGACGTCTCCCTCGTGCTGGACGGCCTGGAGCTCTACGAGCCGTTCCACCTCGCGGCGCTGCAGGCGCCCTGGAGCGTCGTCGACTCCGCCCTGGTGGATCGCATCGACCTGCTCGGCGGAGGATTCACGGCCGACCTCGGGGATCGGCGCGGCGGGTTCGTCGAGATGTCCACCGCCCTCCCGGAGGGACCCGAGCGCCTGCACGGTGCGGCCGGGTCGATCGAGAGCGGCTTCTCGTACGGCGCTCCGACGTCCGCCGGGGACCTGCTGGTCGCGGCGCGCGCCTTCTACCCCGAGGCGCTCGGGACGACGATGGAGATCGGCGAGCCGGGACTCGAGCCGCGCTTCGCCGACCTGTACGTCAAGTCCTCGGTCGTCGCCTCGCCCCGCGCCGCCGTCTCGTTCCACGCCCTCGTCGCCTCGGACCGGCTCGATTTCCACGAACAGCACGGCAACGAGGCGGTCAACCTGACCCAGCACAGCGCCCATCTGTGGGCGCGTCTCCTGCAGGCCCCGTCGCCCCGGCTGGCGATCGAGACGGTGGTCTCCGCCGGCCGGCTGCAGCACACGCGCCAGGGGGACGCAGAGCCGGAGGACGAGGTGATCGTGGTGGACGACGAGCGCCGCGTGAACTTCTTCGGCCTGCGCAGCGACGGGACCTGGGAGGCGCGCGAGAACCATCTCTTCCGGTTCGGGATCCAGGCCCGGCCCCTGCAGGCCACGTATCGCTACACCGCCGGCCCGGCCGACGACCCGGCCGCGCAGGTGCCACTCCGGCTCGACCCCGACGGCTCCTCGTATGGCGCCTATGCCGCCTGGCGCGCCGGCCTCGGCGCGCGCGTGACGCTCGAGACGGGGGTCCGCTGGGACCGCCAGAGCTACACCGGCGACGACGAGGTCAGCCCGCGGCTCAACGCCGTGTGGCATCCGGGGGATCGCACCAGCCTCCGCCTCGGCCTCGGCCGGTTCACCCAGTCGCAGCGGATCCAGGAACTCGACGTGGCCGACGGAGAGACCCTCTTCCGCCCGGCCGAGCGCAGCCGCCAGGCGGACCTGACGATCGATCACCGCACCGCGGGAGGCGTGCGCATCCGCTTCGACGGGTACTACGCTGCCCTCACCCGGCCGCAGCCGCGCTACGAGAATCTCTTCAACCCGATCGAGCTGTTCCCGGAGGTCTCCCCCGATCGGGTCCGCATCGACCCGGACGGCGCGCGGCTGCGCGGGGCCGAGCTTTTCCTCGGCAGCGATCCGGCGCGGCGCTTCTCCGGCTGGGGGAGCTACGCCTGGTCGGCGGCGGACGACGTCGTGGACGGAACGGCGGAACCGCGCGCCTGGGACCAGCCGCATGCCCTGCGGCTGGCGGCGGCGTGGCGGCCGGAGGCGCGCTGGACCTTCTCGACGCTCCTGACGCTGCGTTCCGGCTGGCCGACGACGCCTTTGACCGGCGAGGCGGTCCTGCAGCCGGACGGCACGACCGAGATCGTCGAGACTCCGGGGGCGAGGAACTCCGACCGGCTCCCTTCCTACGCCCGGCTCGACCTGAGGGGAGCCTGGGCGACCCCGGTGTCACGGGGGCGGCTGGGGGTCGAGGTGAACGTCACCAACGTGACCGACCGGAGAAACGTCTGCTGCGTGGACGAATTCGCCTTCGACCCGCGCCCCGACGGAAGCCTCGAGACGCGGCCGATCTTCGATCACTGGCTGGGGTTCACCCCCTCGTTCCAGGTCGTGTGGTCGTTCTGAGTTTCACAGGGCGCGGGATTTCTCCAGCGTCTCCGTGAGGGTGGCGACGACCTTCGCCTCCTCCTGCTTGGTGAGTCCGAGGATCTCGCGGAGCGCGATGCCGATGTGCGGGATGTAGGACTTGATGTAGGACTGCTTCTTCATCTCCTCGGCGAGGCGGCGGCGATGACGCAGCCAGCCACCGAGCCGGCGTCCGACCTCCATCAGGCCCAGGCGCAGCTCCTTCAGGATCTCCGGGTAGGCGGCGACCGCCTCCTTGCTCTCGGAGGTGAACGGCACCCAGACCGACGCCATGTGGACGAACAGGATCATCGGCCCGCTGGGCAGGGCGCCGCGCGACTGCTGCATGGCGTAGTTGCGCCAGTCGGTGGTGATGGCGGCGCGGGTGATGGAGCAGGCCGACTGCTGGTACTGCAGCGGCACCCGGTTGGCGAAGCGCCACACGTCCACCAGCTCGTCGGCCGGCAGGTCGCCGCCGTAGGCGAGCCCCACCTCGATGAGGAACGGGTTGCCGCGGTACACCGCCGGAGGCCGCGTCGTCGAGGTGTAGAAGTCGGCCTTCACCGTCTGCTTCAGCCCCTCGAGGATGAGCTCCTCGCCGATCGGCACGATGACGTTGGTCGGCGGCGCCATGATCTTCACTTTGGGAATGGCGCGGAAGAGCGCCTCGATGTCGGCGGTGGGAAGCGTTCGCGGCCTGGCGTTCGGGTTGACCTTCGCCTCCTTGCAGATCTCCAGCGCGACGCGGTCGCTGACGCGCGCGAAATCCGACTGCAGCGCGGTCGACACGCTGCGGCTCTTGCTGTCCTGTAGCATGGAGATGAGCACGCCCAGCTCGACGCCGTACGGGTGCGGCTTGATCACCAGCGGCTCGCGCGGCAGCTCCTTCGTCAGCCGCTCGCGGTGGAGCGGGTCCCCCTTCGGCGGCGTGTAGTGCACGTCGGCGTGGGGATTGGCGAGGGCGGTCTGGAGCACGTAGTCGTCCACCGACCGCCGCCCCTTCTTGTAGAGCCCCGCCAGCTCCATCTCGACTTTCGTGCCGTGCTCGCGGTCCCATTCCACCTCGCGATCGACGAGGACCTTCGGCTCGTTGCGCGTCGTGTCGATGGAGATCTCGAAGTAGTGCGCCGGCTTTTTCGATCCGGTGCGCGAGGTGATGCGCACCGGCTGGCCGGTGGTGAGCTGCGAGTACATGCCGGCGGCCGAAATCCCGATCCCCTGCTGGCCGCGGGACTGCCGCATGGTGTGGAACTTCGAGCCGTAGAGCAGCTTCCCGAACACCTTCGGGATCTGCGCGCGCAGGATGCCGGGACCGTTGTCGGTGATGGCGAGGCGGAAGCGGTCCTCCGCCTTCTCCTCGATCACCACCTCCAGCGCCGGCAGGATGCCGGCCTCTTCGCAGGCGTCGAGGGAGTTGTCGACCGCCTCTTTCGTGGCGGTCAAAAGCGCCTTCTGCGGGTTGTCGAACCCGAGGAGGTGCCGGTTCTTCTGGAAGAACTCGGCGACCGAGATCTCCCGCTGCCGCTTGCCGATCGACTCGGCGGTCTCGCGGCGGCGCGGCGGACCTCCCGAAGAGGCTGCGGCCGGCGCGGAAGCGGAGTCGTCCTCCGGCGGCGGACCCGCCGGACGGGCGCGCCCTTTCTTCCCGGCGCCCGCCGCCTTCTCCGGCCGGGCCGGCTTCCCCGCGGCCGGGGGCTTGCCGGCGCGCGCCGGCTTCGGCGCCGCCGCGGTCTTCGAAGCGCTCCGGCCGCTCGCGGGAGCGGCCATGAAGAGGTCCATCTGTCCGGCAAGAACCGCCGGTCCTGCGGATTCGTCTCGCGTCGCCACGCCCCCTCCGGTCGCGGCGGCCCGGAGAGGTCGGGTCTCGCGACTGCCGCGCGATTCTATCGTGCCCCGTGGATAATAAGCCGGTCTTCGAGCCTTTCCATGCGCCTTCTCCGCGAGCCGCTCGTTCATTTCCTCCTCCTCGGGGCCCTGCTCTTCGCCCTGCACGCGCTGGTCTCGGGGGACACGCCGCGGCCTGACGTCGTCGTGGTCACGCGCGGGCGCATCGACGGCCTCGTGGCGCAGTTCGCCGCGACGCACGGCCGGTCCCCCGACGCCGCCGAGCGCAGCGGGCTCATCCAGGACTGGGTGCGGGAAGAAATCCTCTGCCGCGAGGCGGTGGCGCTCGGCCTCGACCGCGAGGACGCCGTCATTCGCGACCGCCTGCGCCAGAAGATGGAGTTCGTCGCCGGCGGTGACAACGCCACGCCGGAAGCCCGCGACGCGCGCTACCGCGACATCGCCCGTCGTTACGAGGTGACGATCGAGGAGGAGCGGTGAGCCGGATCGCCTTGGCGCTCGCCGCGATGCTTGCGGCGCTGGCCTCGACCCTCCCGGCGCTGGCGCACGATGTGCGGCCCGCCTATCTCGAGCTGCGCGAGACGAAGCCAGCCTCCCCGGCGCTCGAGGTCTTCTTCAAGGTGCCGGCGCGCGCCGGCGGACAGAAGCTGCTCCTCGACCTGGTCTGGCCGGCCGGCACGACCGAGGTGCGGGACGCCCTGTCCCCGGGTCGGTTCGAGGAGGACGCCTGGGTGGAGCGTTTCGAAGTCGAGCGCGCCGCCGGCTGGGGCGGCGCGACCATCGGCGTGCGTGGGATGGAGAACGGCCTCAGCGACGTGCTGGTGCGGTTCGAGCGGGTCGACGGATCGAGCCGCACCGCGCGGCTGACCGCCGACGCGCCGGACTTCGTGATCGGCGCGGCGCCCCGCCGGGCCGAGGTGGCCGCAACCTACACGCGGCTCGGCGTCGAGCACATCCTGACCGGCGTGGACCACCTGCTCTTCGTCCTGGCGCTGGTGCTTCTGACCGACGGCCTCTGGCGCCTGGTTCGAACCGTGACCGCCTTCACGCTGGCGCACAGCATCACGCTGGCGCTCGCGACGCTCGGCGTCGTGCGTGTGCCGCAGGCGCCGGTCGAGGCGACCATCGCGCTCTCCATCGTCCTCGCCGCGGCCGAGGTCGTGCGCCGCCACGACGGGGCGTCGCGGCTCGACCCATGGCTCATCGCCTTCTCGTTCGGCCTGCTGCACGGCTTCGGGTTCGCGGGGGCGCTGCGCGAGGTCGGGCTGCCGCAGGGAGCGATCGTCCCGGCGCTCCTCTTCTTCAATGTCGGCGTCGAGGCGGGCCAGCTCCTGTTCATCGCGGTGGTTCTCGCGGTCGGCCGGGCGCTGCGCCGCCTGCCGCTGCCCCGTCCACCCTGGGGCTGGCGGGTCCTCCCCTACGCCATCGGCAGCGTCGCCGCCTTCTGGCTCATGGAGCGGATCGCGGCTTTGTAGCGGGCGCGGCAGCGCGGGCGGTGTAGGCGTCGAGGATCCACTGTGGCGGATCCGGCTCGTCGCGCAGCCGCATCGGCTTTCCGAGCGCGAGACTCCAGCGGTGCAGCCACGACGGGCCGTTCTTTCCGACGTAGCGGTCCGGCGTGGCGTAGGCCGGGTCCGCGAGCGCCTCGCGCAGCGGCACGAACGTCCAGCCGCGCGCGCGCAGCCGCGCCAGCAGGTCGGAGAGCAGGTCGGCGTTCAGCCGGTTCACGTGCGCCAGCAGGACGTGCGGGATGTCGTGCCCGAACTCGTCGCGCGCCAGCTTCGCGAACCAGTCGAACATGACCTCGTTGTGCGCCAGGTACGCGGCCCGGATGCGGGCGGACACCTCCTGGTCGCCCTTGCGACGCGCATCCTCGTCGAGCGAGGCGAAGAGATAGTCGGCCGCCTCGATGGTGAACGGCGCGATGGTGTAGCCGCGGTCGCGCAGGAACGTCTCGAACGCGTCCTTGATCTCCGGAGTCGGGCCGGTCTGGGTGAACGGGTGCCGGAAGTATTCCGGCTTCCGGCCGCGCGCCGCGAGGAGCGCCCGCGTCACCGCCTCGCCGCGCACGACTCCGTCTTCGTACTCGCGCAGCGGCGTCGTGGTGAGGCCGAGATGCGCCTCGGTGTGGTTGCCGAGGTCGCACCCGGCGTCGAGCCATGCGGCGAGGAGGGCGATGCGCGCGTCGCGCTCGCCGTCTTTCTGAAGGCGTCCCTCGTTGACGAAGCCGGTCGCGGTCGCCCCCGCCTGCCGCAGCGCATCGAGCATGCGCCGGTTCTGATCGCGCAGCTCCTCGAGCGGCGAGCTCGTGTCGGCGCCGGGGAGATCGTCGAAGGTCAGCGCCAGCTTCAGGGTGGGCTTCGCCGGCGCCGCTCCCGCAGCCGCGAGTCCGAGCACGAGCATGCCGACGAAACCGATTCGTTTCACCGTTCTTTCTCCAGCTCTTCGATGGTGCGGGGCCAGTCGTCCTTGAGGAGGCGCGACAGGGCGCGATCCGCCAGAAGGCGCCCTTCGGTCTGGCAGCGCGGGCAGTAGTTGCATTCGTTCTCGGCGTAGACGATGCGCTGGATCGCCGTGCCGCAGACGGGACACGGCTCCTTGAAGCGGCCGTGCACGGCCATGCCGGGACGGAAGGCGGTCACCTTCTCCGGGAATTTCGCGCCGGTCTCCTCGCGCAGGCGGGCGATCCAGTCGTTCAGCGTGTCGCGGGTGGCGGCGAAGAGACGCGCCGCCTCCTCGTCGTTGAGGCGCGAGGTGAGCGCCATCGGCGACAGCCGCGCGCGGTGCAGGATCTCGTCGGAGTAGGCGTTGCCGATGCCGCTGAAGAGCCTCGGGTCGGTCAGCGCCCGCTTGAGGGTGTGGTTCTCGCGACGCAGCGCGTCGGTGAACGAGCCCGCGTCGGCATCGAGGGGCTCGAGCCCTCCGCGCAGGAACGGCTGGAGTCCTTCCTCGCCGCGCACGAGATGCAGCGACGCCCGCTTCTTCGTCCCCGCCTCGGTCAAAAGCAGCGTCCCCGCGTCGAAATCGAACGCCGCCAGCCCGAGCTTTCCCGGCACCTTCGCGCCTTTCCCGGCCCACTTGAGCCGTCCGGCGATCATCAGGTGGAGCACGAGGAAGAGGTCGCCCTGGAGACCGAAGACGATGCGCTTGCCGAGGCGCAGCAGGCGCTCGACGACGCGCCCCTCCGCCTCGACGATCGGCGGATCGACGCTGCGCAGCAGGAACGGACTGCGCAACCGGACATGTTCCAGCACATGCCCGCGCACGCGCTCCTCGAGGGCCTCGATGTAGACCGTGACGTCGGGAAGCTCGGGCACGCCTACTTCAGGTACCGGTCGAACCACTCGAGCGTGCGGCGCATCGTCTCGATCTGGTGCTCGCGCTCGACGAAGCCGTGCTTCTCGCGCGGGTAGACGACGTACTCCGCCGGCACGCCCTTCCACTTCAGCGCGGCGTACAGCTCGTCACTCTGCGGCTTCGGCACGCGCTTGTCGTCCTCGCCCTGGAAGATGAGGGTGGGGGTGCGGGCCCGGTCGATGTGGTGCACGGGGCTGCCGTCGGCGCACTTCTCCTCGTGCTCGTAGCACCAGAGGTTCCAGTGCACCTCGCTGTTCTCGCGCGGGATGTCGCTCTGCCCGAGGAAGGACATCCAGTTGCTGATGCCGTAGGAGGCGACTCCCGCCGCGAAGCGGTCGCTGTAGCGCGTCACCGCCAGGCTCGTGAAGTAGCCACCGTACGAGCCGCCCATCATCCCGACCCGGTTGCGATCGACGCGGCGGTTGCCGACGAGCCAGTCGATGCCGTCGAGGACGTCCAGGAACTCGCGGCCGCCGAGGTCGTCGTGGTCGCCCTTCGCGAAGGCGACGCCGCGCCCCGCCGACCCGCGGTAGTTGGGCAGGAAGACGTAGTAGCCGCGCTCGGCGATGGCCTGCGCGGGCTCGCTGGCGCGGGTCACCCAGCCGTCGTGGTACTCGTACTCCGGCCCGCCGTGCGCGATGACGACCAGGGGATACGACTCCCGCTTCGTCTCGCCGGGAGGCGCGATCAGGATCCCCTCGATCTCCTGCCCATCGGACGCCTTCCAGCGGATGACTTCCTGGCGCCCGCGCGGCAGCCCCTCGAGCTGCGGATTCAGGTCGGAGATCCGCTTCGTGTCGAAGCTTGCAGCGGGCTGGGCCGCTCCGCCCCCGGCCTTCGCCCGCGCCTTCGGCTCGATCGTGGTCGTCGCCAGATAGATGTCCTCGGGACTGTCGGGGGTCGAGCCGCCGAAGACGAAGCGGGTGCCGTCGTCCGAGGCCGAGCCGTCATCGAAGACCAGCCGGCTGCCTTCGATCAGCGTGCGGCGGCCGGCGCGGTCGCCCAGATCGTGGGCGACGATCGACGTCTTCGTCCCCTGCACCGCCAGCGCCACCACGGCCCGTCCGTCGGCCCAGAGGAGATCGCGCACCGTCTCCTCGCGGCCGGCGGTCAGGTTGACCGGCTTCGCGCCCGCCGGGGCGCCCGCCTCGAGCGCGAAGATGGAGCCCGTGGTCGGATCGGACTTGTCGACGCCGCCGCGCCACACGAGGGTGCGGCCGTCGCGCGACCAGAGGACCTCGTCCACCTTGCCGATCACCCCGGCCACGATGCGCGGCTTCCCGTCGTCGGCGATCGGCAGGATCTCCACCTGCTTCTTCATGTAGGAGTCGTCGGTGCGCGGCGTGTCGGTCACGGTCGCGAGGAGCGCCTTGCCGTCGGGGGCCCAGGCGAACTGCCAGGCGGACCGCTCGCCGAGCGCCTTCACCGACCGCGGCGAAGGCGACGCCGGCGAGGCCCCGGCCGGGGCCACATCGACGATCCACAGGCGGCGGGGCCGCTCATCGCGATCGACGACCTTCCAGTCGCGCCCCGCCTTCTCGGCCTTCTCCCGCTCGTCACCCTTGGGATCGATGGACAGGTACGCGATGCGGCGCCCGTCGCGCGACCATGCGAACGATTCGACGTCGATCTTCTCGGAGGTGAGCGGTGCGGCCTCGCCGCCGTCCACCGGCATGACCCAGAGGCGGGTCTTCGCTTTCTCCCCGCCGCGCGCCGACAGGAACGCGATGGTGCGATTGTCGGAGGACCAGGCCGGGGACTTGTCCTCGGAGTCGGCGCTGGTCAGCCGGCGCGCCGCGCCTCCCGCCGTGTCCACGACCCAGAGATTGACCCAGGAGCCGCCGAACGGCGCCCCTTCGGCGCGCGGACGCGTGGCGGCATAGACCACGCGGCGCCCGTCCGGAGAGACCTGCACTTCCTGGAGGCGCGTGGTGTCCGCGACCAGCTCGGGAGTCCACTTCCACTCGGCCGCCGCCGGCGGCGTCGAGGCCACCGCCGTCGAGGCGACGAGGGTCGCGAGGGCGCCGAGGAACACGGCGGGCGCGAACGGATGGAGTCGGGGACGTCGCTGCGGCATCGTCACCTCCGGACCTGCCGTCATTGCGTGTGCGAGGCCGGCATCTTATCATCCGCGCCGATGCCTCCTTTCCCCGCCCGCCGCGCCGCCATCCTTCTGGTCCTGGTGCCGGGGCTGGCGCTTCCCGGGATCGTCGCAGCCGGGGCGGAGACGAACGCGGGGCTCGAGCCGGCGGCGCTCAAGGCGATGGCGGAGCGCCTGCGCACCGAGGAGCGCTCGACGCAGGGCGCGTACGAGCGGCTGGCCTGGCTCTGCGATCGCATCGGCCCGCGGCTGTCCGGCTCGCCGCAGGCGGCGGCCGCCGTCGGCTGGGCCGCGGCGACGCTGCGCAAGGACGGGCTCAAGGACGTGCGGCAGGAGCCGGTCATGGTCCCGCACTGGATCCGCGGTGACGAGGAGATCACCCTCGTCACCCCGGTGACGCGCCGCCTCGAAGGCCTGGCGCTGGGGATGAGCGTCCCGACTCCTCCGGAAGACCTGACCGGCGAGCTCGTCGAGGTCGACTCGCTCGACGCGCTCAAGGCGCTCGGCGACAAGGTGCGCGGCCGCATCGTCCTGTTCAACGCGGCGATGTGGCGCGACCCCGACGGCGAGGGATACGGCAAGATCTCGCCGCTGCGCCACGCGGGCCCGTCGGCGGCGGCGCGGCAGGGGGCGATTGGCACCCTCATCCGCTCGCTCGGCACGCTCGACGCGCGCCTGCCGCACACCGGCACGCTGTCGTACGAGGAAGACGCCCCGAAGATCCCGGCGGCCGCCCTCTCGGCCGAGGACGCCATGCACCTGCACCGCCTGCTGCAGGCGGGCGAGACGGTGCGCGTGCGGATGCGCCTCGACTGCCGCACCCTCGCCGACGCCCCCTCGGCCAACGTCGTCGGCGACTGGCGCGGCCGCGAACGCCCGGACGAGATCGTGCTCCTCGGCGCGCACCTCGATTCGTGGGACGTCGGCGCCGGGGCGCACGACGACGGCGCCGGCATCGTCATGGTGATGGAAGCGATCCACCTCCTGAAGTCGCTCGACCTGCACCCGCGCCGGACCCTGCGCGCGGTCCTCTACATGAACGAGGAGAACGGCACGCGCGGCGGCAGGGGATACGCCGCCGACCATGCCGAGGAGCTGCCGCGGCACGTCGCGGCGATCGAGAGCGACCGCGGCGCCGGACCGCCGCTCGGCTTCAGCGTGGCCGGCGGCCCCGGCGCGACCGAGACGGTGCGCGGCTTCGCGCAGGGGCTCGATGCGATCGGCGCCACGGCGATCACCGAAGGGGGCGACGGCGGCGTGGACATCTCCCGCATGCGCGCGGCGGGTGTGCCGCTCCTCGGCCTGAAATCCGACATGAGCGGCTACTTCGACTGGCACCACTCCCGGGCCGACACGCTCGACAAGATCGATCGCGCCTCGCTCGCGGACGGCGTCGTCGCCCTCGCGGTGATGGCGTACGCGCTCGCGGAGAGCGACACGCCGCTGCCACGCCTGCCGCCGCAGCCGTGACCCGGGCCGGGTCCTCCTGAGACCATGGACCCGCTGCCGATCGACGCGCACCTCGGGGAGATCGCCGCGCAGGTGCGGGCGCGCCGCGCCCTGGTCCTCGTGGCGCCTCCGGGGGCCGGGAAGACGACGCGGGTTCCGCCGGCGCTGATCGACGACGGTCCGCTCATCCTCCTGCAGCCGCGGCGCGTGGCGGCGCGGGCGCTGGCGCGCCGCATCGCCGCGGAGCGCGGCTGGACCCTCGGCGAGGAGATCGGCTGGCAGGTCCGCTTCGAGCGCCGCTTCTCGCCGCGCACGCGCCTGCTGGTCGCGACCGAAGGGATCCTGACGGCGCGGCTGGTCGAGGACCCCCTCCTCGCCGGCTTCCGGACCATCGTGCTCGACGAGTTCCACGAGCGGAGCCTGCACGCCGACATGGCGATCGCGCTGGCGCGGCAGGCTTTCCTGGCGCGGGACGATCTGCGGCTGGTCGTCATGTCGGCGACTCTCGACGCGGGCCCGGTGGCGGAGTTCCTCGGCGGCTGTCGGGTGATGCAGGTCGCGGGCCGCCCGCACCCGGTGGCCATCGAGCACCGGCCCTCTCTGCCGCTCGGCGACGCCGTGGCCGAGCTGCTCGACCGCCAGAAGGGGGACGTCCTGTGCTTCCTGCCGGGGGCGGCCGAGATCCGCCGCGCGCAGGACGAGACGGCGGCGGCGCTGCGACGCAGCGGTGCTTTCGAGCGCTGCGACCTCCTGCCTTTGCACGGCTCGCTCGACGCCGAGGCGCAGGAGCGGGCGCTCGCCCCGAGCCCGAAGCGCAAGGTCATCCTCGCGACCAACATCGCCGAGACGTCGCTGACGGTCGAAGGCGTGACGGCGGTCGTGGACTCGGGCCTGCACAAGGTGCTGCGGCACGATCCGGAGCGCGGCATCGACCGGCTGCAGACCGAGCGCATCCCCCTCGACGCAGCGCTGCAGCGCGCGGGGCGGGCCGGACGCACCGCTCCCGGGCGCGTGGTGCGGCTGTGGGACGCGGCGGAGATCCTCCGCCCGCGCCGCGAGCCGGAGATCGCCCGCGTCGATCTCGCGGGGGCGCTCCTCGACATCCTGGCGTGGGGCGAGGACGCGCGCCGCTTCGCCTGGTTCGAGGCGCCACCGCCCGGCCGCATCGACGCCGCTCTCCTGCTCCTCGAAAGGCTCGAGGCCGTGCAGGCCGGACGGGTCACGGCGCGCGGGAGAATCATGAGACGCCTTCCCCTGCACCCGAGAATGGGCCGGCTCCTGGAAGCGGCCGGAGGCTCGCCGTCGGCCGCCGCGTGCTGCGCCGTCCTCTCGGAGGAATGGGCGCCGCCGCGCACCGGCCAGGTCGAAGCGACGGCGTCCGACCTCCTGAGCCGCGTGGATCGGCTGCTCGAGGCGCCGGCGCGCGTGCGGCAGGCCGCCGCCGAGCTGCACCGGCTCGCGGAACGGCTGCTCGAGGGCGGGGGCGAGGCGCGCGACGACGAGACCTCGCTGCGCCGCGCAATCCTCTCCGGCTGGCCCGACCGCGTGGCGCGCCGCCGCGCGCCCGGGTCCGACAAGTTCGTGCTGGCTTCGGGACACGGCGCGGTGCTCGGCCGGGAGAGCGGCGTGCGCGACGGCGAGTTCGTCGTCGCCCTCGACGTGGTCGGCGGCAGCAGCCGCTCCGGCGCCTCCGAGGCCCTCATCCGCATGGCGAGCCGGGTCGAGGCGGACTGGATTGCCGCGACGCGACAGGACAAGGTGCACGTCTTCGACGCCGCGGCCGGGAAGGTGCGCGCCTTCGAGCGAACGCTCGCCTTCGACCTGGTGCTGCGCGAAATCCCGGTCGCCGCCGATCCCGCGGCGGCGGGGGAGATCCTGGCGGCGGCGCTGGTCGAACGCGGACCGGACGAGGCGGCGACGGCGCTCCTGCGGCGGCTGCGCTTCGCGGCGATTGAAGCGGATCTCGCGTCGCTCATCCGTGACGCGTGCGCCGGTCGCGTCGAGCTGCCGGCGCGCCTCGACCTCGCGTCGGGACTACCGGCGAAGACGCTCAAGGAGCTGGCGAGGCTCGCCCCCGAGACGATCCCGCTCCCGAGCGGCCGCAGCGCCCGGCTCGATTACCGCGAGGACGGCGGTGTCGGGGCGGCGGTCAAGCTCCAGGAGCTCTTCGGCCTCGGTGAGACGCCGCGCATCGGCCCGCGCAAGGAGCCGGTCGTCTTCGAGCTGCTCGCCCCGAACGGCCGGCCGGTGCAGACCACGCGCGACCTGCATTCCTTCTGGGAGAAGACCTACCCCGAGGTGCGCAAGGAGCTGCGCGGCCGCTACCCGAAGCACCCCTGGCCCGAGGACCCCTGGACGGCCACGCCGACGCACCGCACCACGCGCCGTCCGAAGCGTTGAGGCCGTCAGGGCTTGCCGAGGGCGGCCGCGATCGCCTCCATGCCCGGATCGCGGCCGGCCCGGTACGTCTCGATGGTCCAGGGCGCCGGGATTTCCGGGTCGAGCGTCGGCACGGCGATGGGATGGCGTACGACCGCGCCGTGGCAGTCGGTGAACTCACGGCAGCCGTCCTTGTAGTCGTGCCGCTGCGTCGAGGGCAGCAGGACGATGCCGGTGTTCGACAGGGTGACCGGCCGACCTTCCGCGAAGAACACCAGGCGATCCCCGACCGCTTCGCCGACGAGGGTGACGCGCGACGGCGCCTTCTGCTTCAGGTAACCGACGGTGGAGATGGCCGCCGAGAAGGTCCACGGGGACGTCAGCACGAAGATCCGGCCCGGGACGAGCGACGGCAGGCTCTCGGCGAAGTCGCGCGTGTTGTTCAGATCGCCGCCGCCGTTGAGTCGCATGTCGAGGACGAGGTTCTTCGGCCTGGCCTCGCGAATCGCGCGCGTCGTTTCGGACAGGAAGCGCTGGATGCCGTCGCCGTCGTTCTGCCGCAGCTCGACGACCAGGGCGTCGAGCTCCGGCGCCGCGTGCCGGCGGTAGGGCTCTTCCGGATGGCGCAGCGCCTCCGGCGCCTGCTCCGGACCCAGGAGCGTCTTCCACGTCTCCCCTTCAGAGGACAAGCGGTCGGGAAAGAGCCAGCGGTCGGCGTTGGCGCGTCCCCGGTCGGGATCGGGAGGTTCGGCGGTGATGCGCCGCTCGACGACGCCGCCCGGCGTCGCGAAGCGGTAGACGGCCGCGTCGGACGCCTTCGCCAGGCCCAGGGCGAAGAGCTGGTCCGGGCTCTCGAACAGATACGGCGCGGTGCGATCCCGGTGCGACGGGACGCCCCCCTGGAGCGACCGCGCCGCCGCGAGCAGGTCCGCCACCGGGTGACCGTCGATGTCCGTGAGCTCGGCGCCGAGCAGATCCGCCAGCGGCCCCGCGGCGCGCAGGACGAAGAAGCGCTCGCCGAACGGCTCGAGCCGCAGGGGGATGCGATTGAAGCGGCGCGACCGCGGCCCGGCGAACAGGGAGGTATGGCCGTTGTCGGCCAGCGCGACGATGCGTGCCAGCTCCAGCTCGAACGCCGCGGCGCCCGGACCGGCCGCGTCCTTCTCGAGGCGGGCCAGCCGGGCCTCCGCTTCGGCGCGGGCCGCGGCCGGGTAGGAGCGGTCCTGATCCAGGAATTTCGAGCGGAACTCCGCGAGGTCGGCCCGGCGAAGCGCGGCCGTGTCTCCGCCGGCCGCGACCGCGGTGGCCGCGGCCGCGAGAGACCAGGCCATTCCCAGCATTTGCAGCAGCCGCATGGCGCCTCCTCCACTCGATGAGCGGATTGCCTTCCGCGGCTCAAGTACGCGGCGGGCCTCGTGACGGTTCCGTTCCGGAATCGCCGCCCCCTTGCGTCGGGAGCGGCGCGGCACCAGAATGAGGGGGTGACCCTTCGTCGCGCCATCGGGGCGCGCCTGCTGAAGTCGGGTCCCCTCTCCATTTCCATGGCTTGAGTCCGCCGATGCGCGGATCGCGGAGCGATCCGACCGTGACGCGGCGACGTGTGTTCTGGCTCGCCGCCGGACTCGTCCTCGCGGCGCTCCTGCTCTGGGTGGCGCAGTCGGAGATCGTCCTCGTCACCGCCGAGGAGAACGGCGAGATCATGACCACCTCCTACGTGCTGGAGGAGGAGGACTTCCGGCATCCGCGCCTGCAGCTGCTGAGGACGCGGGAGAAGCTGGACGAGGTGATCGCCGGGACGCCGCGACAGTTCGAGGCGGCGTTGCGCCTCCGTTCGTGGGTCCGCAGCCAATGGGAGCCGGGGGGCGACTTCTACTATCCCCCCTGGGACGCGGTCGAGATCCTCGACCTCGCGCGCCGGCACGGCAACCGCGGCTTCTGCGCCCAGTACGCCATCGTCTTCCTGCAGGCGTGCCAGTCGATGGGAATCCACGCGCGCTACGTCGATCTCGTGGGTCACTTCGTCGTCGCCATCTGGTCGGACGACTTCGACCGCTGGATCCTCATGGACCCGATGTACGACCTGCACTACGAAAAGGACCACGTGCCGATGCGCGGCCGCGGCCTCTATCGCGCCTATTGGACGAAGGACGTGACCGGCATCGAGCAGGTCGACTCCAGGGGCCGGCGCCGGCCGATCGCGCTCCCCGACCTCGAGCACTACCGGCAGATGTCCATCGACACCTCCGCCAACCAGCTCACGGAGCCGGTCGAGGTCCGCATCAACGGGACCTGGCGGACGCTGAAGCACGCCGACGACTACCGCGCCTATCCCAAGGTGGGGCGCGACCAGCTCATGGTCGAGTCGGAGTTCCTGGCCTGGCGATCCGGCGAAGCCGGCGAGCGCGCCCCGGAGCGCCCGCAGACGACCGAAGACGACGACTTCCGCTACGCCATGAACCAGACGATCCTCCTGCTGGCGAACTCGCGGGTCCGCAAGCAGATCCTGAAGGTCGCCCTCCTGCGCCAGAACTGCCCGACCTTCGCCCGCTTCCAGGTCCGATCGGAAGCGAGCACCGACTGGGTGCCCTCCCCGGCCGACACGGTGAAGTGGCTGCTGCACCCGGGAGAAAACCAGCTGCAGGCGCGCATCGAGACCCGCGACGGCTGGAAGGGCCCGGCCAGCACCTTGAGGCTCTACTACAAGCCGGTCCTCTTCACCTTCCTGCCCGCCTTCCCCGGCTACATCTACCGGGTCGTCGCCCACCCTTCGTCCTAGGAGCGGCCGTCGTCCGCCGTGTCGCGATTCTCGACGGCGCTTCTGTCGAGGTTCCGCACACGGGCGCGCTGACGAAACCGGCATCGCGCGCGCAAGCCCCGTCGATCCCGGCGCTTCGGCGATCACCAGGGTGTCAGGAAAGCGGGCACCTCCCTTGCTCTCTCCGGGGGCGTGGCCCCCCGGCTTCTTGATCGTCGGTCCCGCGACACCGCCGGCTTCAGCCTCGCCGAGATGCTGGTGGCCTCGGCGATCTTCGCCATCGTCGCGGCCGTCGCCTTCGTGTTCTTCAGCGGCGCGCAGCACTCCTACAAGAACGGCGAGAACTTCACCGAGCAGCAGCAGGCGACGCGCGTGGCGTTCGACCGCATGCTCGGCGACCTGCGCCTGGCGGGCTTCAACACCAACCCGGACGGCGACGCCAGCCGCGTCGACGAGCAGGTGGAGGGCGCCTGGGACACCGCGGTGACCATCCGCGGCGACTTCGACTTCGAGAACCCGGTGCTGCGCTCGACACCCGAAGTCGCGCTCGCCGGCGCCGTCTACAACGTCGTCTCCACCGGCAACGACGAGGTGGTCACCTACGTGCTGGCGAAGCCGGGGCCCATCGGGCCCGCCACCCTGACGCTGCGGCTCGACCCCGACCGCCCGCGCGCGAAGACGGTGAAGACGGTCACCATTCCTTCGGTCGCGCTGGTGCAGGACAATCCTCCCTACACCCTCTACCGCGTGACGCTCGACGACGTGAGCGGCGCCTTCCCCTCCTCGCCGCAGGCGGCGAGCCAGTTCGTGTACGAGCCCATCGCCGAGAACATCCGCAGCATGACGTTCCGTTACTGGCCCGATTCGGGGGCCGCCATCGGCCCCAACACGCCGGCCAACCCGGCGGACGACATCGGCGGCGACGACGCGGCGATCCTGACGCGCTCGCGCATCCGCCGCATCAGCGTCAGCGTGGTCGGGATGACGCCGGACGAGGACCTCGACTACGTCGACGCCTCGGATGCCTCGGCGACGACCCACTTCCGCAAGTTCGACCTGTCGAGCGACGTGAACCCCGAGAACCTCGGGCGCGTCGGCGTGCGCGACGTGGACGTCACCCCGCCGCCGTCGCCGGCGAACCTGGCGCTGGTCCCGGGGCACTGCAAGGGGATGCTGGTGAAATGGGACACGCCGTCGGCCGCCTCCGGCGTCACCTCCTACGACGTCAAGTTCTGGCCCAACGGCAACCCCTCGGCCTTCACGACCAGCGCCGTGACCTATCCCCACTCCGAGTTCGGCGTCGTGGACTACGACGGCCACGGCTTCATCGCCGGGATGAACGTCGGGACGACCTACTGCTTCCAGGCGCGGGCCCGCGATCTCGTCGGCAACCAGAGCGGCTGGGCCCCCGGCACCCCGGTGTGCGCCGCCGTGGCCGAGGCCTCGACGCCGGGGACGCCGCAGAACCTGGCGGCCACCGGATCCGGGAACCTCGCGGCGCTCGACAGCCAGGTGACGCTGACCTGGGACGAGACGAAGAACAACGCCAACGACGTCGCCAACGACCCGGACTTCGTCAACGCCCACACCGTGCTGCGGGACGGCAACGGGTACAAGCTGTACCGCGACACCACCGCGACCTTCACGCCGGACGACGCGGTGAACCTCGTCGCCGGGACGACGGCCCTCGGCAACGGCGTGCTGACGTACACCGACACGCTCGTCGCCAACTGCCAGACCTACTACTACAAGCTCAAGGCGGTGGACACCTGCGATGTCGCGGGGACGGCGAGCCTGGCCGCGACCGGGCAGGCGCAGACCAACATCCCGCCGGCGACGCCGACGGGGCTCACCGGCAAGCGGACCTCGCCGACCTCCGTGGCTCTCTCCTGGAACGCGGTGACGACCAAGACCGAGGGCTCGCGCGTGAACATCGACCTGTACCGCGTCTACCGCATGGCCATGCCGCGCGGCACCTCGCCGGCAGCCCTCTCCCCCGGCGCGTTCTCCCTGCGCGGCACGGCCCCGACGCCTTCGTACACCGACACGCTCAGCACGCAGGACCAGAAGGCGGTCGAGGACGGCCAGTCGCTCTACTACCTCGTCACCGCGGCCGACCTGTGCGGCAACGAGAGCCCCAAGCCGACGCCCGTCGAGGTCTCCTGCGATTTCAACGGCAGCCTGGTGGTCTCTCCGGGCGACGGCGACGCCAACGGCGGCGTGGTCCGGATCAGCCTGGGCGTCATCGGCTCGGACACCTACGTGCGGGCGCGGGTGCGCATCCAGAATGCCGCGATCCCCGGCGTGTATGTGTACGACGAGACCTCGAACGCCTTCCCGTTCCGGTTCCGCGACTGGGACACGAGGATCTCGGGGCAGGGCAAGTACCAGATCTACTGGGAGGTGGAGAACGCCGCGGGCTGCGTCCAGACCCTCGCGACGGCGTTCGAGGCGACCGCGAACCTGTCCTGCCAGATCACGCCGACGAACCCGGACCTCTCGCCGACGAGCGGCAAGCCGTCGGACCAGAACACGCGCCTCTCCTGGGACATCCAGAACAGCAGCGGCCGCGATCTGCAGATCACCGCGATCACCGCCTCCTGGACCTCGACCCTCGGCCCGCACCGGCTGGTACAGATCGAATGGCCCCAGGGGACGGTGGTGAAGTCGTACGGCCTGCTCGGGGGCCTGCTCGACCTCCTGGGGAACCTGCTCGCCGACTTCACCTCGTTCCCGCTGATGCTCCTGGACGGCGTCGGGTCGGGCTGCAGCGGCTCGTCCTGCGTCCGGATGTCGATGGTCTGGGACTCGAAGATGGTCACCACCGCAGGCGCCGGGGAGACCATCTCGATCGGCTACACCTTCAAGGACCCTTCAGGTTCGACCGGGACCTGCTCGTTCAGCGTCAAGCCCGACCTCTCGCTGCATTAGAATGCGTCACTCATGTCCATGGTCGGCAGGACGGTCGGGCACTACAGGATCGAAGGCAAGCTGGGCTCCGGAGGGATGGGGGACGTCTACCTCGCCCGCGACCTGAAGCTCGACCGGGAGGTGGCCCTCAAGGTGCTGCCGCCGGACATGGCGGCCGACCCGCAGCGCCTGCAGCGCTTCGAGCGCGAGGCGAAGACCGTCGCCACCCTCAACCACCCCAACATCGTCACCCTGTTCTCGGTCGAGGAGGCCGACGGGGTCCGCTTCCTGACCATGGAGCGGGTGGTCGGGCAGCCGCTCGACGTCCGCATCACCCCCGGCGGCCTGAGCTTCAAGGCTTTCATGGAGATCGCCCGGCCGCTGGCCGACGCGCTGGCGGCGGCCCATGAAAAAGGGGTGGTGCACCGCGACCTCAAGCCGGCCAACATCATGGTGTCGGACGACGGCCGGGTGAAGGTGCTCGACTTCGGCCTCGCGAAGATGCGCGAGCCGGACCGTCCCGACAACCTCTCCGACATCAAGACCCAGGGTCTGACGCGCGAGGGGACCATCGTCGGCACGGTCCCCTACATGGCGCCGGAGCAGCTGCAGGGCAGGCCGGTCGACAACCGCTCCGACCTGTTCTCGCTCGGCGTCATCTACTACCAGATGCTGACCGGCCGCCGGCCGTTCCACGGCGGCACCTCGGCGGAGACCATCTCGTCGATCCTGCGCGACACGCCCCACTCGGTGAACGAGATCAACGTGTCGCTGCCGAACCACCTCGGCCGCATCGTGCGCCGCTGCCTCAACAAGGACCCGAACGAGCGCTACCAGACGGCGCGCGACCTGGCCATCGACCTGAAGGAGCTGAAGGAGGAGATCTCCGACTCCGAGCGGGTCAACGTCAACTCCATCGCCGTGCTGCCCTTCGCCAACATGAGCCCCGACCCCGAGCAGGAGTACTTCTGCGAGGGGATCGCCGAGGAGCTGATCAACGGGCTCGGGCGGATCAAGAACCTGAGGGTGGCGTCGCGCACCTCGGCCTTCCAGTTCAAGGGCAGCAAGCACGACATCCGCGAGATCGGCGAGCGCCTGAACGTCGAGAAGGTGGTCGAAGGCAGCGTGCGCAAGAGCGGCAACCAGATCCGCATCACCGCGCAGGTGGTCAACGTCAACGACGGCTACCGCCTGTGGTCGGAGCGCTACGACCGCAAGCTCGAGGACATCTTCGCCATCCAGGACGAGATCGCCGAGAGCATCGTGCGGGCGCTGGAGGTGACGCTGTCGCCGAAGGAGCGCCGCGCCATCCAGAACGTCGCGACGCGCGACGTCGAGGCGTACGACTTCTACCTGCGCGGGCGCAAGTCGTTCTGGGAATGGCGCCACGCCGGCTGGACGCAGGCGCGCCAGATGTTCGAGCGCGCCATCAAGCTCGACCCGAACTACGCGCTGGCCCACGCCGCCATCGCCGATTGCTGCTCGTTCATCTTCATGTACGCCGACCGCTCGGAGAAGGAGCGGGTGCTGGCCGAGGAGGCCAGCCGCAAGGCGCTGCAGCTCGACCCCGATCTCGCCGAGGCGCACGCGGCGCGCGGCATGGTGCTGTCGCTGTCCGACAACAACGAGCAGGCGGCAGTGCACTTCGAGAAGGCCATCGCCCTCAACCCGCGCCTCTACGACGCCTACTACTTCTACGCCCGCGCCAGCGTCGCCCTGGGCAAGTACGACAAGGCGGCCCGCCTCTACGAGCAGGCGATGGAGGTCCGCCCGGAGGACTACCAGGTCCCCCTGCTGCTCCCCCAGGTGTACCGGAGCCTGCACCGGCTCGAGGACGAGAAGACGATCTCCCGCGTCGGCATCGAGAAGGCGAAACGCCACCTCGAGCTCAATCCCGATGATCCCCGCGCCCTCTACCTGGGCGGCGGCGCGATGGCCAAGCTGGGAGTCGTCGAGCACGACGAGGCGATGGTGAAGGAAGGGCTGAAGATGGTGGACCGGACCGTCGAGCTCACCCCGGACGAGGTCGGGGTGCTCTACAACGTCTCGTGCATCTACGCGACGCTGGGGCGGGCCGACGAGGCGCTCACGCTCCTCGAGCGTGCGGTGCGCAACGGCTACAACCACCTCGCCTGGCTCGAGACCGACTCCGACTTCGACTCGATCCGTCAGCACCCGCGCTTCCAGGCGCTGACCAGGACGGTCGCGGACCGCCAGTGAGGCTGAGCACGGTCGTCCGCGACCTGCGCCTGGGGATCTCCAACGCCCTGCTGGCCGGTCTCCACCCCGACCAGGTGCCCGTTCCGCCCTTCCGCTTCGTCGAGCGCGTCGGCGGCGGCGATTACCGCGACGTCGGCGAGGCCCTCAGCCGGAACCTCCTCGAGCAGGGAGGGCTGCGGCCGACCGATCGCCTGCTCGACATCGGCTGTGGCGTCGGCAGGCTCGCGGCGCCGCTGACCCGGTACCTGCGCGGCGAAGGCCTCTACGAGGGCTTCGACATCGACCCGGAGCTGGTGGCGTGGTGCCAGCGGAACATCACCCGGCGGCATCCGCGTTTCCGCTTCCGCGCCGTGGACGTCCACAGCAGGTACTACCGGCCCTCCGGCTCGGTGAGCGGGTCCGCCTTCACCTTTCCCTACGAGGACGGAGCCTTCGACCTGGTCTCCGCGACGTCCCTGTTCACGCACCTGCTGACGCGCGACGCGGAGAACTACCTGCGCGAATCCGCCCGCGTCCTCGCACCGGGAGGGACGCTGTTCGCGACGTTCTTCCTGCTCGACGAGGAGTCCCGGGCGCTGCAGAAGGCGAAGCGCGGGGACCGGGTGTTCCGCGCGGAGCCGGTGGACGCGGCCCAGGGCCAGGTGCACCACATCATGCGCGCCGACCAGCCCGAAGCGGCGGTCGCCTACACGACCGACTGGCTGCGCCAGGCGCTGGCGCGCGCCGGCTTCGGCGGGGACATCCGGATCCACGGCGGCAGCTGGTGCGGCCGCACGACCTTCGTCACCTACCAGGACCTGGTGATCGCGCGCAAACCGGCCTGATCCTCAGGCAGTCCACTTTGCCCCCGGGTCGCCACCGATGGCGATTCCGCGTTGACACGTCCCTCCGGCGGGCGTATAGCATCGTCGTCAACTCGCTTTCCCATGAAAGGAACGGCCATGCGGAGCGCCTCCACGGCGGCTCTTCTCCTGCTCACGGCGTGGCTGGCGCCGGTTGACGCCCTCGCCCAGGGCGCTTCCCGCCAGGCCTGCACACCGGAGATCTGCGACAAGCAGGACAACGACTGCGACGGGCAGGTGGACGAGGACATCCCGGGTACGCCGATCACGAGCGGCACGGGGGCCGTGGGGACCAGGCTGGTCTTCAGCGGTGTCGGCGGCGGGTTCAGCGGCAAGTTCTTCCTCCTGGGGGCCGGAGATCTCTACAACAGCGGCTCGATGCCCCCTTCGGCCTGGCTCGTGAACCTGGGGGACCTCGATCACGACGGCCAGCCGGAGTTCCGGGTGGCGGTGCCGCCGCAGGGGCCGGGAAGCTGGAACGACCCGCGGACGGTCGGTTGTCCCGGCGAGCTGGCGTCGAGACCTCCCCTGGTGCTGCTGCTCTACGCCTCCCCGGAGGACCTGGACCACGACGGGGCGTTCGACGTGTTCGAGGACTTCGTCATTCGGAACGGCCGGCTCGACTTCGGCGAGGATCTCGACCATGACGGGCGGCTGACCCCGCCGAATGGGTGCGAGGGGGCGTACCGCGAGGACATCGATTGCGACCGCCACCTCGACACCATCAACGAGGACTCCAATCACAACGGGATCCTCGACCCGGGCGAGGATCGCGACGGCGACGCGCGTCTCGACCTCGGGATCGAGGACCGGAACAACAACCTCATCCTGGACGACCAGCCGTTCCCGGTGTCCGACTATCCCTACGGCTCGACCCGGCCGACGGCCGGCGGAATCATCGCCGCCTCGGTCGCCTGGAACGGCTCCTCGTACGACTTCGATGCCATCAACACACCGACGCGGACGATCGTCGCCGACGACGGCACCGTCTACCGCGTCGTCGACGCGGCGAAGCCGGCGGTTGTCGGCGCGCGCGCTTCGGGCGTCCGGCTGATGGCGGAGGATTTCTTCGGATTCGGCAGTGCGACCTGGCGGACAGGCCTGATCGCCCCCGCGATTCCTTCCGCGGACGACGTCTCCGGGGCGCGGGCGATTTTCGACGCGCGTGAATTCTGGAACTTCATGGGCATCGGGCTGATCGCCGGCACCCCGTCGGCACCCGACGGATCGGCGACCACCTCCGCATCGTTCGGGACGCCGCTCGTCAATCCCAACCCCCCCGACTTACCGGTGTCGTCCCTGGACGCCCTGCCCCTCTCCGCAGGCTCGAACCAGCTGCTGCACAACGAGGTCGGACTCCATCCGGCACTCGCAACGCTCCGCCCGTTCGATACCGACGGCGATCGGGTCCTCCTGCAGTACGACCTGTGCCCGAACGTCTTCTCTCTCTCCTTCGGAGGAGGGGGGAACGACAGCGACCGGGACGGGATCGGCAACCTATGCGACCCGCCGGCCTCCGCCACCGACGGCCAGTGGGTCGCCGTGCAAGGTCCGCTGACACCGGGGTACCGGTCCGGCACGGCCGCCGCCTACGACCGGTTCCGCTCCTTGACAGTCCTCTACGGCGGGTCGGACGACACCCGGACCTGGGCCTACGACGGCACAGGCTGGACGACGCTCCCGACCATCGGCAGCCCGGGAGCGCGCTACGGACACCGGATGGCCTACGACGGCCTCCACCATCGCATCCTGCTGTTCGGCGGATTCTCGTACCCGACCGGAATCCCGCTGACCGATCTGTGGTCGTTCAACGGGGCGAGTTGGGACAACATCACGCCGGCCACGTCCCCCACGCCGCGCGGCGACTTCGGCCTCGCCTTCGACGACTCGCGCGATCTCCTGGTCCTCTACGGCGGGGTTCTCGGCGATCACATCCTGCCCGATACCTGGGTGTACGACGGATCGAGCTGGCATTTCGTTTCGACGGCCGCGACGCCACGGGCGCGCTCCAGCATGCAGATGACGTACGACGAAGGACGCGCGGCCGTCTTCATGAACGGCGGCACCTCGAACGACCACAGCAGCCCCTTCAACGACACCTGGCGGTTCGACGGCGCAACCTGGCGGCTCGTCGATCACACGGGTGAGGTCGCGCCGACCTGGATGGGACAGCTGGTCTACGACGGGACGAGCCGGCAGCTGGTCCTCGTCTCGGGCCTGAATTTCATCATAAACCCCGGCCCGGGCTCGGGAGGAACGGGCCTTGCCTTCGAGATGTCCGCCGCGCGGGTCTTCGACGGCCGGGTCTGGCGGACGCTCTCGACGCTCGACGTTCCCCAGCTCACCATGACCACGGTCGCGGTCTTCGACGCCGCCCGCGGAACGCTCGTCGCGTTCGACGGCTTCGGCTCGACCTACGAGCTGCATCGTCCTCCCGATCTCGACTCCGACGGGGTGACGAACGGGTCGGACAACTGTCCCCTCATTGCGAACGCGGGCCAGGCGGACGCCGACCTCGACGGGACCGGCGACGCGTGCGACAACTGTCCCGTTCCCAACGCGTCGCAGACGGACAGCGACAGCGACGGCCGGGGCGACGCCTGCGACAGCTGTCCTTTCATTCCCGACCTGCAGGCGGACTCGGACGGCGACGGCATCGGGGATGCGTGCGACTGCCTCCCGGGCGATCCCTCGCCCGGAACGCCCCCCGAAGTCGGCGCGGCGCTCTCGGTGACGCACGCCAACGGCTTGACCCGGATCGACTGGGTTGCGAGCGCCGGCGTCGATCGCTACCACTCCTATGTCGGCACCCTGCCGGCGCACATGATGGGAAGCCGCGCCGGCTCCCCCTTCGACCACGAATGTCTCGACGCGAACCTGTCGGAGTCGGGCGGCGTGGTCACGACCGAGGACCTGGGCGTTCCGACCCTCGGGACCGGTTTCTACTATCTCCTGGCGGGGGACAACGGCTGCGGCGAGGGGTCGCTCGGATCCACCACCTCGGGACAGCCCCGGCCCGTTCCGCTTGCGTGCGGCGTGCCGCATCCACAGCTGCCGGAGATTCTCGCCGTGGAGGTGACGGCCACCGACACCACCGCCCTCTGCCCGGAGTACGACGCGATCATTCGCGGCTGGCTCTGCTCCGCCGGCGGCATCACCCCCGACACGTACGCGTTGTTTCCGGGGCCGTCCCTGGAAATCCGCGCGGACTTCACCGACCTGCTGCTACGGGTGACGACGCCGAACCCCGCGTTGCCCCCGGTGCCGCCTCCACGCCTGACCGTCCAGGCGACGCGCACCCCGTGGGGTGGCGGTTCCCCGCCACTCCCCCTGAATCTCGTCGACGACGGCTCGCTCCTCGTCACCCAGCAGCAGCAGGCGGGGTACAACCCCGAGAACTGCGTCGTCGATCCCGGCGCGGGGGTCTGCTCGTGCGCGCCGAAGAGCTTCCCGATCGTGTCGAGCGACGCCCAGGCGGCCGACGGCACCTTCACGCTGCGTCTGACGTTCGTGCCCGGTCAGAACGGGCTCAGCCAGAGCGCCTTCGGCGCGTTCCAGAACTGCATCGCCCGGCGGCAGCAGGCGACCACGCTGTTCGCCGATGCGCCTGACGGCACGCCGACGTCCTTCGCGCTCGGCGCCTGGGACAAGGACGGCTTCGGGTCCGTCTGGCCGGTCACGTTCCCGGTCCTCCCCCGGGCTCCAGCGGTCACGTGTACCGGGGACGCGTGCGCGTGCTGCCTGTTCCTCTCGCCGGATCCGGCTTCGGAATGCCACGGCCTCACGGGGCTGATCGGCGTGCCAGGGAGCGGATTCGAGAACGGCGTCTGCAAGGACCTGCTGTAAAAGTCCGTTCGACAAGCCCGGATTTTTCACCGGTGTTCTGCTGCGGCCGCGGATCTGGCCGTCCTGACGGGCGTCTTCGCGCCCTCGCGACGAACCCCAGTGAGAAATCCGGGCTAGCGGCCGGCGGCCAGCGTCGCCTTCAGATCCTCGAACCAGTTGAAGGCGATCTTGACCATGTTGCGGTTGCCGGCGAGGGTCGCGACCTCGCTCTGGATGATCAGGAAGCGCTTGCCGTCCGCCGCGACGTCCCAGTCGCCCTGCAGCCCGGGCACGAGGTCGAACATCTTCTCGGGGCGGCCGACCTCGAGCGACCCGCCGACGGCGCGCACCGGCACGCGCCACGCGGCCTTGTTGCGCTCCATGTAGAAGATGGTCGCGCCGTCCTTCGACCAGCGCGCGAATTCGCCCCCCTGCGCCGAGACCTGCCAGCGGCTCCCTTCGCCGGAGGACGGGCGCACGTAAACCTCCCAGCGCCCCGATTCGTCCGAGTCATACGTGATCCACTTGCCGTCGGGCGAGAAAACCGGATCCCCCTCCGACGCGTTGCTCGTGAACAGGGGCCGCGCCTTGTGATCCCCCTGCAGCGGCATCAGCCACGGGTCGCCGTTCGGCGTGGAGAGGTGGTAGCCGAGGTATTTCCCGTCGGGCGACGTCGAGTAGGCGTCCATCTCGACGTCGGACGAAGCCATCGTCTCCTCCTCGCCGGTGCCGTCGGAATGCTTGCGCAGGATCACCCACTTCGAATTCCGGTTGGACGTGTAGTACAGGTCACGGCCGTCGGCCGACCAGACCGGATACAGGTCGCGGCCTTCGTCGAACGTCAGGCGGGTGAAGGTGCCCCGCTCCAGGTCCTGGATCCAGATGTCGGTGTTGCCATCCTGGACGATGGCGACGGCAATCCTGTGGCCATCCGGAGAGATCCGCACGGGAGCCTGGAACTCGCGCCGCGCGTCGCTCACCAGCGTCAACCGCCCCTGCGGGTCGGACCAGGCGAGGGTGTTGCGCGCGCCGGCCGCCTGCCCCGTGAGGTAGACGAGCGTCCCGCTCCTGGAGACGTCGTACTGGCCGCCCCCTTCGGTGTTGGTGTTGACGTCCTGCATCACCGGCGACGGCAGCGCGGTCAGCTTCATCGACGCGAGATCGAGCGGCGCGGCGAAGAGCGTCCGCTGGTTGAGATACAGGAGGTGCCCGGAGGCGGCGTAGCGCGCGTACGTGCCGCCGTGGGTCAGGACGGTCCGCTTGCCGGTCTTCACGTCGACGATCTCGATGGTGCCGGAGTTCCGGTCCCCCGTACCGTAGGCGGTGAACAGCACCTTGTCGCCCCCGGGAAGGAACTGCGGCCAGCGGTGGCTCACCTCCCCCTGGCCCAGGGTCGTCAGCGGCTTCGGCTGGCCGCCGGCCGCCGGGAGCTGCATCAGGCCGCTCGCCGGGTTGGGAGCGAAGACGATGGCGCCGTTCTCGCCCCACGCCGCGCCGCGACTGAGGGCGACCGGGCACAGCACCAGGGGCGTTCCCCCGGTGATCGACACCTTCTTGAGCGTCGAAGGGGTGACGAAGCCGATCCATTGCCCGTCGGGCGAGAAGAACGGGTTGTAGGCGGCGTCGGTCCCCTGCAGCGGCGTGTCCTCGAGGCGGCCCAGAGAACGGACGTACAGCTTCGTGGCGCTGACGTCGCTGGCGGTGCCGATGGCATAGGCGAGGTAGCGGCCGTCGGGAGACAGCGCCGTCGCGCTCCCCTGAATCGTCAGGAGCGGCTGATCGCCCGTGACCGCCGCTTCGAGGCGGATCGGCTGCGGGGCCGGCGGCGTCGGGCGCAGGAAGAAGAACCCGGCGGCGGTCGCGAGCGCCGCGGCCATGGCGGCGCCGGCGAGCAGCGCCGGGGACGCTCCGCGCGCGACCGGAGCCGTCATCGTGCCGGGAGCCGTGTACCCGGACGCATCCGCCGCGGCGCGATCGTCGAGCGCCGCCTTCCCCGAGACGACCTCCTCGAGCAGCACGCGCGCGTCGCCGATGTCGCGCAGGCGGTGGCGCGGGTCGCGCTCGAGGCAGCGGCGCAGCAGGCGCCGCAGCGTCGGCGGCGTCGCCGGCGGCAGCGCCTTCCAGTCCGGGTCGGTCTTGAGGACCGCGGCGATCATCTCGGAAATGGTCTCGCCGTCGAACAGGCGCGTGCCCGTGAGCATCTCGAAGACGACGCACCCGAAGGCCCAGATGTCGGTGCGGCGGTCGATCGCTTTGCCCTTCGCCTGCTCCGGGCTCATGTAGGCGGCGGTGCCGAGGATGACGCCGGCCCGCGTCCCTCCCGAGGTCATCGTCGGCGACATCGACGACAGCGGCGACGGCTCGCTTCCCTCGCCGGAGAGCGCCTTGGCCAAACCGAAGTCGAGGATCTTCACCTGCCCGTCGTCGGTCACCTGGATGTTCGCCGGTTTCAGGTCGCGGTGGACGATGCCCGCCTCGTGGGCCGCCTCCAGCCCCTCGGCGATCTGCAGGGCGAAGCGCACCGTCTCGTCGACGGGGATCGGCCCCTCCTTGAGGCGCGCGTCCAGGGTGGTGCCGCTGACCAGCTCGAGGGCGAGGAAATGCTTCCCCTCCGCCTGGTGCAGCCCGTAGATGGCGGCGATGTGCGGGTGGTTGAGGGCGGCCAGCAGCCGCGCCTCGCGCTCGAAGCGCGCCAGCCGGTCGGGATCGCCGGCGAACAGGTCCGGCAGGATCTTCACCGCCACCGGACGATTCAGGGTCGTGTCAAGAGCCTTCCACACGACCCCCATGCCGCCTTCGCCGATCTTGCCGGCGAGGCGGAAGTTGAGGAGCGTCTTCCCCGCTTCGATGGACATGGCCGCGCATCATATCGCGGTTGCCGCGATTGTCATCGCGGCATTTCGGCGCAATCGCACGCGGGGGGCGGGATTGGCAGGAGGACGGAAGCGGCTACTTCAGCTTGGGGCAGTCGGTGGAGGTCCCCTCGGCCCACTCCATCAGGGCCTCGGAGAGGAACTTGTAGCCCATCGTCGGCCGGTACAGGACCACCTCGGTGCGGTGGGCGCCGGCGCGCTTCAGGTCCACGGCCATGACGTAGAGACCGCCCTCCGGCGGGTGGGCGCCGACGCCGGCCGGCCGGTGCACCACCTGCATGGTGAACTCCGCCCGGTCGCGGCTGAGGTGCCTGAAGCTCGGGTTGTAGTCGGTGGACGAGCGCTCGACGTAGCCGACGTTCGCGGTCCGCTGGACGAGCTTGTCGAGGCACGGAGTGCAGCGCGCGTCGAAGGTCTTCACCACGTCGTCGAAGCCGCGCTCCACCACGAACGACTCCATTTTGGCGCCGCGGGTTCCCTTCGCGACCGCATCGACGAACTCCGCCCGCGTCTGCGGCACCCAGATGGCGAAGGCCGCCGGCGCGATCAGGATGAGCGCGGCCACCGCCAGGAGGACGGCGTGCACGCGGAGGCGGAGCGGTGTCGTCACGGCCCGCAATATCGCTTCCGTCACGAAGCGGCGCAAGCCGCCTCCCGGCCTCCGCGATTCAGCCGATCTCGGCGATGACGGGAAGGTGATCGGAGGCCAGCCGGGAGGCCGCCGTGCGATGGCTGAAGATGCGGCGCAGCGCCCGGCGGGGGTGGACCCAGATCCGGTCGAGCTCGACCAGCGGCCAGCCCACGGGGTACGACGGCGCGCGCGGCGGGCGGCCGAGCCGGCGGTCGAGCAGGTGCACGACCGATCGCCCCGGCAGCCAGTCGTTGAAGTCGCCGAGGACGACGAACAGCGTGCCGCGCACCGAGTCGAGGTACTCGAGGATCTGGCGCACCTGGAAGCGGCGCTCGCGCAGGCGCAGCCCGAGGTGCGCCGCGAGCACGTGCACCAGCCGGCCGCCGACGTCGATGCTGGCCGCCAGCGCGCCGCGGGGCTCGCGACGCTCCATCGACAGGTCGATGCGATGCACCTCCCGGATGGGATGGCGCGTGAACAGGGCGTTGCCGAAGCATTCGGTGACGGTGCTGCGGGTCGGGCCGAGGGCGCAGGTGTAGCGATCGAGGGTCGTCAGCACCGCCGGTGACCGCGACTCCAGCGCGACGCTGGCGGGATAGGTGAACTCCTGCAGGGCCACGATGTCGGCGTCCAGCTCGACGATGACGTTCGCCACCCGCTCGGGGTCGAAGCGGCCGTCGCGCCCGACGCAGGCGTGGACGTTCCAGGTGGCGACCCGCAGGGCGCCCGGCTCGGCCACTAGCCGAACTCCGCCTGGCTGCGGTGCTCCGCGACCGCCGGTCCGAAGCGGCGCGCCAGCAGGAACGAGCGCAGCAGCGCGGCGGCGGCGAGCAGCGCCAGCACGGCGGCGAGCGTCGCGAGCCGCCGCCCCGGGGAGGGTTGCAGGATCGTCTGCCGCAGGAGCGCCCCGAATCCGCCGAGCGCGATGACCTGGGGAACGAGGGCCAGCAGCGATCCGAGGAGAGCGGTCCCGAATCCGACGCGGTGCGCGCCGCAGAAGAGCTGCACCGCCCCGCTGTTGGCCACGGACGACAGCTGCAGGGCGGCGATGCCGCGCACCCCGTCGGCGCCCACTTGCCGCAGCGAGCGCCAGGCGCGGCGCGTCATGAAGCGGGCGAGACGATCGGGCCCGAGCAGCCGCCCGGCCGTGTACCCCAGCGTGGCGACGGCGAGCGCGCCGGCGAATCCGGCCACGAGACCGCGCGACGCTCCGAGCAGCAGTCCGCAGAGCAGCGCCAGCAGCTCGACCGGGAACAGGGACGGTGCGGCGAGAACGGCCGCCGCGATCCCCCGGAGCCGGGCCGCCGCGCGCCGCCGCGGCTGCGCTGCCGGGTCGGTTTTCCGCGGACTCTCCTCGATCACGGTGTCGATGCGCACCGGGCCGTCCGGATCGGCGGCCGCCCGGACCGCCTCGGGAACGGAGGATTCCTCGAGCGTCGCGGGGTCGATGCGCACGAGGGCGCGATCGCCGCCGCCGCGGGCGTCCACGAAGGCGCGCATCGACCCGGCCTCGGCGAGGCCTGTGGCCACCGCCTCGCCCGACAGGCCGAGGTGCTCGCCGAGAAGCCGGTCGCGGATGCGCCGGATTCCGTCGCGGACCCGGGCTTCGTCCGCGCCGTCGATCGCCAGGTCGCACTCGGTGTCCAGCGCCATGCTGCGGCGCGCGAAGTTCGCCGAGCCAATGCGCAGCAGCACGTCGTCCGCGACCAGCACCTTGGAATGGATGAAAGTCGGGATGTCGCGGCCGCGCGACGCCATGGGATAGAGCAGGCGCAGCCGGCCGTGCCGGTCGGCGGCGGCGAGGCGGCGGAAGATCTCCTCCCGGAAGACCCCCATGGTGTTGCGCTCGAGCCAGCCGTGGCACTCGCGCGGCACGACGACGATCACCTCGGGGCCGTCCGGCTCGGCCAGCCGCTTCGCCAGCGCCTGCGCCAGCGTGTCGCTGGTGAAGTACTGGCTCTCCATGTAGAGGGAGCGCTTCGCCGCGCCGATGGCGTCGAGAAGGAGCGTCTCGCACTCGCGCGCCGGCGGCTGCGCCAGGAACTCCGGTTGGGTGCGCGCGATCCCGACTTCCGCACCGGCCAGATCGACCTCCGCGTCCGCGGGCCACAGGCGGGCGCCGTCTTCCGGCGAAGCAGCGGCGGGCGGCGGCAGCCGTCCGCCGTTCTGCGAGGTGCGCCAGCGCTCCCGCGCCAGCTCCCCGAGCCGCGCCGCCGCCGGCCCCGTCAGCATCGCCGCCACCTCGTGGTACGGGCCGTAGGCCACCCCGTTCGCCTTGCGCAGAGGGTCGTCCGGTTCATGCCGCGGCGTGTCCCAGCGGTGCGTGGTCAGGTCGATGCTGCCGCAGAAGGCGATGGCGTCGTCCACCACGATGATCTTCTGGTGGTGACAGGCGGCGAGCGGGTGCCGGTCGTCGAACCCGAAGCGGACGTGGCGCGGTGTGCTCCATCCCAGCCGCCAGCGCAGCAGTGGGTCCCGCTCGAGGGTGTAGAGCACGTCGTAGCCCCAGATCAGGACGTGGCAGCGCAGATGGCGGTGGCGCCGCGCGACGTGCGCGAGGATGGCGTCGAGCCGGGTGGGCGCCTCATGGTTCGCGGCCGGTTCGACGAGGTCCACGGCCTGCAGGTCCCAGCCGATGATGAAAATGGATTGCCGCGCGGCAAGGAGCGCCTGCCGCACCCAGCGGAAATAATCGTCGGCATCCTGGACGCAGCGGAACCGGTCGGCGCGCTCGACGCGCCAGCAGTTCTTCCCCGGCGCGAGGAGGCCGGCCGGGAGCGTGTCGATGCCGGACGCGGCGGACTGGGCAGAGCTCGGGATTTGCACTCACGCCAGTCTCCGCACGATCCGGGTCGAAGACAGGCGGGAAGAGCCGGAAAGGCGTGTCGGGAAGATCCGGAGCGCCGGCGACGCCGCTTCAGCCGATGACTTGGAAACCCATGGAACGCGCCGCCGCGGCGAGCGCAGCGTCGTGCGTGGCGAACGTCAGGTCCGAGCCGGTCGATTCGCGCCAGACGAGGGCGGTGGCGAGATGAATGGCGCCCAGGCTTCCGAGCGGCGCCGGGAGGGGCTCGCCGGCCCGGCCGAGAACGGCGCGGCCCGGGTCGACGACCGTCATCTCGTCGAGGAGCCGGTACACCGCCTCGCGGCAGGCCGCCACGTCCTTGTCCACCATGTCGCCCCGGTGCCGCAGTCGATCGAGTGTCCTGAGGCACTCCACCTCGGCGAGCGCGCTCGCGATCCCTTCCTGGATCGAAGGCCACTCGCGGAGGCGGCCCTTCTGCCCCAGGATCACCCGGAGCAGGACGGACGAGTCCAGGTAGGCGATCACCTGTCCTCCCCGCGGTCCTCGAGCAGGACCGCCACCGCGTCGGTCTTGAGCCGGACCGGCGACGGGAGCGGTACTTTTTGCAGGGAGGGATGCCGGCCGCGCGGCCTTCGGAAGCGCAGCCCCTCCGCTTCGGTCGAGTAAGGAACGAGCCGCGCGACGGGCGTCTCGCGGTCCATCACGGCGTAGGTTGCGCCGCGACGGACCTCGCGCAGATGCTCGCTGAGCCGGGCTTTCAGTTCGGCGATGCGGACCTTTTTCATGACCACATGATAGTCACGACTGGTCATCTTGTCAATCAGGCTGTCGCGCGGGACGGACGCCGTCAGGCGCGGGGGCGGCGGCGCTTGAGCAGGCGCTCCTGGCGGAGGCGGCCGCGATCGCGCTTGCGGCGGATCTCCTCCCGCCGGAGGACCTCGGCCGACGCGGGACGCTCCGGCGTGGCCGGCGGGCCGGAGATCGGCCGCTCGTCCGGCGGCAGCGCGAGCATCGCCTGCTCGAGGTCGGAGAAATCCCCCGCGTCCGGTTTCTCGTCCCCGCGCCGCGGCGGCTCGATGTGCGTGGTCCAGAACTCCCGCACGCCGACGCGCCGCACGCCGCGCGGCAGCAGGTTGCCCAGCGTGTTGCGGTCGTTGGTCACGACGGTGACCGCCTCGCCGGCCTGCGCGCGCCGCCGCGCCTCCGACAGGATGCGATCGTCCGCCACCTGGTGGCCGCGCCGCGTGTAGACGATCTCGAACAGCGGCGTGCGCAGCGCATCGGGATTCGTGGCCAGCTCGTTACCGTCGAAGACGACGAGCACCCGCTCTCCCTGCTGGTGCGCGAAGGCCTGGAGGCGCTCGACGAGCCGGCTCCTCGCCTCGGCGCCGCGTCCGCTCGTCTGCAGGGCCTGCAGTCCGCCCAGCGCGAAGATGATGTTGTGACCGTCCAGGATCCAGATCAAGGAGGGCGGGATTGTATCGCGGCGGCTCCGGCGAACCGGGCCACAATACGCGGGCCATGGCCACAGGCAGAGCCCCCCTCTACGACCTGCTGCCTCCCGGCGAGGCCGGAAGCGACGAGCTGCTCGGGCGCTTCCTCGACTTCGTCGATTTCCGCGGGCTGACCCTCTACCCGGCGCAGGAAGAGGCGGTTTTGGCCCTCTTCGAAGGGCACAACGTCATCCTCAACACGCCGACGGGATCGGGGAAGTCTTTGGTCGCCTCGGCGCTGCACTTCGCGTCTCTGGCGCACCACCGGCGCTCGGTCTACACGTGTCCGATCAAGGCGCTGGTCAACGAGAAGTGGATGGCGCTGTGCCGCGAGCTGGGGCCGGAAAACGTCGGGCTCTCGACCGGGGACGCCACCGTCAACCACGACGCGCCGGTGCTGTGCTGCACCGCGGAGGTTTTGGCCAATATCGCCCTGCGCGAGGGGGAGGAGGCGCCCTTCGATGACGTGGTGATGGACGAGTTCCACTGGTACGCCGATCGCGACCGCGGGGTCGCGTGGCAGGTGCCGCTCCTGACCCTGCCGCGGACGCGCTTCCTGCTGATGTCGGCGACTCTGGGAGACGTCACGTTTTTCGCCGAGACCTTGACGCGGCTCAACGGCCGCCCGACCGCCACGGTCAAGTCGATCGAGCGGCCGGTGCCGCTCGAGTACTTCTATTCGGAGATCACCCTGGCGCAGATGGTCGAGACCCTGGTGGTGGAAAAAAAGGCGCCGGTGTACGTCGTCCACTTCACGCAGAAAGACGCCGCCGACAGCGCCCAGTCGTTCACCAGCCTCGACCTGTCCAGCCGCGAGGAGAAAAACGCCGTGGCGGAGGCCATCGCCGACGTGCGCTTCTCGAGCCCGTACGGCCCGACCATCCGCAAGTGGCTGAAGCAGGGGATCGGCATCCACCACGCGGGGCTCCTCCCACGCTACCGCGTGCTCGTCGAGCAGCTGGCGCAGCGCGGCCTCCTCAAGGTCATCTGCGGCACCGACACGCTCGGGGTCGGCATCAACGTGCCGATCCGGACGGTGCTGTTCTCGCGGCTGTGCAAGTACGATGGCCAGAAGACGGCGGTCCTGTCGGCGCGCGACTTCCACCAGATCGCCGGGCGCGCCGGGCGCAAGGGATTCGACGACCGCGGCTACGTCGTGGCGCAGGCGCCGGAGCACGCCATCGAGAACCTCCGGCTGCACGAGAAGGCGAAAGACGGGAAGAAGTTCGTGCGGCGCAAGCCCCCTGAGCACAACTTCGCCAACTGGGACCACGCCACTTTCACGCGGCTCATCGGCGCCCCGCCCGAGCGGCTGGCGTCGCGCTTCGAGGTGTCGCACGGCATGCTTCTGAACGTCCTGTCACGGCGCGGCGACGGCTGCGCCGCCATGCGGGCGCTCATCCGCGACAGCCACGAGACCGACCGGGCGAAGACCGCCCACTTCCGCCGCGGCTGGCAACTGTTCCGCGCCCTCGTGAAGCGCGGCATCGTGGCGATAGAAGACTCACGGGTGCGCGTCAACGTCGACCTGCAGGAAGACTTCTCGATGAACCAGGCGCTGTCACTCTACCTGCTCGAGACCATTCCGCTCCTCGACGCCGCCGCGGAGACCTATCCTCTTGATCTGCTGACGCTCGTGGAGAGCATCCTCGAGAGCCCGGAGCTCATCCTGCGACGCCAGATCGACAAGCTCAAGGACCGGGCGGTCGCCGAGATGAAGGCCGCCGGGCTCGACTACGACCAGCGCATGGAGAAGCTGCAGGAGATCGAGCACCCCAAGCCCTTGCGCGAGTTCGTCTACTCCACCTTCAACGCCTTCGCCGACCGCCATCCGTGGGTCGGCGAGGAGGCCATCCGCCCCAAGTCCATAGCGCGCGAGATGTACGAGGGGTTCCGGTCGTTCGCCGACTACGTCCAGGAGTACGACCTGGAGCGCGCCGAGGGGCTGCTGGTGCGCCACCTCCACAGCGTCTACAAGACGCTGCTGCAGACCGTCCCCGACCCGAACAAGACCGACGCCGTCTTCGAGATGGAGTTCTACCTGCGCGACATGCTGCGGCGGGTCGATTCGAGCCTCCTGGAGGAGTGGGAGCGGATGATGGACCCGGCGCGCGCCGCCGCCCCCGGCAGTGCGGCAGGCAGGGCCGGACAGGCGGCATCAGAAGAACCGCCCGACATCACCCGCGACGCGAAGACCTTCACCGCCGCGATCCGCGCCCGGCTGTTCGCCTTCCTGCGCGACTGGACCATCGAGCGGGACGAAGCGGCGCTCGAAGGGATCGACGCCCCCGGGGATGCCGCCGGGCGCCCGTGGACGCCCGAGCGGCTGCGCGAGGCGCGCGAAGCCTACCGCGTCGAGCACGCTCCCATGCGTCTCGACCCCGAGGCGCGCAACCTGCGCCACACGCACGTCACGGCGTCCGACGACCGCGCCCGCTGGAACGTGCAGCAGACCCTGGTCGACCCCGACGGCCACAACGACTGGATTCTCGAGATCGAGGCCGACCTCGCGGCGTCACGGGCCGCCGGCGAGCCGGTGCTGCGGTTGGTCAGGATGGCGAGCATATCTACTCCGTCCGCCGGCGATCATGCGTAACGACGCACCGCACGCTTCCGATAGGCCCTGACTTCCCGGGAGACGCGCATTCCGCGAGATTCTCCGCTTCGGCCGTCTCTCGCGGATGGCACGGATCTCTCACTTCGTCTACGATCGGCTCATGTCCCTCGTCAAGCGCCGCAAGCGCGGAGCGCGCGGCAGACATGCAGGCCGTGGAGGTGGCTCCATGATCCCTGGAGTTCGTTTCCTCGTGGACGAAGCCGGCGAGAAAACCGCAGTCATGATCGATCTCCGGACAAACAGCGAGTTGTGGGAGGACTTCTACGACCGCGCCCTCGCAGAGCAACGGCGCGGCGAACCCCGGGAGTCCCTGGCTCAGGTCAAGGCCCGTCTCCGTCCCCGTCGACGGCGACCGGCACGTGGCTGAATTCGAGCTTCGCTTCACGCGGTCGGCGCGAAAAGAGCTCGAGCGCCTGACGCCTCGCCTCGCCAGGAAAGTGCTCGACCAAATCGAGGGCCTCGGGACTGCCCCTCGACCGCCGGGTTGCCGGATGCTGACGGGCCCCTCATCTCTTTGGCGGATTCGAATCGGGGATTACCGGGTTCTCTACGAGATTCAGGACGGAGAGCGAGTCGTCGACATCATTGCCGTGCGGCATCGAAGCGACGCCTACCGCTAATCGGGGTTGCTTCCGGCATCCAATCTCACACGTCCGGGGTGGTCCGCTTCCTCAGCAACCGCCGCTTCCGGATGCCGCGGATCGCCTCGTCCAGCTTGTGCAGGAAGCGCGAGCGGTCGGCCGGCTGGAACGGCGCCGGGCCGCTCGATTTCTCGCCGATGTCGCGCAGGTGCGACATCAGCTCGCGGTTCGCCAGGGCGCTGCCGATGTTGTCCTCGGTGAACTCCCCTCCCCGCGGGTTGACGACGACCGCGCCGTTCTGAAGGCAGCGCGACGCCAGCGGGATGTCGGCGGTGATGACGATGTCGTCGGTGGCCGCGTGGCCGGCGATCCAGTCGTCCACTTCGTCGAGCCGGTCGCCCACGACCTGCAGCCTGTAGCGCTCGTCCATCGGGATGCGGATCGGCTGGTTCGACACGACGACGACCCGCAGGTCGTGGCGGCGCGCGATCTTGTAGGTCTCCTCCTTGACCGGGCAGCCGTCGGCGTCGATGTAGATGTCCAGCACGGGCTAAGGGTCTCCGGGGCGCGGCGCCAGGGCGTAGCGCTGCACCGACCCTTCGAGCCCGACCTCGCCGATGCTGACGTAGAGGCGCTCCCCGGTCAGCAGCAGCGCGAAGACCATGCGGCGCTCCAGCCGGGCCACCAGCCCGTCCACGAGCGACCGCTCGAATCCGTACAGCTCGACATCGGGACCCCGGTGGATGCGCCTCCCCGTCCACTGCTCGAGGATCCTGTCCGGGTCCTTGTGGGTGTAGACGGCGACGCGCGCCGCCGCCTTGCTGGCTTTGTGGATCCGCGCGGCGTCGGGCGCGCCGATGTCGATCCAGACGCGGACCCGGCCGGTCAGATCGCGGACGGCGATCGCCGGCTCCTCAGGCTCGGCGATGCCGTTGGAGAAGCCGATCCCTTCGGCGTACTCGAGACAGTAGGCGAGGATACGGACGAGGAAGCCCTCCGCCGACTCGGAGGGGTGCCGGGCGGCCCGGAACGACAGCCGCTCGTAGACCCCCCGATCGACGTTGGCGAGCTGGATCTCGAACAGGTGAATCGTCGCGTTCAGCGCCAGGTGGCAGGCTCCATGCGGATTTCCGCCCGATTATAGGCGGTCGAAGGCGGCACGCGGGATAAGATAAGAAGTCCGTCGCCCCCGGAGCCCTCGCCGAGATGCACTTCGCCGTCGATTTGTCGCGCATTTCCGAGGCCCCCTTCCGCGAGGAGGTGCTGCGGGCGGTCCTCGACCTCGGGCACGAACCGCGTTCCAACGGCCATGCGCGCTCCAACGGCCACGGACCGGCGCGGCCGGGACCGGCGCGGCTGGTGATCCTGGCGGATCTCTCCAGCCTGGCGCCGGCGTACTCCCGGAGCGGCTGGGCCGCGTGGCGGGAGTGTTTTCCGAGCCTGAGCCCCCTCCTGGTCGCTTTCGTGCGTCATCATGACGACCCGCGATGGGGACACCTGCTCAACCAGCTGATGCTCTCGTCCGCCTGCCGGCTGTGGCTGTACAAGATCGGCCCCTACTCCCTGAAGAAGGACCTGAACACCTGCCTGACGGAGTTCGCGGCGCATCTCGATCCGGAGGCGGTGCTCGACGTCGTGTACGACCCCTCCGACCGCACCGTGCGCCTCGACTTCGCGGACGGCGCGCGCCGGACGCTCCCCTGGGCGGCGCTGCAGCTGCCGCCGCTCCACCCGGCCCTGCGGCCGGAGACCATCCGCGTCGGCGACAACCCGGAGCAGGTCGAGATCCTCGACGAGGACGGCGAGGTCTACGGCATCGCCACCTCCCGGCTGCGAACCCTGGCGGGGGCGGTCAGGCGGGGCGCGGCAGCGCTTCCGTACCGCGGCTCGCGTCCGGGGACGGCGCGCAGCCTCTAACTGCGCCTCACCGCAGGCGAAGCGGGTCCACGAGATGACCGCGGTCATCGACGGCTCCTCCCCGGAGCAGGAACCCATCCGCGCCGAGATCTTCGGCATCGAGCGTCTCGAGCAGCACGCCCTGAGCCTGGCCGAGGCCCACCAGGCCGGGGGCCGGCCGCCGCGCGGGCGCCCTCTCCTCCCCCGGGTCCGCGACAACGCACAGGTGCTCCTGGCCGGGTACCGGGACATCGCCGCCACCGTCCTGGCGAAGAAGCCGATCACGCCGGCGGCGGAGTGGATCCTCGACAACTTCCATGTCGTGGACGAACAGCTCCGCGGCATCCGCGACCACCTGCCGCGCAGCTACTACCGCCTGCTGCCGAAGATCGCCGCCGGTCACCTGGCGGGGTACCCGCGCGTCTACGGGCTGGCCTGGGCGTACGTCGCCCACACCGACAGCCGCTTCGAGCTGGAGACGCTGCAGCGCTTCGTCCAGGCCTATCAACGCGGCCAGCCGCTGACCATCGGCGAGATCTGGGCGGTCGCCATTCACCTGCGCGTGGCCCTGGTGGAAAACCTGCGCCGGCTGTCGCAGGCGATCAACCGCGCCCGCGAGGGTCGGGCCCGGGCCGACGCGCTGGCGGATCGCCTGCTGGCGCCGGGCGACCAGCCCCCGGAGCGCTCCGAGGCGGCCCTGGGCGGTCTGGGAAATGCCCTGCTGTCGCGTGCCTTCGCGGTGCAGCTCGTGCAGCGCCTGCGCGGCCAGGATCCCTCCGTCACCCCGGCCCTCGCCTGGCTCGAAACGCGGCTGGGCGCCCAGGGGACCACGGCGGACGAGGTGGTCGCGCAGGAGCACCAGGCCCAGGCCGCGGCCAACGTGACGGTGCGCAACATCATCTCCAGCATGCGCTGGATGTCCTCCATCGACTGGACCGTGTTCTTCGAGAGCGTCAGCCTGGTGGACGAGGTCCTGCGGCAGGCCCCCGGCTTCGCGGCGATGGATTTCAACACCCGCGACGAGTACCGGGCGCGGATCGAGCGGCTCTCACGTCGATCGTCCCGCTCGGAGATCGAAGTGGCGCAGGAGGCGGTGAGCCTGGCCGGCGGTGTCGCGGGCGCCGGCCCTGCCTCGGCGGCGCGCCTGGACCCCGGGTATCACCTGCTCGCCGGCGGACGACGGGCGTTCGAGCGGCGCCTCGGCTTCCGCGTCCCCTGGAGCATCCGGATCCGCCGCGCCTTCCGCGCCCATCCCCTCGCCGGCTATCTCGGAAGCATCGCCGTTCTCACCGCGCTTTTGCTCGCGAGCCCGCTCTTCCTGACCTTCGCCGCGGGGGCCGCTCCCCGGGTGCTGGCGCTTCTGGCCCTGTTCGCCCTGGTGCCGGCGTCCGAGATCGCCATCGCCATCGTCCAGCGCCTCGTCCCCTGGCTCATCCCGGCCCGCCTGCTCCCGAAGCTCGAGCTCGCGGGGGGCGTCCCCGCGGAGCTTCGCACTCTCGTCGCCGTCCCCACGATGATCCGGAACCAGGGCGACATCGCGGGGCAGCTCGAACGCCTCGAGGTGCACTACCTCGCCAATCCCGAAGGGCATCTCCACTTCGCCCTGCTCACCGATTGGACCGACGCCGCCGCGGAGACGGTCCCCGGCGACGCGGATCTCCTCGACGCGGTGAGCGCCGGGATCGCGCGCCTCAATGCGCGCTACGGCAGCCTCCCCGGCGGCGAGGCACGCTTTCTCCTGCTGCACCGCCGCCGTCTCTGGAACCCGCGCGAAGGGAAATGGATCGGCTGGGAACGGAAGCGGGGCAAGCTCCACGAGCTGAACCGGCTGCTGCGCGGCGCCACGGACACCACCTTCGTCCCGATCGGGGGGAGGGCGCCCGCGGTGCCGCCGGGCGTCCGCTACGTCATCACCCTGGACTCCGACACGCGTCTGCCCATGGGGAGCGCCCGCCGCCTGGTCGGGGCGATGGCGCACCCCTTGAACCGCCCGCGCTTCGACCCGCGCAAGGGACGCGTGGTCGAGGGGTACGCGATCGTGCAGCCGCATCTCACCCCCAGCCTGCCGACGGGGCCGGACAGCACCACCCTGCAGCGGATCCTCTCCGGCCCCGGAGGGGTGGATCCGTACGCGGCGGCGATCTCCGACGTGTACCAGGATCTCTTCGGCGAGGGTTCGTACACCGGCAAGGGGATCTACGACGTCGATGCGTTCGAGGCGGCGCTCGCCGGAAGAGTCCCGGAGAACACCCTCCTCAGCCACGATCTCTTCGAGAGCGCCTTCGCCCGCGCCGGGCTGGCGACCGACGTGGACCTGTTCGAGGAGTTCCCCGCCCACTACGGGGTCGCGGCGCGCCAGCGCCACCGCTGGGTCCGCGGCGACTGGCAGCTCCTCCCCTGGATCCTGAACCCGCGCGCCGGCCTGCCCGGCCACGCCCGCTGGAAGATGACCGACAACCTGCGCCGCAGCCTCGCCGCGCCGTCGACCTTCCTGCTCGCGGCGGCGGCCTGGATCCTGCCCGGCGTTCCTCCCCTCGGCTGGACCGCCCTGTTCCTGGGCTCGATCGTGCTGCCGGCGGTGATCCCGATCCTCGACGGGCTGGTTCCGAGACGCCGGGGGATCTCCAAGCGCAGCCACCTGCGCGCCGTGGGGAACGACATCCAGACCGCCCTGGCGCAGACGCTCCTGGCGATCACCATGCTGGCGCACCAGGCCTGGCTGATGGTCGACGCCATCGTCCGCACCCTCTGGCGGCTGGGCCTCTCGAGACGTCATCTGCTGGAGTGGGTGACGGCCGCGCAGGCCGGCTCCGGCGCCGACCTGAAACTGCGGAGCTTCCTGCGTCAGCTCGCCCCCGGGGTGGTTCTGGCCGCCGGCGCGGGCCTGCTCGTGGTCCTGCTCAAGCCGGAAGCCCGGCTGGTGGGACTCCCGTTCGTCGCGCTCTGGGTCCTGGCTCCCGTCCTGGCGTGGCGCATCAGCCTGCCGCCGAAGATCGCCTCGTCGCAGGTGCTCGACTCCGACGAGACCCGCGCCCTGCGGATGGTCGCGCGGCGCACCTGGCGCTTCTTCGAAAGGTTCGTGGACCAGGAGAATCACCACCTGCCGCAGGACAACTTCCAGGAAGATCCCGAGCCGGTCGCGGCCCACCGGACCTCGCCGACGAACCTGGGGCTCTACCTCCTCAGCACCACGGTCGCCCGCGACTTCGGCTGGATCGGGACCCTCGAGATGCTCGAACGGCTCGAAGCGACGCTTCGGACGATGGCCGACCTGCACCGCGTGCACGGCCACTTCGTCAACTGGTACGACACCCGGAGTCTGCGGCCGCTCGAACCGGTCTACATCTCGACCGTGGACAGCGGCAACCTGGCCGGGCACCTGATCGCCCTGGCCCAGGCCTGCCGCGAGCTGGCGCGCCGTCCGCCCATCGGCCCGGAGGCGCTCGACGGCATCGGCGACGCCCTGCACCTGCTCGAGGACGCCGCCGCCGCGGCCGGGCGATCCAGGCGGACTCCGGCGGTGACGGAGCGGCTGCTGCGCGAGCGGGTCGAACGCCTGTCGGAGCTCCTCGCATCCGCGCCGGCGAGTCTCCCCGAGTGGCACGGGCGGCTCGACGCTCTGCAGAGCGGGGCGGTCGACCTCGCCACCATCGCCCGCGGCCTGGCGATCGGCCTGGAGGACGCCGCCGCCCGATCCGGGCTTCTGACCTGGGCCGCGGCCCTGCAGGACGCCGTCCGGAGCCATCGCCGCGATTTCGAAGCGGCCTCTGCGGGGGCGCGTCTCGCCGCGATCGCGGCGCGGGCCGAGGACCTGGTCGGGGAAATGGACTTCCAGGTCCTCTTCGATTCCACCCGCAAACTTTTCTCCATCGGCTCCAGCGTCGCCGACGGCCGGCTCGATCCCGGCAGCTACGATCTGCTGGCGTCCGAGGCGCGGCTCGCCAGCTTCGTCGCGGTCGCCAAGGGGGACGTCCCGCCGCAGCACTGGTTTCTCCTCGGCCGGTCGCTCACGCCGGTGGGGCGCGGGGCGGCGCTCCTGTCCTGGTCCGGGTCGATGTTCGAATACCTCATGCCGCTTCTGGTGATGCGGCAGCCGGCGCGCAGCCTCCTGGATCTCACCTGCCGCCTGGTGGTGCGGCGGCAGATCCACTATGGCGCCGAGCGCGGCGTCCCCTGGGGGATCTCGGAGTCGGCGTACAACGTGCGCGACGCGGAGCTCACCTACCAGTACTCGGACTTCGGCGTTCCGGGGCTGGGGCTCAAGCGGGGGCTGTTCGAGGACGTGGTGGTGGCGCCCTATGCCACGGCGCTGGCCGCCATGCTGGATCCGCGCGCGGCGCTGCACAACTTCTCACGCCTCGAAGGGGCGGGGGCCCTGGGCCCCTGCGGCTTCTACGACGCGCTCGACTACACCCCGGCGCGACTGCCCGAAGGGACCTCGGTCGCGATCGTCCGCGCCTTCATGGCGCATCACCAGGGGATGACCATCGTCGCGCTGGGGAACGTGGTCCACGACGAAGCGACCCCGCGGCGCTTCCATTCCCATCCCCTGATCCAGGCGGCGGAGCTGCTCCTGGAGGAACGGACGCCGCGGGCGGTGGCCGTGGCCCGGCCGCGCGCCGAGGAGGTCCTGGAGGCGGCGCATGTCCGCGATCTGGTCCCGCCCGCCCTGCGGCGCTTCGACTCGCCGCACGACACTCCCCCCCGCACGCACGTGCTGTCCAACGGCCGCTACACGGTGATGCTGACGGCGGCCGGATCGGGATTCAGCCGCTGGGGCGAAAGGGCCGTCACCCGCTGGCGCGAGGACGCCACCCGCGACCACTGGGGGACGTTCGTCTTCCTGCGCGACGCGGGCACGGGCGCCGTCTGGTCCGCCGGCTTCCAGCCTTGCGGCACCGAGGTGGACCGGTACGACGTGGTCTATTCCGAGGACCGGGTGCGGATCACGCAGCAGGACGCGTCGCTGTCGATCGTGCTCGAGGTGGTGGTGTCGCACGAGGACGACGCCGAGCTGCGCCGCCTCACCGTGACCAACCACGAGAGCCGCGCCCGCACCATCGAGATCACCTCCTACGCCGAGGTGGTGCTGGCGCCCCAGGCGGCGGACGAGGCGCACCCGGCTTTCTCGAACCTGTTCGTCGAGACCGAGTTCGTCGCCACGCACGGGACCCTGCTGGCGACGCGGCGGCCGCGCTCGGCGGACGAGGCACGCGTCTGGCTCGCCCACGTGGCCGCCTCCGAGACCGAGCCTGCCGGCCCGCTGCAGTTCGAGACCGACCGCGTCCGCTTCCTGGGCCGCGGTCGCGGCGTCCGGACGGCGTCCGCGGTGCTCGACGGCGGCCCGCTCTCGAACACCGCGGGGACGGTCCTCGACCCGATCGTCAGCCTGCGGCACCGCATGGTGATTCCCCCCGGGGGAATGGTGCGCATGGTGTTCACGACGCTGATGGCCCCCTCGCGGGAGCAGGCCCTCGAGATCGCGGAGAAATACGGCCAGCCGGCGACCTTCGAGCGCGCCTCGGCCCTCGCCTGGACGCAGGCGCAGGTGCAGCTGCAGCACCTGCGCATCACCCAGGACGAGGCGCACCTCTTCCAGCGGCTGGCCAACCGGCTCCTGTACGCCGATCGCACCCTGCGCGCGGGGGCGCGCGAGCTCGCCTCGAGCCGCGGCGGTCCCGGCGGACTCTGGGCGCACGGTATTTCCGGCGATCGCCCGATCGCGCTGCTGCGCATCGAGCGTGAGGACGAGCTGGAGATCGCGCGGCAGCTGCTGCGCGCCCAGGAATACTGGAGACTGAAGGGGATCCCCGCCGACCTGGTGATCCTGAACGCGCAGGGCGCCTCCTATGCCCAGAACCTGCAGCACGCCATCGAAGCGATGGCGCGGGCGAACCAGCCGGCGACCGGGACCGAGGCGCAGGCGACGCACGGCGGCGTCTTCGTGCTGCGGGAGGATCTCCTCCCCGCGCCCGACCTGGCGGTGCTGCGTTCGGCGGCGCGCCTGCTGATCGTGGCGAACCGCGGCACCCTCTCGGAGCAGGTGGTGCGGGAGACCGTGCCCAGCCCCGCGCCGATGCCGCCGCGGCGCCGCCCGGCGCGGCCCCGCCCCGGCCCGGCCATCCGCCCTGTCCTCGATCTGCGTTTCTGGAACGGGCTCGGAGGCTTCACGCCGGACGGCCGCGAATACGTCACCGTGCTCGACCGCGGCCAGTGGACTCCGGCCCCCTGGATCAACGTCGTCGCCAACCCGGACTTCGGGTTCCAGGTCTCCGAGGCGGGATCGGGACACACCTGGTCCAAAAACAGCCGCGAGAACAAGCTCACGCCCTGGTCGAACGATCCGGTCGGCGACCCGCCGGGGGAGACGTTCTACGTGCGCGACGAAGAGAGCGGGGCGTTGTGGGGGCCGACCTGCCTGCCGATCCGCGAGGAGAACGGGGCGTACGTCATCCGCCACGGCCAGGGCTACAGCCGCTTCGAGCACGTCGCGCACGACATCGGGCTCGATCTCCTGCAGCTCGTGCCGCCGGCGGATCCGATCAAGATCTCCCGCCTGACGCTGCGCAACCTGTCCGGCCGCAGGCGGCGCCTGAGCGTGACGGCATACGTCGAGTGGGTGCTCGGAGTCGCCCGGACCGGGACCGCCCCTTACGTCGTCACCGAGACCGACCCCGCGACCGGGGCGATCCTGGCGCGCAATGCCTGGAACGGAGAGTTCGCGTCGCGCGTCGCGTTCGCCGCCCTGGGCCGCCGCCCGACCGCCGCGACCGCCGATCGCCTCGAGTTCCTCGGCCGGAACTCCGGCCCCGATCGCCCCGCCGCGCTCGAGCCAGGCAGGAGACTCTCGGGCAGGATCGGGTCAGGCCTCGACCCGTGCGCGGCCCTGCAGACGATCGTCGAACTGGAGCCGGGCGAAAGCAAAGAAGTGCTGTTCCTGCTGGGCCAGGGGGAAGGCCGCGAGGAATGCGGGCTCCTCATCGAACGCTATCGCCAGGCGGACGGCAAAGCACTTCTCGCCGAGGTGCGGGAGCACTGGGACGGCCTGCTCGCAGCGGTGCAGGTCACGACCCCCGACCCCGCCATGGATCTGCTGCTCAACCGCTGGCTCCTGTACCAGATGCTCTCCTGCCGTCTCTGGGGCCGTTCCGCCTTCTACCAGGCGGGCGGGGCGTACGGCTTCCGCGATCAGATCCAGGACGTTCTGGCGGTCGCGGCGACGAGCCCCGAACTCGTGCGGGAGCACCTGTTGCGCTGCGCGGCCCGGCAGTTCAAGGAGGGGGACGTGCAGCACTGGTGGCATCCGCCGACCGGGCGCGGCGTGAGGACCCGGATCTCCGACGATCGCCTGTGGCTTCCCTACGCGGTCGCCCACTATCTGGAGACCACCGGGGACGAGTCCGTGCTGGACGAAGAGATCGCCTGGCTCGAGGGGGCGCGGCTCGGAGAGCACGAGCAGGAGGCGTATTTCCAGCCGGCGGAATCGGAGGAGCGCGCCACGCTGTTCGAGCATTGCGCGCGGGCGCTCGATCGGAGCCTCGAGACGGGAGAGCACGGCCTTCCCCTGATCGGCGCCGGGGACTGGAACGACGGCATGAACCGCGTCGGTCACGAGGGCCGCGGCGAGAGCGTCTGGCTGGCGTGGTTCCTGTGCGTGAACCTGCGGCAGTTCGCGGCCATCGCCGGGCGACGCGGAGCAGGAGAACGCGCCGATCGCTGGCGGCAGAAAGTCGCCTCGCTCCAGACCGCGATTCAGAAGGAGGGCTGGGACGGGGCCTGGTACCGGCGTGCCTTCTTCGACGACGGCACGCCGCTCGGATCCGCCGCCGACGAGGAATGCCGCATCGATTCCATCGCGCAGTCGTGGGCGGTCCTCTCCGGGGATGGCGACCAGGCGCGGGCGCGCCGGGCCATAGCCTCGGTCGAAGAACACCTCGTCCGGCGCGACGACCGGCTGCTGCTGCTCCTCGCCCCGCCGTTCGATCGGCTCCCCCGCGATCCCGGGTATATAAAAGGATACCCACCCGGGGTGCGCGAGAACGGCGGGCAGTACACCCATGCGGCGATCTGGTCGGTGATGGCTTTCGCGGCCCTGAACGAAGGGGACAAGGCGGCCGGCCTGTTCGATCTCCTCAACCCCATCCATCACGCGGACGATGCCGAAAGACTCCGCCGATACCGGGTGGAGCCCTACGTCGTCGCCGCCGACGTCTACTCCGAGCCGCCCCACACCGGACGCGGTGGCTGGACGTGGTACACCGGGGCCGCCGGCTGGCTGCATCGCGCCGGCCTGGAGTCGATCCTCGGCTTGCGCAAGCGCGGCGCCTCACTCTCGATCGACCCGTGCATCCCACGAGGCTGGAAGGGGTTCGAGATCGCCTGGCGCCACGGCCGGAGCCTCTACCGGATCACGGTCGAGAACCCGAACGGGGTCAGCTGCGGAGTGTCCCGCATCAGCCTCGACGGCGCCCTGCTCCGGGGAGGCGCGCTCGTTCCCCTCGCGGACGACGGCCGCGAGCACCACGTCCAGGTGCTGCTCGGAGAGATCCCGGTCAATCCGGGTCGTGACTGAATCCTGTGTCCGGAGCGGCCTGACAAATCGGGCCAAGAGTGCCCCCGTTCTCCAATTCCGAGCGCAGCGTGGAGCCGGGACCGGCCCCGACCACCTCGGCACCGGATGAGCAGGGATCCATACTTGGAGATGATTTCTTCCCGGCCTCGTGGAATCATTCTCGTCGAGCCCGACATCAATCCCGTCGCGCGGCGTTTCAGCCTTCCGAACATCGCGAACTATCCGCCCCTCCCCCAGGTGCGTCTCGCCGGCCAGCTCCCGCCCGGGGAGAGCGTGGCGATCGCGGATCTGCGCATCGCGGGCGAGCGGCGGCGATTGCTCGAGCGCGTCCGGCGGGATCCACCCGCCCTCGTCGGCATCTCCCTCACCTTCACGTCCAACGGCGACGAGGCGATCGAGGTGGCCGCGGCCATCCGGAGGCTCTCCCCCGCGACCGGCATCGTCTTCGGCGGCACCGCCCCCTCGGAAGACCCCGCGTCGTTCTGGAGCTCGGCGGCGGACCTGATCTGCCACCGGAGCGGCGACGCCTCCTTCGCGGCCCTGGCCGCCGAGGTGCGCGAGACGGGAGGGATGCCGGCACGCTTCCCCGGGTTCTTTCACCGCGACGGCGGGCGCTTCGTCCTCGAGCCGGGACCTGCCGCCGCGCCCCTGGCGAGCCTCCGGCCCAACGCGTGGCACCTGCTGCCGAAACGTTACTGGCGCGGCTACTTCCAGGGGTTCCGGCCCACCGGCATGGGTCAGACGAGCGAGGGCTGCCCCTACGACTGCACCTTCTGCACCGTCTGGAAGACGCACGGCCGCAGGGTCTCGGTGGCCTCCCTCGCCAACGTGAAGCACGACTTCGATTCGCTCCCCCCGTCCGTGCGCGCCTTCTTCTTCGCGGATGACATCTGGATGCAGGCCAGCGAGACCCAGCTTCGGGAGCTCTACGACCCGCTCCTGGCGTGGATGGCCTCCGACTTCCTGCCGCGCCATCCCGATTTCTGGCTGACGGCCGAGACCCGCACCGACCTGTATCTGCGCGAGGAGGATCGCTTCTATGGCTGGATCAAGCGCGGCGGGCTGAAGCGGATCCTCTTCGGCGTGGAGGCGGTGACCGACGAGCAGCTCCGGAGCTTCAGCAAGCGGAACTCCGTCGACCGCAACATCGAGGCCATCCGTCGTGCCGCGGAGGCCGGGGCCATCGTCACGGCCCAGTTCGTCATCCCGTGCGATGCGACCCGCGCCTACTTCGACGAGATGGTCCGGTTTCTGAAGGTCCATCGGCGCTGGATTCGGACGTCCAACTTCACCATCGCGACGCCGCTCCCGGGCACCGACCTGTACGAGGACTCCCTGAAGGAGTCGCCCGAGCTCGCCGACCGGGGCGCCATCTCGCACTCGGCGTTTTCGCTCTTCACGGCGCTGACCCCGACCCGGCTCGACGTCCGCGAGTTCTACGAGCAGGTGGCCCGGGTGTTCCGCGCGGCCAACCAGGTCCGCTTCAGTCTCGAGGCCCAGCAGCAATGCCTGCGGATGGTGTTCCAGTCCCCCTGGCTGATCCGTCGCCTCGCCCGGGCGCCGCTGGCGCTGCGGGCGCTGACCGATCCCGGCACCTTCCTCGACGTCCACAGGCTCGTCCAGGGGGATCGGCTTCTCGTGCCCCGGCCCGCGTCACCGCCTGCACCACCCGCGTCCCAGCCAACCCCCCGGCTCGCCTGAGCCGTTCCCGATCCGCGTCAGGCCCATGCTGACGCGCGATTCAGGCCAACACTCGACTGCGGAATCCCGCGCTTGCAACGCAAGATGACGAGTGCCTTCCGCCGTCACGATCGTCGATCGCCCGGCTTTCATCCTGATGGAGAAGGAATGGAACGCGCTCGTCGAGACGACGTCCGACCAGCCCTTCTACCGGCATGAGTACCTGCGAAGCTGGATGGACCATTTCGTGCCCGACGCGACGCTGAAGATCCTCACGGGCCGCGACCACGCGGGGACACTCGTCGCGGCGCTCCCGCTCGTGGCCGACCGCGGCTTCCTCTATGGGCTCCCCGTCCGGCGGCTGGTCTCGCCGACGAGCGTCCACTCCGGCCGATTCGACCTCATCGCGGCGGATCGCCGCTCGGCGGCGCGGTCGTTTCTCCGGACGCTGGCCGACGACGACACGTGGGACATGATCCGGATCACCGATGTGCCGGCGGGGGGGAACGCCTGGGACCTCTACGACGCGGCCCTGGAAGCCGGCTTCCCCGCGGGGGCCTGGGAGTCCCAGCGCAGTCCGTTTCTCGCGCTTCCTGCCTCCTACGACAAGCTGGAAGCCCGCCTGTCCTCCAAGTTCAAGGCGAACCTGCGCCGCCGCCGCAGGCGGCTCGAAGAGCGCGGCGACGTCCGCGTGGAGTGTGTGACCGGCGGCGGCGCGCTCGAGCGACGCCTCGAGGATCACTTCGCGCTCGAACGCAGCGGCTGGAAGGGGCGCAAGGGGACCGCGGCCGCCCAGAGCAGCCGGACGCGCGGCTTCTACACGGGCCTGGCGCACGGGGCGGCCCGCGGCGACTACCTGTCGCTCTCCTCCCTGCATGTCGCCGGCAGGGCGATCGCCTCCCAGTACGGGCTGGCGCGGCGGGGCGTGTATTCCCTCTTGATGACCTGCTACGACGAGACCTGGAGCGAGTACAGCCCCGGGAACCTCCTGATGGAAACGGTGATGCAGCGCTGCGTCGCGGGCGGCCTGAGCGAGTTCGATTTTCTCGGCTGCGATCTGGGGTGGAAGCTGGACTGGAGCCCGACCGCCCGGGCGCACCATTGGTTTTTCATCTTTCGCGACAACCGCCTGGGCCGGATGCTGAAGAAAGCCAAGTTCGACTGGATCCCGGCGGCGAAAGAGGGCCTGAGACGATGGACACGGAGGCAGGATGCCGGCACCCAGGTCGTCAGCAGCCACTGACGCCGTCGAGGTCGTCGATCGCTCTGGCTTCCCGGCCCTGGAGCAGGAATGGAACGACCTCGTCGTCACGACGCGGGACGAGCCGTTCTATCGCCATGAATTCCTGCGTGTCTGGATGAAGCACTTCAACCCGGGGAGCAGGCTGGAGGTCCTCACGACCCGGGACCGGAACGGAAAGCTGGCGGCGGCGTTTCCCCTCATGAGGACCCGGGGCTTCATCTGCGGACTCCCGGCGCGCCTGGGGACTTCGACCGGCAACACCCACTCCTGCCGCTTCGACATGCTGGCCGAAGACGGCAGCGCCGCCGGCAGGACGTTCTTCGCCCACCTGGCGGCCGACAAGGGCTGGGACGTGCTCCGGATCGCCGATGTGCCGGACGGTGGCAACGCCTGGCATCTCTATCGCGCGGCCGAGCAGGCCGGCTTTCCGGTCGGGACCTGGGAATCCCAGAACAGCCCCTACCTGCCGCTGCCGTCCTCCTATCGGGAACTGCAGACCGGGTTGAGCACCGGCTTCAAAGCCAATCTTCGCCGCAAGCGGCGGCGACTGGAGGCGATGGGCACGGTGCGCGTCGATCACGTCACCGGCGGCCCCGACCTCCAGGCACGCCTGGACGAGGCCTTCGCCATCGAGCGGAGCGGCTGGAAGGGGAAGCAGGGAACCGCGATCTCGCAGAGCGCGCAGACCTACGGGTTCTATTCGGAGCTGGCCCACACCGCCGCCGCCCGCGGCTACCTGTCGCTGAGCTTCCTCATGCTCAACGGCAAGTCGATCGCCTTTCATTACGGTCTCACCTATGGCGGCGTCTGCTATGTGCCGAAGCTCGGGTACGACGAGGCGTACCAGGAGTGCAGCCCCGGCCTGCTGCTCATCGAAGAAGGGATCCAGGACTGCATCGCGCGCGGGGTGAAGGGCTTCGACTTCCTCGGGCTGCCCGGAGGATGGAAGACGCGGTGGAGCCGGACAATGCGCCGGCACAACTGGCTCTACATCTTCCGCGACTCCCGATTCGGACAGGCCCTGAGGACGACCAAGTTCACGCTGCTGCCGGCGGCGAAGCAGGTCCTGCGGGGCTGGAGAGGACGGCGTGGAAGCGACGACTGAGCCGACGGTCTTCGTCCCGGCGTTCCCGACGCTCGCCCCGGAGATGTTCCTGCGCCGCGGCGCGGGACGCCGCGAGCACCCTTTCTCCTCCCCCACCGTCCACTATTTCTACTTCGCGCGCAACGCCATCTGGAACACCGTCAGGATGCTCGGCCTCGATCGCGGCGAGGTCCTCGTCCCCGCGTACCACCACGGGGTCGAGATCGAATCGATTCTCGATGCCGGCGCCCAGGTCAGGTTCTATCGCATCGGCGGCCGCTTCGAAGTGGATCTCGACGACGTGGAACGGAAGATCACCTCCAGGACCACCGCTCTCTACCTGACGCATTTCGCCGGCTTCCCGGGACCCGTGCGCGACATGAAGCGGCTGGCCGAGAAGCACGCGCTGCCCCTGATCGAAGACTGCGCCCTGGCGCTGTTCTCGCGTGACGGCGATCGGCCGCTGGGCGTCACCGGCGACGTCGCCATCTTCTGCCTCTACAAGGTCCTGCCGGTCCCGCACGGGGGGGCCCTGGTCTTCAATGGTCCGGGGACGTCCGGCCTCTCCGACCTCCGGCCGCCGCCGCTCTCCTGCACGTTGAGCCTCCTGTCTTCGTCCCTGCTCCGCAATGTCGCGTTGCGCGGGGGCAGGGCCGGCCGCCGCCTGCGCAGGGCCGCGCTCGGCCTGGGGAAGAGCTCACTCAAGGCGGCGAACATCACGCCGGTCCTGACCGGCACGCAGCACTTCGATCGGGCGCACCTGGGGCTGGGATTCAGCCGGCTGAGCCGGCGGATCGTGCTCGGGCAGGATGCGGAGGCGATCATCGCCACCCGCCGGCGCAACTATCTCTTCCTGCTGGACCGCCTGCGCGACCTGTCCGAGCCGGTCTTCCCCACCCTGCCCGCGGGCGTGGTCCCGCTCTTCTACCCGATGCTGGTGCAGGACAATCGCGCCACCGTCGCGCGCCTGCTGGCCCGCGGCATCGAGGCGGTCGACTTCTGGCGGGACTTTCACCCCGCCTGTCCCGCCGCCGAATTCCCGGAGGTCTCCCGGCTCCGCACGGGCATGATGGAAGTCCCCTGTCACCAGGATCTGAGCCTCGCGACCATGGAGAAGATCGCCGCGAGCGTTCGCGACGTCCTGTCCGGCACGGACGCCTGAAGCGACTATCCCGGCGCGCGGGAGTGCTCCCGCACCTTCGCCGCGATCTGGCGGTCGGTCATCTTGTCGGCCGTTTCCACCGCCACGATGCGTCCTCTCAGGCGGCCCTGCTCGAGACGACTCTGCAGCTCCCCCTTCGCCTCGCCCGGACCGAAAACCAGGATCGCTTCGGCGTCCCCGAAGGCCGCGATGACTTCGTCGTAGTAGCGCTGGAGATGAACCGTGAATTCCCGCTGGCGGCGGTCATCCGCCTGGACCTTCTGCGCTTCGTAAGGGGTGGTCGAGCGGACGCCGGCGATCCGACCCGCATGCTTCTCGACGTTCGATTCGATGACCTTCGATTCCTCCCCCTGGTCCGAGATCCTCGTCATCACGGCCTTGCGATGGTCGATCCACACGCCCACGATCGTCTTCATCGATCCTCCATTGCAGCGTCGTCCCGGGACAGCGCCGCGAAATCCACCCCCGCGTCCTTCCCATCGGTCGCGGCCTGCGCATAGCGGCTCGTGGTCGCGAGACGGTAGTCCCCGCGCCTGCGGTCCGTGAACCCGACCTGATCGACGGATTTCGGGAAGAAGTTGCCGGGGGGATAGGCCGAAGCGCTGCCGCCCACGATGACGTTCCCGTCGAACCGCGCGCCCGGGAAGAACGCGGCGAGGGTGCTGCGGCCCGAGGCCTTCCCCGCGCCGGTCACGCCGTACTCGTTGTTCAGGACGATGTTGTCGCGGAACGAAAACCCCGTGTGGGCCGCCCCGTCCGCCGTGACGGTGTTCCCGGTGTGCAGGCAGGTGTTGTGCTCGAACGCCAGGTCCGCCACCCCGTTCAGGAGCTGGAGCATCCGGCCTCCTCCTCCCCAGCGCGAGCCGTCCACGTCGTCGAAGAGGTTGTTGCGGATGGCGAGGCGTCGCGTGGGGCCGCTGGGCGCGGCATCGTCCGTTCCCAGGACATTGATCCCCGACCCGGTGTGCCGCACGATGTTGTTCGTGAACGTCACGTCCTCGACCGCGGACCAGGGGGACGCGCCGTCCTGGTTCCGGACGGTGAACAGGATGGCGAACCCGGACTGCGCCTGGGCCCAGTTGTTCTCGAAGACATTCGCATCGACGAGGACGCGGCGGGCGTTCTTCAGCTCGAAGAGGTTCTTGACGGTCCAGGCCGTCCCTTCGTAGGCGGCATCCCCCTGCTTCCAGGACAGCGGCTTGCGCAGGAGATTGCGCCGGATCTCGATGTCGGACGGAACGAGATCCCGGATGACCGGGTCCGCTCCTCCGAAGAGGAGATTCTCACCCGCCGCTTCCAGGGTGTTGTTGACGATCTTGAACGGGCCCGAGCCGTTCCAGCCGGCGATCGCCTGGGAGTCGGAGCCGGCCTCCTTGAAGTCCGCGAGGGTGGAGTCGACGATCGCGATGTCCCGGCCATTGAGAGCGATGCCGCGCCGGGTGCCACGCCTGGGGTCGCCGTGCAGGTAGCAGCGGTCGACGACGATGTGGTGGGGCAGCTCTTGAAGCGACGGCTCGGACGTCCCGAGCGCGACCAGGTTGTAGAGGAACGCTCCCGCCTTCGGGCGGATCTCCAGGCCGACGAGGCGATAGTGGTGAGCGCCGGGCTCCGCGGTGATCACCGACTCGCCGGCCGATTCGAGCCGGGGCATGAGGGGCGCATGCGAGGGATCGACGCGATTCCCGGGCGCCGGGAGCCTGTCCTCGGCGCTCGTCCGGATCGTGATCCATCCGCTGCCCGTCTTCCTGGGGAGCGTGAAGGGCCCGGCGAAGGCGGCCCCGGCGTCGAGGACGATGGCGTCGCCGGGGCGCGCCTCGTCCAGGATCCGGCGCAGCTCGTCGCCGTTGTGCGCCCGATGAATGACGCCGGTGACGGGGGGCGCCGCGACGTCCACGAAGGATCGCGGCAGGGCCGGAGGTGCAGGCTCGCCGCACCACGCCGTCCGAGCCGCCGCGGCCTGGGCGAGCACGGCGGCCGCGACCACGGCGAGGAACGGCCCCCCACGCCTGGTCACGAGGCGCTCGGAGCGGGGCGCCCGTGCAAAACACAGGTGCTCGCCAGACGCTCGCAGCCGGGGAGGGACGTGATGAGCCAGTCGAAGATCGCCATGGCATTCACGATGGCCCGCCGCACGACAGGGGATCGCTCGTAGTTGAATCGCACCAGGATGAGCCGATCGAGCCGGCCCAGGACGGAATAAGGGCGCATCACGAGGTCCGGGACGTAACGGCGGACGAGGTCCAGCTCCGCCCCGACCATCGGCCGCTCTCCCGGAGTCGCCTCGGTCCGGATCGGGATCATGCGCCGGAGGCTCCGGAGCGCCGGGCTCAGGTTGATCGGTTCGGAGAAGATGAGCACGCCCTCGGGCCTGGCGCACCGCGCCAGCCGGCTCAGGACCCGATCCAGGTCGTCGAGCACGTGATGCAGGATCCCCTCGCCCCAGACGATGTCGAATTCCCCGTCGTGCAGGGCCGCCTGCTCGACCGGGGAGCACAGGAAGCGGACCCGGTCCGCGACGCCGTTCACCTCAGCCCGCCGCCGCGCCACCTCGATCGCGCCCGGGGACACGTCGATCCCCGTGACGCGCGCCCCCATCCGCGCCAGCATCACGGAGTTCTGCCCGTCCCCGCAGCCCACGTCGAGCAGCGTCTTCCCCTCGAGAGAGCCGAGGATCCTGAACCGATACTCCTTGTTGAAGCGCTTCCTCAGAACCGGCCGCGTGTAGCGCTGCAGCGCCAGCGGATCGATCGGAAGGTGGGTCTCTTCGATCCGCCGCGCGGCGCGATCGAAGAAGGCGGCCTCCTCGCTCCAGCGCCGTTCCCGGGTCTTGGTGACGTGCGTTGCGGTCGAGGTGGTCATGTCCGATCCCCCCTGCGCTTCCTGGATGCTGGTGGCGATGCTGGCGGCGATCCCAGGACAGGAGTCTGGGACCGCGCCGCCGCCCGCCACAATCCGGCCGCGCCCTAATTCGGACTCAGGGCCCCCCTGAAGGCGGCGACCCGCGCCGTTTCAGGGACGCCCCGACGCGCACGACCGATCGAAGCGTGCTCGAATGCGCCCCTGTGACACACGTCACCTGATTGGAGAAAAGGAGAACGCATGCAGAACAAGAGCCTGAAGAGCACCGCAGTGTCCCCCGTCGTCTCGGCCTCGAAGATCATCGGAGAAGCGGTGATCAATCGCGACAAGGAAAACCTCGGCAAGGTTCAGGAGCTGGTGATCGACACCGAGCTGGGGGCGGTGGCCTATGTCGTCCTGTCCTTCGGCGGCTTCCTGGGGATGGGGAACAAGCTGTTCGCCATTCCCTGGCAGGCCTTCGAGTTCTCGGCCACCGAGTCCAAGCTCATCCTCGGCGTGAACAAGGAGAAGCTCAAGAACGCTCCCGGCTTCGACCCCGAGAAGGCGCCGAACTTCGCGGACCGCTCATGGGGAGAGAGCGTGCACAGTTACTACGGGTACCGGACTGCCTGGAACAATTGAGCACTGGTCCGGGGAGCGCTGTCGATCCCGAGCACCGGATCGACAGCGCTCTCGGGCACGCTTCCCTCGCCTCCCTTTTCAGGGCGCGCCCGACCGCAGATTCAGAGAGTCTCCGATTGTGGCTGGGGTTGCCGATCGCCGAGCATGGTCCCCGTCACCGAGGGAATCCGGGGAATCGTCTCCGGGTGAGGAGGAAAAAAGACCATGAACCTGACGACAATCCTGATGGTTGTCTTGATCGTGATGCTCCTGGGCGGCGGCGGATTGTATTGGCGTGGCCGGGCCTAACCGGTCGACATTCATGAGGGAGGGCGAAATGAAACAGTTCGCGTGGGTGGCGGCACTGGTATTGATGTTCGGTCTGGGGGCGTTCGCCAGCGAGAAGGTCGCGGCGCTCGATGGCACGAGCTGGAAGTTGGATGTCGAGCCGGACTCCATGGCGAAGCAAAAGGGCGAAAAGGCCTACAAGGAGGTCCTGACCTTCGCGGACGGGATGGTGTCCATGAACGAAGGCCAGAAGGTCGGATTCGCGTCGGCGCCCTACGATCTCGCGAAATCCGGGGACAAGGACTGGACCTTCAAGTCCGATCAGTTCAGCACGTCCATGGGACAGGCGGTCTGGACGGGGACCATTCACGAGCACAACATCGAAGGCAAGATGATCATGACCAAGAAAGATGGCGCCGTCCTGACCTACACATTCAAGGGCAACAAGCTCGACTGACCCCCGGGACCCCACGGTCCCGGTTCGTACCCACCACTCCGCCCCACCAGGTTCCCACCCCCAGGGCCCCGCGCTGGCCACCAGCGCGGGGCCTTCTCTCGTCGCAAGCCTCGCGCCTCTCAGGGATCCTCACCCCGAGATTCAGCGGCCGCCGGATATCTCCCCGCCGCGTCCTGTGCGAACGTCTCGATCGCAATCGTGGTGGCGCGCCCCCGTCCGGGGATCGCCGAGGGCGGGCCCCTTCCCCGAGCCGGGTCCCGCCCGAGGTGCCAGGGTTGCATTCCTGCAGAGCTCCGGAGAAACCGAGACAGCATGATGACCACACTGACAAGCCGTGGTTTGACGATCGCCCTGGGGCTGAGCCTCATGGGGATCGCGCTCTCCGCCACCACCGCCTCCGCCAACTCCGGAGCGGGCCAGGTCCGGGCCGACTGCTCCTCCCAGGAAATCTCGGAGGTCCAGGCCATCCTCGAGCGCGCGGGCTACCTGGCGCCGGACGAATACCAGGCGGGGGAGAACGACGCGACGACGCAGGCGGCGCTCCGGAGCTTCCAGTCCCATCACCGGCTGGTCCCCACCGGTTCGGTCAACTACGAGACGCTGGCCCAGCTCTCGAGCCATGCCGGGACGAACGACCGTGACGGGGACAGGGTGGTCGACGACCTGGACTGGTGCCCGGACACACGGTCGGAAACCCGGGTGGACGCGCATGGCTGCCAGGAGGTGGCCCGTCGCGACTCCCTGTTCGACGGGAGAAGGAGCGTGAATCTCGAAGGGGTGACGTTCGACACCGGCACGGCGCATCTGACCCCCGACGCCCGGGTGGTCCTGGACCGCGTCGCCGGGTCGCTGATCTCGTCGCCCGACACCCGGGTCGAGGTCAATGGATACGCCGACTCGAGGAACACCAGCGCCTCCAACCTGGCTCTCTCGCGGGCGCGTTCGGCGGCGGTGTGCGAATACCTCGTCGACCAGGGGGTGGCCTCGTCGCGCCTGCGGCAGAACGGCTTCGGCGAGACCAATCCGATCGCCGACAACACCACGGCCTCCGGGCGCGCGACCAACCGGCGCGTCGTCTTCATCCGGATCGACTGAAGACCCGCCCTCGGCTGCGCGGCGCCGATGCTGCCCCCTCCCCGGACCGGATCGCTGCCGCTCCCGAACCCGCCCGCCCTCGACGGGGCGCGGGCCACCCGCCCGCGCCCCGCCTGGATGCACCGCGCCCTCTTCCTCCTGGCCGCGTCCTCGGCTCTGACTCTGCTGCTGGCGGCGGGATTCGTGCACCACGTCTACTTCGATCGGCAGGGTCTCCCCGACCTCGAGCCGTTTCTCCGGTTCGAGCCACCGACCACCGGCGAGATCTACGACAGCCACGGCAAGGTTCTCATCCAGCTGGCGCGGGAGTACCGCCGGATCGTCTCCTACGACGAGGTGCCGGTCGTCCTGCGCGAGGCGATCCTCGCGGCCGAGGACAGGAATTTTCTCACCCACTCCGGCGTGGAATACCGCGCGCTGCCGCGCGTCGTCGAGAAATCCGCGGCGCATTCGCTGGCGGGGTGGTGGAGGGGAGACGGATTCAGGCCGCGCTTTCCGCAAGGCGGATCGACCCTCACGCAGCAGCTCGTCCGCACTTACTTCCTCCAGGACCTGACGGTCCGCGAGAACAGCGATCTCCTCATCGAGGAGGGGCTGACGCCGCGCACCCTCGCGGCGATCCTGGGGGCTCGGGCCACGAACAAGCTCCTCCGGAAAACGGAGGAGATCCGCCTGTCCCTGTGGATCGAGGAGGAAATGCGCCGGCGCTACGGCTCCAGGGAACGGGCCAAGCGCGAGATCTTCGCCCGGTACGCCAGCTTCATCTACCTGGGGAACGGCCGCTACGGCTTCGCCGCCGCGTCCGAGTACTACTTCGGCAAGCCCCTGTCGCGCTACACCCCGGACGACGCGGCGGAGGCGGCGCTCCTGGCGGGGATCGGCAAGTCCCCCCGGGAATACGCTCCGGCGCCCGGAGCGGCGCGGCCCCTTCTCCGCCGCAACGCGATCCTCGGCCTCATGGCACGCGCTGGTTTCCTCTCCGAATCCCAGGCGCGGCGATTCAAGGTCGAACCGATTCGCCTGTCGGAGCGCAGCCTGGTCAAGACCGAGGCGCCCGGTGCCATCGCCAGCGTGCTCGCCGAGCTGGCGCTTCGCGGCGGCGCCCGCTTCACGGTCGAGGACCTGCTGCAGGGACGAATCTCGGTCCACGCGACGGTGGACGGCCGGGCCCAGGCCATCGTCAACCAGGCGCTGGAGCGCGGCCTGGACAGCTACGAGAAGAGACATCGCCGATCGAAGGGACTCATCCAGGGATCGGTGGTGGTGCTGCGCAACGCGGACGCGGCGATCGTGGCGGAGATCGGCGGCCGCCGGGTGTTCAAGGACCGCTCCAACCTGTACTCCGACTTCAACCGTGTCACCGGCTCGCTCCGGCAACCGGGCTCCGCATGGAAGCCGATGGTCTATCTGGCCGCGTTCCATCGCGGGCTGGACCTCGACACGACCGTGCCCGACGCGCCCATCAGCGTTCCCCTGGGCGGGGACGGCGCGGTGAAGTGGATCGCCAACTACGATCACCGGTTCAAGGGTCCGATCCCGGTGCGCCAGGCGCTCGCCGAGTCCCGCAACGCGGTGGCGGTGTGGCTCGCCCGCGAGGTGGGCATCTCCGAAGTGAACCGGACCGCCCGGGGCCTGGGCATCCGTTCGCCGCTGCACCCCTACATCAGCACGGCGCTGGGGGCCTCGGAGGTGCGGCTCCTGGAGCTGGCGAACGCCTATCGCGCCATGGCTTCGGGCCTTCCGGCGGAGCCGCACGTCATCGCCCGGGTGACCGACGCTTCCGGCGAGGTGGTGCTCTACGCGGCGCCCGGCGCGGCGCCGGAGTCGGTCTCCGGCGGACCGAGCGCCGCCGAGCTGAGCCTGATCCAGGAAGGGTTGCGCGGCGTGGTCCGACTGCCGGACGGGACGGCCCACGCTCTCGACAGCCCCGACTTCCCGATCGCCGTGATGGGCAAGACAGGAACGACGAGCCGCTTCCGCGACGCGCTGTTCGTCGGGTCCACCTACGGACCGCAGGGGATCACGGTGGCCGTCCGCATCGGGTTCGACGACGACCGCACGCTCGGCGAGAAGGAGACCGGGGCGCGCGCCGCCCTCCCGGTGTTCCGGGAGATCATGCAGCGCATCTACCACGACGGGATCGCGGGGCCGCCTCCCCGCTTCCCCGGCGACATCGAGGCGCGGATCGACGCGTACCTGGCGACGCGGTCCGTGCAGGAAGCCCAAAGCGCCGCACCGCCCTCGCCGCACTCCGGCGCGCGGCGCTCCCGGCGCTAGGCGCTCCCGGGCCGGACCGGCACGCGGACCTCGATCCGGGTTCCATGGCCGGGCTTTGATCTCACCTGGATCGTGCCATGGACCAGCCGCACCCTCTCTTTCATGCCCAGAAGCCCCAGCCCCTCTCCGCTCCCGACGGCGCCGAAGCCACGGCCGCGATCCTGGATCGTCAGATGCACGACGCCACGGACCGTCTTGAGCACGACGTCGGCGGACTTCGCGTCGGAGTGTTTCGCCACGTTGCGCAGGCCCTCCTGCGTCACCCGGTACAGGCACAGGGCGGTTTCCTCCGACAGGCCGGCCGGCTCCTTCTGGGCGCTGAAATCGACGTCGATCTGTTCGCGGCCCGAGAACTTGACGCAGAACGACTTCAGCGCCGCCCGCAGACCGAGGTGGGTGAGGATCCCCGGATGGAGGTCGTAGGCCAGGCGCCGGACCTCCTCGACGGCCTCGGCGATGTGCTCCTCGTGCGCCACGAAACCCGCCCGGGCGGGCTCGCCCGCCGGAGTCAGCCGCGCCAGCCCGGCCGACCCGATCTGCAGCGCCGACAGTCTCTGGGTCAGATCATCGTGCAGCTCCCTCGCGACGCGCTTCCTTTCGTCCTCCTGGGCCCGGATCAGCCGCCCCGCGAGGACGCGCAACTCCGCACGGCTGGCGCTGAGATCCTGCCGGCTTTCGCGGAGCGACGACTCGGCGCGCAGCCGGCCCTTCTGCACCGTGTCGCGCGATGCGACCAGGCGCCGTTCCGTGAGCCGGAACCGGGTGATGTCCTTCATGGTGATCAGGATGATCGTCCCGTCATCCCCGTGCAGATCGAACTGCCGCGCATCGATCGCCATGATCTTGGGAGAGGAGCTCCCGGTCTCGAACTCGATCTCGAAATCTTTGAGCCGCGACCGGCGGCCCAGCGACTCCTCGAGCATGCGCTTGAACGCTGCGGAGCGGAACCCGCTCGGCTCCAGCTCGAACACCAGCCGATGCTCCATCGCGGTCGCCGAGGTGTGGAAGGTCTCGAGGAACGCACGGTTGGCCATGAGCACGCGCCGGTCGCCCCCCAGCACCAGCAGGGGTTCCTGGACGGCCTCCACGATCGTCCGGCTGAAGTTCCTGGCGCGTTCGACTTCCTGGAAGCTGCGCTTCAGGCGATCGATCTCGAACAGCACCACGACGAGACCGCTGATCCGGCCGTCCTCGGTCCGGTAGGGGCGAAGCCGCATGGAATACCAGACGTTCAACCGATCCTGGACCTCGATGTCCCTGGCCCCCTGCATCCTGAGCACCTCGGCCGCGACCTGTTCGAGGTCCGCGAACCTGAGAGTGTGCCGGATATCGGAGACAGGGCGCCCGACATCCGCGGGGGTCAGCCCCATCACCTTGTCCGCGGCGGGCGTGGATCGGCGCAACTTCAGATCGCCCGTCAGGATCAGGATCGGAACGTCGACGCTCTTGACCAGGTTGGCGAGATCGTTGCCGATCTCCGTCAGGTCGCGGTTGCGCATCCCCAGCTGGTCGTTGACCGTCGTCAGCTCTTCGTTGGTCGATTCGAGCTCTTCATGCGAGGTCTGCAGCTCTTCGTTGGCGCTCTGCAGCTCCTCCATGCTCGCCATGAGCTCCTCGTTCGCCGCCTTGAGCTCCTCCTCGGCGGACTGGCGGCTGTCGATCAGGAGCCTGAGCTCGTTCCTCAGCCGGATCACCTCGCGTCCATCGACGCTCCCTCCTGCCTTGCTCTTCGCCGGCGATTTCGTGCCTGGTGCGGCGGCGGACAGAGGGGCGACGGTCTCGAAGAGCACCAGGAGGCCGGCACCCCGATCGGTGCGCGCGGGCATCGGGATGACCTCGAGAGCGGGCCTTCCGGGCCCGTGGCCGCGGCGGGCCGGCCAGCCCTCCCTGCGGACGGGAGCGCCCGTCTTCCTGGCGCGACCCACCGCGTCGGACAGCTCCGGGATGAGGTCGCGCCTGACCAGCCGGAGGATGCTGAGGTTGGCGGTTCCGGGCGCAAACCGCACGTAGGGATGCGGGTCTCCGAGGATCTCGATCATCTCCAGCTTCTCGTTGATCACGACGCCCGCCGGAGCGTACCGCTCCATGATCAGCTGGTTCGCCTCCTCCCGGAGGCTCGGTCCGGTCCGTTCCCTGATGGCGGCGCGGACCGCCGGCCGCCTCCCGGATCCGGCCAGCCAGGCGGTGGCTCCCGCCACCTCTCCGGCGGGGGCCGGCTTCTTCCTGTAGACCCTGTGTTTCGCGTCCAGCGGGGCGAACCGGCCGGAGGAGCCGTCGGGCGTCTCGGCCTTCCCAAGGAGCAGGCAGCCGTCCGGCCTCAGGGCGTAGTGGAAGATCGACAGGATCGTTTCCTGGAGCGGCTTCCCCATGTAGATCAGGACATTGCGGCAGCTCACGAGATCGACCTTGGAGTAGGGAGGGTCTCTCGTGATGTCCTGCCGGGCGAAAACGCAGGCCTCGCGGACACGCTGGCCGATCTTCCAGCCCCTGCCCAGTTTCACGAAGAACCGTCGCCGGCGCGCCGGCGAGACCGATCCCGCGATGCTCGACGGGTAGACCCCGGCGCGGGCCGTGGCGATGGCCTTCTCGCTCAGGTCGGTGGCGAAGATCTGAATCGGGTGATCGACGCGCAGACGATCGGTGACCTCGAACAGAAGGATGGCGAGCGAATACGCCTCCTCGCCCGTGGAGCAGCCGGGGACCCAGACCCGGAACGGCTCCCGGGGCGGCTTCTTCTTCAGCAGCGTGGGCAGGATCCTCGTCTTCAGCCGCTCGAGGGTTTTCGGGTCCCGGAAGAACCCGGTGACCTTGATCAGGAGGTCTTCGTACAGGGCGTCCAGCTCCGCGGGTGTCCGGCGCAGGAAGCGGGCGTAGTCCGCGACACTCCGTATCTTGCCGAGAGTCATCCGCCGATGCAGCCGGCGCTGGACGGTGGCCTCCTTGTAGGCGGAGAAATCGACCCCGGTTCTCTCGCGCAGGCGCGCGAAGACTTCCGCCAGCCCTCCCGCCGGTGACTCCTTGGACTCAACCGGCGCCGCGACGCCCGCAGCCGGCCGGAGATTGCGCGCGAGCTGCGACAGCTTCGCGGCGATCTCCCGCGGCGGCAGGACGAAGTCCGCGGCGTTGGCCCGGATCGCGCTTCGTGGCATGCCGTCGTAGCGCGCCGTGCCGGGATCCTGGGCGATGCTGATGCCGCCGGCGTTCCTGATCGCCGCCAGTCCCAACGTCCCGTCCGACGCGGTCCCGGAAAGGATCACGCCGATCGCACGTGGTCCGCGATCCCGCGCCAGCGAAGCGAGGAAATGATCGATCGGCAGGTTTTTCGCCGGCGCCTCGAGCCGGCGCGAGAGGGTCAAGGTGCTCTTGTCGATGCCCATCCTCGTGTTGCGCGGGATCACGTAGACATGATCCGGCTCGAGGACCATCCCGTGCTTCGCCTCCCGGACCGGCATGGAGGTCTTGCGGGCGAGCAGGGAGGTCAGGATGCTCTCGTGCTTCGGATCCAGGTGCGAGACGAACACGATCGCCATCCCGGTATCGGCCGGCAGGTGCTCCAGCACGGCCGAGAACGCCTCCAGACCGCCCGCGGAGGCGCCGACTCCGACGACGTCGCAGAGCCTGCGACGGCGCGCATTCCGTCCCCGCTGGGGCTTTCTCGCCATGATCCTCTCGAGGTATGCCGGCCAGACTACCACGCCCGGCCAAAATGCCCTGTCCCTCAGGGTCTTCCTGACGATGTGTCGGAAAGGAGGCCTCTTCGATCAAGGGGCTTCCTAGTGTCGCTTCCCGCCCCGCCAGAGTACAAAGACATTCGCACGGCAGCACACGCGTCCAGGGACGATCCGGACGCGGGAAGCGTCAGCGAAAGACCCACGTCGTTTCCGCCTCGAGCGTCGAGGCCGGGGGCGAAGGGGGCGAAGCCCGCCGCGAACGCGGGCGAATCCGGGGGATCGAGCCTGATGCCGACCGACCTGGTCCACGATGAGGGCGCCCGCTGGCACGTCCTGTGGACGCGCAGCCACTGCGAGCAGCTGGTGCACGACCAGCTCGCGGGGAAGCGATTCGATCTCTTCCTGCCGAAGTTCGAAGCCTGGACCAGACGCGCCGGAACGCAAAGGGTCGCCGGAACGCCACTGTTCCCGGGCTACCTGTTCCTGCGCCACGCCCTCGACAAGGAGAGCTATGTCGAGGTGCGCAAGGCCCGCGGTCTGGTGTCGATCCTGGGAGACGGCTGGGATCGGCCGGCGGCGCTCCCCGACTCCGAGATCGACGCCATTCGACGGATGGTGGGAGCGAAGGCGCCGGTGGCGGCGCATCCCTACCTGAAGGAAGGACGGCGCGTCCGCGTCACGCGCGGATCGCTCGCCGGCCTCGAAGGGATTCTCCTGCAGCTCAAGCTGAAACAGGGGCTGCTGGTCCTGTCGCTGAACCTGCTGCAGCGCAGCGTGGCGGTGGAAGTGGACTGCACCGCGGTCGAGCCGGCCCACTGAGGTGACCATGCCCGACACGATGAAACAGAGGCTCGGACCGGAGGTCGTCCTGTCCGTCTGGCGCAGGCGGAAATGGCTCGCCCTGTCGACCTTCGCCGCGATCCTCACGGCCGCCGCCAGCGTGGCCGCCTTCCTGCCCGACCGCTACCGGGGCATCGCCACGGTGCTGGTCGAGCGCCGGGCGACCGAGGCCTCGATGCCGGCCGCGGATACCAACGAGATGGAAACGCGCCTGCGCACGATTGGAGAGAAGATCCTCAGCCGCGCGCAGCTCGAAGCCCTGATCCGGCGATTCCATCTCTACGAGACCGCCAGAGCGAATGGAGCCTCCGCGGAGGCGATCGTCGAGCAGATGCGCCGGGACACCCACCTGGAGCTCAAAGGGGTCGACCCGCTCGGCGGAGGCGGCGCGACGATCTCCTTCGCCCTCAGCTACTGGGGAGACGATCCCAGAACCGCCGCCGCGGTCGCCAACACGATCGCGGCCAGCTACGTCGAGAACAACCGCCAGAGCCGCGAGCGCCAGGCCTCGTCCTCGGCCACGTTCCTCAAGGCCCAGCTCGACGAGGCCAAGGCGCACCTGGACGACAGCAGCGCGCAGCAGGCGCGCCTGGTCGCGCGCCGCGACGGTCTCGTCAAGCGTCTGGCGTCGATGGAGCCCGGCAACAGCCCCAGGTCGATGGACGCCGTGCGCCTGGCGAATCTCCGGCAGGAGCTGGCCGGGCTGCTGACGCAGTACAAGGACTCCCACCCTCTGGTCGTCCGGATGCGGGGGGAAATCAAGGCGCTCGAGCTGCAGGTCGCCGGAGCCGCGCCGCAAGGCCGGAGCGCGGACGGCGAGGCGATCCAGCAGGCGAGGGACACGCTGGCCCAGACGAACGCCCTCGTCCTGTCGAGCGATTACGCCACCGCGAGCGACCATTACCTGTCCCTGATGAAACTCTACGAGGAGGCGCGGCTCAACGAGAGCAAGGAGCAGGACGCGCAGGGCGTCCAGTTCGCCATCCTGGATCCGGCGGTCGTGCCGGATCGGCCCGCGTCGCCCAACCGCTTCCGCATCCTGTTCGGAGGCCTGGTCCTGTCGATCGGGATGGCGTTCGGTGCCGTCGTGGCGGCGGAACACCTCGACACGACCTTCCACGCGCTGGACGATCTGCGCGCCTTCACGCGGGTCCCGATCCTGGCGAGCATCTCGCGCATCGCCACGAGGAGGGAGACCTGGCGGCGCCGTTTCCAACTGATGCTCGGATTCTGCCTGGCGGCCGCCGGCCTGCTGCTCGTCGTCGGAATGTCCTGGCTCGTCGCGCACCGGGGCGGCTCGGTGCTGACGATGCTCGTCGGAGGTCACGCCTGATGTCCTCGACCCTGGGCACCCTGGACCAGGCGGCGCGCGCGGAGTCGGCGCGGCGGCCGCCGGTCCCGTCGCCGTCCCGATCGGCCGGATTCAAGCCGGGCGAGCCGCTCGTCAGCCTCCGCTCCAGCGAGTCGTTCGAAGCCAACATGTACCGGATCCTGACGCACCGGATCGAGCACGCGGACGCCAACGCCGGCCGCGGGGTGATCGCCGTGACCAGCCCGGGCGCCGGCGAGGGAAAGACCACGACCGCCATCAACCTCGCCGGGACCCTGGCCCAGTCGCAGGGGTCGCGCGTGCTGCTCATCGATGCCGATCTTCGCCTTCCCGGCGTGGCCGCGCAGCTGGGGCTTCCCGGCGGCGGGCCGGGGCTGGCCGACGCGATTCTCGACGCCCAGCTCCCGCTCGAGAAGGTCGTGCACCACGACCCCCGCTTCAACCTGTCCATCCTGACCTCCGGCCGCCGTCTCGGCGGGCCGTACGAGGCGCTCCGGTCGCCGCGACTGGGCGACCTCCTCGACCAGGCGCGGCGCGCCTACCACTACGTCATCGTCGACACGCCCCCCGTGCTGCCCGTGCCCGACTGCCGGGCCATCGCGCATTGGGCGGACCGTCTGCTCCTCGTCGTCGCCGCCCATCGGACGCCGCGCCGCTACCTGGAGGAGGCCTTGAACGCGCTCGACCAGGACAAGATCGCCGGCCTGGTGTTCAACAGCGCCGATCCGCCGCCCGCGGGACCCTACGCGTACTACCGCGGTTACGGCGCGCCGCCGGCGCGCTGACGCGCCGCCTCACGTCCTCGCTCGACCGAATCGAACATTCAAACCATGAATCCCGTGTGGCACTTCCTCGCGTCGCAATTCGTCCTGTCGATGGCCGGCATCGTCCTCGGGATGGGGATGGTGTGCGCCCTGGTGCCGGGGATCCGGGAGAGCGCCGTCGGCAGGGCCGTGCGCCTCGCCCACGCCGGGGAGCGCGTCCTCATCCTCGGCTCCGGCACACTCGCCGAGGAGCTGATCCAGGAGATGAAGGCCTGCGGCTCACGCTGGACGATCGTCGGCGTCATTCCCGACGTGCGCTCTTCCCAGCCGGAGTCGCCCTACCCGGTCCTGGGGTCGATCGCCGAGATGGGCCGCATCGTCGACACCGCGCGTCCGCATCGCATCGTCGTCGCGCTCGACGAACGCCGCGGGCGGCTGCCGGTCGAAGCGCTGCTCGATTCACGCGTGCGGGGCATCGCCGTGGAGCAGGGGGTCGAGTTCTACGAGCGCCTGACCCGCCGGCTGGCGATCGATTCGCTCCGACCGAGCTCCCTGATCTTCTCCGCCGGGTTCTACCGGCGCCGGTTCGCCGGCGGCGCGAGCCGCGGCATGAGCTTCTTCCTGTCGGCGCTCGCTCTCGTCGTGACCGCCCCGCTGTGGCCGCTGATCGCGATCGCCATCCGGCTCGATTCGCCCGGGCCGGCGATCTTCCGGCAGGAGCGCGTCGGGCGCGCGACCCGGACCTTCCGTCTCCTGAAGTTCCGCTCCATGTGCGCCGAAGGAGTGGGCGGCTCCTCGTGGGTCCGCGACAACACGGCCCGCATCACCCGCGTCGGCCGGTTCCTCCGCTGGTCCCACCTCGACGAGCTGCCGCAGCTCCTCAATGTCCTGCGCGGGGACATGAACCTGGTCGGTCCCCGCCCGCACCCGGTCGCCAACTTCGCCCTGTTCAACGCCGCCATCCCCTACTACGCCCTGCGCGCCGCGATCCGCCCGGGCGTCACCGGCTGGGCGCAGGTCTGCTACCGCTACGCCAACACGCTCGCGGAAGAGTCGGCGAAGATGCGTTACGACCTCTACTACATCAAGCATCGCTCGCTGTGGCTCGACCTGAGGATTCTCGCCCGCACGGCGCGCGTCCTGCTGCTGGGACTTCGCCCCGAGAGGGCGATGACGACCCGGGAGAATCCCGCCGTCGCCGCACCGGAAGTGGCGCGGGCCGCATGACGCCTTTGGCGGCCGGCGCTGTGCAACGCGGTCTCGAGTGGTGGCGGCCGGCTCCGACGCCGCGCGTCCATCTTCCCTCGCTCGACGCGGGCGCCTTCGCCGCGGGCGAGTCGCGCGGCGGGACCGCCTCCTTCGTCGCGCTCGAGGCCTTCATCATCATCCTGCTGCTCGCGCCGCAGGCGCTGTTTCCGGTCCTGTCGCCCTTCCGCGTGGCGCTTCTCGCCGCGGCCGGCGGCATCGGGCTGCACGCGCTGGACCGCCTGTTGGCGCACCGGCCCGTCTCCATCGTGACGCGCGAGATCGTCCTCGCCGCGTGCCTGGCCGCCTGGGCCGCCGTGGGCGTTCCCTTCTCGTACTGGCCCGGAGGAAGCCTCGCCCTGCTGCTCGATGTCTTCATCAAGTCGCTGGCGATCTTCTGGCTGATCGCGAACATCGCCGGCACGCCGGCGCGGTTCCGCGCCGTGACCATGACCCTGGTGGTCGCCAGCGTCCCCCTCGCGGTGGTGGCGATCCTGCACTTCGTCACCGGCGACCTCACGCCCGGAGGCTACCAGGGGACGTTCCAGCGGATCACCGGCTACAGCGCGCCGCTCACCGAGAATCCCAATGACCTCGCCCTGACGCTCAACCTGCTCCTGCCGTTCTCGGTCGCTGCGCTTTTCCGCGCCCGCAGCGCCCTCGCGCGCGTGATGCTGGCGGGGATCCTCCCGCTCATCACCGCGGCGATCGTCCTGACCTTCTCGCGGGCGGGGTTCCTGACCCTCGCCGCGATGTTCGCGCTGTACTTCTGGAAGCTCGCCCGCAGCAGCCGGCGGCACTGGGCGGTGGCGATGGTCCTGCTCGCGGTCGCGCTCGTGGCGGTTTTGCCCGGGTCGTATCTCGACCGCATCGGAACGATCGCGGACATGCGCACCGACCACACCGGCTCGTCGCAGGCGCGCTGGGGCGGCATGGTGGCGGCCGCGGGCCTGGCGCTCGCGCACCCCGTCCTCGGAGTCGGCGCGGGGATGAACATCCTGGCTCTCAACGAGACGCACGGGGCGCACTGGAAAGAGGTGCACAACGTCTACCTGGAATACGGCGCCGACCTCGGGCTGCCTGGCCTTGTGCTCTTCCTGGCGCTGTTCTGGTCCTGCTGGTCGCGCGCGCGGCGCGCGCAGCGGGATGCGGCGGGGGTGCCGGGCCGCGAGGACCTCTTCCAGCACGGGGTGGCGGTCGAGGCCAGCCTCGTCGCCTTCGCGGTGGCCGGCATGTTCCACCCCGTCGGCTACAACTTCTACTTCTACATCATCGCCGGACTCGCCGTGGCCCTCGGGATGCTCCACAAGAGGATGGAGGTGCTGCCTGTCGCGCACTAGGGTGCTCCAGTTCATCACCGGGTTCCACGTCGGCGGCACCGAGCGGCACGTGGCGCATCTGGCGACGCGGCTGGATCCGGCCCGGTTCGAGGTCCACCTCGCCTGCCTGCAGCCGGCGGGGCCGCTGTATGCCGAGATGGAGGCGAGCGGGTTCCCCCTGACCTCCTACCCGATCCGGGGCTTCCTCCGCCTGGACACGTTGCGGCAGCAGCTCCGGTTCGCGGCCTACCTGAAAGAGCACGCCATCGACATCGTCCACGCCTACGGCTTCTACCCCATCGTGTTCGCGGTGCCGGTCGCCCGGCTCGCCGGCGCGCCGGTCGTCCTGGCGTCGATCCGCGACAACGGCGATCCCTGGTCGCGCGCCCAGAGGCTGGTCCAGATGTGCGCCAGCCGGATGGCCCATGGCGTCCTGGTGAACGCCACCGCCGTCCGCGATCGGCTCAGCGCGGGAGGGCACGCGCGCCGCGGCATCAGCGTGATCCGCAACGGCGTGGACCTCGAGCGCTTCGCGCCGGGCCCGCCCGACCCGGCGCTGCGGGAGAGCCTGGGCCTGCCGGCGGACGCTCCCCTGGTCGTGGCCGTGTCCCGTCTGAATCCGATGAAGGGGCTGGACGACTACGTGCAGGCCCTGGCGCTTCTGGCCGGCCGGCACACGGAGGCGCGCTTCGTGATCGTGGGAGACGGGGCCAGCCGCCGGGAGCTCGAGGAACAGGCGCGCCGGCTCGGGCTGGCGCGGCGTCTGGTGTTCACCGGGACGCGGCTCGACATCGCCGCGATCCTCGCGCAGGCCGCCGTCTCGGTCGTCCCCTCGCTGAGCGAAGGTCTGCCCAACATCGTTCTCGAATCGATGGCCGCCGGCGTCCCGGTCGTGGCGACGCGCGTCGGCGGGATCCCCGAAATCCTCGAGGACGGAGTCTCCGGCTTCCTGGTGCCGCCCTGCGATGCCCCGGCGCTGGCCGCCGCCATCGAACGGCTGCTCGCAGACCCGCTCATGGCCCGGCGCATGGGGAGTGCCGGCCGCATGCGGGCGGCCACCCGGTTCTCGATGTCCTCCATGGTGCGCCAGACCGAGAGCCTCTACCGGGCGCTCCTCCGGGGCGAGCGCGGCGCCGCGATGGACCCGGACGCGCGGGCCGAAGGCCCCGTGACGCTGTCGCCTCCGCCGGCCGTCCTGGCGCGGCGGCGCAGGGAGATGCGACACCCCGCGCGACTGAACGTTTGAACCAGCCCGTTCCCTGAAAGGAGACCCGCACATGCTCGAGACCCTGATCATCGTCCTCGTCATTCTCTGGCTGCTTGGCCTCGTGACCTCGTACACCATGGGAGGACTGATCCACGTCCTCCTGGTCGTCGCCGCCGTGATGCTCCTGCTCCGCCTGATGCGGGGCCGGAAACTTGCATGAGCCCCATCAAGATCCTCGCCATCGTGCTGATCGCGGGAGGCGTCCTGGGTCTTCTGTACGGCGGCTTCACCTACACGCAGGACAGCCACGATCTCAAGATCGGCAGCCTGGAGCTGTCGGTCAAGGACAAGAAGACAGTCAACATCCCGATGTGGGCCGGCGCCGGCGCCGTCGCGACCGGCGCGGCGCTGCTGATCGTCCGCCCGAGGAGTTCGTAGATCCCGCCGGAATCAATTGAAAGAGGTGCATGACATGAACACCAGGACCGTTCGCTTGTACGTGGCCGTTGCCTGCGCTCTGGCGGTTGCGGCCGCGGCCGGAGGCCCGGCCTCCGCCCAGACGAAGATCAAGCCGGGCTTCAACATCTTCTCCGTGGATCAGGACAAGGAGATCGGCCAGAAGTCCGCCGCCGAGGCGGAGAGCCAGCTGCCGATCCTCCATGACCGCTCGATCGACGCGTTCGTCACCGCGGTCGGACTGCGCCTCGCGGCCGTCGCCCCCGGGGCGCACTACCCCTGGCAGTTCAAGGTCGTGAACGCCTCCGACATCAACGCGTTCGCGCTCCCCGGCGGCTACCTGTACTTCAACCGCGGCCTCATCCAGGCGGCCACCTCCGAAGGACAGCTCGCGGGCGTCATGGCGCACGAGATCTCCCACGTGGCGCTGCGGCACGGGACCAACCAGGCGTCGAAGGCCTATCTCGGCCAGATGGGGCTCGGAGTGATGGCCGGGCTCGTCGGCAAGGAGGGCAGCTCGACCGGCAAGACGCTCGACGCCATCGGCGGATTCGGGATGAACACGCTGTTCCTGAAGTTCAGCCGCACGGACGAAGAGCAGGCCGACGTGGTGGGGGCGCAGATCATGGCCCGGGCCGGCTACGACCCGAAGGACATGGTCGATTTCTTCGAGATGCTGCGCAGCACCCAGGCGCACGATCCGGGCAAGGTGGAGAAGTTTTTCGCCACCCACCCCGCCCCCAAGGACCGCGCCGCCCGCATCCGGAGCGAGATGCGATCGCTGAACGTCAAGACGACGGCGCCGGTGGGCGGCTTCAAGCAGGCCCGGTCCGAGCTCCAGGGGATGTCCCCGGCCAAGTCGTCCCAGCAGATCGCCCAGGCGGGCACCACGACCACGACACCCGACCCGGAAGGAATCATCACCGGCGGCGGCGGTCGCGCCGCCGAGATCAACATCGATCGCCCCTCCACGAGCTACCGATCGTTCGGCCAGCGCAGCGGGTTCTTCCGGATCGACTACCCGGCGAACTGGAGCGTCTACGAGCCGTCGAACGGGTACGGGGTCACCCTCGCGCCCCTGGGTGGCTACGTCGACACCGGCGCCGCGGAGCGCAATCTCGTCTACGGCGTGATCGTCAATCACTACGACCCGATCGATCGCGATGCCGCCACGCGGTTCGGAAGCGTGGACTCCGCGGACTTCAGCACCGGCTTCATCGACGGCAGCGGCGGCCCGGTCAGCCGCACGAACCTGGCCCAGGCCACGAACGACCTCATCGCCCAGATCCTCCAGTCCAACCCCAACCTCAAGGTGATCCCGAACTCCCAGCGCACCGACACGGTCAGCGGGACGGCGGCACTCTCCCTCGTCCTGTCCGGCCGCTCGAATGTGACCGAACGGGAAGAGCGGATCACGCTGTTCACCCGCGAGCTCCCCGATGACGACGTGATCTACGCGCTCTTCATCGCCCCCGGGGAGGACTACGGCGAGCTGGGCAAGACGTTCGACCGCATGATCGCCAGCCTTCGGGTCAACGACAGCGCCGTGCACCCGTAGCCGCGTTCGATGCTCCATTCCTCCCGCCCCGCGAGCGCCGCCCGGCCCCTCCCCTGCTCGATCGAACCGATCGAGGAGGTGGAGGGGTTCCGGCGGCTGCGCCTCGAATGGGACGGCCTGCTGGCCTCGAGCCGATCCGATTGCCTCTTCCTGACCTGGGAGTGGCTGTTCACCTGGTGGAAGCACCTCGGCGGGCGAAGGCGCCTGTCGATCCTGGCG